>Ga0163150_10006163_pt1 | contig 14836 bp, 21 predicted proteins | sample OliLakLV19P2IB_FD_148628 | JGI IMG/M metagenome (GOLD analysis project Ga0163150, IMG submission 148628) | Freshwater microbial mat bacterial communities from Lake Vanda, McMurdo Dry Valleys, Antarctica - Oligotrophic Lake LV.19.P2.IB | ecosystem: Environmental > Aquatic > Freshwater > Lake >...
GGGTTGATCCGCTCGAGCTCTCCCACGCACGCCAGCAGCGCGCGCTTGGCCTCGCCGTAGTCCAGCATCCCGTAGGCCGCCGACAGCTTCCGCCGGAACTCCGCCTGCCGGTGCTGCGGCAGATGCTCCAGCACGTTGCGCTTCTTGTGCTCCAGGCAACGCTGCACCTCCGCGCGCTTGCCGAACGTGCGCTGGATCGCCGCCCGCAGACCCTTGCCTCCGTCGATGACGAACAGCATGTCCTTCTTGGGCTCAAGGCCGCGGCGCACTAAGTCGCCCAGCAGCGTCGCGCAGACCTCCGCGTTCTCCGTCACGCCCTGCCACAGGCCCAACGTGTGCTTGTTGCCCGCCGTGTCCACGCCCAACGCCACAATGAGCAAGTGATCAGCGAACCCGATCCCATCGATGAACATCGTCGTCAGGTCGAGCTTCGAAAGGTCCCGCTCCATCAACTCCTTGAGCTTGGCCTCCGAGGCTCGTATGAAGGCCCGACTCACCGACGAGCGCGCCGTCCCGTAACCTCGTAGGAAGCCTTCTACGCCCTCGCCGTACTCCCGTGTCGAGACCCCGCGCATCATGTCCCGCAGAGCCAGGCGACCGCTGGCGCCGTCCTCCTGGAACTTACCGTAACTCTGGAGCTTGACCTCCTCGCCATCGAAGCTGCGGACCCGCTTGTTCGGGAAGGCGACCTTCCGTCCGTTCAAGTGCACGAAACCGGGCTGGCTGCCATACTTCCAGCCCACGCGCTCGGGGCTCTCCGTCACGGCTACGCGCTCCTCATCGACGGCTAGGCGCATCAGCTCCAAGCCCATGCGGTCGCTGAGGTCGCGCATGCCCTCGCGCGCGGCTCTCACGAGCTCGGCAACCGGCACCATCAACGGCACCGACCGTCGTCCGAGCTCCTTCACGCGACCGCTGTTTCTCCTTCGAAGTATTTGGTAGTTTCTCATGGGGCGATTCTCTCCTTGATGTGTCTGGTTGCCAACTTGATGCTACCAAGTCGGGGAATCGCCTCAACTCTTTTCAACTAAACTCGGGACATCCTCGCTTTCTTCCTGATCCCCGTACTCTTGCTGTCCGTCCCATCACGAGCGGAACTCTTCTTCAATCTCAGCTTGCCGATCGAGGTCGCGGATGCGGTCAACAATTATTCATTCGCCAACCCGCCGTTACCCCTGATCATAAGTAAGGGGGGCGAGTACCGGACATTGTTGCAGCCCTTCATCTTCGATGGAAAAGTCAAGGACGAGCCGAACCATTCCGCGACTTTTAAGGGACAAGGATTGGGCGCTGCCTTCACCTATGCCTTCAGTGAGCGATGGGGCGTTTACACGTTCATAATCGGCAACTCCATGACCGGTGACTTCGTCTCCACCGAGGGCCAACCGGGAAGCAATCAAAACCGCCTGACTATGAATGGAGCGCGGGGCACCAACGGGATACTCGGAGTTGGCGCGGTGTATCGCGGGATATTCTTCGGACCGGCCGTCTTCAAGCAGAATGTGCAAATTCCCGTAAGGGAAACGAGCGCAGCAGGTGCCCTGATCGCCGATTATGACCTGAAGGTCGATCGCGTCGCTCCCGGGGCGTTCCTTGGGGCGCAGGGCTCTTGGGATCTGAACCGTTGGTGGGCGATCAATCCCTACATAATCGCGGCGGTAGGTGCCGGCAAGGCCCCGTTCAAGATCGGCGAAGTACGGCGCAATGTCACGACCGTCGGTGACTTTTCCAACATGGTTCTCGCTGACGGCAAGGGCAATGTGACCACGGCCGGTATCGCGGCATCCGCGGGACTCAATGTGACGCTACGTCCCTACAGCTTGAGCGCGAACATAACGGCACCGATCCTGCAACGCTATCTCCTGAAAGGCCTCGTCGGTGGGCCGAAGAAGATGGAGATTGGGTCATTCGCGATCTCCTGGGCATTCGGAAAATACGAAAAGTAGCCCGCCTCATTCACACCGGACAACCCTTAAGGTCGAGCTCCGGTACACGGACAAGGGCGGAGCGGTCCCCTTGAAGCCTCTCGAACAGTCCTATAATAGGGCTGTTCAAAGGCAGCATTGGCTATCAAACCAAAAGCCGCCTAAATCTCATGAAATTGCCGAATTAGCTTCCAAAATAGTCTAAAATATCAGAGCTTACCGATTCGGCCTCCCATGCTAGACCTCCCGCCTTACCAGCCGCTTCATCTTCTCGCCCTCGAGGACGCGCTCAAGCTGGCGGGGATCTCCCCCACCGACACGCCCTCGGAGCGCCTTAAAAAAGCCGGCGTCCGTCACTTCGACGAGATAATCTCCGAGCAGCTCAAGCCGTGGCTGGTCTTAAACTTCCCTCCCGAAAAAGGGGGGGACTACCCCGTCAACGTCGCCCGCCTTATTCGCAATCTCCTCTGGCAGACCAAGGAGCAAGTAGAAAGCGGCGGGCCGCCTTTCAAAGAACTGCTTCGCACCTACTGGTACAAGTTCGTCAAGCCCACCCTCGTCCGGGCGGACGCCCTCGCCGAGAAGGCCGACCAATACAAGCAGCTCTCTGACAACCTGGTCGACCTAGTCAAGGTCTTCCGGGTCCTCAAGTACAAGCAGATCGGCTTTCGCGATGAGAACCAGCCCAACCGCTTAATCGGCGAATTCCGCCATGTGATTCCCTTCGCCGAAAAGCTCGGCCACTTCGGCTACCTCTCCGAGCTGCACGCCACCCACCAGGTCTCGGTGATCGCCCTGGGCGGCCAGCCCTCGGTCCTGAACATCGAGTACTTCGTGGACGATCTCAAGAAGCGCCGCCCCGGCACGCTGCGGCGCTCCGTCTACCTCTACTCCATCGTGGACTTCGACCCGAGCGGCTGGATCATCCGCGACGCCTTCCTCGACAACCTCCGCTTCTACGGCATCAAGAACAGCCAGGTCTTTGACCTCATCAACCCCGACGATCTCACGCCCGAGGAGATCCTCCTCGCCCGCTTCCCGCTCCCGGCCGGCCCGGACATGACAAGGAAAAATAGCGACTGGTTTGAGGCCGTCGCCCTCAGGCGCTACGCCAACATGAAATACCTGGTCGAGGAAACCAACGCAGGCCGCAAGCTCTACGGCCTGCAGGCCGAGGCGTTCTCAAGAGAGATTCTCGACGCCAAGCTCGAGAAGCTCATGGTGCCCATCCTCAACCAAGATGAGGCTCAGCTCAAGGTCTACGAGATGAGGAAGCTCGACTTGGCCCTCGCCGACCTCATCCTATTTAAAGCCACGCACCCGGATATCCCATGACAAAATCGACGGAGAAAGCCAAGTCTAGCGGCGTCCTCAAGACCAACGGTGTTGCCGTCTACATTAAGAAAGCCACCGGCCTTCGCGTCAAGGTCGACGCCATCGAGAAGTTAATCGCCGACTTCGACGCCGTGATCGTCGCCGTCGTCAAGGAGTCCAAGCGACTCGCCCTGGCCGGCAGGCGCACCACCATCCTCAAAGGCGATGTCGCCGCAGCGCTCGATAAGTTCCTGCGCCGCGCGGAGCTGCCTTGGGACGAGACCGCCAAGGAAGTCATCAAGCACAACCCCGCCGACCTGGGCAAGATTTCCAAAGCCATCCGCGACTGGCTCAGGGAGCACGAGGACGCTTGAACTTAGGCCAGCTCGCCAAAGCCGTCGCTGATCGCTTCCAGCTGCCCGAGGCCGAGGCCCGCAAGATTATCGCCTTCTCCCTCCAGGAGATCGCCGGCAGCCTCAAGGCCGGCCGCCGTGCCTACCTTCGCAGCTTCGGCTCATTTACGAAAGTGATCCGCCAGGGCAAGAAGGTCCGCCACCCGCGGACCGGGCAGATCATCTGGATCCCGCCGCGTCCCGACGTTGAATTTAGAGTCTCACCGGCGCTGCTGCGATCGCCAGCCGATCACAAGCCCCGGCGACCCCTCCGCCGCAAACGCCGCGATTAAAGCTGGCTCCTTTAGAGAAAAATACCCTCTTGACAGGTAGCGCAGAAGTGATACACTCTGTAGGTAGGAGGAATCTATGCCTAGCGCCTTGCCTCGAATATCGACCGTAATTGAGCCCGGGGTCTACGCCGCGATCGAGAGACTTGCCTCAAAGGACGGCGTTTCCCTATCTCAAAAGACCAGAGACCTCATCCTCGAAGCCCTGGAACTCATCGAGGACGACTGGCTCGAGGACGTCGTCAGTCGTCGCCGCAAGAACAAGGCCCCGACCATTTCCCACCGGGAACTCAAGCGCCGCCTTGAGATCAAGTAGGTGGCAGCCTGGTCGGTCGACTATCGGCCGGAAGTCTACAAAGACGACTTCCCGGCCATCCCTCGAAACCTGCACGGGCGCATCATTCGGGCCGTCGAGACTCGCCTTATGGTCGAGCCGGCAAAATACGGGCAGCGCCTGCGGCGCTCGCTTGCGGGACTCTGGAAGCTGCGCGTGGGTGATTATCGAATCGTCTACGAGCTCGTGGGGCACAAGGTGACTGTTTGGGCCATCCGGCACCGGAAGGAAGTTTATGACCGGGTCGAGGTCAGATGGGCGAGATCGTAACTCTTACTCAAGACAGGGGGTCCGCTATGGGTACGCTATTTAAGAATGACTGCGATCATTGGCAGTTTAATATCGACGATCGTCGCATTGAGCTTAGCTGCGGCTCCGTTGTCGAGATCTTCGCATTCGGCCAGTGGCTGCACGGCCGGATTGAGGCGGACCACGCCGGTTATTACCTCTTCGATCCGCAATCCGGCGTGAAGCTCGAGCGTGACCTGACCGGACTCAAGGCGCGGCTCCCTGTGCGGAGCCAGAGTGGCAGCGGGATCATTCAATGATTTTCACCCCGGAAGTCGTTGGGCCAGACAGCAGAAACGCGGCCTTGCGAAAGGCGATCGCCGCATTGGTCTGGAACTGGCGCAGCGGCCGGCGCGCGCTGGGAGAGACGCCGCGGTTCCCGCGCGGCACAGTCGGCCGCGCCGGCGCCAACGTGCTCACTGCTCGAGCACGGCGAAAGATCGCCGGCACTGCTGCGATCGCTCTGTGCAACGGATCGGCAAATCCCAAGGACCAGACGAAGTAGGCCAAGATGCCAACCCACTTCCTAAAATCCATTACCTTAGTTGTCCACGGCTCGCCACCATGGAAGCAAGTTCCCGTCGACCAATCCGAGTCCACACGCCAAGCTGACCGCAAGAAGCTCCTCCAAGATACTGCGGAGGAAGTGTACCGGGGCGCTGCATGGCTCAAACCAGTAGCCCTGGCCATTCGATACGACCGGAAGTCAGGCCGCTGCGACGGGGCCAGCATCATCGGCGGTGTGGCTGATGCGCTCCAGGGTATTCTGTACCAGGAGGATACGCAGGTGAAGCAGCTCCACTACGACGAGCGGGCCGGGGCGCAGGAACGGTACCAGGTTACGATCACGGAGTTGGATTGGGTGTAGGCAATTCACGCCGGGCTGGGACTGGATGCGTTTGGATCCATCTATGAAATCAGAAAATCTAGACAAGAAAGAACAGGTTCAGCGGGCGTTGGTCGGCGTGCCGCGGATGGGAGTGTGGCAAGCGGATGTGTTTGCCTCGTCGGTTCCTATCGAGGATCGCGGCAAGGTCGGGTTCCCGCCGACGGCGATGGTCATAGACGAGGCTTCCCAATTCATTCTCGCGGTCAAAATCTATCCCCTCGAAGCGGACTTGGCGCATTGTCTGGGCGACGCCCTGTTGGAGGGAATGGGACGGCACAACATCATTCCCATCGAGGTCCGCGTGCGGACCAAGGACTGGGCGGAGCTTCTCGCGCCGACGGCGGAGATGATCGGCTTCCGATTCTCGGCCGACAAGAAGCTGACGGCCCTGGATTCGGCGCGTCGCTCGATGACGAAAATGATGCGGCGGCCGCGACCTCGCTGACCCCGCCATGGCCTGACGCGAACAACGGCCCCCGCCGTGGCCTTCGGAGCAGTTGCGCCCGCGCGCTCGCACGGCCGGGCCTCGTCCGTGGCCGTTCGCCCGGCCGGCTTCGCACGCTGGCCAACACGCGAGCACGCTCCACCCCGCGCGCGGCCGCCCGATGAGGCACGGCCACATGACGGCCGACCCGCGGCGCCTGCGGCGCCGCGCCGCCTCCGGAGCTATCGAGCTGCTCCTACGGCGGCGCGGCCTCCGCTGCGCTGCGGCCGCGGGTCGGCCTCGCCCATCCTGCGGGGCAACGGCAACAACGCGGTGAGCGAGCTCCTGGGGCCCTTCCCGAGGCTGCGGGGATCGCGGTCCCAAGCTCACTGACGGCCGGCACGCGGCGCCTGCGGCGCCGCGCAGGCTCCGGGGCGGCTCGGCCGCGCCCGCACGCCCCTTCGCCTGCCCGGCCTGCGCTTCGCTGCGGCCGGGTGCCGGCCGCGCCAACATGCGGGGCCGCGCGGGGCCACGGCCCATAATAAACGGCGCATGGAATGGACCTTACTCGCCTTGCGGCTCGCTCGCCGGCCGCGTCGTTTCGGGGGGAGAAGCGGCTCGGGGGGTCGGCATCCCGTTTTTTTCCCGCAGTCTTTGGAAATTGCCCGTAGCGGGAAAAAAACGGGACCGGGCCACTAACGATAATGCAGCATTATCATTAGTGGCCCTTGCCTCGCCCCCTCGCTCGCCCTTCGGGGTAACATAACTGAAGTTATGTTACCTTCCCCCCCGAAACGACGCGGCCGGCTCGAAAGGAAATCCTTTTAACCCTCAGTCGCTTCGCTCCCGAGAAGGAATTGACTTTATAGGGCCGACGGCCCAACGCCCCCCCGGCCGCCTGCGGCGGCCGGCCCGCGCAAGCCGGCGGCCGCGCGGCGGAAAACGGCAATGTCCTCCTTGAAACGCCATATGCAAAGGGACCCTTGACAGTATTACATTTTGTAAGTATACTCAAAGCATGATCATGGAACTCTTGGGACACGAGGATTACATCCGTATCCTGCTGGCTATGCGCAAAGAAGGGGCAATGCGCTTCACCCAGATCCAGAAGGACCTTCGACTCAACCCCAACCAGGTCGACCGTGCGCTTAAATTCCTAAGCAACGGCCTCTGGATTCTTGCGCGCACCATCCCCGCGCAAAAGGGCCCTATTTTCGTCGAGTACACCCTAGGCAAGCGCGGTGAGGCGTTCCTGGAGTCCTTCGATTCCTTCCGCGCCGCTGCGCGCGTAAAAAGCGCCGCGCTTGGTCCGTCGGAAATTAAGGAACTCCAGGCCCTCTAGGCCCCGATCGTGGCGACACTCTTCCTTCTCGGGCCGAGCCTCTGGGAATCCGCCTCGGTGAGGGGTTACAGCCCCATGGACATGCGGCGTCGCGTCGCTGAGATCTTCCGCAAGGACGGCCACACGGTCTTTCTTATGGAGGACGAGCCCGACAAAGAAGGCGACGACCTCGTTGACAAATTCGACCGCCTGCTTCGCGAACGGGGCGTCACCGATATCGCGGTCTACTGGCCCGCCAAGGCAAAGATGCAGACCACCTACGATGAGCTCATTCTCCTACGCGCCCGCGGCCACGATCCTAAGCTGCCGCGCATCTGGATCGTCCACCACGTCTCCGTCGCTGTGATCGGGCAGGGGAAATTCCAAGTCTTGGAGCGGGGCGGCCGCAGCCGCTACCTCGAAGCCGTCGCCAGGCTCGGCGTCTATCCGCTCGTATGGGACAGCGACGATGATCTCGAGGAGCGAATCCGTTCTCTGTCCACGCAGCTTTAGGTCACGCGTCCCCGATGCCTTCAAAAGCCGGCGGCCTTGCGCCGGGAGACGGTGGAAATAAGCAGCCCCCCCGGCCGCGCATCAGGTTGCGGCCGTCCAGGAAACAAAAATTTTTTGGTATTTGCGGTTTTCGGTATTTGCGGGTTCCCTTTTTCCCTCCTGCAACTATGCGGTATTGTGGTATAGTTTTTTCCCAAGTCAATAATAAATTCACCTTCCCTCTTGACTTGTTTGCGGTATTCTGTTAAATAACAGGCCGGTAGCGCCAAGAGGGGGGGTACATGGGTAAAATTATTGTTGTCACCAACCAGAAAGGCGGCTGCGGAAAAACCACAACCGCCATCAACCTGGCGGCCAGCCTCCAGGAGCAAGGCGGGGATGTAATCCTCATCGATGCTGATCCACAGCAGTCGGCCATGAAATGGCGGGCCTGTTCGCAAGACGGCGTTCGTCAGTTCAGCGTCGTTTCAATCCCAAAGCCGATTCTTCACGAGGAGGCTCCGTCGCTCGCGGAGAAATACAGCTACGTCGTCATTGACTCGCCTCCGGGTACTGACTCGGCGATCGCGCGATCGGCTTTGGCCGTCGCGCATCTGGCCATCATCCCGCTGCAGCCCTCGCCCTTTGATATTTGGAGCGGCGAGGAAATCGTGCCGCTCATCAAAAAAGCTCAAATGCTAAACCCTAAGCTCAAGGCGCGGTTTCTCATTACGCGAAAAATCCCCAACACGAACGTGGGCAAGGTGGCCCAGAGCGCGGTCAGCCAATATGAGATCCCCGTGTTCCAGACGGCCCTATGCCAGCGCATCAGTTTCGTTGAAAGCGCGATGATGGGCAAGACCGTCCTCCAGTACGAACCGCACAAGGAAGCGGCCAGGGAGTGCAAAGACTTAGCTAAGGAAGTGTTGACGGCTCTCGCCGAAGAACAAGCGCCAACCGCGGTCGCCGCACAGGAGTTTACCCATGTCTAACAAGAAACCAAGCCTCATGACTTTGCCAAAAGCCGCTAGCCTTAACAGCTTCATCAGCACGGGAACACTCGAACCGGCTCTGCCCCCCCAAGCGGAGACGCTAGCGGTTTTAGAGAGACAACCGGAGCTAACCGCGCCGCCGGCGCCGAGGATCGAAGCCCCCGCGAATATGGTTCGGGTTCAAGCCTCGAACAGCGCAACATCGGGGGGGAAAAAGAAGACCTCGTTTAATCTTGACCGGGATCTTCACCGCCAGCTCAAGATCATGGCGGTCCAGAAAAGCCGCAAGCTCGAGGACCTCTTGACTGAGGCGATTAAGAGCTACCTCAAGAAGAACGATGTCGCTGCCGCCTGAGAAGCAACTCAGGGGGAAAGGTATAGCCAGAAGATCCCATGAAAAAAAATAGCATACGCCTCCGCCACGACCCCGCCCACTGCCTTGCCCCCGGACTGTTCCAGAGCTTTAAGCGGGGCGAACGCAAGGGGAAGAACCTCGACATCACATACCAATTCAACGAGAACGTGTCGCTGCGCTTCGTTGGTTTTGAATCTCTCGGCGCTGATGACATGCGCATTTTGCAAGGTGTCGTTGCCTTAGCGGGATTGTCAAAGGCCGTGGTCGACCTCGACAACCCCCAAGGCCCAGCCGGCACACAGCTCTCACTGCTCATGGAGCCCAAGTATGAGGCGATCAAGGAGAACGCGGCCGCACTTAAAACAACACTTCAACGGCTCATGTTAGAGGTCGGCTACAAAACAGATGGCGGCGAAAAGCGCGAGGATGTCGTGGAGAGCCTGCGCCGTTTGGCGAGCGTCACCACCTACGTCCGCAACGATAAGAAAGAGTGGGCCTGCCATCTTCTTAGTTACTATTTCGATGAGAAGACTGGCTGCCTGATAGTCGCCGTCAATCCGCGCATTACGAAGGCGATCATGGGAGATAACGCCTACACACACATCGACATGCGCGAGGTGAGAGCCTTAAGTTCGGATCCTACCCGCATCCTCCACCAGCGGCTTTGCGCGGTCATCGATCCCGGCAAGCAACGACCAGTGCGCCTGGATACGCTCATCTCCTATGTTTGGACTGAGCCCGCTGAAGGGTCAACACTCCGGATGCGCAGACAAGCCATCCGCTCCGCCATCCAGGAACTTATAGAGACAGGCGGATGGCTTTTTACGGAGACGCCTGGTGGAGCCTATCTTGTGGCGCGACGGAAGGCTGGCTATGATGTCCCCCCCGCAGCGGTTGCCCAAGGACAAATCCTCCTTAAATAGACGCCTGGGAAGATTCCGTCCTAACGTTGACGCTGTTCCGTCCTAACGTTGACGCTGTTCCGTCCTAACGTTGACGCTTTCCGTCCTAACGTTGACGCTATTCCGTCCTAACGTTGACGCTTGCAAACATTGAAACGTATACGCCGTATGCATTTTTTATATAAATAGTTTTCCTGTCCACTCTTTATCTAAAGAACAGCGACGTCTACGGCGAAGAACAGCGGCTAACCCAAACAACGGCGCATAGAGCCAACGAAAACAACAAACGGCACCAGGAATAGAAAAGATGCAGCCAACTACAGAAAAAGCCAACCGGACCGCGATCTACGCGAGGGTCTCAACCCGCGACCAGCACGCCGAAAACCAGACCGACGACCTCAAAAACTACGCCCATGCCCGCGGCTGGACCGTCGTAGGCGAGTTCGTCGATGAGGGTGTCTCGGGCGCCCAGCGCGATCGCCCGGGGCTCGACGCCATGATGAAGCTCGTCAGGCAGCGTAAAGTCGACACGGTCTTGGTCTGGAAATACGACCGTTTCGCTCGAAGCATGTCCCATCTACTGCACGCTCTGGAAGAGTTTCGCAGTGTCGGCGTCAACTTCGTCTCGTTCACGGAAGGCATCGATACCACGACCTCCATGGGTAAGTTCGTCTTCGGCGTGTTTTCCTCGCTGGCCGAGTTTGAGCGAAGCCTGATTGCCGAGCGGGTCCGCAATGGCATGGAGAAGGCCCGTAAGCGCGGACAGAGCCTCGGAAGGCCCAGACTTATGGTCGACCTAGTGTAGTGTCCGCTAAATAACTGGACAACTACTTTTTCATTTTTCTCCTGCGCGGAAGCGTGCAGCCCGGCTGAATCTTTTCCAGGGTCTGCCGACAACGCGAGAGCTTTTTGACGATCGATTCCACCGTGGCGGTCCAAACGAAGGGTTTGGGGTTTTCATTCCAGGCTGCCATGAATTCGTCAATCGCTTTCTTCAAATCGTCCACGCTGAAAAATACGCCACGCCGGATTCGCTTGCTCGTCAGTTCGCCAAACCAGCGCTCAACCAGATTCAACCAACTGGAACTGGTCGGCACAAAATGAAAAACAAAGCGCGGATGGCGTCCCGCGTTCCACCGGCTAGTGCAACACTCGTAGCGTGAGAAGCTCACGCGGTAAGCTACGTTCTTCGTGTGTCATAACACGAGGGAAACGACATGGCTTACAGACGCATCACCGAGGAAGAGCGCCGGCTCATCTACAGTTGGCTGCATGATGGGTGGTCGCAGAGCGAGATCGCCCGACGCCTGTCGCGCAGCCCTGGAAGCATCAGTCGGGAGATCAGTCGAAACACGGGACTGAAGGGCTACCGGCCCAAGCAGTCACACGAAAAGGCGCAGCTCCAAGCTAGGCGAGCTGGCCCCCGACGATTCACGGCAGAGCTGCAAATCGACGCCGAGACGCTGCTCAAGAAGGGCTGGACGCCGGCGATCATAAGCGGACGGGCACGGCTGGAGGGGCGGACGTCGGTGTGTGCGGAAACGATCTACAAGTACATCTACGCCGACGCCAAAGCCGGCGGGACACTGTGGAAAAACCTTCCGCGTGCCAAGCGCAAACGACGGCGTAGATGTCCCCGCCAAGACGGCCGCGGGCGCGGACAAATCCCGAACCAGCGCAGGATCGACACGCGTCCAGCCGAGGTGGAGACGCGCCTGACCATTGGGCATTGGGAAGGCGACCTCATCAACGGGGCCAATGGCACGGGGAATCTGGCCACGCTGGTGGAACGCTGCACGCGGTTTACGCTGGTTGGGCACACGAAGACCAAAGAGGCGACGGAGGTCAGGCAGAAGATGTGCGCCTTATTGAAGACCCTGCCACCAGAGGCGCGACGCAGCGCCACGCTCGACAACGGCAAAGAGTTCACCCAGCACGAAGAGCTGGCCATGGGCGCCGGTATAGACGTGTTTTTCGCCTATCCCTACCGTTCGTGGGAGCGGGGCACCAACGAGAACGCGAACGGCCTGATACGCAGGCTCTATCCCAAGAAATCTTCCTTCGCCGATATCGGCGAAGTGGAGCTCAAGCGCATCGACACGTTCCTCAACGACCGTCCGCGCAAGTGTCTTGGCTGGTCGACGTCCCGGGAGGAGATGACCGCCTTTCTTGGCTACGCCCCGTGAGTAACGGGGTGCCGTCAATCGCGCAGGACGCGCCGCGGCATGAATTTTGCGCGGCGTACGGAACGGCAACGTCCACATCCTCCAACGGAAACGACATTCCTCTGGATTAGGCCTAACGGCAACAGCTACGATCACGGCAAGGAAAACGGACCAGGACGAAGACATCAGCTTAACTCAAGTGTTGCAATAGCTACTGGATGTCGAGAGTTATTTGTTGGACACTACACTAGCCGAGATGGGCTCGCTACGCGCCACGGGTCTCTCCGTGCGCCAGATCGCGGTGCAGGTGGGGATCTCCAAATCATCCGTCGGCTCGCTGCTGTCCAGAAAGGTTAACCTTTTTGGACAGGCCAAATCCTGACCTCGCCCCGACGGGAGGATTCCCGACCATTTCTGGACAGCCATAAATTCGGCGGCAAGTCCGCAAGGAAGTAGTGAGATAAGACTCGGGGTTGACAGCCTCCGATAACTCCGCTACTCTTACGATCGCAAGTCGACCCAAGAAGGCTTGAAAAACTTACAGAGTTCCGGAGACACCTGATGAGAATATCCGCCCGTCCGTTCGCGCTGTTGCTGGCGACGATGTTGACGCTCTCCGTATCCGCGCGTGCCGGAACGAAGCTGGGAGAGACCCTGCTCGGCGTCACCGGTGATTCCGTCATGGGCGTGATGGGCATGCACGACATGAAGGGCGGCCGCTGGGTCGTCCAGGTATCCCCGGGCTACATCACCGGCAAGGTCAACACGGCATTCGGCACGGGGGAGAACTTCAGCATGAAGGGCTACTCCATGGCATTTGCGATCAAGCGCGAGTTCACGGCGAACTGGGGCGCGGGGCTTATTGGCGGCTTCACCAAGCAGTCCGGCAACAGCACGCTCAGCACTCCCTCGGGCCTCGCGCCTGACACCGCGTTCCCGGAGGTCCCAACGGTACCTGGGGTCCGCAGGAGCGGATATTCCGGCGGCACGATCAGCGGAATGTACGGCAACGCGCTAGGCGTGATGCTGACCTTGGACCCCTTCTCCAACCCCGACGGCTTCCGCATGCCGATCTCGGTCGGCCCGATGATGCTATGGGAAGGCATTAAGTTCCGCCACGAGTTCAACAACCCCAACCTCGGGAACGCCGCGCAGGTGGATACTGCCGAGGTCAAGCGCAGCGACCTGGGCTTCTTCTCTAATATCTCCTTTGACTTCATCTTCTTCAAGGACTTCCGCGTGATGCCCGGCATTGCCTTGGGCTTCGCGCCGGGCAAGTCTAACTACGCCAAGTACGACTACAACGTCACGCGCGGCGGCGTCACCACGGCCTTCGCGCATGAGACCGCCATGCAGCCGATGTGGACGTCGGTGTATGCCTCCTTCCTCTACCGGCCCTGGGATGTCAACGTCAACTACATCGTGATGAGCGGTGCCGACCAGCTGAAGAACTACTCTATCACCGTGGGCAAGAAATTCGGTGGAAAATCATAAGCCAGCTTTTGCATGACAGTCTGAAATTCGTCTGTTAGGCCAAAATTACGCCGGGCCAGAAGCCCGGCCGGAGGATACATGAACTGCAACCGTATCAGTCGTATCGCCTTGATGCTCGTCACCGCTTTCATTTTCGGGGCCTGCGCTGGCAATAAGGCCTCGCCGATCGCCAACAACGCCCCCGAGTGGGTCAACAAGGGCTCCGGCGCCATGAAGGACACGGCCGGCAAGCAGGTGTTCTACGGCGTCGGCATCGCGCAGGGGATCAGAAATCGCGCGCTCTCCGTCTCCACCGCGGACGACCGCGGCCGCGCCGAGCTCGCGAAGATCATGAACTCCTATGTCACCACGCTGACGAAGGACTACATGGCCTCGATCACCGCCGGCGACATGACCAAGTCCTCCGAAGAGCAGATGGTGTCCTCGACCATGAAGAACTTCGCCAAGTTCACTCTTCACGGCTCGGTCCCGGTGGATCATTGGAAGGATCCGGCGGACGGGACCATGTTCGCCCTCGTCAAGCTCGACATGGCCGCCGTCCAAGCGAGCCTCAATGACTCGAAGGAGCTCAACTCCAAGGTCCGCGACTACGTGAAGGCGAACGCCGAGAAGGCTTTCGACGAGTTGTCGGCGGAAGAGGCCAAGCACTAAGATGCGCAAGATCGGCTGATGGGTGCCGCCCGGCCCCGCCTCTCGTGGAAGAGAGGCGGGCCGTCTTATTCCCGCCACGACAGGACCACTCCATGACAATAATGCAGCTTCTCACCGTCATCACCGCCGTTCTGACGATCTCCGCTTGCGGGAGCGCGGGGAAGAAGTCGTCTTCGGGCGGCCCGCGACCCCAGTGGGTTGACGGCGAAAGCTCCAGATGGCCCCGCTCGCAGTACGTGACGGGCGTCGGCAGCGCCGACGAGGAGGAAGGCGCCGCCGACCGCGCGCGCGGAGAGATCTCGCGCGTGTTCTCCAGCGCCGTCAGCGTCGACACCTCGATTGATGAGGCCGAGTCCAGTGTGAACCAGGACGGCAAGACGACCACGTCCTTCTCGCAGCAGGTCTCACAGAGTGTGCGCACGGCGTCGAAGAAGATGCTCGAGGGCGTCGAGATATCCGAGCGCTGGAAGGACTCAGGCACCTCGCGCTACTACGCGCTTGCCACCCTCAACAAGGGCAAGGCAATGGCCGCCGTCGCCGAGAAGACGCAGGCGCTCGACGCCGACGCGTCGCAGTGGAAGGCCCGCCTCGATGCGTCCGGTGAGAAG
>Ga0163150_10006164_pt1 | contig 14836 bp, 15 predicted proteins | sample OliLakLV19P2IB_FD_148628 | JGI IMG/M metagenome (GOLD analysis project Ga0163150, IMG submission 148628) | Freshwater microbial mat bacterial communities from Lake Vanda, McMurdo Dry Valleys, Antarctica - Oligotrophic Lake LV.19.P2.IB | ecosystem: Environmental > Aquatic > Freshwater > Lake >...
CTCTCGGCAAGACCGCCAACAGCAGCGAGTAGGAGGTTCAGTGATCGATGTTGAAGTGCTCCTTCACCTTCGCCACTATCTGCGCGTCGGTAAGCTTGTCGGTCGCCTCGATGTCAACCACACCCTCACCAGGGCATCGGGCGTCATCAGTTGAGGCGACAACAATACCGCCTTCTTGTGGTCGATCCAAATTCCCACTTTGTGGTCCATAGTGCCTTTCGTGCTCATCGTCCATCGCTGTTCAGGTCCTCGGTGTCACTTTCAACACCGCCACGAGCGGAACGGATGCGCGTCAGCGATTGAGGCTTTGGCTGATTCGGGCACGATCCGGACTTGCTGTCGCAGCGTATGCGTATCGATGCTTTCGCCAGCAGTTCGAGCAACATATCCGCGCGTGCTGTTCGCTCCGCTGCATGATCGAGATCGGTCGGCATGGCCGCCTTCGTTCGGAACGGTGGAGCAATAATGGCTCCAACTCCCTGGAGGCATGGGCCTCGCCGTCATCCGTTCTCAGACCTCGTCCGCAGCCGCGTCGTGCTTGCGGGTGCGGAACTTCTCGCCTTTGCCGGGGAAAATTCCCATCGTTTCTGGCCACATCGCGGCGATGAGAGGGCCTGATCGGGACTGCGCGTGGCGCTGATTTCTTCCGCGCGTACTGTGCCAATTACCACGGACGCGAGGGACGGGGTCACAGGCCGGCGGCGCTCAAGGCTCCCCCAACGAGCCTGACGGAGATCGCAGCTACGGTTTCTTGTGCGCCTCGATGTAGTCGAGGGCGCACGTCTTGAGCGCCGGATTGGTCAAGCCAAGCGCCGCCGCTTCAGCGATCGCGCGATCGACATCCCGCTTGTCCACCTCGACGCGCTTGATCAGATCGACGTCCGCCCCCGGCTCGCCGGCGGGAGGCGCGACCGAACCGGCAGCGCCGCGGAAAGGCTGGCCGAAGCGCGCACCCGGCAGCTCCTCGTCAAGATGACATATCGGATGCCGCGCTACGGTCTCGGGTTGGCGAGCTGGCCGAGCAATACTTCGAGCCGCTGGCGCGCCACTGAGAGACGCTCCTTCAGATCGTCGTACACGAACTGGTGGCCCGCGCGCACCGCCTGGATGAGCGGAACCTCAGCCTGCTGATACGCCTCGTCCAGTTGCGCCCGGCGCGTCTTGTCACTCACGCGATTGACCAGCGACCTGGCCGCCTTCATCAAATCGCGGGATTCGTGGAGCGCGTCGTAGAGCGTTCGCGCCGCCTCGGCGCGTTCCGGCCGCGGCGCGATTCGGTTTGGGCCGTGGCACTGCGCACACTGGGTCTCCAGCGCTCTCGCCGACGGCCGGGCAGCGCCGGCCGAACCGTGACAGGTCGTACACACGGGAACTCGGGTGTCACCCTTTCCCAGGAGCGCGAAGTGCTGACTGTTCTGGAACGCCACGAACGGACCAGCGTGGCACGTCCCGCACGTGGTCGACAAGCTTCGCCGGTTCACCGGACTCGCCGGATTCGCGCTGTTCAGGATTCCTCGGTGTGCCAGGAACGGCTCGAACGTGGTCGGATCGCCGCCGTGGCACTTTTCGCAGCCGACGTTGTTGCGGCTGTGGGCCGAACGGTCCCAGTCGGCAAGGTGTTCACGAAAGGGGGACTCGGGTCTGGAAAAATGGCAGTCAGCACACCGGCTTTGCTGAGCCAGGGCCGGTGTCGCCGACAGGAACACCGACAGCAGACAAAGGCCCGCTGCATCGCAGAATCGCTTCACGCTTCCTCCTTCGGAATTCTGGTGAGGGGTAGTCGCTGCCGCCGGTCAGCCGCCCGAGTTCACACGGGCTGAGCGGTGTGCACGCCCGAAGCGTAGCACAGGGCCTGCCCGCTTCGCGTGACGCAGGTCAGCGCGCCATCCATCGTACCGTGCACTGGATGACGACCACGCGCGCCTTGACGGCTGACAGGTCCCGGGCGTAATGTGGTCACGTGAGAGACCACTCGGCTCAATCCGCTCATGCGCGTCCGCCGAAAAGAGTGGTCGGCGTTCGCGATCTGAAGACGCATGCCGCGCGGATCGTGCGTCAGGTGAGGGACGCCCGCGCCTCGTACATCCTCACCCATCGGGGAAGGGCCGTCGGCGTCATCCTGCCCATGGAGCCTCCCGACGCCACCGCGGATGCGTCCGAATACGTCGACCCCGAGGCCGCGTGGAATACCTTCGTCACCGCTGGCCGCCGCCTCGAACGCCGGTTTCGTCGAGGTGTGAGCGGCGTCCGTGTCCTCTCGGCGACGCGACGCTAATGGCGACGGCGCGACGCGTCCGTCGTCGTCGGCCAAGCCGAGCAAGGGTCTTCAAGAGCACCCGGTACACCGTTGACGCGAGCGTCTTCGTGAACGCGTTCAATCCGCACGAACACGGGCACGCAGAAAGCCTGCAGCTCCTGGCGGCGATTCAGGAACGCGGCGACCCCGTCATCGTCCCCACCCTTCTGGTTCCGGAGATCGCGTCGGCCGTAGCTCGTGCGAGCGGTGACAGCGCCGGCGCGCTTCAGTACGCAAACGCCACCGCAGGCCTTCCCCAACTGACCCTCGTCGCGTTGACGCCTGCGATGGCACGGCAAGCGGCTGAGCTCGCCGCGACGCATCGTCTGCGGGGAGCCGATGCCATCTATCTCGTCGTGGCCCGACGATACGGAACGACGCTGGTGTCGCGCGATGAGGAACAACGTACACGCAGCTCGGTCGCTGCGACCTGTCAGACGCCAGAGGAGGCGCTCGCCGGCTGGCGTCCCTAAACGGCTGTTGCAAGCCCTGGTCGGCGATTCGAATCCGGGTCCGGCAATGGCACAGACCCCGGCCAGCGCAGTGCTCCTCTATTCAGGTCCGGGCGAGCATTGCCGCCACCGCCGCACCGCTCCCATACGCGATGCCGGCCACGACGGCGCCGAGCGCCAGCATCTCGAGCCCTGCGCGCCACCATCGCACGTTGGCGATGAGCGCGCGTGACGCGCCGACGCCGAACAGCGCGAGCAGGGTGAGCGCGATTGACAACGCGAATCGATCGATTCGGAACTCCGGAATCATGTAGGGCATCAGCGGCACCGCCCCTGCAAGGACGAACGCAAGAAAGGTGGCCACACCGTGCCGAACCGGAGAGGACTCTTCTCCGGGCAGCTCCTGAGTCTCGAGAACGCTCTCATGCGCCTGAATGGACAGATAGTTGCCCACGGCCATGGACAGGCCGTCGGCGAAGAGGTTCGCCGCGCCGATAATCAGCACCACCCGAAGCGGGAGCCCGCCGCCGGACACACCTGCTACGACGGCGAAGGTCGTGATGATGCCGTCGTTGGCGCCGTAAATCAGCTCCCGAACGTAGTGGCGGGCGATCTCAAGGGCGCCCCGCGGCTCGACGTGACGGGATTGACGGGTCATCCTGCGCGCTATTGTACCCAGACATGTAGATGACTCTGAGCGCTGGTCGCTGCTCGACCAGTTGTCTGGTCAACTCCGGCCCGCTGGCGCCCGGCATGACGACATCGGTCAGCAGGACGTCGCGAAGTCCCTCCTCGTCCTCAACCACCAGCACAGTGTGCGTGCCGGCATGCGGCCGAGCCAATGGCGCAGGGACGTCGACGACCATCTCTGTGGCATCGACCCGTGGAAAATACACCTTGAACGCGGTGCCCTTACCGATTTCGCTATAGACCCCGATGCTTCCGCGTGCGGGGCTCCTCAAGAGGACGTGATCCAGCCGCCGAAGAGGAGCGCGAGCTGCATCACGATAATCCGGTTGTACAGGGCGGTCATCAATCGCCCGCCTTCGCGCTTCGCGCTACGGCGCGGCGGGGCCCGGAAGTTGGTACGCTAGGCGACATGTCTGCGGCCGATTCCATCCTGAAATGTCCGGTGTGTGATGCCCCCCTCACGCTGGGTACCGGGAGTGCCGCCTGTCCGCACGCCCATACCTTCGACATCGCACGAACCGGCTACCTCAATCTCCTGCTTCCAAACAAGAAACACTCTCGAGAGCCTGGTGACAGCTCCAGCATGATGCGCAGCCGGCGCGCCTTCCTCCAGGCCGGCTTCTACGATCGAATGGCATCGGGCACGAATGAGGCGGTGGCCCGCGTGGTGTCGGGACGCGGGCACGCAAGAATTGCGGATTTCGGATGCGGAGAAGGATTCTTCCTGGCGAGCCTCAAGCATCATCTCAATCATCTCAGCGGGGCGACAGAGAGATCGGATGACTGGTTCGGTGTCGACATCTCACGCTCCGGCATCAGGATGGCGACCACGTACGACCGGCGCGTGAGATGGATCGTGGCGAGCCTTCATGAGAGTCCGTTCCTGCCTCAGTCACTCGATGTCGTGCTCAGCATGTGTGCACCGATTGCCGCGGCGGACCTCAGCCGCGTCATGCGTCATGACGGAGCGCTCGTCACGGTGACGCCGGGCCCGGACCACCTGGACGCGCTTCGTGCCCTCATCTATCCGTCGGTTGTGCCGCATTCACCGACCCCGGCGTTCGTGACGGGCGACACGCCGTTCGATCTGTCCGAGGCGTCGAGAGTCCGGTATGCGGTGACCCTCGACTCACGGGAAGACATCCTGAACCTGCTGGCGATGACGCCTTTTTTCTGGAACATCAGCCTTGAGACGAAGGCGCTGGTGGAAGCCTGTTCGCGGCTCGATCTCACCGTCGATGTGAATGTCAGCGTGTTCCGGCTCCGCTAGCGCAGTTTCCAGTTCCGTGTAGTACGTAGTGTCCGGCTTTAGCCGGATTTCACGCGGTCCGCCTAAAGGCGGACACTACGTACAATCGGAAAGCGCTCTAGCGCGATATGCTTGGGTTATGGACTTTGCTCTGAGCGAGCACCAGCAGGATGTCCAGCGCAGGGCGCGGGAGTACGCGGCATCGGCCATCGCGCCGGTGGCGGCGGAGCTTGATCGGAAGGGGCACTGCCCGGCCGACATCCTGGCCGGCGTGGCGGACCTCGGTCTGCTGGGGGGCGAGCCCGATTTCGTCGCCTACGTTGCCGGGCTCGTCGAGATCTCGAAAGCCTGGGCCTCGCTGGGCGCGGTCGTCGCGGTCCATAACTCGCTGGTGTGCCATCCCATTTCGCGCTTCGGCAGCGAGGCGCAGAAGCAGACATATCTCCCTCGGCTCACTCGGCAGAAACAACTTGGCTGTTACGCCTTCGCCGAGCCGTCCGCGGGCTCCGATGCGGGGGCGATCGGGACGACAGCCATACTCGACGGCGACGCGTACGTGCTGAACGGCCACAAGCGGTTCGTCACGAGCGGCCGCCAGGCCAGGGTCTCGATCGTCTACGCCCTGACCGATCCCTCGAAAGGGCGCGATGGGCTGTCCGCCTTCATCGTTGAGACCGACACGGCCGGATTTGCTGTTGGCGACCGCAACGAGATGCTGGGCCTCCGCGCGACCGAGACGGTCGATGTGCTGCTCAACGACTGCCGCGTGCCGACGGGGAATCTGCTGGGCGATCTGAATCAGGGGTTCGCCATCGCCCGTGCGGTCGTCGAAGGAGGCCGCATCGACATCGCCGCACAGGCCGTCGGCATCGGCGAAGCCTGCCTCGAGGAGAGCATCGCGAAGGCCAAGGACCGCAGACAGTTCGGCCGGCCGATCGCCGAGTTCGAGGCCATTCAATGGATGGTCGCGGACATGTCCACCGAGATCGACGCCGCCCGTTGATGTTCCGTGCCGCGGCCATGCGCGCGAAGAACCGTGATGACGGCCGGCTGACGCTGGCCTCGGCGATGGCAAAGCTGTTCGCGTCGGAGGCGGCAAACCGCGCCGCGTACAACGCAGTGCAGATTTTCGGCGGGCATGGATATCTGACCGAATATCCGGTGGAGCGCCTCTTCCGCGACGCAAGGGCGATGACGCTCTACGAGGAGACGTCGGAGATCGAGCGCCTGGTGATAGAACGTGAGCTGGCGAAATAATGCATCTCGAACTGAGCGAAGACCAGTGGCTCCTCAAGCAGGCGATGCGCGAGTTTGCCGACGGCGAGATCGCGCCCGGCGCCTCGGAGCGCGACGAGCAGTCGCGGTTTCCGTCCGAGCTCATCCCGAAGCTCGCCGAGCAGGGGCTGCTCGGCATCCTCGTTCCGGAAGAGTATGGCGGAGCCGGCTACGACGCGCTGAGCGCGGCGATCATCATCGAGGAGATCGCGCGCGTGGACGCGGCTGTCGCGCTGCTGGTCGGATCGCATAACTCGCTGTGTTCGGGTCACATCCTGCTGGCCGGCAGCGAGGCGCAGAAGAGCACGCATCTGCCGCCGCTCGCCCGGGGCGAGAAGCTCGGCGCGTGGGCGCTGACCGAGCCCGGCTCCGGCTCGGACGCGGGCGCGATGCGGACGCGGGCGACCCTCGAAGGAGATGCCTGGGTCATCCGCGGCGACAAGCAGTTCATCACGCAGGGTTCGACGGCAGGCACCTACGTCATCATGGCCTCGACCGATCCCGGGCAAGGCACCAAGGGCATCTCGGCCTTCGTGGTCGATCGCCATACCCCCGGCCTGAAGGTGGGGAAGCTCGAGAAGAAGCTGGGCGTTCGCGCGTCGGATACCGCCGCGCTGCATTTCGACGACATGCGCGTGCCGAAGGAAAATCTGCTCGGGAAGGTCAACGAGGGATTCAAGGACGTCCTGACGATTCTCGCCGCGGCGCGCATCGGCATGGCGGCGCTCGCCGTGGGCATCGCGCAGGGCGCGCTCGACGAAGCGCTGAGCTACGCCAAGCGGCGCAGGCAGTTCGGAAAGCCCATTCTCGAGTACGAAGCGATCCAGTGGATGATCGCGGATATGGCCACCGAGAACGAGGCCGCCCGGTTGATGACCTGGCACGCCGCGAGCCTGAAGAACGACGGGAAGCCGTTTCTGCGCATCGCGTCGCAGGCCAAGCTGTATTCGTCGGAGGTCGCCGTCCGTTCGACCTCGAAGGCCATCCAGGTCCATGGCGGATATGGATATCTGAAGGACTCGCCCGTCGAGCGGTTCTACCGCGATGCCAAACTCTGTGAAATCGGCGAAGGGACGTCCGAGGTGCAGCGGATGGTGATTGCGCGGGAACTGTTCCGGTGAAGCGCCTCGTCATCGCCAACTGCGGCGGTTTCTGGGGCGACGACCCCACCGCCCCCCGGCGCCAGGTTGAAGGCGGTCCCATCGACTATCTGGTCATGGACTACCTCGCCGAAGTGACGATGGCGCTGCTGCAGAAGCAGCGAGCGCGTCAACCGGGGACAGGATATCCAGCCGATTTTCTCTCGCATCTTCGCGATGTGCTGCCTGCCTGCGTGCAGCGCGGCATCCGCATCATCACGAACGCCGGCGGTGTGAACCCACTCGGCTGTCGCGCCGCGGTCAACGCACTCGCGAACGATCTTGGCATCGCCGATCGCGTCAAGGTCGGGATCGTCCTGGGCGACGATCTCTACGGCAGCCTCGACACGCTGCTGTCGTCGGGAGAGCCGCTGGTCAATATGGATACCGGCCAGGCACTATCGGAGATTCGCGCGAAGGTGCTGTCGGCGAACGCGTACATCGGGGCCGCAGGAATCGTGAACGCCCTCGAGCGCGGCGCCAACGTCATCATCACGGGACGGGTCGCCGATGCCGCGGTGGCGCTCGCGCCGATGATGCACGAATTCGGCTGGTCGCAGACCGACTGGGACCATCTGGCCGCGGGCATCGTCGCCGGCCACATCATCGAGTGCGGCACGCAGTGCACGGGCGGAAATTTCACCGACTGGCCGCTCGTCAAAACGTATCGTCGCATGGGCTTTCCGCTCGTCGAGGTGGAAGAGGACGGCAGTTTCGTCGTCACGAAGCATCCGAACACCGGCGGCCTTGTGAGCGTGCACACGGTTGCGGAGCAGATCGTGTACGAGATCGGTCCGCCGGCCTACCTGACGCCCGACGTCGTCGCGCGATTCGATTCGGTGACGCTCGAGCAGGAGGGGCCCGATCGGGTGCGGGTGACCGGCGCGCGCGGCGAGCCGGCGCCGGCGAAGCTGAAGGTCTCGATCAGTTATCACGCAGGATGGCGCGCGTTCGGCCGGCTGCTCGTGTCGGGGCCCGAGGCGCTCGCCAAGGCGAACAAGGTTGCGGAGGCGTTCTGGGACTGCGCGGGAGGCCGTAGTGCGTACGACCAGGCGCTGCACCAGTTCATCGGGTGGAACGCCTGCCACGCGCCGCTGGCCGCGTGCGAGCCTGGCGAGGTGCTGGTGCAGTTCGCCGTGCGCGATTCCGACGAGCGAAAGATCAACACGCGCTTCGCGCCGCAGATCGTGCCGCGCGTGCTTGGAACCGTGCCGGGCATTACCTACATCGCCGATCAGGGCCGCCCGCGGGCATCGGAAGTCGTGGCGTTCTGGCCGGCGCTGGTGTCCCGCGATGCGGTGACGCAGCGGGTCATTATTGGAGACGAAGACATTGCCATCTGACCAGCGCACGGTGCGCGTGCCGTTGATACGGCTGTGCCTCGCCCGCTCCGGCGATAAAGGCGACACCGCCAACATCGGCGTCATCGCGCGCTCGGAGGCGATTTACGAATGGATTCTCGAGCACCTCACGCCGGCCTTCGTGAAACGGCATTTCGATGACCTGTGCCAGGGCGAGGTCGAGCGGTTCGAGTTGCCGAATCTTCTGGCGGTGAACTTCCTGCTGCATCGCAGCCTGGGCGGGGGCGGCACGCTGTCGCTGCTGCTCGACGCCCAGGGAAAGACCTACTCGCAGTTTCTGCTCGCGGCGGAAGTCGAAGTGCCCGAAGAGCTCATCCATGCAGATTCTCGAAACGCTCATCAACAAGAGTAGCCCCGGGTTTCACGCGAACCAGGAGCGGATGCGGCAGGTCGTCGGCGATCTGCGCGCGCGCATCGCCACCGCCAGAGAGGGCGGGGGGCCGAAATACGTCGAGCGCCATCGCGAACAGGGCAAGCTTCCGGTCCGCGAGCGCATCGCGCGGCTGATCGATCCGGGCTCGAGCTTCCTCGAGCTCTCGCCGCTCGCCGGTTACGGCGTCTACGAAGACGACGCCCCCGGCGCGGGTATCGTGACCGGCATCGGCCGCGTCTCCGGCCGCGATGTCGTCATCGTGGCGAACGACGCGACGGTCAAAGGCGGCACGTACTATCCGGTGACGGTGAAGAAGCATCTTCGCGCGCAGCAGATCGCCCTGGAGAATCGGCTCCCGTGCCTGTACCTCGTCGATTCGGGCGGCGCCTTTCTCCCGCTTCAGGCAGAGGTCTTTCCGGACAGGGAGCACTTCGGTCGAATCTTCTTCAATCAGGCGCGCCTGTCTGCCGAGCGCATCCCGCAGATCGCCGCGGTGATGGGCTCGTGCACGGCGGGCGGCGCTTACGTGCCTGCGATGTCCGACGAGACCATCATCGTCAAGGGGACGGGGACCATTTTTCTGGGAGGCCCGCCGCTCGTCAAAGCGGCGACGGGCGAAGAGGTGAGCGCCCAGGACCTCGGCGGCGCCGAGGTGCACACGCAGGTGTCGGGCGTCGCCGACTATCTCGCCGACAACGACGATCACGCCATCCAGCTGTGCCGCACGATCGTGTCCACGCTCAATATCGTCAAGAGCCTCCCTCAGGATCGCGCGACCCCGGAAGCACCCGCCTACGATCCCGAGGAGCTCTACGGCATCGTCAGCGCCGATGTGCGGCGCCCGTACGACGTGCGCGAGGTGATTGCCCGCATCGTGGACGGCTCCCGCTTCGACGAGTTCAAGGCGCGCTACGGGACGACGCTCGTGACCGGCTTTGCGCGGCTCGATGGATTTCTGATCGGCATCGTGGCCAACAACGGCGTGCTGTTCTCCGAGTCGGCGCTCAAGGCGACGCACTTCATCGAGCTGTGCAACTTCCGTGGCATCCCGCTGGTGTTTCTGCAGAACGTGACCGGCTTCATGGTGGGGCGGCAGGTCGAGCGCGGCGGCATCGCGAAGGACGGCGCAAAAATGGTGAGCGCGGTCGCCAACTCCGTGGTCCCGAAATTTACCGTCATGACCGGCGGATCGTTCGGCGCCGGCAACTACGCGATGAGCGGCCGCGCGTACGACCCGCGTTTTCTCTGGATGTGGCCGAACGCGCGTATTTCGGTGATGGGCGCGGAAACCGCGGCCAGCGTGCTGAGCACCGTCAAGCGCGACCAGCTGGCGCGCGAAGGCAAGCTCCTCGACGCCGCCGCGGAGCATGCGATCCGCCAGCCGATCGTGGACAAGTACGAGACCGAAGGATCGCCCTACTACTCGACCGCCCGTCTCTGGGATGACGGAATCCTCGATCCGATCGACACCAGGCCGACGCTGGCGCATGCCTTGTCGGTGGCGTTCAATGCGCCCGTGCCGCCGCCGAAGTTCGGCGTGTTCAGGATGTAGATGAGCGAACCGAAGTACATCCAGCGGAGGCGCGATCGGCAGATCGAGTATCTCGTGCTGAACCGGCCCGAGGTGCGCAACGCGCTCAATGAGGACATGATCGCCGAGATGGCGGAGTGGGCGCGCCGCACGGGGGCCGATCCCGACGTGCGCGCGGTGGTCATCTCCGGCGCCGGGACGTCGTTCTGCGCGGGCGCCGATCTGGCGTGGATGACGAAGATGGCCGGCTACACGCGCGACGACAACGTGCGCGACGCCCGCGATGCGGCACTGATGTTCGAAGCCATCGACACGCTGCCCGTGCCGGTGATTGCGCGGGTGCACGGCGGCGCGATCGGGGGCGGCGCGGGCCTCATCGCCGTGGCCGATATCGCGCTCGCCGATGAGAGCGCCACATTCGGGTTCACCGAGGTCAAGCTGGGGCTCATCCCCGCGATCATCGCACCGTACGTGCTTGCGAAGATCGGCCCGTCTGCCGCGCGCGAGCTGTTTGTGACCGGCCGCCGCTTCAACGCCGAGGACGCGCGCGAGATCGGCCTCGTGCATGCGGTCGTTGCCACCGATCAGCTCGATCGGACCGTCCAGCAGTTTCTCGTCGAGATTCTCGCGAACGGCCGCGAAGCCATGACGGCGGCGAAGACGCTGCTGCGCCAGATTGCGCACCGCCCGGTGGACGCCGTCACGCCGCTCACCACAGAGGCCATCGCCATGCGCCGCGTATCGGCGGAGGCGCAGGAACGCATGAGGGGGTTTCTGAAGAAATAGGACGGGCGAGTCGTCAGTCGGCAGTCGTCGGTCGAGACTGCCGACTAACGACTGCCGACTGTCGACTATAATTCCCCCCGTGCACGGCATAGCCGTTCTTGATGCGGGCGGGCAGTACTGCCATCTGCTCGCACGCCGCGTGCGAGAGGCCGGTATTCAGAGCCACGTCCTTCCGATCGACACCAGCAGCGACGCGCTGTCGGGCATCAGCGGCATCATCATTTCCGGCGGGCCGCGGAGCGTCACCGAAGCCGGCTCTCCGCGCATCCATCCCTCGATTCTTTCGATGGGTGTGCCGATCCTCGGCATTTGCTACGGGCACCAGTTGCTCGCGGCCACCATGCCCGGCGGGGTCGTGCAGCCGAGCTATTCGAGCGAGTACGGGTTGGCGAAGTTCCGTCTCGCGACGGGGCTGAAGCCCCGTGCCACCGGAGATACGCCCCGTGTCACCGATGAGGCCGGCCTGTTCGACGAGGTTCCGGAATCCAGCCGGGTCTGGGTGAGCCATGGCGACTCGGTGGAGACGCTGCCGGACGGATTCGTGGGGATCGGATCGACCGATGATTGCGCGGTCGCGGCGATGATGCACGCGGGCAAGAAAATCTACGGGGTGCAGTTTCACCCCGAGGTCACGCACACCGAAATTGGTCAGCAGGTGCTGCGCAATTTCATTCGCAACGTGTGCCGCTGCGAGTCCGTCTGGAAGCCGTCCTCTGCCGAGACGATCGAGGCCATCAAGACCGATGTCCGTGCCGCCGTTGGCCCGACGAAGAACGTGCTGTTCTTCGTGAGCGGCGGCGTGGACTCGACCGTCGCCTACAAGCTGTGCGCCGATGCGCTCGGGCAGGATCGCGTGCATGGCGTGTACGTGGACACCGGGTTCATGCGCAAGAACGAGTCCGCCGACGTGATGGGCGCCTACGAGAAGGCCGGGTTCAGGAACGTGCGGCTGCGCGATGCGTCGGTCGAGTTTCTGGCCGCGGTCGGGAGCGAGACGAACCCCGAGACCAAGCGAAAGCAGATCGGCGCGGCGTTCCTGTCCGTGGAGAACGACGTGCTCGCGGATCTGCCCCGCGGCGACTGGCTGCTCGGACAGGGCACGATCTATCCCGACACGATCGAGTCGGGCGGGACGCGCGAGTCGGCGCTGATCAAGACGCATCACAATCGTGTGCCCGAGCTGCTGCTGCGCATTGCCGCGGGCGAGATCGTGGAGCCGCTGGTGCAGTTCTACAAAGATGAGGTCCGCGAGATCGGGCGCGCGCTCGGCCTGCCGCCGCGCCTCATCGAGAAGCAGCCGTTCCCGGGGCCGGGGCTCGCCGTGCGCTTCCTGTGCACCGACGCGCCGGCGGCCTGGTCCGAGAACGCGACGCTGAGCCAGGTGGCGTCCGCCTTCAACCTGACGGCGCGCGTGCTCCCGATCCGCGGCGTCGGCGTGCAGGGCGATGAACGGACGTACGCCCACACGGCGCTGCTCACCGGCGACTACGACGAAGCCCGCGTCGCCGAGCTCTCGCCCGCGATCACCAATGCGCTGCGTGATGTGAATCGCGTGGTGTTCTGGGCCGGCTCGAAAGGATCGATCGACGAGTTTCGCGTCGAGCCGACGACGACCTCGCGCGAAGGGCTCGATGTCTTGCGCGAGGCGGACGCGCGCGTACGCGACATCCTCGCCGAATACGACACCCGGCAACGCATCTGGCAGTGCCCGGTCGTCATGCTGCCGCTGAAGCGCCAGGGAGAATCCACGATCGCCATCCGCCCGGTCGAATCGAACGACGGCATGACGGCGCAGTACTCGAAGCTGCCCTGGCCCGTGATCGAGCGCATCAGAACCGCGGTTCTGGCGGTCCCGGGCGTCGGCGCCCTGCTCTACGACGTGACGAACAAGCCGCCCGCCACGATCGAGTGGGAGTGACCTTCGGAGTCGGTAGTCGGCAGTCGTCGGTCCCAGTCTTCAGTCCTCAGCCATTAAATCATTACAGGTCAATTACTTACTGAAATCTACAGTGGCAACTTCGGACCGAAACCGCCGACCGCCGACTGACGACTGCCGACTGAAGTTCCGATACATAGGTCCTATGACCTTGTTGTTCTCCAAGGGCGAGCAGCGGATGTCGTGCGAGGCGCGTGAGGCGATGCTTTGGTATGAACTGGTCGTGACCGCGCCCGACGGCGTGTCGCGGGTCGAGCGCTATACCGAGCGGGCGGGCATGTTGCGCCGGCAGCAGGAGCTGCTGTGTGCATGGAAGGCCCAGGGTTGGCGCGAAATGGAACCGCAGCCCGCGCCGGTCCACCGGTAGGACTGGTCTGGCTTTAGCCGGACCGATCCAGCGCTTCGCGCACCCGCCGCAGCAAGTCCGCAGACGTGAACGGCTTTTCGAGAAAGTCGAGGCCCGGCTCGGCATTCTGGCTGTAGCCCGACATATAGAGCACCCTCAGATCCGGGCGCTGCTCCCGATCTATCCGCCTCACCATTTCCTTCCCGTCCATGCCGGGCATCGTGATATCCGTCAGTACAAGGTCCACCGGTTCCGGTCGTTGCAGGAGCGTCTCGAGCGCTTCGCTGGGACTCCCAGCCTCGAGCACGCGGTAGCCGAATCGGCGCAGCACCGCACAACAGAACGAACGGACCGCGGGTTCATCCTCGACGACGAGCACGACGTCGTTGTGGGAGATGGGAACCGCCGCCGCGCCGATGTTCATGCCGATCTTATCGGCTCGAACCGCCGCGCTGCCGTCGGCTTCTGTCTGACACTCGTATAAATCGGGTTATTCTCTCTATCGTGGCGAAGCGGGACCATCGAAGCACGCGAGCGACGCGCCCGGCGCGGACGCCGGTCCAGGGGGTGCGCGCAAAGCTGGGCAACCTGGAGTGCACCATCGCGAACCTCAGCAACACCGGTGCGATGCTGCGCAGCCGGCTCGAAGTTGCGGTCGGGCGTGAAGTGCAGCTGCTGATCGAGCTGCCGCAGCCGGTCTCCGTGAAGGTCCGCGTGGTGCGGTGCGAGCCCGTTGACGTGGCGCTTCCCGGAGAAGCGGTGTGGAGACGGCAGGACTTCGCGCTGGGTGTCCACTTCATCGACACCACGACCGACCTGACGTCGGCCATCCGCGCGCTGACCAAGCAGACGGGCATCGAGCTTTCTCAGGCGCGGATTCTGGTGCTCGGAAAAGACGACGAGGTGAGCCGCCTCGTCGAGAAGACACTCGCCGAGGCCGAATACAAACCGCGCGTGCTGACCCATGCGCGCTATGCCGTCAGCACCGCCAAGCGGATCGGCGCGAAGGCGGTGGTCGTCAACCTCGAAATCGACCCCCAGTTCTCCGCGCGCAACGTGCTCGACACGCTGCGCGCCGATCCCGCGACCGCGACGCTGCCGATCATTCTCTGCGCGCGCCAGGCGTGGCTCCAGCCGACCCACAAGTCCTACATCCACGACAAACGTCTCCGCCTGCTGCTGGTGCCATTCACCCCCGAAGAACTGATTGCTACCGTGGATCGCTCGATCGACGAACAGACGTGAACGCCGAACGCCGAACTGCGAACTTCGAACGATGCTGAACCTCTCTGCAGTACTCGAACAGCATGCGCGGCGCCGGCCGCACGCCGATGCGATCGTCTGCGGCGATACCCGCCTGAGCTACGGCCAGCTCAACGGCTGGGCCAACCAGATCGCCAAC
>Ga0163150_10006166_pt1 | contig 14833 bp, 14 predicted proteins | sample OliLakLV19P2IB_FD_148628 | JGI IMG/M metagenome (GOLD analysis project Ga0163150, IMG submission 148628) | Freshwater microbial mat bacterial communities from Lake Vanda, McMurdo Dry Valleys, Antarctica - Oligotrophic Lake LV.19.P2.IB | ecosystem: Environmental > Aquatic > Freshwater > Lake >...
CCGCGCCCGCCTGACCGGCGCGCGCATCGACCCCAGGCGTCGAGCCGAGCCGCGCTGACCGCGGCCGCTCAGCAAGCAGTGATCCGAACGGCCCCGGCGTCGCCGACGTGGTTCGCTGGGCCATTACGAAGGAACGGAGGAGGTCGGTGGTGGTTCACGGTGCCGCCTTCCGGGACCTTCTACACTGTTCTGTCAGGCGCTCGACACGCGGCACGCGGTAGATGATCGAGGCATGGTGGAGAGCGCTCAAGCATGACTGGCTCTTCTTGAACACGCTCGACACGTTGAGCCACCTCGGCTCGCTCGTCGCCTTCTACGAGGTCGAGCACAACACGCACGTGCCGCACTCAGCGTTCAACGGCCAGACACCTGACGAGATGTACTTCAGCACGGGCGCGAACGTCGCCGACGACCTGGCTCGACAGCGCTCGATCGCCATACGGGATCGCATCGAGGCCAATCGGGAAAGGAGGTGTGCGACCTGCGCGTAGAGAGGAGGGGGATCTGGACGCCGGGACCCTGCAAGCGCCGGACCACCGTGCCCTCGCAGGAGTGGATGTCTCCCAACACCCCATCAGAGCTCCGCGTCCGCCCCCCGGAGCATCGGGGAGCGGCCGTTCCCGCTCATCCTGCCTGTCGAGTACTCGTCAGAAAAGTGCTATAGCGTCTCACAATTAGCACCGCTACGCCACGCCGCGTAGCTCGTTCTCTCGCATCGCCGCGGTCGCACACGTCGGGGGCTCGGGCCCGAGGTCTGCCCCGGCGTGTAGAAGTGAGAGCGGCGGATTCGGTTGGAATCAGCCTCCTGCGTGCCAAGGAGGCCGTCCACCTATCACTGGGCCAACACACCATTGCAAGTCAGAGCCAACACCGTGCGGCCGAAACTCCAACAGACAGAGACGGCCTCCGCAATTCTACATGGGACTACTTCCCCAAGCGATGCGGACACACTCAATGCTAAGATCGCTCGCCCCCGGAATGTTTGGCTCCGGGTCCAAGTCTAGCCGCCAGATCCCCCCTACCCACTCAAGCGTGGCCCCGGAGCTGAGCACCCAGCTTGTGTTCCTGTCAAACATGATCCGACCCGCAGCCGCCACAACGATACGGAGTTGAACACGCGACCACCCGCTCACAGACGTGCCGTCAAAGCACCTGAACTGTATCCAAGCCGTTACCCGGTCCCGTATCAGGCCCGGGGCCGCCACATCGGGCGGGGGAACGATTGGTGATGGCACGATCTGAATAAGTTCTACAACCGCGTCATTGAACGCGTCAAATCGATCAAGAAACAAACGCGCAGCGTCGGGCTCCAGATCCAGAAACCTCTCGGGCGGCCAAATGGTGTACGCGCTCGTGTCCATGAACCCTCCAAGCCTCGCCTGCACGCAACGCCTTCACAGGCTCTCGCCTCGACATGCTACCATCGACTACGTTAGCATCCACACACGGGTCGCGAAGGCAGCGTTCGCCGGCAAGCTCCCCCGCTAGCGGATGCACCAGCAGACCACACCAGCCCGGTCTCGTGGCCTCGACGGATGCGCCTCCGGCGCGCGTTCCTGAGGACGTCTCCCGCGGGGACAACTCGCACTCGCAGCGCGGGTCGCGCCTCAGAGTTACGCTAGGCGGCAGCGCGGGCGACAATCAGCGGCGCCCAACGTGCCCCCCCTACGACCACTCTGAGGGGACAACCGCAAGCGGTTGGGGCGCTGTACCCGCTGACCCGGTTCCCGCTCCAGACGAGTGACGTCACGAACATTCGTCGTCGTCAACCTCATCGGGGAAGTTGCGCCAGTCGGCGTCACTTACTCCCAATTGGTTTCTCCGGAAGGAGGCCAGGTGGAGTCCGGAGCCAGTCTGGCGGCAGCTGCCCCGGAGGAATGTGCGGCGCTCCAGGACCGTGTCCAGGCCCGGGCTCGCCAGGCGGGAAGTTGTGCCCATGGCCCGACGGCTGACCACCGTGCGGTCTGAAGTCAACGTGTCCAACCGGTAGTCCATTGCTATCGTAAATTGTGTTCTGCACCACACGCCCACTTTTTCCGACTCGCGAGTGGATCCCGCACGGCGGACCGCCACTCATCGGTCCCTTTTCCGGGCCGAATATGATGGGGCCACTCCCAGGCGGAATGGACGGGGCAGGTACCGGGATTGGACTCGCCCCCGGCGTAACGGCACCGGGGGGCTTGGGTGGAGTGGGGCCAGACGAAGGCTCGGCGGCCTTGCCCTTTGGCCTTCCTCGCATGACCTTTGAGCCATGTCTAATAAGTAACATTTCAACGAATGCCCGCCAACCAGTCGCTGCCTTCGGGGTTAGGCCGGTGCCCTCTGCAATCTTCTTGTCAACAGCCACATGGACATCCTCAATCTTTTCAATTACGGCCTTGTTGAGCGGACTGATTTCGTTAGCCACCTCAATCAGTCCTAGCAGCGGGACCACCTTTGCGGCTTCATGCATTGCGTCGCCGATGGCATCCGCGACGTCCTTAAGCGCCTCACCGATATGATCGAACACCCCCTTCTCTTTTAGGCCCGTCGGGTCGACATGTGCGATTGGGGCGCTACGAACGTACTGATACAGGTTCAGTCCAGCCTCGAATCCAATTGGATCACGCTGCAAGAACCGCCCCCGCTCGGGGTCGTACTGCCGAGCCCGGTAGAAGTAGGTGCCGGTTTCGGCGTCCCACTCGCGCCCCGTGAACAAGAATGGGTTTCCGACGGCGCTCTGACCGATGACGCCGCCCTGGGCGTTGCGAATCGTCGGCATCCCATACACGTCATAGGTCGTCCACTCGACGACCGCCCCTGAGGGCTGCGAGAGCTCCGACACGCTGCCGAGCGCATTCTGCGCGTAGTGGAACCGCAGCACCTCGGTCGTGATCGCGTCGCCGTCCACGTCCGCGATGTCGGCGCGGTCCATCGAACGTGGCTGATCCCAGCCATCCTCGAGGGTGTAGCGCGCTTGCCAGACGTTGCTGCCGTCGTACTCCTCGACGACGTGCTGGCCATCAAGCAAGTAGCGCGTCGTCGCGCCGCCGCTGATGGCCTTCTCGACCCGCCGGCCCAGCGGATCGGTGCGGTACGTGGCGATCGTCTGGGCCGTACCCTTGTTGATCACCTCGGTGACGCGGTTCGGCGAAGGTCGTCTTCTTGAGGCGACTGAGCGTGTCGTACTCGTAGGCGGTGGCCCGGAAGTTGTCGTCCGTGACGGTCGCCAGTCGGTGGTTCTTGTCGTAGGCGAACTCCTCGTCGATCGTGGTCAGGAAGTTGTCGATCGGCGTGCCCACGGTCAGCGCGCGCTCGTACTTCGTCAGCCGGCTGGCAAGGTCGTAGGTCCAGCGGGCTGGGTGCCCCTCGGCGTCGGTGCGGAAGGCCAGGTTGCTGCGGCTGTCGAACTCGAAGGTCGTCGTGAGGATGTTGCTCGCGTTCAGCCGGTCGATCTCCTTCGTGCTCGTGCGGCGGTTGAGCGCGTCGTAGACGAACTGCGTCACGAACGTCTCCGAGGAACCCGTCGTGGGGATCTGCGTGTCGGCCACCTGCGTGACGTTGCCGTTGGCGTCGTAGGCGTAAGTGACGACGTTCCCAGCTGCGTCCGTCAGGGTAAGGAGCCGCCCGGCCGTGTCGTAGGTGCGGGCCGTTGCGCGGTTAAGCGGATCCTTGACCTCAGTCACGAGGTGCCCCGCGTCCCGCTTGATCGTCGTGGTCGGGTACGTGGTCGTCAGGCCCGTGCCGAAACGGTCCTCCACAAGCTGCCACATGCGGTCGATCTGGTCGAATCCGTAACTTGAGCGCATCATCAGCGCGCTGCCCGAGCTGTAGGCCGCGACCTGCGTGACGTTGCTGTTCTTGTCCCAGGCAAGCGTCGTGTAGTGCCCCAGCGCGTTCGTGACCCGCTCACGCCTGTTGAAGAGGTCGTAGAGGTAGGTCGAGGCGTTCCCACGCCCGTCGGTCACCTTGCTGCGTCTCCCGTTGTCGTCGTAGTCGATCTGGATCGTGCTCGCGTCCGCGGTCCCGAAGCCACGCGTCGCCTTGAACAGGAGCTGGCGCTCGTCGTATTCGAAAGTCTCCTGGTTCCCCTCCGGGTGCGTGATCTTCGTGAGCAGGCCAGATCCATCGAACTCGTAGGACGTCGTGGCCGTCACCGCCGCGGTCAGGCGCACGGTCTTCGCGGTCAGGCGCGAGATCAAGTCGAACGCATAAGTCGTGTCGATCCAGGGTGTGGTCGGATCAACGGCGCCCTTGCGGTCGATGTTCTCGACCTCTGCCTTGGTTACATTGCGATCGGCGTCGTAGGTCAGCTTCGTGCGATAGCTCAAGGGCGAAGGCGCCTGGATCTGGGTGACGTAGCCCTCAGCATCCACGGTGAGTGCCGTCGCGTTGTTCCTCGGGTCGGTGATCGATGTGACGTTGCCGAACTGATCGTAAGCAAACGTCGTCGTGACATTGAGCCCGCTCGGATCGCGCCGGATTGACTGCAGGTAGCCCGTCTGCGAGCCCGCTGTGTGATAGGCGAGGGTCGTGACTCGCCCTGCGCCATCGGTCGCGCTCGTGATGCGTCCACGGCTGTCCCAGGCCAGCGTCTCGGTGATGGTCTGGCTCGCTGGACTGCTGACCGTCGGGCGGTTCACCTGGGTGGTGTTGCCTGAGCCGTCCACCGTGTAAGTCGTGATGTTGCCCTTGGGGTCCGTGTACTTTGTGACTTGGTTGTAGGCCCCGAGGAACTCCCACGCCTGCACGAGATCCGTGCTGCTGGTGCTCGAGGTGTTCGTCAGCTTGCGCCGCACCTCGGTGAGGTTCAGGCTGCCGTCGTAGGTGAAGTCGTCGCGGTTGCCCCGCGGGTAGACGCGGTGCTGCGGCAGCCCCGCGGCAGTCACGACCTGCGTCATCACGTAGGAAGCCGGCTCGCTCGGCCGCAGCCCTCGCGTGAAGACCTCGATGCGCGTCGGCAGGGCCGCAGTGCCAAAGGTCCACTCCGTGACGTTGCCCGAGCGATCCGTGACCTGCGCCTTCTGCGCCGAGGGCGTGTAGTTGATGCTGTAGCTCGCCGGGCCGATGGTCTCGATCGTGGCAAGGTCATTGCTCCCATAGGTCAGTGTCTGGACCTTCTCGTTGCGGCCGCTGCCGACGTGGACGAGGTTGTCCTTGAGGCGCGCGTCAGCATTGTTCGGTGCGTAGGAGAACCACTGCATGCGGCCGGTCGGGAACTGCGTGCTGGTCGGCGTCCTCGTCCAGCGCAGGCGGCCCAGGTAGTCGTAGGAGAAACTCCACGTCCGGCCGCCGAAGTCTGTGACGCTCGAAAGCCGGCCCGTGGTGTCGTAGGTGAGCGTCGTGTAGCGACCCAGGGTGTCCGTAATGCCAACGAGCTTGTCGGAGAGCCAGGTGTAGGTGATCGTGTTGCCGTATCGGTCCGCGATCGAGGTGCGGTAGCCCGCCGCGTCGAACGTGCTCACAGTGCCGAAGCGATTCGTGAGGGACTTGGTGCCGCCCGCGATCAGGAGGTTCATGTCGTAGTGGAAGGGTTTCACGTAGGTGCCGCCCGTCTGCCAAGCGTAGGTATCCAGGCGTCCGCGGCCGTTGACGTACTTCTCGTCGCTGTTGGGCTGAGTGACCAGCCGCACATCCTGGTTCAAGGACCAGCCGTTGCCGTAGCGGTAGTCCCAGTTGAGGCGCGAGCGGTAGGTCAGCGTCAGCTCCAGGTCGAGCCCGACGCCAGGAACGCTCAGGACGGGAAGCGTGTAGACCTCCTCGCCCGTCGAGTACATGACCATGCTGACTGTGTTGGGCATGCCCGGGCTGACGTTGTTGTACTCCGGGTAGGCGATCGAGCCGCGTGCCATCGTCTCTTCGGGCGGGCAGTCTGCGCAGAGCACGCCCTCCCACTCGGGGATTCCAGGATTGGAGCCCGTGCGCGTCGGATCGAGCCCGCCCGGGATGCCGCCGAGGCCCGGATCGATGTGGACCCCCTTCTGATCGTAGTAGTCCCAGATGTCGCTTCCCGTGCCCTGATTGGCGTAGACGAGCTTGACGTCATCGAGCGTGCCCGCCGGGCCCATCCACGTCGTGAGGCCGCCGTAGGGGTTCACATTGATGTTGGGCGGCAGGTTGCCGACGTTCATCGGCAGCGTGGGATCGCCGACGTCCCAGATGTTGATCAGCACGCCGGTCGTGGGCTGCGTGAGGAGGATGTAGAGGAAGTTGCCGGCCGTCGAGACGTCCACGGCGGTGTTGGCCGCGTAGGTCGCCACGGCAGGCGGCGCGAACAGCATCGTCGTGAGGTCGAGGCTCAGCAGGTACGAAGGCCCGCCGCCGATCTGGCTGGCCGAGACGTAGGCGTAAGCCGCCGCGTAGTGGGTGCTGACGCCCGAGAAGGTCACGTTCGGGCCGCCGCCCCAGATGGCCGGCGCGAAGCTGGTCATCGTCGTGCGGTTGAAGACCCACAGGCTGGCGGTCCCCGGCGCGTTGTTCCCCACGGCGACGAGATAGCCATCCTGCGCAGCCGGAGAGCCCGCCTTGGTCTTCTTCTCGACGAGCTCGATGGCCGCGGCGAAGGGCATCGGCGTGACGGAGGCGACAGTGCCGTTGGTGAAGAAGCGCGTCAGCCAGCCGGTGTTCGCGTCGAAGCCCCAGGCCAGGGTGCCCGCGACGTGGTTGTCGGCGGTGATCACGCTGTAGTTCGCCGCGGGGTTGTTGACCATGGTCACGACGACGCTCGTCGTGGGGTTGACCGAGAGGATGCGCCCGGTGTTGGTCCCCACGATGATGCGGCCGGTGGTGCCGTACCAGTCCATGTCCCTGGCGGTGTTGACTGCGACGCCGAGCGGTATCGTGTAGAGCACGAGGTTCGTGGTCGTGCTCACGACGCTGATCGTGCTCGTGCCCGAGCCCAGGACGTAGGCTTGCGTGCCGTCGGGCTTGACCAGCGTGTCCACCGTGTTGGTGCCCGTCGGCAGCGTCGCGGCGCTGGCCGGGGCCGGGCCCGTCATCATCATCATGGCGAGGCAGTAGATCGTGTAGAGCACGATCACGGGCCTGAGGCGTCGAACCTCCCCGCGGAAGAGCTCTGTGCCGGACCCGAACTGGCTGTGACGACGGACGTGGCTCATGGCATCTCCCCCCTGGTCCCCGACTACTTCCCGTTGATGATGTTGATGGCCTGCGTGGCCTGCTGCTGCTGCGAGAGGTTGGGCGGCATGGCGTCGGCCTGCATCGTGGCTAGACCGGTCTTGTCGCCCAGAGCGTTCAAGGCCAGCGACGCCTCGTAGCGCACTTGGAAGTTCATCGAGAAGAGCAGGCCCAGGAGCGCAGGGTTGACTCGCGCGGCGATGTCCCGGCAAGTTTGGCCCACGCTGCGGATCGCCACGGCCACCACGCGGTCATCAGCATCGCCCAGCATCGTGATCACGTTCTCGCGGTAGGTGGTGCCGCCCCCCAAGACAAGCAGAGCGCGCAGGGCCTCGACGCGCACCTCGGCTGCCGGATCGGTCAGGCCGGGGACGAAATCGCCCAGGTAGCTGGCGTCGCCAAGGCCGGCCAACGCCGGGACGGCGGCGCAGCGGATCGCCACCACCGGGCTTGAGAGGAGGGCCTTGAGGCTCGGGCCCCCGGCGACCTCCTTGCGTGCCAGCGCCGCGATGCCGACCTGGCGCAGCAGGTCCGGCGTCGCCTTTGCCGTGACGATCGCCTTGACATCGTCGCAGCCGAACGGCCCGGTGAGGGCTAGCCCAGCAAGCGCGCCGCAGCGCACGGTCTCGGGTGCGTCGGGCGAGCCGGCGATCTTGGCGAGGACGTGGCGCACCTCGCCGCCGACGCGGCCCAGGATCTCCGCCGCGCCAGCGCGCAGGCTCGGATCGGCGTCCTTCGAGGCTGCCAGCAAGATCAACGCGTCCTTCGCAAGCGCGGGCGCGCTCGCCAGAATGACAAGCGCTGCCTGCCGGGCGGAGAAGTCGCGGTCGGAGAGCAGCTTGGCGAGCGTCGTGCCCTCAGACTTCGGCACGCCCAGATCGCGCACGATCTCGGCCAGCGTGGCCTTGGCGAAGGAATTGTGGTCGCTGGCGAGCTCGTCGAGCAGGTCGGGGACAGCGTCCTTGCCAAGCTTCTTCACCTTGTCCACCGCGGCGCTGCGCACTGCCGCGTCGCTGGAGCCCAGATCTTTGATGTCGCTCGACAAGCCCACCGGGCTCGCGGTCAGGCGCGCGGCGGCGATCACGCCCAACGCCCCAATGGTCAGCATCCACATCGCGCTGCGCGTTCCCATGGCGAACTCCCTTGTCAGGATCCCGATGAGTCAAGGACTCGGTGTAGGGGATCGGCGCGGGCGCCGCAAGGGGGCCGCTGCGTGGAGCCGTGAAGAATCCGTGCATCGGGCGCACGCTGCATGAGGCAGCGCACCCATCGGCACGCTGGGGACGCACTTCGTCCCCAGGGGAGTACAATCGAGCGCGCCGAGCCTGACATGAATTCTGGATTTCTGGCGGGACTCTCGGCCTGAGTCAACCGCGAGGTCCCTGTTGGTGCCCCACGGCGTGGCCGACACGGGGTGCTCGGGAGGGGATGACGCGGCCAGCGCGCAGAGAAGCGCCCTCGACGAGGGGCGCGGCGCCCGGTCGCTGCGGGTGGTAGGCTCCCCGCGTGGTCGCGCCCCGCACGCTACGTCGGTGGATCTGGCGAGGGAACGCCTGCCTCGGCGCCCTCGGAGCGGCTCTCGTTACGTGGATCTCCCTATCGCAAGCGCCCGCAAGCACTTGGGACGTGCCTGCGGGACGGCCCAGGGGTGCGCCTCAGCGGTGGAAGCCGGACCTCGCGCCATTCCAGGATCTCGTGGCCAACATTCACGGTCGCGCGCTCCCTCCCGCACCCCAACTGCCGGCGCCGCCACCCGACCAGAGCACCCGCCCGCCGCTGAGCGCCTACACGGGCGTCATCCTCATGCGTCAGCCTGCGAAGCCCCCGGTGGTGGGCCTGCGGTGCAAGGACCCTGCGCACGCCGACTTCCGCGCGCTAGAGCTGGGCGAGTTGACGAAGGGTTGGCTGTTCGAAGACCTCCGCGTGGTGGGCAAGATCGCCTACGCCACGGTGAGCCGGGAGGAGGAGCGCTTCACCTTCGAGCTAGACCTGGGGGGCCATAAGCCCTCGCGCGAGGTGATCCGGATGCCGCGCTCGCGCGCCGGGGGTGGCCCGGCAGAGTCAACCCCTCCCTCGGTGCTGGCCTCGGCTCTCGCCCCGGCGCGCTCCTCTGGCGAGCCGCGGAGCGTCAAGTGGGTCCCGCACTACGGCGACGATGGCAAGGTCGCGGGCGCCCGGATCACCGGCGTGCGACCTGACAGCCACTACGCGCGACTCGGGCTCAAGCCCGGTGACGTGGTGCGGTCCATTGACGGCACCGCGGCGAAGGACCCTTCCCGCTGGCCGGATGCCCTCGGCCCTGGCACGCGTCCCAGCGCTCTCGAGGTGGAGCGCAGCGGGGAGGGCGGCCCGCGGACGACGACGCTGGGGCGGCGGGGGTGAGCACGCGCGAACAGCCCGGCAAGCGGCACAGCCGGCCGGCCTCAAGTGAGCGGTCGCTTCGGATGTCGCCGGCCGCCCCGGCAGCGAAGCGCAAAACGGCGCGCGACCGCTTGGCTGAAAAGCGCTTGCAGCTGCGCAAGGAGGCCCGCGCCAGCGTCAGCCAGGATGAGATTGTCTGCCAGCTCTGCCACCAGGTCTACCGCGCCATCCGCGTCTCGCACCTGCGCGCCGCCCACGACTACCAGGGCGAGCACCCAGTCGAGGACTACAAAGCGAAGTTTGGCCTGCGGGTGGCCGCCTCCGTCGAAGTCTGCCGGACGCTGTGCGACTTGCGCACGGAGCGGGCGCGTCGCGAGGGGGTCCACTACACGCGCAAGCAGGTCCTGTGGGAGCTGCGGCGCCGGCTTCGGGCAGGCCGCTCCATCTCCCCGTCCGGGCTGGGCGAGGGCTTCTACCAGACCGTGTGCCGCCGCTTCGGAACCTGGACGAGGGCCGTCCGCCACCTGGGCATCGATCCCCTGGAGCACCGCAGGACCAGATGCTGGCCGCGAGCGCGAATTCTGCGGGGGCTGCGTGAGCGCGGCGACCGGGGGGCGGCGCTCTCGATGTCCTCCGTGTCGAACGAGCATCCTGCGCTCTACATGGCTGCTCGCCGCAGCTTTGGAAGCTGGGCTGGCGCGCTCCGTGCCGCGGGGTTCGACCCGCGTACGTGCCGCAAGCCTGCCGAGTGGGATCTCGCGAGAGCGGAGGTCTGGATCCGAGAGCTCCACGCGCGCGGAGGCTCGCTCAAGCCTGCCGAGGTCCCGCGCCCGATCTACGCCTCGGTCTGCCGACGATCGGAGGGCGGCTGGGGCAGATTCGTGCGCTCGCTCGGTCTTCCGTACGGCGGGCTGATCCGCCACATGGACTGGACCGCCGCCGAGGTCACAGCCGAGATCAGTCGTCGGCGACGCGCTGGCCTGCCGCTCAATCTCGGCGCGGTCCAGGCAGAGGGGCAGTCTCTCACCCACCAGGCCCGCAGCCGCTTCGGATCCTGGGACGCCGCCTTGAGTGCCGCCGGGGTGGATCCGGGCACGACTCGCCTGCAGCGCCCGGCATGGACCCGCAAGGAGATCATCACGGCCCTACGGCGACGCCAGAGGGAGGGACGCTCCCTTCGGTTCGCCACTCTGAAGCGGGATGAGCCCAGGCTGCTCAAAGCGGCGCTCAAGCTCTTCCCCTTCAGTCTGGCACGCGCCCTGAATGCGGCCGGCCTCGACCCCGCCTGCGCCGGAGGGCGCGCGCGCAGTGCTCGGGGATCGAACGCAAGCACGCGGAGCACTGGTCAGCGAACACGCCCGGCTGAGGCGCCGAGGTAGCGGAACTCCGTAAGACGCCGGCGGGCCTCAGCGCGCTCGACGCTCGTGAACAACTCGGCGAAGGGCAACTCAAGCGCGATGGCCTCGACAGACAGATGCAGGCGCCTCTTCTCCCAGCTCGGCGTGAGTTGCGTCACGTACTCTGTCCCAGGCGCGAGCAGCAGCTTGCACGCTGCGAGGGTTCCATGCACGGCCTCCATCTGGAGCCAGCGGCCCGGGGGATAGCCGAAGACGCGCATGAAGTCCGCTGTTGCCTCAGCGTGGCGAGCCTTCAGGCGTGCTTCAAGGCGTGCATGCGAGGGGTGGGGGGCGTCGGGGTCGGCCATCCAGCACTCCTATGTATAGGGTGGTCGGGAGGCGCGCGTGCGGGGAATGGTCATGCCAGGGGTCTGGACCCGAGCGTGGATCTGCCCGACATCGTAGACTTGAGACGGGACTGTCCTGGAGGTTGGAATCATGCAGTGGAAACCAAAGCACACGCGCGCATTCCTCAGCCACACCCACCCCCATGCCCTTTTCATGGGGCAGCTCGCCACGGCGTTCACGTCCTGGGGAGTGCATGCCTTCGTGGCACACGAGGACATCGGTGGGGGTCAGGAGTGGCGGGAAGAGGTCCTCGAAGCGTTGGGCACGTCGCACTTCCTCGTCGCGCATCTAACCGACGACTTCGTGCAGAGTTCATGGACAGACCAGGAAGTCGGCTTTGCACTGGGGCGGAGGATACCCGTTGTACCCGTCAAAGCTGACGCCGCGCCGCATGGGTTTCTTAGCAACTGGCAAGGCGTGAAGCACCCTGCCGGGCAGAAGGCGCACGAACTGGCAGTCGCGATCCTGGATGCCCTTGAGCGCATCGATCCAAAGCTTGGCGTGGGCGTCCTCGCCAATGCGCTCACGGTTGCCGGCAGCTTTGACGTCGCGTGGGACGTGGCCAAGGCGCTCGAACGGGCCACGTACGCCGATGCTGAAATCCTCGAGACAGTCGTCCGAGCCTCTAAAGAGAACGGACAGGTGACCGGGCTCACCGATTACCGAAAGCAGAGCGTGACCGGTGCCATCAAGCACCTCAAGGCCCTGGTGGAGGCACGCAAGTAGAGAGGCGGACTGACCTGTCCCTTCCGCCTGCGCCACTCGGTGAAGTTCCCACCGAGCGGACCTGCCGCACCGCGGCACCCGAACTACGCCCGCTTCGCAGCCCTCCTCCGCCTCGCATGCCCCGCCTTCATCGCCGCGATCCGGGCCGCGCGCTGCTTCGGCATGTAGTTGGCCCACACGGACTTGAACGCCGACTTCAGCTTCGGGTTGCCCTTCCCGGGACCGCGCTTGCCCTTCGCCTTCGAGGGCATCGGCACCACCGGGTGCCTCAACTCGGGCGGCAGCTTCGGCCCGGCGGAGCCGAGCGTGGCAAGCAAGCCGTTCATCGCGGCCACCAACCCGTTCACGGTGGCGTGGAGGTGCTTCGCGTTGTTGCGGGCGCGGCCGGCGGGCATGGGGGACTCCAAGAACAGGGTGGCCAGGCTCCAATGGCAGCGACCAGGTCGCAAGCACTGCCCCTTGCGGCTGAGGGTTGGCCGGACGTACGCTCCGACGCTCTGGAGGGTCACTCTCATGGGAAGGGCATTCGCCACACTGCTCGCTGCGGTCGTCGCCATCGGTCTGTTCGCTTGGTCTGCCCGTGCCGGCGACGGCACGACGGTCGAAGAGCGACTGGCCAAGGTCGAGCAGCGCCTGACGGCCATCGAGGCGCGACTCAAGACGCTGCCCGCCACAGGAGGTACAGCCGCCGCGCCGCCCGCAACTGCGCCAGCGCCTCCGCCAGGCGCTGATGAGAAGCAGGACGTGCTGGTCTACGCGACCGCCTCGGGCACCAAGTACCACCGCGCCGGCTGCTCCTACCTGCGCAGCAGCTCCATCCCCATGAAGCTCTCCGAGGCCAAGGCGAAGGGGCTCACGCCGTGCTCAAGGTGCGGGCCGCCGTAAGCGATCGGCGGTCGATGCACATGCCTGGGCGCGCCGCCAGCTCGCGTAGTGCGAGGGCATGTCAGGACGGCATGTCGGTCTGCGGCGAGCTCGATCCGCGCCCCTCCCGCCGAACCCGAAGGAGTACTCGAACACGCCGAGCAAGGCGGGCGAGCCCTTGGTCGCGGACAACTGGGCAGGCCCGGAGCTGCCCCCCCGGCCACCACCCGTCACTCACCGCCCGTGGCGGGCCATGACCGATTGCGGCTCAAGAACCAGGGAAGGAAGATCTGGCGCTGCAGGCCCTGTACCTCCCGGTGAAGGCGTGGGTCTGCGCGACCGTCGCGGCCAGTCATCGGGCGACGACGCGAGGACGGCAGCGATCAGGGCTCGAAGTCGAACGTAGTCACGTCGCCGCCGATGCCGACGCGCAGACCATCGGCATTCCCTGCGAAGTTGCTCCATGTGGGAGCGCCGTGCAGACCAAGCGCGGGCAGATCACCTGCATCGCAGGCCACGGGCCGCGCACGGGCGCCTCTGACGGCTCCCGTGCGAAGCGAGCGCCCAGCGTCAGGATCCGTGCGACCCAGCCTCGCGCGCGTTTACAACCCTGACGCTGCGACGCCGAACGGCCCATGCGGCTAGTGTTACGAGGGAGGCTAACCATGAAGGTCGTCGGTCTTGTAGCCCTTGCGGCAGGGGTGGCGTTCGGCATCGGCTTCTTCGCTGGAGTACGGTCTACCGATCAATCGCCGAACCCCGACGCCGACTCGGGCGAAGGGGTCGCCGCGTCCATGGCAAAGATGGCCCGCGCCCTCGAGCGCGTCGAGACCAAGCTGCCTGCGGCCGCGCCTACGTTGGCAACGAGGCACGGAGCCTCGAGTGCAGGGCTCAGCAACGCCGACATCACCGAAATGCTCGCGGGCATTGCCAAACGACTCGACCGGCTGAGTAGCGCCCAAGGCAAGGGCTTCACGCCAGAGACCTCACGCGAGCGGACCACCGAACAGGTGGTGAGCCTGGGGTCACTCGTGGACGAGGAAGCACAGGCGATCCAGCGGAAGCACTTCATGGGCACCGGGCATGATCTGCTCGAACGCTACGGCGTGCCTGACAGGGCCTCCTACTGGACCGGCGCGACCATCCGCTGGATCTATCGACTGGGCTACGAGGCTCCCTCCGCGGGCGCGCGTGTCGTGTTCGAACTGATCGACGGCTATGTGACCGCGGCGTTTGTGGAACGAGAGCCGTAGGAGGGGCGCGGTTCCGCGTATCGGGCCTGTCCTGCCCCCGACGCCTGTGCCACATGGTCACTCACAACCCGCCCCCTGCAGCGCCGCTGCAGAGGCCGGTCGATCGGTCCTGACCTGCCCCCGGCGTCTGTTCCACGGGCTCACACACAACCCACCCCGCGCTGCCCGCCAGGACACTCTGCACTTTCCAGCCGTCAGGGAGCGATGGTGACCGTGTAGGTGCTGGCGACCTTGCAGATCGTTCCGAGCAAGTACGTGCCGCCCAGCTCCACGGTGAACGTGTACGTCCCACTCGTCGTCGGCGTGCCCGAGAGCGTGACCTGGTTGATGTTGGGCCCCGGGACGAACGAGAGGCCCGGAGGCAGGGTCCCGCTGCCGGCCGTCACGAACACCTGGAGCGTCGGGTTGGCCGGCGTGAGCCAGAGCGTGGCGGCATAGGGCGCGAGCACCTGCCCGTTCGACAGCGACCCCGGGTGCAAGTTCACCTAGTTGCAGTGAAACGGGGGCCCTGCCTCGATGGCGGTGGCCCCGAGGACGAAGACGCCCACGGAGACCGGAAGCGTGAGGAGAAGGAGTGCTTGGAGAACGAGCAGCTTGCGCATGCGAACCTCCACTGGGGCCCGTCCCGCGGGAAGGTCGCGACGACCCGAGGACCCCTGGGAACGGGAAGCCTACCGTCCGCGCGCTGGGCGAACAAGGGGCTCAAGGGCACGACGCGGTGAACAAGGATGGATCGTCCCCGAACGAAGCAGGCGGGGCGGGCCCCAG
>Ga0163150_10006167_pt1 | contig 14832 bp, 19 predicted proteins | sample OliLakLV19P2IB_FD_148628 | JGI IMG/M metagenome (GOLD analysis project Ga0163150, IMG submission 148628) | Freshwater microbial mat bacterial communities from Lake Vanda, McMurdo Dry Valleys, Antarctica - Oligotrophic Lake LV.19.P2.IB | ecosystem: Environmental > Aquatic > Freshwater > Lake >...
CGTAAGCCCGTTCCAAACCAGAACTGGATCCCGTTCGCAAGCGACGGCGCTTCGCACGTGGCGAGAATGCGCGCAATCTCCGCCGGCAGGAACGGGTCGACCGCGCCAGTCTCCTGGTCATCCACGTCCTCGACGGTGGGGGCGGCCAGCAGCCGTTTTACATCGAGGCGCGAGAACGGGTCGAATTCGAGCTTCGCGTCATTGAGGGCCTGGGCAAAAACAACGCGAAGGGGCGTGAGGATGTTTCGCACGGTCTTGTCCTTCAGCTTCGCGGTCAGCTCCTCGACAAAGACTCGCAGCATTTGCGGGGTGACTTCCCGGGCACGCAGGCTGCCAAAGCGCGGGCGCAGATGCCCTTCGATCACCTTCCTGTATCCATTGACCGTCGAGGGGTACAAGGCCGCGGTTTTGCGGAGATAGTCATCAAAAAGCGCGCCGACGAGCGGTTTCCCTCCGTGCGGCCAACCTGGATGGCGCGCGGGCTCTGCGGAAAATGACGCGCGTAGTCGAAGGTGTCGAGCTCGATCTCCTTCAAAATCACCTGGCGCACGCGATGTGCCCAAAGTAGGTTCTCCGCGCTGGGCTCGGGCCTGGGCGAGGTGTCACGGCACTCCCGACCTCCGTACGAGAAGGCGATCTGCACCGTCTGTACGCCACCCGCATGCGAGCGGATCCTCACCCCTTGGTAAGGGGATTTACGTCCTGTCCGTCTTCCGTGATCCATTTTTCTACCGCCTTCAAGTTGATCCACCAGCTGCCGCCAGCTTTTTTTGTCTGCACCCCATCTGTCCATTTGCCTTGATGCCTGCGGGCGTGAACCGCTGCAACGGTGTCACCAGAGGTCGCGCAATAGCGCGAAAGCTTCACCCAGTGGAAATCATTGGCCGCCGCCTCGACCCTCTGGGGGCCTGGCTCGGAGCTGGCCGCCCGGGTCGGCATTTCCCGGGCAGCGGGCGCCAGCTGATCGTCTGCGGCGCGAGAAAAGGTCGGGCCGTTGGCTGGTCCGATCTCTTTCGTCTCTTCTGCGCCGGCACTTGCCGCCTGCCGGTATTTGCGTCGCCCTGTCATGACTCCCGCCTTTCCTGTAACGGACACGTCCGATACCTAAGAAGGATGCACGGGTCGACGGCGGCGGGGTGGAAACGCGACAAGTATTTTTGCAATTACGATTGGAAACGGGAAACGACATTTCCGGAAACCAATCGTTTCCGGAAACGGGAAACGGGATTTCCGGAAACCTGTCGTTTCTAAATCATGCAAAAAAGCCAATCGCGGGTCGGCGAGGGAGAAAAGCAGCCCGGGTGGCGAGGGGGTAGATGGTCCACGAACTCAGCTATGCATTGCCGAAAGGACAGGCGCCAGGACCCGAAATTCGTTTAAGGGATTCCAAAAAAATATAGTTGGTGAAATGCTTGCCCGGGTTGGCAATCGTCCGGAGAATGGTTTTTGCAGCACCCAGCGTAAAAGCAACAACGGTATATAGGCCGCCTCCGAGTGGAGGGCAGTGGGATGCCCGAATCGACGAGAGCACGTTCTCGGGACCAGGCAGTTGGCGAGGCGGCCCGGATAGATCTTGCATACCCGCTTAACCGCGGGGTGCGCGTGCAAGAGACAACCCGCCATCGGCGCTTGGTCTGTCGGGTCAGGTCGCTGGCTCCTCATGGAGCCGCTCGTCAGCTTTAGGTCCCGCGCGCACTCCCGGAATCCGGGACGTGCCCTAACTGGATCACCTCATTCGATCCCCAAAAAGCACGTCACGGTTGGTGGCCTTGCGGCCGCTGCTCGGCGAGCCATCCGTTCGCGACCGAGTTCCTGGGAGACCGGGGACGGAGGCGTGAACGAGGAACGACCATGAGCAGACCAGTCAGTCAAAGTGATGAAGCGATCGAGGGAATAATCCGGCACATGGATGCCGGGGGTGAAAAGTTAACCGTCGATGGTGTCGCCCGCGCCGCCGCCTGCCAGACCGATCGAGCCGGCAAGCTCTTGAAGCGCTACGTGGAATCGAACACCGTCAGCGGGGCGCACGCCGAAGCGGAACTCGAAGCGAAGCTGGATATTGCGTTCCAGCGCATCCGTAGCGTGGTGGCGATCCATGGGAATCAGCGCGTCGCGCTCCAGCAAGCCGCGCACGAATCTTCGCTGCAGGTTAAAGACCGGATGATGGATGAGCTGACGAAGCGCCTGGCCGAGCGCAACGCGTATGCAGGTGAGCAGGAAACTGGGCTCCTTGAGCGCGACGCAAAACTTCGCGAAGCCGATCAGCGCGAGCAGGGGAGCGCAATCAAAATAGCGCAGCTTGAAAAGGCGGTGGCGACCGGCGAAGCGGAAGCTAAAAGGATGTTGGAGGAAATGGGCCGACTGAAAGACGGTAACCAACAGCGCGCCGATAAAAGGAACGAAGAATTCATCGCCCGGCTTGAGCAGATGTTTGCGAAGGCGAAGTCGACCAAGCGGCCTCGACCTTGAGCTCCACTCTCACTCAATTCGTCAACCGTTCGTTCGAACGGGATCGGGAGCGATCGACACGGCGAAAATAAAGCAGCCTCAGGCGGAACCAGGGCGGTCCAATGACGCAAAAGAGCCGTATCGCGCGGCTGTCCGGCATCGAAACTAAAACTGCGGCGGACCTAGACCGAGTCATCTCCTGTGTCGAAGCGAATGAGGCGTGCGGCGCGGGTAATTAGATTCGGCCCACTCCATCGAATTTAAATAAAAAAGGAAATAAAGATGAATTCCAAAATACTTAGCACTTCAACAAACGCAATAGCGGAATCCGTCCGCAAAGAAAGAGACAAAGCAATACTGTTTGCCATCCAGTCGGAAGACCTAGAAGAGCTAAGCTCCCTCTGTGAAGACCCTAACGCCCTCAGACAGGGATGCTGCTGTGTTCCGCCATTGTCTCCGCACAAGCTTCCCCCCTTGGCGTTTGCCGCATTTGAAGGCCGGCTGAACGTATGTGAGTGGCTTGTGGGGCTGGGTGCGTCAATTGACGATCAAGATAAGCAGCTCGATCCAACCTGTCACCACCATTTTCCTCCTGCGCCCTTAGAGGCTGCCGCTTTTTCGGGGCAGATTGACGTATGTCGCTGGCTGGCTGCAAAAGGAGCCGCCACGGGTTCTGGTGCAGCCGCGATAGTTCACGCCGCGCGAAATCGGAATTTCGAGATTTTTGAGCTTTGCTTGGAAGTCGCAGGCCCCGAAGAAGCCTTGTACCGTGCAACGACTCAGGGCTATCTGGCCGGCTGCGAGCTTGCAATTGCCAAGGGCGCAAGCATTGATTGCAAACGCTTTGATACGTCAATGCTCGGATGGGCGGTACGTGTTGCAAGCGTCACGGTCGTACAGCATTTAATTGCAAGCGGTGCAAAACTTGATGGGGGCCTGCTTTGCAATACAAGCTACTGCGCGGGCGGGTTTGTGCCTTCACCGGACATGATGATTCATCCAGAAATTGCCGCGATAGTGCTTGAAAATTTGGAGTTCCTGAGCGAACCACACGCCGATCACGCGCTGCTTATTTGCACTGCATATGATTCTGTATGCATGGCCCAGCAACTGCTCAGAATGATTCCGATCGAGAAGATGGAGAGAAGGGCGAAATCACGCAAGGCCAAGCACGTAGCCGCCTTCCTTCGAAGTTTTCGGGCCCGGAATCTAGTGCTCGAGAACGCTCTTGCGCGGAGGAGTCGGTAAGCCGTAATGCCATCGGCCTTGCAATCACGGACATAATCTGTTTGAACTCGGTCATTGAGGCGATGTTGGTGTCGAGAACGATGAGCTTGCATGTCTGCGCATCCACGCCCGTGGTCAGGAGTTTGGAAGTTGTAGCGATAACGGGGTAGCGTTCGGAGAAGTGGCCCCGTTTGTTTGAACAACTTTCCCCGATTTATAAGTGGACTCTGGGCCGATTGGGGACGGTGCAGAGTTGTCCACGGCGGCGTGCGTCGCCTGCGACGAACGCAAAGCCGCGGTGGGCAACTCGGGGCGCACCGGGAACTTCATCTTACGCGGCCTGCTTGAACTTCGGCAATGCGGTCAAGTACTTTTGGTGCGGCGTAAGCCGCTCTAGACTGGAGTGCGGACGTTGCGTGTTGTACCAGCTCATGTAGTCGGCGATATCCGCTCTGGCCGCGCTCACGCTCTCGTAGGCCTTGAGATACACCCGTTCGTACTTCACGCTGCGCCACAGGCGCTCGACGAACACGTTGTCCCGCCAAGCGCCACGCCCGTCCATGGACAGCTTGCAGCCCTTGGCCAGCACGGCGTTGGTGAACTCCTCAGCCGTGAACTGGCTGCCCTGGTCGGTGTTGACGATCTCGGGCACGCCGTACTGGGCAAAGGCCTGCTCGAGCACTTCCTTGGCGTGAACGGCTTCCAGCGTAATCGCCACCTTATGCGCCAGCACGCGGCGCGAGGCTACGTCCACGACGGCGGTGAGGTAGACGAAACCCCGGGCCATGGCCATGTAGGTCGTGTCCAGTGCCCAGACCTGATTCGATCGGCGGATCGTCAGGTTGCGCAGCAGGTACGGGTAGATCTTGTGGCCCGGTGCGGCTTTGCTCGTGCCCGGCTGCGGCGCCAGGGCTTCGATGCCCATGCGAATCATCAACGTTCTGATGTGGCGCCGCCCAGCACGGATACCTTGCCGTCCCAATTGGTCGCGCAGCATGCGCGCGCCCATGAACGGATGCTCCAGGTGCAGCTCGTCGAGCCTGCGCATGAGCGCCAGATCGGCCGGGCTGACCGGCTGGGGCAGGTAGTACACCGTCCCCCGGCTGATGTTCAGCAGTTGGGCCTGACGTGTGATGCTCAGTTCGTGGTCACGGTCGATCATGGCTTTGCGCCCAGCAATCCCGCTTTTGTGAGCGCGCCTTCCAAAAAATCGTTCTCCAACGCCAACTGGCCGATCTTGGCGTGCAGCGGCGCCAGATTCACCGGCTCGGACCGGGGGCCGCCGTCAAAGACCTCTGCAGCGCGCTCGAGCAGGTGCCGCTTCCAATCGGTGATCTGGTTGGGATGCAGCTCGAACTGCTCGCACAACTGGGCCAGTGTGCGATCCTCTCGCAAGGCGGCCAGGGCCACGCGGGCCTTGAACGCCGGATTGTGGGCGCGGCGCGTGCGCCGTCCCGATGCTTTCTTCTTCACCATCAGAAACTCCTTGTTTCCAGACCGCCTTCGGTCCGGCACTATGCCCAGAGTTTCCACTTATAGCGCTGTTCAGATTTGCGGGGCCACTTCTTTCCTTACTGGCTTCGGCATACATGCTCCTATCGATCGACATGGTATGCCTCACACACAAAAATCAGGATAGGCTCGTTGGGCTCGAATTCTCTCGATCTTTGAAACATCGCTTGAGCCAACCCGACACATTACGAAAATCCCGGCCCGACCAGGCGTAAATCGGAGAAGCGACTCCCACCATGCACGAAACTCGAAGACCCAAAGTCTAAGCATTCGATGCCCCATCAAAACGATGGTTTGCCAGAACTGAAGCTAGCCAACGTCGAAGTTCCAATTTCCCACTAATTACTTCAACCCCGTGAGCTGCCGGGTCATTTTTTAACAATTTCCCATGGGGATCATAGTAGATCGACGGCTTTTCTAGCCCTCGTCCCAATAGCGCGGTAGAGGTAAACGGCATAGAGATCACCGCCACACAATCCTCAATGACCACGGGCGCCGCGACATTGGGATCAATAGCAATGTAATTTGGCAATTTGTCGAGTTTCTCAAGACAATGTGCATATGATCGATGAATCATCTGCCTCCCAATATCACGCTTGCGCTTAAGCGCGAGGCAGCAATCGGCCTCTGTCAGTACTTCGTGTATATCCGTCAAAAACTGATTTGCCGTTTTTGGCGTGTAGTAATCAAAATCAACAGCTAGAGTCTGATAAAAAGAATTGCGTACAGGCTGAACATCGAACACTGCAACCGCTCTTGCCGGCAAAGCAGGCATTTTGAGTACGCTGGTGCTAAAACCGATTGGACCAACAATATCGATACGTGGCTTCCCGCACGCCACGCTTCGCACGAAATCTGCCTGATATTCATCCCAAACCAGATAATAGGGCCACGCCATTGCCTGATACCCATAATATGGACGCGCCATTTCACATCCAGGACGCATGAACGGCTGGCAGTTTGTTGAGTAGAAGTAGAAAATTATCCGAGCCCCCTTTTTCTCGGCCTCATATGTCCAAAGGGGCCGGTATATCCAGCCAGAATTATGAAACAGGTAATCTCGCGCAAGGTAATCTACCGGCAGGAAGCGCGCTTGAGCTGACTGCGCAGCCTGATTCAACAAAAACGCATGCCACCATCGGCCACGTAGACAATCAAACGCAGCAATGGCGCTCACGACCAGCCCCCAAACGAAGAAATTGACGATAGATTCCGACCCCGCTAGGGCAGGTAGTGGTCCACTCTGGGGGGCAACGTCGATGATACCCACAGTTGTAGGCGAAGAATTGGAGACGCTATGGCGGACGGCGTCTATGTCCGATTTCCTCCCCGGCCATTGCAAATACCAGGAGATCACATCATGACTTTTGAGACCATCCGTTACTCCGGGTAAATTCCCGGGAACAAGGTCGGCGAAGTACGCGCAGTTCCCCTGCTTGGCGCTTGCGTCTTTGCTAGCAACGACTCCCGCATACGCGATCCTGCATATCTCTAGCACGCCGTACAGAAAAAGCGCGCAGACGTAGAACTGCCAAAGCAAAGCGGATCTGAATTGGGCGACCTTAAAACCATGCTGCATCAAGACTTCGCGCCACTCCCTTGGCAGGGGAAACACAACAAGACCGCCTTCACTACCCATAGACAACAAAAGGGCACGGTTCAGATTCAGGCCGCCCAGCCTGACTAACAGATATTGCCTAGCGATGATTTCCCCGGTCGCAACCCCTTCGCCCATCACAACCGACGAAAAATGCTGCTTGGCGAGTCCCAGGGAGCGCTCTGTCAGCGCTTGCTTCACGACGGCAATTTTGTCCAAACATCCTGACCGTTTCAGCACCCGATAGCCCCGCATGATCTTTCGCAGTCGACAGCGCTCTCGCCGTTTTATCAAGCCTTCGAATGGTGAAAACCACTTCTTGAACAATGTGATCAAGAGTTTCAATCTACGGATCCGACGACGCTAGATGCCACACCATCGACTTGTTTTCCATTGAGACTACTGGAACGAACTTAGTCGATTCCTCGATAAATCCAATTTTCTTATAGGCTTGGATAGCTGCGGTGTTGGTACGACTCACGCCCAATACAATTTGGCTGATGTTGCGGTGCTGGCGCAGCCACTGCGCACTTGCGCAAAGAACCTCAGCAGCCACACCCTTCCCTCGCCAGTCAGGCTCGCCAATAAGGATTCCCATAGTCGCGTAACCCAATTCAGAGTCGACCGGTTCATATTTGATATTCCCTATGTGCAGTTCGGATGTCTTTTCGAAGATGCCAAGGAACAACACTTCCTCCCGGCCGCTGCGATCCATCACGTACTGCCTAAGACCAGCTAGGTCAAGTATCGACGCGGCTGAAATGATGTGTAGGCTCGTCGCCTGATCGCTTAGCCAGCGAGCATAGCGGTCACTGACATCAGCCACCGTAAGCGGCCTCAGTACAAAGCGATTCGTAAGAATCCTATTTGGCAATATGCGCATCAAACTAAATTCCAACCAAGGCCGGTCCCACGCTTCTCTTTTTCTTCGCTTTTACTAAATGATGTTACGACCTAACATGAACGCCTCGGCTGCCTCTACCCCCACTGTCGCCCCACGCCATCTGGCCAACGCTTCCACTGCCCTCAATGACCGGGGATGTGGAAATGCCCTCAGCTCGGTTTGATATGCGTGCAGCGCTGACAGTTTCGTTTCCAGAGTCGCAGATATGTCGACGAACCAGTTGGGACTAAACGACTTAGCCGAATCCGGGGGCCGCCATTCGGTGGACGAAGGTACTTCAAAAAAAAGCAGTTCTTTTACCGAATGTCCGGGCTGCGGCCGACAAGCAGTGATGACGGCATCATGCACCACGCGATGATCAATGTTCACATCTCCAGCGTGGTGAGTGAGAACGGAAAAAGGCTGATAGCGCTGCACAAAAGCCTCGATATGCTTGACAACATCCAGCAATTCCAATCCATCCATTCGGTTGTCAGGCAGGCCTAACACCTCCACGGAAGAGCAGCCGAGGATTTTACAGGCCGACAAGGCTGCTGCTTTACGCGCTGCAAGTCTATCGGTATCGGCCGCCCGGGTTTGGTCACCAATTCTTGACGTCTCCCCATCGGCCATCAGCAGGATATGTACTTCGCGACCTTCACCGGCCATGCGCGCCAATGTGCCTCCACAACCGAGAACCTCATCGTCGGGATGCGCAGCAACCGCTAAGATAGCGCCCTGCATTTGCGTCACTTTCGCAACCGTCATGAATCACGCTCCATAGCTGGCAATAGTTTCGCTGACCTCGTCGAGCAATGCTGCAGATGAGGCGACGACCAGCCCGTGTTTTTCATACCCTCCGCCATATTCGAAGGCCTCCCCGGTGAACTGGGTAAGCACACCGCCGGCTTCTTGGAGCACAAGGTGCGGCGCGGCGACGTCCCAGTCTCTCAAACGTACGTCCTTGACGAAGATATCAGCCGTTCCCTCTGCGACCAGACATATCTTCAATCCGATGCTGCCGCTTTCCAGATATTTTGCGCACTGAAAATCACGAAACAAGCGTTCTGCTACACCTCTGGGCTCGGGATAATTGTCAACAAGGGTCAATTGTTCCCGGTTGAATGGTTTCACCAATATCGGCTGCCCATTGACTGACGCGCCCTTGCCTTGTTCCGCCATATAGAGCCGCCCAAGCGCGGGTGCATATACAGATGCCAGCCAAGGCTGCCCGCTCCGAATCCAGGCAGCTTGACATACGAACCCAGAAAATCCCTGTGCGAAACTGGCCGTACCATCGATCGGATCGATCAACCAATATTGGGATGGGCGATCGGCAATTTGGGACGATATATCTTCTTCGCTTACGATCGGTATGTCCGCGATTCGCGTAAGCTCGGCTCTCATACACTCATCGGCAATCAAATCTGCGGCAGCCTTGAACTGCGTGCCCTCCCATTTCCCCCCAGTAATTCCCTGTTTGCGACAATGCAGGATCTTGGCGCCCACCAGCTCCATAGCTGCGGCAAGGTCAGATTGAATCAAGGTCTGCCGCGGATTCTGTCTTGACATCGTGACGAACGTCATCGACTAACTGCTCTAACCGCTGCTGGAAAGTCTCAGCCAGCATGCCGTAGCGCGATTCAAGCCGTTGCAGACACATGGAGAAGGTTTTTACCCTTATCAGAGGAGAGTTCCACTCAACCTCGCAGCACGCGGCGATCTGCGCCACAGCGGAAGGAACATCGAACTCACCTTCATAGCCGACATTCACGGCTTGGGGAGGGCTATCCGAAGGCATGACGGCGGCCCTGACCAAATATTCTGCAGCATCCTCGACAGCCATGGCCGCCCACAGCTCCGCGGGGGTGGTGAGTTCAAAGTTGCCGCGTGTCATGAATGCCTTGGCGGCGTTGTACAGCAAGCCGGAACGTCTGGGTGGCCCGAACAGGCCAGGCAACCGCAAGGCCACGTCACCCGGCGAGTCCCGCCCGAATAGCGCTTGCTCGGCCATCCACTTGCCCCGCGCATATCCTGCGGCTGGAGCCTCGACCCCTTCTTCGTCGACCGGAAACTCTGTGGCCCCGGCATACACCGTCATCGACGACGCTAAAACGACCCGACAGCGCGCATTTTCCGCGACGTTCTTCAACATGGCGACGCTAAATTCAGCAGTGCTGATGTCATCGTAGGCCGGAACGTACTTTGGCACCAACGCCGCGCAATGAATCACGACAGAAGGCCTGATCCGGTCCAGCAAAGAGCGAACCGCCTCAATATCGGTGAGATCGCAGGATTCGCCGATGCGACCGCCTAGGCTGGTCGGGGCACAGGGAATACGTCTTGCATTCAACTTCGCCAGCACATGCCGGCCCAGATAGCCGGCGGCGCCGGTCAGTAAAATTGGCCTTAGATCATGTCCCACGTAATCCACTGATCCTCTTCGATATCCGAGCGTACCGTCCGGCCGATCACCACATCCATCAGATGGGGTGGAATTCCCAAACCAGGTCGTTTGGTCATGATCATGTCCGGCGCAATAATTTCACCTTTTGCAATACGGCGTTTGGCGTGGAGGCTGCGCCTGCCTTTTTCAAACATCTCTCGTTCTTCCGAACGGGGCCCCTTCTTAGATCCATCCCCCATCGCAGCCTCGATCTCTCTTAACCTCTGCATCATCTGTTTGAACGGTTCCGGCTCCATGGCAAACGAGTGATCCGGCCCAGGCAGCTTCCTGTCCAACGTAAAGTGCTTCTCGATAACGCATGCACCCAATGCGACTGCCGCCAAGCAGATGTGGTCGCCTTCGGTATGGTCGGAATACCCTGTAAGCACGCCGAAAGCATCTCGCATGACCTTCACCGCGAGCAGATTACTCAGATGCGCCGGAGCTGGGTAAAGGGATGTGCATTGCAGCAGGACGATATTCTTGTTTCCAACGCCCCCGCACGTATCAATGGCACGCTGGATATCCATCCAGTCGGCCAGGCCAGTCGAAAGAATGACCGGACGGCCTGTTTTTGCTATGTGACCGACGAGTCCCAGGTCGCTGAGGTCGAAGGAAGCGACCTTGAAGGCGCGCATGCCGAGCTGGTCGAGCTCAACAATCGCCTCGACATCACAGGGCGAAGACAGAAACATCAGACTGAGGCTTTCGGCGTATTCCTTGAGCGGGGCATGCCAGGATCTATCCAATTCCAGATTTTTGATAAGCTCGAACGTATTGCGGTCATTGAGATAGGTGAAGCCGGGGGCATGTTTTGAATAGTGACTCTGGGCACGAAAAGTCTGAAATTTCACGGCATCAACCCCGGCTTCCGCGGCAGCCTCGATCATTTTCTTCGCCAAGACGAAATCGTGATTATGGTTAGAGCCGATTTCCGCAATGACAAAGCACGGCTGGCCGTCGCCGATCAACAGTCCAGGCGCCAGTTCAAGCGTGAGCGCCACACTCATCTCATGCCCTCCTCACGTATCCACACTTATGGGTTAGAAAACTCAATCCGCAGGCGCTAATATCATTCGACAAATTCGTTGTGCCATGACCGTCTGAGACCCAGACCTTCGCGGAAAGTCAACAAGCCGCCCTCTGCATATTTCTCGCCCCCCTTGCCTCCGCAATAGATATCAACAAAATCGACTCCAGCAGCCAATGCCAAGCACGCAGTAGTCGATATGCGCGGGTTGATTTCGAACGGCTTCACCTCTCCCGCTTCGGTTTTGACGAGCTGGATATTGTAACAACCCGGAACGGGATCAGCCGCGTGGATTGCGCCACATGCCGCGATCACCGCCTCATCGGAGTCGGTTTCCGCCCGCAAGGTGATACCGCGCTTGATTCCAACTTTGACCGGCACTACTGCGCGCAGACGGCCGGTCCGATCCGCGGCCATCATGACTGTGTATTCCTGTCCCTGAAGCAGTTCCTGCACGATAAATTCATCGGGAGGACGGCGAGAGAGAACCAAATGTGCTTGCAATTCCTGTTTGGAATTAACAATTGCGACTCCCCGCGAGCCTCGTCCTTGGCGCGGTTTGACGATGCAAGGGAAAGGTATATTTCGATGTTCACGCAGCGGCTCGGTCTGCGGGGCCGGCAATCCGTGTGAATGCAACAATGAGTTGGATGTCAGCTTGTCAATGTGTGTGCTAATAAACATGACCGATGGCAACAATACTTCGCATGCCATGCGGTCCCGGCCTAGTGCAATGGGCAACAACTCTTCGTCGACTCCAGGGATAAGAACATCCACTTCGTGATCGAGACACAGGCGGCGCAGTTCCTCGATGAACGTGGGCGCAGAAGCAAACGGTATCCGATGCCACCTTGCCGAAGAAATGGAGCAAGGTTTCGCATCATTGTCCGCATCGGCAAAATGCACCTCATAGCGCTCACCCAGCAAGCGGGCGAGTGCCTCGGAGCCAGCTCCGCCACCTCCGGTAAACAATAGTCTTTTTCTGGTATTGCCCTCATACCCTTTGACTGCTACGGCTAGCCCCGCGTTCTTCTCTACTTCCGACATCTATTCACCCGGATGTTCTCGATCCCTTCGTTGTGTCCTGCTCCCATCGATTGCAAAAGCCTGCAATAGATCAACCAATTCGAATGGCTCCAGAACGACCGTATGTATACTTCTGTCAGCGCTAGAGCGCCCGGCAATACTCCACAGCCCCACTCCTGTCTTCGCGCCTGGTCTCGAAACCCAGTGACTCGAATACTCTTCGAGAAGAGCGATTTCCCACTTTCACGCGGCCAAATATAAGAACACCAGGAAGATCGAGTCGAAGTTGCTGCAATGCTGTTTCCAACAGAGAACGGCCAAGGCGACGACTGCGAAATGCCGGAGCGAGCGCGTAATCAATCTCCCAAGCCTGCTCTCGGCGTTCAAAGCGTACTTGACCGAGCGCGACGCAGTCACTCGTCTCCACGATGTACAGTCGGCATCCTTCCGGGTTACCCAGGCGGCTGTGAAACCAGGACCGGTGCGTTGCTGCGGGAATTGGCTCCGATGAAAAGGCGTTGCTTCGCGTGATCGGATCGTTGGCCCACGTCAGCAATAGGGCTTCGTCCTCCACTCTCGCGTTCCGCGCTTGCAGGGGCGCATCCGCTTTCACGATCAAGGACGTGCAAACTCGACTGACGCCCCTGCCGTCAACCGCTGCGAAGCAGCGCAGAGACCATTCTTCATCCGACCCGCGCTCAATTTGCTCGTCAATCGCTTTGCCAACCGCCGCCGCACTCACTACATCATGATGCCCCAGCCAGTGAATCAAGCTCTGCTTCTCAAGTTCCGCGGCGATGGGGCGCTGGTTATCAGCTAGGGTTATGACGAGGGTGGGGAGTCCCAGGCATAGCCGCTCCCAACTCGTTGCCCCGCCGGCGCCAATGGCCAGATCTGCCGCCGCCATCAGCGCCGCCAACGTTGGCAGGTCGCTGTGCAGATGAATGTTTTCATGGCCCGCTACTTGCCTGCGGATGGACTCGGCGTGTGGACCACCAGTGCCGATGACCACATCTACTTCTATGTTCGGTCGGTTGAGTTGCAGAAAGTTTGACAGGGTGCGACCCGTCCAATTATCTCTGTCGGCACCACTGAAGAAGATCAAAATGCGCCGGATCGGACCTTTCCTAGGTGGAATTTGATCGTGCAGTTCCGCATACGCGGGTTGCAGCAGCGCATACTCCGGCCCCAGCAATAGCCCGCAGGTCGTGGGCACTTTGCCAACATACCGTTCGTACATCCGTGCCACCAGATTCTGGTCGAGCAACAGATCGCAGTCGTGCTCCCGGTCGGCCAAGTCATCGATGGCCATAATGCGTCCAACCGAGGCACGCATAGCGTTTTCCCAGCGCTGGTCAAGACCGTAGTGGTCGACCACCAGCCAGTCAGGTTTTTCGCCCAAAGCTACGACAGCGGTGCGGGTTTGCTCGGAATCTTCCAGCCAGCCTTCAAGCCAAGCTGCATGGCCTAAACTCCCTTCGGCCAAAGTTACTCTCGAGGGCGCGGGCAAGCGGCTAACGGAAAAGTCCTGTGCTTCGATTAATTCGCACAGGTGGCCGCTGTGCTCGCGACAAACAAAGGACACTTTGGCACCGCGCTCACGCAGTGAGTTTGCGAGCGTCAGGCAACGCACAACGTGGCCGATACCTATCATCGCAGAGGCATCTGTGCGAAAAACCGCGCTCCACATCGCTCACAGACCCGTGATTACGGTGCTCATGGGGAGAAGATACTTACTAAGCTGCAAAGTGGAGGGTGAGCCGCATTCATTGATGTCTTTTAATATTTGGGGTCTTCGGGAAATCGAGTGGGCGAATTTTGGCATCAATTGACATGGAAGCCGCGCCAGTGCTTGCTTTGAGGCATATGCATCACCGTGGAGTTCGTGCATGATTTTCCGATGGCAAATTCATCGAAGCGAAAGCGGCGGCTCACGGACGCATATGTGTTCCCGGGGTTTCGTCCGCAACCTACCGTGCGCGGTGTGTTCGGCGATCCGAGGGCCTGCGTCATCACGCTTGTGCGGCGCTCAAAAAAACAGTCTGCGGCTGTTGTGGCCGTGTTCACAGCGGATGGTACGACCGGCGCACGCGCCAGGCGCGCGATCTGTCCTGCGGCGACCGGCGCGTGTACGTGGAGTTCGAAGTCCGGCGCGTTCAGTGCAAGAGCTGCGGCAAAGTGAAACGCGAGCAGCTCGAATTCCTGGCCGACAATCCCTTCTACACCAAGCGCTTTGCCTTTTACGTGGGTCGGCGCTGCCGCTCGGGGACGATCAAGGATGTTGCCCAAGAACTGAAGCTGGACTGGGATACGGTCAAGACGCTGGAGAAACAGTACATGGCGGCGCAGTTGGCCAAGGCGGGTACGCCGGGACCGAAGGCGATCGGCATCGACGAGATCTCGATCAGGAGGGGCCACACCTACCGTATCGTGGTGAGCGACCTCATTCGAAAGCGTCCGATCTGGTTCGGGGGCGAGGATCGCTCGGAAGCGAGCATGGCGCAGTTCTACGACTGGCTTGGCAAGAGGAAAGCGACAGCCATTCGTCTGGCGGTGATGGATATGTGGAAGCCGTTTCGCAACGCGACCGCGGCGTACGCGCCGCAGGCGGCGATCCTGTTCGACAAGTTCCACATCATGCGCCACTTGGGCGAGGCGCTCGA
>Ga0163150_10006168_pt1 | contig 14831 bp, 10 predicted proteins | sample OliLakLV19P2IB_FD_148628 | JGI IMG/M metagenome (GOLD analysis project Ga0163150, IMG submission 148628) | Freshwater microbial mat bacterial communities from Lake Vanda, McMurdo Dry Valleys, Antarctica - Oligotrophic Lake LV.19.P2.IB | ecosystem: Environmental > Aquatic > Freshwater > Lake >...
TCCTGGACGAACATCACTAGCGTAAAGTCCTGGCCAGGCGCGAGCTCCGTGATCGGAACGTTGTTGGCGTCTTGCGCTTCTAGGCGATATACGACCAGGTTGCCGTCGTGCAACGGGCTGACTTCTTGGGATGTCGAGAGAGCCGCGACTTGCTGCTGATCATCGTCGCTGGGCACGACGCTGCTCGACAGGGCGCTGGCGGTGTTGGAGCTCGAAAGCACCTCGGGCGGGACTGACGCCTGGGCGGGCGTGGCTTGAGGGGCACTCGCGGCTGGCGACGTCGGCGTGTAGACCGAAGACGCGTTTAGTGAGGCCATCCGCGGAATGTCGTGGGGCGCGGCCGAGTTGTAGTAGGCGCTCGTCAGCGCGTCGGCGGCCAGCAACACCCGCATCTCAAGGCGTTCGAAAGTCGACAGGGGGAACCGCTTGCAAAGTACATTGCCGGGTCGTGCGGATTTTCCCCAGGTGCGTTTCTTGCCACCAAACCGATTGCGTTGGGTCTTCATTGTTCTCTGTTCTCTGTTGCCCGGAGACTTTTCGATGTGAATGTGAACGTCGCTAGATTGGAGAGCCAGAACTAGTGAGAAAAAAATCTCGCCTTTTGGCAGTCTCGCACGAATGGCACGACTGCTCCGTCGCAACCTGGCGTGCCTAGGAAGCCAGATTGCAAGTACCAAACAAGGCTCTCAGAGTGGAGTCTGTTCCTGCCAACGAGAGCCATAGGATAGATAAGACCGGTCGACTTGCCCCGAGTTTCAGATTACACCAACAAGATTGACAATTCAATCAGCGCAAGACGTTTGGCTCAAATCTTTTCCGGCTGGGCGTTTAAGGCGATACAACTGCAATATTTCCACCCCCCGGACACGAATAAGCAAAGCGCAAAAAAACAGCCACCCCGATTGGGGCGGCTGTTTAACTCGAAGAATTGGTCGGGGGCGGCAGGGTGGCCAGCCACGTCTTTCCGGTCGTTTGACGACGCGGGCCAGCTCGCTTGACCTGTCAGCGGGCTTCTTGGGCCCCCTGGCTGGCGTTCGACGCAAGTGCCGGGGTGCCCAAGACACTTGGAGCGGGACGGCTTTTAGCGGGTTGCACCGGTACGCAAGAGGCCCGGCACGACACGCTTTTGCACGTCGGTTTCCAAAACGCCGAAGGCCGCTTCGTGGCGCTGCAACGACATTTGCAAGGCCGCCATCATCCGCTTGGCCGTGTAGTAGTTCATGATGATCCGCTCGCTGATCTCGATCGGGTCAGCGGTGACCACCATCGGCTGCGTGTTCAGGCCAAAATCAATGATTAGTTCTTCGGGTGTGCCGGTCACGCGGCAAAAATTGGCATAGGCCGCATGGGCTTTGGTCGCGTCGACCGTGACTTGCTGCCGCTGGTCGCCTGCGGCCGTGCTAGCAGCAGCCGGCGATTTGGGTTCTTCGATTTCGATGTCTTTAGCCACTTACCGCTCCTTTAAGAGGAATGCCTGGAAAATTTTGCAGTGCGAAGGAACCGCACCTCTGTCCGTCTCAAACTTCTTAGAACATTTAATTTACCGCAGAATCGGACCGGTTCCAATTGGTTTTCTCAAGTTCTGATCGATTTTGGTCGCAAGCGAGCGTCGCGCGTGCCGGCAATGCAGAGATTAGCGAATTTGTGTCGAGTCCGGGTTTTGCGATGACCCTGCCGATTCTTCCGGATTGTCTGGAATTATCCGTTCAATCGGTCGAATCGATACACATATCCGAAGCGGTACGTCCGTTACGAACGCTACAGACGGTGCGAATAAAGGGGAAGGCCGTGAGATTTGTCGCTCGACTAGCCATTGCCATAGCAATTCTGACCAGTCCGACACTGCTTTGCTTGGGCCAGTCCTTTGAATTGGGAAGCAGCAGCAGGGCAGCTTCGCCTATGCGTTCCGCGTCTCAGCCCAGCCTGACGGCGCCTCAAAGCGTTGAGGGTGCGTGGGTCACCGACGGCGAGACAATTCTGTCGCCCAATGAGCTGCCCGTTGATGAGTCGGTGGTTTCGGATGAAGCCGGCACCTGGCCCGACGGATTCGCGGGAGACTGCGAATCGTGCGACGAACAGAACTGCTTGCTCGGCGACGACGGCGGACGAGGACACGGCCGTGGAGTTTATTGGAACGACCTGTGGGACGAGGTCCATGCACATCGCCGCACCTGGTTTCAATTGGATTACTTATATTTCTGGGCCAAGGGCAACCCGCTGCCGCCCCTGGTGACGACCAGCCCGCTAGGCACTCCGCAGACCCAAGCCGGCATCTTGCCGGAGAGCGCCACCACACAAATCCTGTTTGGCAACGGTCGAGTCGACACCGAAGCACTCAACGGCGGGAGAATCAACTTCGGCTATTGGTTGATTGACGGCGAGTTCCTGGGAATCGAAGGTCAGTATTTCACCTTCCAACAGGCAAATACCGAGTACCACGCGGCGTCGGACTTTACCAATCAGCCGAACAGCCAAATCCTGGCCCGGCCGTTCATTAACTACGATCCGAATTTGCCCAATCCCACTGAAGACGCGGCACTGGTCGCGTTTCCAAATTTCGTCGTCGGCCCGTCGACGTTCGATCTCAACGGCACGATCGATGTGCGCACGACCAGCAATATTCAGTCGGCCAATGCCACGCTGCGGCGGTTGCTGTGGATTGACTTTACCACGCAGCGCCGACTTGATGTGATCGGCGGCTATCGATTCTTCCGCCTCGACGATAGCGTCACGATCGACGACTCGACGTCCGTCATCGGCGGGCCGCTCGCGTCTACGGTGTTTGCCTCACAAGATCAATTCCGCGCGATCAACCAGTTCCACGGCGGCGAGATCGGGTTGAAGGGACAATGCTATCACGGTCCGCTTTCGATCGAACTCATTGGAAAAATCGCGCTTGGCAATATGACCGAGAAGGTCAACATCAACGGTTTCAACACGGTGACCGTACAGAACGTAACCGTCTCCAACGTGGGCGGGCTGCTGACGCAAACATCGAATATCGGGCAATACCGCCGAGACGTGTTCGCGGTGTTGCCCGAGGCCAACGCAAACTTGCGATTCGACATCACTAAGAATCTACGCGCCACGCTCGGATATACGTTCGTCTATACGAACCGCCTCCAGCGGTCGGGTGACGCGATCGATCGCGGCTTGAACCCAACACAGATCAATGGTGGCACGCTGGTGGGCGACGCCCGCCCGGCCTTTTCCTTCACCGACACCACGTTTTGGCTTCATGGTGCCAACGCGGGCATCGAGTATCGCTGGTAACCCCTGCGACCTTGCCTGCGGCCGCCGCTATTTGTTTTGCAAGAAGCCCCTTTCGGGCTGGGCGGGTGGCTCGAACTTGAAGGGCAGCGTGTTGGGCACGACATGCACCGCCGTCGTGAACTTGTAAGGGGCGGCAGCCAGCGGACCCGGATAGGTCAACTCGACCATGAAGCCGGTCCAGCCTTTCGGCGGATCGGCAACCTTGCCGATAAAGACTCCTTCGCCCTGATCGGACAGCGCAGATTCCTGCCAAACGGCGCCGATCTTCTGCAAACGGAAATCGCGAGCGTCAGGGTTGGTCGCCTGCCAAAGTTTGACTTCGGCCGGCTTGTCCACGGTTTTTATTTTGATCGAGCCGTCGGTTTCGATCGCCCACGAAAATTTTGGCAATGACGCAGTGTGGAGAATGGCGTTATAGCAGGCTAGCATCGTCGCCCGCACGTCGGTGCCGCGCATGCCATGCTCGGCATTGGGGACATATCGCAGATACTTGGTGCCGGGCAGGTCATCGAAGTAAAACTGCGAGGAGTCGGGCAGAAAGAACTGGTCGCCCGTGGCTTGCATGATGAACTTTGGCATCGTGAACCGACTTCGATATTCATAGGGCTCTTCGATTTTCATCAGGGCCCGATATTCCGGTGTGCCCTGCCAGCCCATCACTCCTTCGCGTACGTAATTTCCCACGGCTGGCGCCCAGAAGCCATAGCCTTCCCAATGGTGTTTGAAGGACGGCTCTATGTTCAATAAGTCGATCGACAGCGGCATGATTCTCACCACGCGCTTGTCGACGGCGGCCGTGGTCCAGGTGGTCCAGCCGCGCTTCGATCCGCCGCAGACCACGAACGTATCGACTTTTGCGTTGCCACCTTCCGGGCTGGCGAGAAACGCCGTGATCGTGTCCATGGCGCGCACCGCGCTTTTGGTCATCGGCAATCGCGCGGGCCAGCGGTGGTCGCCGCTCTTCATGAACTTCGTCCAAGTGTAAGCGATGATCGCGTCCTCGCTGCGGCCTTGCGTTTCGCCGGCAAAAACGAGCGGCTGATTGGGCACCATCTTCAATTCCGCCACGGCAGTTTTCGTGGCCAGCGCCATCTTGACCCAACTATCTTCCGCAGCCTCGGGAGCCGGACTGTTGTTGTTTCCGCCCGTGATGTACAGCAGACCGGTCGAGTGCGCAAGCACGTCGGGCTTGACGACGACGAGCCAGTGTTTCCAAACAGTGTGATTGACCTCCGCCGGCGTGAGCCAGGCCTGCGAAGTCATCTCCAGCACGTAGGTCGTTTGACCGTCGCCTTTGATCGCGTTGACCAGCTTGAAGGCATAATTGGGATCGGCCGCCGCAATGTACTCATCCAAGGCCGTGCGTTCCTCGCCCGCCCCCATGCACAACGCAATCGCTAGCAACAGCAGGGCGTGGGCCCAACGGGTTAGAATTCGAGACATTGTGCAGTCCCTCTCGTCGGCGAAACTGGTGGGAGGCCAAAAGAACGGCCAGTCGTGGAGTGCACTGTCAATGTAATTGCCAGCAGCGTTGGATTAAAGCCCAGGCCACTTTGTATCATGGGAAGCATTGCCTTAAGCAGCTTGCCGCCTTATTGAATGGGGGTCAAGAATTGCAGCACGACGCCTTTCCGCCCGAGATGGTTCCGAATGCCGATCGACGCTCGTTCACCTGGTTCCCGCGAATTCTTCTTGTCCTGTTTGCCGGGTCAGCGCTGTATTGTTGGTGCCGGGTTCTGAGCATCTGGATTCCTTTTGGCGGCCACTCGACGATCGTGAGATGGGTTGCGCTTGGAATCGTGAGCCTGGCCGCGCTGGTTGCCCTGGGAGCCTGGCATTCGCGGAGCAGCCGCAGTGCAGCGATGTCGGCCCGGGGCTTTTGGCTCTTGGCGCTCGTTTGGACCGCGGCAGGCGCGCTGCTGTGGTATTGGCTCAGTTCGCCCTTCTCGCGCGACCCATCGATCGCGGCAGGCTTCTCGACGACATCCTGGTGGCTGTTGTGGCTCGGGTTGATGATCTTTATTCCGTGGCGGTGGCCCATTCGCTTGGCGACGCTGGCAGGCCTTTGGATATTGGTGGTTGGATTTGTGCTGGCAGTCCGCGTCGATGGACTCGACGGCGATGCAAAGCCGAGGATCGTGTGGCGCGCTGGGGCCGCGAAGACCTTGGTAAACCCTGTTCAAGCGACTGCCCCAGCATCGTCGTCCCCTGCAGACGACGAAACCGCGGAATATCCTCGCTTCCGAGGCGCCGATGGATTGGCCACGGTGCGCGATGTTAAGTTGGCTCGCGATTGGTCGCAGCGAAAGCCGGTTCTCAAATGGCGAATTGCCATGGGGGCCGCTTGGAGCGGGTTTGCGATTGCCGGCTCGCACGCGCTGACTCAGGAACAACGCGAGGAAGCCGAATGCGTCACGTGCTACGAACGTCATTCAGGACGAGAGGTCTGGGTGCATCGCGATTCGGCTCATTATCAGTTTCCGAGCACCGGAGACGGTCCGCGCGCAACACCCACGGTCGACGGCCAGTTTGTCTATACCCTGGGAGCCACGGGTATCCTGAATTGCCTCGACCGCGAGACCGGCGTAGGTCATTGGACGGTCAACATCTTGACCGATAACGACGCCAAGTCGCCGCCGCATGGCATGTGCGGCTCGCCGCTTGTGGTTGGCGAGATCGTCGTGGTCTCCGCCGGCGGAAGTGAGGGACGGTCGTTGGTGGCCTATGACAAGCACGACGGGCATCGCGTCTGGCGCGCCGGCAACGACCCGGCGAGCTACGCCTCTCCGTTCATGATGGAGATTTCAGGCGCTCAGCAGATCCTGGTCGTCAACACACAGACGTTCAACGGCCACGACCCAATTTCGGGCGAGCTGTTGTGGACGGTTGCCTGGAAGAACGACACGGACACCAATTGTTCGCAGCCCTTTCCGGTTCTCGAAAATCGAGTGTTCGTTTCGACCGACTATGGCACGGGCTGCGCCTTGTTCGAGGTTGCCACGGCCGCCGAAGGTTCTTGGATGATCGAGCCCGTTTGGACGAAGCGGACGATGCAAACCAAATTCAGTAGCGCCGTCGTTCACGATGGCCATGCGTTTGGTCTCGATGATGGCATCCTCGAATGCGTTTCTCTCGAAGATGGCCGGCGGCGGTGGAAGAAGGGCCGATATGGCCATGGCCAACTGTTGATCGCTGGCGACTTGTTAGTCATTCAGGCCGAGGATGGCCGCGTGGCCCTGGTCGAAGCCAATCCGGCAACCTACCGCGAGCTGGCCGAGCTCCAGGCGATCGAAGGCAAGACCTGGAACAACCCCGCCTTGGCCGGGCGTCAATTGTTCGTGCGAAACGACCGCGAGGCGGCTTGCTATGAATTGCCGCTGGAAGCAGATTGATTTGCGGTCGAAAGCTCCAGGGGATTTAGAACGCCAATTGTGGTGGAAAGAATTCGGCCCACAGAGCTTCGTAGTACGACCGCAACTCGTCGGCGTCTGGTCGTTCGGCGCTCTTGGTGTAAAGATCGTACGGATTGAAAGCTTTCACTGCATTGAAATACTTGCGATCCGCCGCGTTCATCAAATGCCCGTACGCGCCGTCGCGATGTGCCGGATAGAACGAGTGGTAACGAATCATGTAGAGCGCTTCGGGCGGCAAATAGTCTTTCGTGACGTGATACATGTATTCATCGTGCCCCCAAGACATCATCACGTTGTCCAGTCCGCAACCTTCCTCGTAGATGCCACACGGAGTTTGATATTCGGCCACCTGGCTGTCGGGGTTGTCCGAGAGGAACTCTGCAAACACGATCTTGTCGGAGTACTCGCAGCCCACCGGAAACGTGTCGCCGACGACGGCCCATTGCGGCTCGCCGAACAGGCACAACACCTTGCCAAAATCGTGGATCAGGCCGGTCAGAATAAACCATTTCGGATGACCGTCGCGGCGAATGGCTTCGGCCGTTTGCAGCAAGTGCTCGATCTGAGCCAGCCGCGTGTCGGGATCGCTATCGTCGACTAGCGTGTTCAAGAATTCGAGACCGTCCCACAGGCCCATCTTGCGCTTCTTGAGCGGCAGATACTCGGCGCGTTTCGCACGCACGAAGTCGACGGTCTGGTGCAGATGGTTCAGCCGATAGAATTCCTTGACCTCGGGTCGAACGTCGGCTTTATAGGCGCGAAACTCCTCCTTGGTTTTGGTCGAATTCGGCGCGAGCTTGTTATCAGGCTCCGGATAGCGCCGGCGCAGATCATCTTCCCACTGATCCAAATCGCTCAAAGGGCCTGAGTCGGGGCGGGCCGGAAAATCGACCATGGAACAATGCTCCTCGCTAGTAACTTAGTTCTATTGACCTTCGCCGCGCAGGAATTGCTCGAGACCGGCCAGGTCGTCTGTGTTGATCATATCGACGCCGCTGGCGCGCAGTTGGCGCCAGACTTCAATGTTCTCAGGCGTGGCCCAAAAGCGAACCCGGCGACCGCGCGCGTGGGCTTTGGTCACGGCGCTATCGAGCTTCTTTAGATCCGTTTCGCCGATCGGGCCCTCGCCCTTCCATTTGAAATTCTGGCCCCAGTGATCGCTGATCAGCGGCAGCAATTGGGCGGGCAAATCGGAATCCAAATCGCCCAAGCGGCCGTCGACCCCAGCGTAGCGCACCTTCTCGGCCGTCATCATGGCCAACGGACGGTTGCCTGAGATGGTCACGTTGACCGCCTTCGTCTCCAGCTTGCCATCGCGAACGACCGAAAGGATGTCGGCATATTCGGCGAGCAACTTGGTCAGAACGGCATAGGTCGGTTCGCCGGCCGTCTTGATATCGATGAGCAAATAGAACGGCTTGCCGCCCGGAAACACGCTGCCGCCATTGGCACGCACCCGCTCGCGCAGTGGATCCAAATAGAGCGCCGCGAGCGTTCGTGCTGGTTTTAACTCGTCTTTGGTGTGGCCGATCAGCAATTTGCCGTCGACCAGGAAAATGTCGGCCTCGACGCTGGTGAACCCGTGGTCGAGCGCATCGAGCAGCGGGCGCGTGTGCAGGTAGTCATTATGGGCGTGAGCCTGCGCCAGCGGCTGGACCCCAGCGGGATCGGCGGCGGCGATTGCCGAGCACCAAGAGAGGCTAACAACCACAGCAGCCCGCAGAACGAACAAGCGGTTGCGCATCAAATGACCTTCGGGTACTCAGGACAAACTTGGGCCGCAAAACTGCCCCGATTCTAGCACCGCGGGCCTAGACGTCACAAGATTTGCCCAGTTCGCCGATTTCCAGGCGAAAATCGAATGGAGCGATTCGACCGGATTCCAGAGAAGAGGAGCCCAATCCGCTCGGCCTTAATAGCAAGGCGTGCAGACTTGTTGGCAGCTCACGGGTGCGCAACCCTGCTGCGCTATGGGAGTCTGCTGATAGACCGGGGCCGGCTGTTGATAGACAGGCGCCTGTTGTTGATAGACGGGCGGGGCGTATGTCTGACCGTAATACGGTCGCCAACAACCCGTCGATGCGGCAAGCGCGACCGTTGCCAAAACAAACGCAGCCCGTCTCATGGCTTGTTCCCTTCAAAGACCCGGCGAAAGGCGGCGCTCGATAGCGCGGCCGAGGCTCGCGATTGACGCGAGCGGGCGGGAACAATACTTCAACCCACTGGCAGGGTCAAGGTCAGGCGGAAACGGTGGGCCATCCCCATTCTCGCCCCACGGCAGAGACGTTTCGTTCGTGCGACGCTAGCACCTAGAACCGGTTTTGGCCCGCCATAACGCTAGAAACTTGCAAGTGCTACTATCCCGACCGCTTGCGGAGGGAAATTAGGTCGACCTTCGAAACGTCGTCCTTAGGACAGATGTCGCCGCGCCTGGCGAAACACATTGTCAAACATCGCTTCGGTCAGCACCCCGGTAAACGTGTTTTGCTGGCTGGGGTGATAACTGCCCAACAGCATCTTTCCATCGGCCAACTCGACTTCGGCCCCGTGGCCGAATTTGGGCATCGGCCCTTCGTGCCAGCCGCGGCGACGCGCTTCGAGCACGATCGCGCGCCAGGCGATCTGGCCGAGTGCCAGAAACACTTTGACCGGTAGCGCGTCGATCGTTTGCTCGAACCAGCCGTGGCAATTCGCCAGTTCCTCGGGCAGGGGCTTGTTGCCGGGCGGAGCGCAATGAGCCGCGGCCGTGATGGCGCAGTCGGTCAGTTGCAGGCCATCGTCGCGCGCGATCGACTGTGGCTGATTGGCGAAGCCCGCTTTGTGCAGTGCGCGAAACAGCCACTCGCCGCTGCGGTCTCCCGTGAAAACCCGGCCGGTGCGATTTGCGCCATGAGCGGCCGGCGCTAGGCCGACGATCAACAGCCGCGCTTGGGGATCGCCAAAATTGGGAACCGGCTGGCCCCAATAATCGGAAGCGCGAAACTCGGCCTTTTTTTCGCGCGCGATTCGCTGGCAATACTCGCGCAGTCGAGGGCAGCGCGTGCAGGTCACGATGTCCTGATTGAGCGCGTCCCAGACACTCGGTTGATTGCGACTGCGAACGGTCATGCCGGCCAAGCGATCGCCTTATGGCTTCAGATACCGGGCCAGAAATGCGTAGGTGGCCGCCATCACGCGCTCGTGTTCTTTCGGCCACCCGTGGCCTTCGCCCAGCAAGATTTCCACGCGCCCCGGCGCGCCCGCCTTGGTCAGCGCCTCGGCCATCTCGAAGGCTTGAGCATGAGGCACGAGCGGATCCTTGGTGCCTTGGATCAAGAGCATGGGCGGGTCGCCGGCATTGACGTAGGTGATGGGCGAAGCGCGGCGCGCCTCATCCTGGCGATCTTTCACTGGTCCACCCAAGAACGTGGCCAACAGCCCCTTTGACACGTTGGGATATTCACTCAAAAGGTTTGTGGGCCCGGCGTAGGAGACGACCGCCTGCACGCGGCTCGAAGTTTCGGCCGATCCGCCCGATCCTTCCAGCCCATCGCCCGAGTCGGTGACGCCGAGCATCATGGCCAGATGGGCGCCGGCCGAAGAGCCGACGACGCCGATGCGATTGGGATCGACGTGCAGTCGTTCGGCATTGGCGCGAAACCATCGCACGGCACATTTACTATCTTCAACCTGCGCCGGAAAGATGTGCTTCGGTGCGAGCCGGTAGCCAATGCTCACGGCCACGTAGCCGGCTTTAGCCGAATCGCGAATCAGCACCTCGAATTCGTTCTTGCTGCCACCTTGCCAGGCCCCGCCATGGATCCAAATGATGCCGGGCACCGCATGATCGAGCCCCTTGGGCGTCGCCAGGTCCAGCTTCAAATCCTCTTCGCCCCCTTTTCCATAGACGATGTCTTTCTGGATCTCGACTTCGACCGGCTCGGCGGCATAGGCTGTTACCGCGCTAATCGCGAGCGGCAAGCTTGCGATCACTAACAGAAACGGGAAACCGAATCGTTGGGGACTGCGATGATGGTTCATCGAGGGTTCCTTTTTCAATGGGCCTTATTTAATGGGGATCGGGCGGCCAGCGGTCCAGAACAGCGCATTGACCAGCAACCGGCGAAAACTTGCTTCAGTAAAGTCCTGGGGGTGACCAAGCGACGTGTAAAACACGCGACCCCCTTTGTGCATCCGGGTCCAGGCGATTGCCTCGGTGTGTTCGGGAATCGTGCCTGTCAGCAGCAGCTCGTTGTCGGTCGCCAGTCCCTCGTTCTTATAGAGGCTGGCCGCGGAACGAAAGGGCGTGAAGCCTGAGAGAACCGGGTGGCTCTTACCCGACTCGACGATCTTGATTTCAGTTTCGGGGTCGGAGCTGTAATGGCCGTGATAGTTGCCTCCGAGAACTTCCTTGTCGAGATCGAGCCAGTTTTGCAGCGCGTGGCTGGCCGTGCGCACGCCGACCAGCGGCCGGCCCGATTGACAGTAATTCTTGAGTTTTTCCAGCTCGTCACCGGAGATCTTCAACCGGCGCGTAAATAGCAGCACGACCTCGCACGTGTCGAGGTTTTCCAGTCCGGGCAGCTTGTTGATGTCTTCGCCGACGATGAATGCCCGCGAGCACTTCACCGGGTAGTTGCTTTCCAGGAAGGTTTGGAATGCGTCGAGCGATTCGTTCGACTTGTATTCGATCGAGCCCGAGATCAGACACACTTTGAGCGGTTTGGCGGCGTCGGCGGCCGACAGTGGTTGGCCGAGCGGGAAGACCGCCAGCGAGATCGCGCTGAAAATCAAAAGGCAAAAGCGCGAGCGGGTGAGCATTGCGGAAGATCCCCAGTAGTTTATGCCAGGATGTCGTGAACGATTTCGCCGTGTACGTCGGTCAGCCGCATGTCGCGTCCGCCGAAGCGGTAAGTGACTTTTTTATGGTCCATGCCCAAGAGATGCAACATCGTGGCGTGTAAATCGTGGACCGCGACTTTGTTTTCCACCGCGAAGTAGCCGTAATCATCCGTCGCACCATACACGGTGCCCCCTTTGATGCCGCCGCCGGCCAGCCACATGCTGAACCCGAAGGGGTTATGGTCGCGGCCATCGGCGCCTTGAGCCATCGGCGTGCGGCCAAACTCGCCTCCCCAAACGACGAGTGTTTCGTCCAATAACCCGCGGCTCTTCAGGTCCTTGAGCAAGCCGGCGATTGGTTTGTCGGTTGCCAGGGCGTTGCCGGCGTGACCCTCTTTCAGCTTGCTGTGCTGGTCCCAGCGATCGAAGCCCAGGTTTTGCGGCAACAGCTCGACGAAGCGCACGCCGCGCTCGATCAACCGCCGAGCGACCAGGCACTGTCGCCCAAAAACTTCCGTGGTGGGGTCGTCGACGCCGTACAGTTTTTGCGTGCTCGCGCTTTCATCAGCGAGGTTCATCAACTCGGGCACGGCGGTTTGCATGCGAAAGGCCAACTCGTAGTTGGCGATGGCCGATTCCAGTTTGTCGTCGGCGCCTGTCCGCTCGAGAGTCGAGCGATCGATGGCGCGCATCAGGTTCAGTTTCTTGCGCTGAATCTCGGCGGTGGCATCGGCGCGCTTGAGATCGGCCACGGGCACGTCGCCGCGTTGGAACGAGGAGCCTTGAAACGTGGCGGGCAGGAACCCATTGTTGAACATGTCCCAGCCGCCCGGCGGAATCATGCCGCTGTTGAGCACGACAAAGCCCGGCAGGTTCTGACACGCGCTGCCCAACCCATACGTGACCCAGGCACCCATGCTGGGCCGCCCTTGCTGGCCGGCGCCGGAATGCATGAAGTAGTTGGCGTTCGTATGTTCCGAGAAATTAGCCACCATCGAGCGAACGATCGCCAAATCGTCGACGCAGGTAGCGACGTGCGGAAAGAGATCGCTAACCGGAATGCCACTTTGCCCGTAGCGGTGAAACTCCCAGGGCGACTGAAGTACCTTGCCCACGTTGTCGAACTGTGTCGGCTCGACCTTCATCTTGATCGGCTCGCCATGCTCGCGGGCCAACCGGGGCTTGGGATCGAAGGTGTCGACCTGCGAAGGGCCGCCATCCATGAACAAGAAGATCACGTTCTTGGCTTTTGCTGGAAAGTGCGTGAGCCGCGGCGCCTGCGGGTTGCGGCGCAAAGCGGCGTCGGCATTCGATTCGGCAGACGTCGCGCCGTAGGCCGGGTCGGCGCACAGGGCCGCTAGTGCCAGACCGCCAAATCCGTTGGCGCAGCGCGCGAGCATTTCGCGTCGCGAGAGCCCGGCACTTTGATAGCGGCCGCAATGCATGGAAAGTTTGCCGGATGCCTACTGGATGAAAATGAACTCTTTGACGTTGAATAGCACGTGGGCGAAATCGGTCCAGGCTTGCGGATCTTGCGAATCCTTGGCTCCTGCCGTGGCACCCAGAAATTCGAGCGCGGCATGCAACTCGGCGTCGTCGGGTTCTCGTCCGAGCGCGCTCGTGTACATCGAGCGGACACGCGCCTCCGTGCTCTGGTCGGCCTGACTGAGCACTCGACTGGCCCACAGCCGAGACTGTTCGAGGACGAACGGGTTGTTCATCATTGCTAGCGCCTGTGCCGGCACGTTCGAGGCGCTGCGGCGGCCGATCGTGGTAAACGGAATCGGATAATCGAACGCCAGAAACAACGGCGAAAGGAAATTGCGCCGCACCGTCAGGTAAATGCTGCGCCGGCCATCGCCATCCAAAGGCCCAGAATTGGCCGGGCGGCCGCGGCCCGTCATGTAAGAGGTCAAGTAGGGCATGACACTCGGGCCGTAAAGCTTCGGATCTGCGCGGCCGGAGACGGCCAGCATGGCGTCGCGAATGCACTCGGCTTCCAGCCGGCGCGGCGCCATGCGATGCCAAAGTTTGTTCTGCGCATCGACGCGCTCGGCATCGCCGTGAACCTGGCTCGACATCTGATAGGTATTCGACAGCAGCAACAGGCGATGCATTTGTTTGATCGACCAACCTTGGCGAATGAATTCTCCGGCCAGATAGTCGAGCAGCTCAGGATGCGTGGGCGATTGCCCCATCAAGCCAAAATCGTCCGGCGATCGCACGATGCCTTCGCCGAAATGATGCTGCCAGATGCGGTTGGCCATGACCCGGGGGAGTAGTGGGTTGCTTGGCGAAACCAACTGTCGGGCCAGCTCCAAGCGGCCGCTACTGTCACCGAGCACGGCGTGTTCGGTGCCGCCCAGAGCTTCCAGAAAACGGCGCGGAACTTCGTCGCCGAGTGTTTTGTGGCTGCCGCGAATGAACACGTGCTCGTTTTCGGGCGTGCCATCGACCAGTGCGGCCGCCCGAAGTGGCGGCGCGATTTGCGATTCGAGTTGTTTTTGGGCTTCACTGAGTTTGGCCAGTTCGGCTGAGAGTGTTGCAATACCGGCGTCGAACGACGAGCTGGCGATCATTGGATGCTCGAGCAACCCATTGATGAGCTGAGCGCGGGCGGCGGCATCGTCGTGCGGCTGATTTGGCTCTGCGAGCCATTCGGTCACGACTCGCGTGAAAAGTTGCTGATACTTTTCAGCCAGCAATTCCTGGGAAGTGATCGCCGGGTCATCGAGCATGCGCGCAACGAGCAGGTTGGGCTTGGCCGCTGGCGCCGTCTCGGCAAACACGATTTGTTCGAGTGCAATGAAACCATCGTCATCGTCAACGACTTCGACATAGGCTCGATGTCCGATCCATTTGCTGACATCCTGCGCGTGCCAATGCGACTGCTGGCCGCCGGGGCCGAACTTGAGTCCGCCGTAGATTGGGTCCTGAATCAGCAGCAGGCCATCGACCACCAGCCGCATCTGTCCGCCAGTGCCGTGCAAGCGATAGAAGATCTTGGGGGTCGAAATCTCGAACGTTGGCGAGCGCAACACGCCGCGCAACTTGCCGGAGACTAATCCGCTGTGTGCTACTCTCGCTCCCAGCAGCCTGGCCGGAAACCGGCCTTCGACGCCGGTAACCGTCCACTCCAGCGGTGTCGCCGGTCCGGTGCCGAACGCCGTGCCTGTCGTGCGCCAGTCGCCGTAGTTGGAGCTTGAGAAGTCCGCGAACACGACGGCCTGCGAGTCGCTCGACGGTTTCTTGATCGCCGTCTCTTGCAAGGATTTAGCCTGGGCAGCGACCGCGGGATCTCCTGGCGCCGATCCCAGTAGCCAT
>Ga0163150_10006169_pt1 | contig 14829 bp, 10 predicted proteins | sample OliLakLV19P2IB_FD_148628 | JGI IMG/M metagenome (GOLD analysis project Ga0163150, IMG submission 148628) | Freshwater microbial mat bacterial communities from Lake Vanda, McMurdo Dry Valleys, Antarctica - Oligotrophic Lake LV.19.P2.IB | ecosystem: Environmental > Aquatic > Freshwater > Lake >...
CCGCCCCCCAGACGCCCGCCCTGGTGGGGGGGCGTCTGGAACTTCGAGCGGTGGTGGGCGCCGCAGATCCCTTGTCGCGCCCGGGCTTGGGCGGCACCGTTGCGAGTGGCACCGTTCTGAGCGGCCACGTGCCCAGCAGCCCGGCGGACAGTGGCTCGACCTCCGCTCCGGAGGCACAGTCCGACGCCGACGCGCCGTTGAGCGGTCCCCTCGCGCCGCTCACCCGGCCGCTTGACCTGCGCTCCTTCGGGCGCGCGCTCACCGTGTTGGTGCTCAGCGTCGTCGCCGCGCTGGGGGTGGACTTCGTGCTCGGCGGCAAGGCAGAGCGTGCGCGGGAGGAAACCCGCGCGCGCCACCAGCTCGCCGATCTCCTGGCCCACTCCGACGTGGACGCCGGCGCCTTCGAGGCGGAGGCCGTTCACTACCTGCGGCGCTTCCCCCACGCTCCCGATCGTGCGCTCCTGCAGCGACACCTGGATGCGCTACGGGCGCGGACCCTGGTGCGCCAGGGTGTCGAGGCGCGGTTCGAGACGCTCCTGGCGCGCCTGGGCTCGCTTCCCGAAGACCAGGTGCGCGTCGGCCTGCTGACCCTCAAGCGCGAGCTGGCCGAGGACCAGGGGCTGGCAGAGCGCGTGCGCCTGGCGCTGCTGGAGCTCGACCGCCGCCGCGCTGCGCTCGAGCGGGTCGAGGGCGAGCGTGTGCGCGAGGAGGCGCGCGCGCTGCTCGCGCAGGGTCTGCCGGGCCCGGCGCTGTTCCGCCTGACGGCGTGGCGCTCGGGTCGCGGCTTGCTGTCGCCGGGCGAAGCCCGGCTGCTCTTCGAGGCTCAGGAGCAGGCCGTGAACGCCGTGGACGCGTTGGCCGCCCTGACGCAGGCCGCCGCTGCCGCGGAGCCCGATCTGGTCAAGCGGCGCCGACTCCTGGCTGCGGCGTGGCCTGCGCTCGCAGGCACGCACGCACAGGAGCCCCTGGCCGACGCCTTGCGCTTCCTCAGCCGGCCTCCCCGACCTTCCGCCCCGAGCACGGGTCCCGGCACGGGTCCTGATCCCCAGGCGGCCGCTGAGGCGCTGCTGGCGCGTGCCGCGGAGGCCGAGCGGCTCTTCGGAGCCCGCCGCTGGGTGGAGGCGCGCGCCGCCTTCGAGGCGCTCGCCGCGACCGTCAGCATGGGCCCGCTCAAGCACGAGTGGACCACGCGCGTGGCCGACGTGGAGCGGGTCTTTACGCTGGTGGATGCGCTCGCTCTGGCGGCCGCAGGCGAGAAGCCTCCGCGCGTGGCTCTCGCGGCCGGCGCGGTGGTCGTGAAGGCGGCCGATCGCGCCGCCGTCACTCTGGAGCGAGGGGGCAGCGCTCTGCCCGTGGCCTGGCCTGAGGTCGAGCCCGACGACCTGCTGCTCCTGCTCACGCCGACCAAGCCGGAGCGCGACCAGCGCTTGGCGGTGGCCGTGCTGGCCGCGGCGGTCGGGCGGCCGGAGGCGCTCGTGGCGGTGCTGGCGCCTCTCTACGAGCAGGGGGCGCCGGGGGCCGAGGTGGACGCAGCCGTGGCCCGCCTGCTGGAGGGCCGCGAGCGAGCGCCCGAGGGAGGCTACCGCCTCCACCAGGGCCGGCTGCTCGACCCTGCGGCCTACGAGCAGGTGCTCGAGCAGGAACGCCTCGACGGCGTGGCGGCGCGCACGAGCGCGCTGCTCGAGCGGCTGGCGAAGGAGCCGGTCCTCAGGAAGCTCGAGCGCATGCGCGAGCTGCGTGCTGAGCTCGACCGCCGCCGCCAGCACGCGCTGCTCGCCATCTTCAACGAGAAGCACTACCCCTATCCATACGGGCGTGGCACGCCGCCCTACACCCACGTGCAGGCCGAGGTGGACCGCCGTGTGGCCGCCGTGCGCGAGCTCTGGGACGGCGACGAGCACGTGAAGCTCGTGCGCACCGGGACCTCCGGCCAGCTCGTGGAGGAGTCCCAGGGGCTGGTGCGCCAGCTGTCCGCCCAGGGTCGGGATGTGGCCGTCTTCGAGAAGGCCTTGGCGAGCGTGGCACCCTACATGACCGGCGAGACGATCCGCCTGCGCGACTTCTGCCTCGATCCGGCCGAGCAGAAGCTGCAAGACTACAATCGCTGGGTGATGCGTGCGTACAACCCCGCGCGCACCTCCTATCCGCAAGACAGCGAGCTGCTGCAGGTCGCCATCACGAACGACTACCGCATGCTCTTGGGCTTCACGGCGACGGTGACGCCCGGGGACGCGGCCTACGAGGCAATCGACGAGTCGAACGTGGCCAAGATCCTCGACGCCGGACGCATCCTGCCCGGCAGCGTCGTGCACCTGCGCGCCTTGCGCGTGGATGATCGGCTGGTCAAGTCGGCGCGCCTGCACAGCCTCGACATGCAGAAGCGCGGTTACTTCGACCACTTCGCGCCGCCCAATCCCGTGACCGGCGAGCCGCGCAAGGGACCCTTCGAGCGCATGCGCGAGGCCGGCTACGAGGGCCACGGCGCCTCAGAGAACATCGCGCAGTCGGGCGGCCCGAAGGAGGCGCACGATGCCTGGTGCCGCTCCAGCGGGCACCACCGCAACATCCTCTCCTCGTGGACCGACATGGGTTCGGGCCAGGCGGGCGGCTCGCTTTGGACGCAGAACTTTGGCATGGGGGGCGGCAGGGCCGCCGTCATCGAGCCCCCGCCACCGCCGGAACCGCGTCCCAAGCGGTGAGCGGCACGCTGGGCGGCGGGCGCTCGGGCCACCGCGTCGTCCTGATGTAGGCAGACTCGTGTAGGCAGGCTGCATGTCGTCCTCCGCGGCGGCCCTCCGCACCGCATCCAGCGTGCCGGGGCGTAGCAGCACGGCGTCGTCGGAGAGCCGGGCGACGGCCGAGAATCTGGGAGCCCGCGCAGGGAACTTTTCGGGGGCGACCCTAGCATGTGAGCAGTCCCCGGGCGAGCACCCCATGGCGAAGATCTACATCAACGAGAGCGGCAAGGATCAGACCTACGAGCTGTTCGACGACAGCCCCGAGGTCGCTTTCGGGCGCGGCGCGGCCAGCGACGTGCAGATCGCCGACGGGCACGCGAGCAAGCATCACCTCGTGCTGCGGCGCCAACGTGGACGCTGGAAGCTGATCGACCTCGAGTCCAAGAACGGCACGCGCGTCAACGGTGCTTTCCGCAATGCGCATTGGCTGACGCACGGCGACACCGTCACGGTCGGATCGGTGGTCCTGCGCTTCGACGCTGAGGGCCAGGTCTCGGGTGCGCCGCCGGCGCGGGCGGCCGTGGCTTTGCCCGGCGCGCGCTCCGGCACCGCGCCCGCTCCCCGGCCCGTGCCCGCCGTCGCCTCCGCCGTGCGGCCCGCGCTTGGGGCAGCGGCCGCCTCCGCCCAGGCTCCGCTGGTGACGCTGCGTGCGCCCGCCGAGGCGCCGGCCTCGGCGCGGTCCCCGGTTCCGCCGCGTCAGCCCCTGGCTGCCCCTGCGCAGCGACCGAGCGTCGCGCGCGGCGCTCCCCGGGTTCGGCGCGAGACGGACGACGAGGGCGCGGAGGAGGGGGGCTTTCGTCCGCGGCCGCGCGCACGCGGCCTGTCGGGCGCGGTGATCGTGATCCTGGGCCTGGTGGCGGTCGGCGTCGTCTTCGTGATCTTGCAGGGCGCGATGAGCGGCGAGAACCCCAACTCCGTCGCGCGCCAGTCGGCGACCCAGCTGATCCAGAAGATGCAGTACGAGCAGGCGCTTGCGCTGCTCGAGCGCGACGGCGTGCCCAGCACGCCCGGCTACTACGCCATCGTCGCGGAGATCGCCTACGTCAAGGGCCTGATCGCGACGAAGGTCGGCGAGGCGCGCGAGGCCGAGGCCTTCGAGCGCTACAACCGGGAGGTCGCGCGCGTGATCGCCGTGGGGTCGCTCAGGCCCCTGGGCCACCCCGGCGACGCGGAGGGGGCCGCCATCCTGCGACGCTGGTTCGCCGCCTACGGCGACACGCAGTTCGCGCGCACGATCCTGAATGCGAAGCCCAGCGAGAACGCGCACTACGCCGGCTACCAGCAGATCATGCGCGAGAACCCCGAGCCCGGCCGCACCGAGACCCAGGCCCTGGCAGAGCTCGAGGCAGCGCTTGCGCCCCTGATGGTGCAGCAGCGCCTGGGGGCGGCCTACCAGCGCGGGCAGCTGGCCGTGAAGCTCGAGCGCTTCGCGCTGGCCCCCGAGGCGTTCGCGCGCTTCGAGCCGCGGGTGGAGAACCGGCTGCAGGTGATCAAGCAGAGCGCCCTGTCGATGCTGGACAGCGCGCTGGTGGAAGGCGGCGGCTGGAGCAAGCGCGGCGAAGCCGGCGTGGGGAGGGCCAAGGTCAAGTCGATCCTCAGGATGCTCGACTGGCCCGAGCCCGACCTGCAGCGGCATGCCGACGACGCCATGCGTCTCTGGTAGGCGAGGCTGGTCGTCCAGGCGGGTCGCCTGCGAGGGGGGTGGGGCGTACGAGGCCGTTGGTCATGTAGGGGCGACCCTCGTGGTCGCCCACGAGTGGGTTGGGGCGCACGAGTGGGTCGAGGGGTGAAGGCTCGGCCTGCGAAGGCCGCGCGCGGACGGCATGCCGTGCGGCCGGCGCAGGAGAGAACGGACTCCGCGGGCGACCACGAGGGTCGCCCCTACAGGATGGTCTTGCCCAGGGCCGAGAGGATCAGCTCGACGGCCAGTTTTCCGGTCTGGTTGTGCTCGTCAAGCGTGGGGTTGAGCTCGACGATGTCGAAGCCCAGCAGGCGCTCGGAGCTGGCGGCCGTCTCGCAGGCCAGGTGCGCCTCGCGGTAGGTCAGGCCGCCCGCCACCGGCGTGCCCACGCCTGGGGCGTAGCGCGGGTCCACGCCGTCGAGGTCGAAGGAGAGGTGGAAGCCGCAGGTGCCGTCGGTCACGCGCTGCATGGCTTCCTTCAGGCACACGGCGAAGCCGCGCTCGTCGATCTCGCTCATGGTGTAGACACGCACTCCCGTGCGCTTGACCATCTCGCGCTCGCCCTCGTCCACGCTGCGCACGCCCAGCACGGCCACGTGCTGTGCAGCGACCGCGGGGCGCGGGCCGGCGAGCGCGCGCAGCGAGGGCAGCCCCAGCCCCAGCAGGTGCGCCAGGGGCATGCCGTGCAGGTTGCCCGAGGGCGAGGTCTCGGGGGTGTTGATGTCGGTGTGCGCGTCGATCCACAGGAGGCCCAACGGCTGCTCGGGGCGCGCGTGGTGCAGGGCCACGGCCGAGATCGAGCCCATCGCGATGCTGTGGTCGCCGCCCAGGGTGATCGGCAAGGCGCCCTGGGCCAAGGCCTCGAGCGCCTGGGCCTTGACGCGCGTGCAGACGTCGAGCACCTCGGCCAGGTAGCGCGCCGAGGAGCGGCCCTGCGGCAGCGTCTCTGGCTCGCGCACGAAGACGCTTCCCAGCTCCAGCACCCGCCAGCCCAGCTTCTCGAGGCGCGGCGTCAGGCCGGCCAGTCGGATGGCCGAGGGGCCCATGTCCACTCCGCGCCGGCCTGCGCCCAGGTCCATGTGCACAGAGAGGATCGCTGCGGTGCGCTTCGAAGGCATGGCCTGAGGGTACCCGCGCCGTACGGGTCCTACACACCACGCCCCGGTCCCGTAGCGCCCCCGGCTGTCGCGGCCAGGCGACGTCGATGGCGCTCCGCCACCTTGTGCACCGCGCTGGCGAGCGCACGCAGCGGCAGAGGAGGCTGGGGCGCGACCGCGGCGTAGGCCGCGAGCACGCGCAGGCGTTCGGCGCGTGCGATCGGCAGGCTGGCCGCGAGCCGGCCCAGGTCACGCACACGACGCGCCCAGGAGACGGGACGGTAGTGTGGCCGTGCTCCGTCCACGTCGGCCAGCGGGAAACGCCAGCCTTGCGCGTGCTCCTCCACCAGCAGGTTGGGGCTCTTGAGGTCGCGGTGTGCCACCTCCGCCTCGTGCAGGGCGCGCAGCGCACGGCCCAGGCCTACGAGCAGACCGTGTCGGCGGGCGTAGGACCACGCGGCATAGATCGGCTCGCGGCGCAGGATGCGGTCGAGGTCGGGTGCGGCCACGCGCTCGCTGACCAGCACCCCGCTGCCCCCGGGCCTCCAAGCCGCCAGCAGCGCGCGCGCCACGGGCAGACCGCGCTCCTCCAACGTGACGGCGCTGCGGAAGGCGCGCAGGGCGCGCGAGCGGCGCCCGGGGGCCGCCGCAGCGTAGCGCTTGAGCACCAGCGCGCGGCCCTCGGGGCTGGTGATCCCGAGCACGTGCGGGCCCTTGAGAGGCTCGGCGGCGGGCAGCGCGCCGTCGAGCCAGTCCGGCACGAGGGCGCGCCAGGCCTGAGGCACCTGCGGCACCCGCAGCACGCCTTGGAGGGCCGGGCCCTCGAAGGCGGCGAAGTGCGTGCCAGGGCGCGCGATGCGTCGCTCGCGCCGGCGATGATGCTGGCGCAGGCGTGCCAGCCGCGCCTGCTCGACGTCGCGGATCCAGGCGCGCCAGGCGCCGGGGCCGTAGCCCGCCGTCGCCAGCCAGGCCCGCAGCCCACGTGCCGCCTGCGCGCGCGACGCTCCATGCAGCAGCCCGTGCGCGGCCTGGGCCAGCTGCTCGAGCGCGCGATGCCCGTTTGGGGAGCCGCTCAGCCGCGCGCCGCCGAGGTCCACCAGCAGCGGCTCGCCTGCCACCAGTCCCACGTTGGCAGACGTGAGGTCGCGGTGCACGAGGCCCGCTCGGTAGAGGCGCGCCAGCAACGCGGCCACGCGTTCCAGCAGCGCGCGTGACGCCGCATGTGGCGCGGGCAAGGGTTGCAGGTCGTGGACGCGGCGCGTGACCAGCACGTCGGAGGTCCTATCGTCGTAGCCCAGCGCCTCGGGCACCGGCAGGCCCAGCGCCAGCAGGCGCCGCAACAGGCGCCCCTCACGTGGGCCGCGTCCGCCCAGCAGCGTGAGCTTGAGGCGGTCGAGGGCCGTGACCGGGCGATGGGTCTTGAGCACCACCTCCAGCACACCCGTGGGCGTGGCGAGCGGGCCGGCGAAGACCGCGCGCATCGGGCGCGCGTGCGCGAGCGGCGTGAAGCCCGGCGGCGGCCCGGGCCAGGGCGGTTTGGCGGCGGCTTCTACCAGCTGCGCCACGGCGCCCTCCAGCCCCGGCAGGCTCCAGGTGCTCACTGGCGGGCGTCCGAGGTCGTTACGAGAGGGCGACAGGCCATGGTGGGGGGCACTTCCTCCTCTATCGTAGGCGCGGGAGGTCGTCCGCGCGTCGGTGCTGTCTTGGCTTGATCCTCGGAACTCGATCGGGGGCACGCCGGGGCGCTGGATGGGGTGCGGAGGGCCGCCGCGGAGGACGCCGTGTAGCCTGTCAATACGAGTCTTCCTACATCAGGACGACGCGGTGGCCCGATCGCCGCCAGCCCAGCGCCCCGACCAACGGCTGGGGAGCCCAACCAGGACATCTACCACGTGTTGCGGATCCAGCGCGCCTTGCTCGTCGAGCTGGCGGTGACCGCGCTCCTGGCGGTGGGCGTGCTGACCGCGATCCTGTTCTCGGGCTTCTCGATCAACCTGCTGGCGCGCACCGGGGGCACCCTGGGTCCGAGCCTGCTGGCGGAGCTGATGCCCAGCCTGCTGCCCACGGCGCTGGGCTACAGCCTGCCCTTCGGCTGGCTGGCGGCCGTGTCGCTCGTCGTGGGCCGGTGGGTGAACGATCACGAGGTGACCTCGATCCGCACGGCAGGGCTGCACCTGCGCACGCTGGCGCTCCCGGTGATCGTCGCCAGCGCAGCGTTGGGCGTGCTGGGCATGGCCTTGGCGGCCTGGGTGGTCCCAGCGGCGCAGCGCGACGTACGCGAGGGCACGCGCGACTACCTGGAGGTGTTCCTCTCCTCGCTCAAGAGCACCAACCGCAGCGTCCTGCTGGGCTCGGCGCGGCTCTCCTTCGAGCGCTTCGAGGACGGTGCCTTCCACGGCGTGGAGCTCGACCGGCGCATCCCCAGCGACGGGCGCCTGGAGACGAAGGTGCTCGCCCGGCGGCTGGGTCTCTCGCAGATCCACCTCGAGGGCGAGGGCTCGGGGCTGGCCATCGAGCTCGAGGAGGGCTACCTGATCCAGTGCCAGACCACGGGCGAGACCGAGGTGCTGAGCGCGCCGGGGCGCGAGCTGCGGCTGGCGCAGGTCGATCAGCTGGGCGGCTCGACCCTGTTCAACTCGTTCTTCGGCGTGGCGCGCTACCTGGCGCGCGCGCGCGACCTCGATCTGGGGCGCATGCTCTACGCCGTGGAGCGCGGTGGACTGTGGCGCGCGACACCCTTCGAGCTGCGCCAGGCCCTGCACGGTCGGCTTGCCCAGGGCTGCGCACCGTTCGTCATGGGGCTGTTCGCCTTGGCGGTAGCCCTGTTGCTGCCGCCTACGGGCCGGCGCGTGCGCGACTTCGTGCTGGCCTTCCTCCCCGCCATGCTGATCTACGTCCCGCTGTTCGTGGGCTCCACGGGCCTGGCGCAGGCGCTGCCCACGCCCACCTGGGTGGCCATGTGGTTGCCCGTGCTGGCGTTGGGCTCCGTGTCGCTGGCGCTGCTGGCCTGGGCCTACCGTCGATGAGGCCCTGGCGCCGCCACGATGCCTACGTCGCCCGCGCCTTCTGGGGCTCCTTCGGCGCCGTGCTGCTGTTCTTCACGCTGATCTTCGTGCTCATCGACATGGCCGAGCGCTTGAAGCAGCTCAACCGCTACTGGGATCGCGTCGAGGAGGCCGGCTACGCGCCGCTGGCGGCGTTGGCGCGCTTCTACGCCACGATGATCCCGTTCGTCTGGCTGCGCATCATCCCGCTGGCCGCACCCATGGCCGGGGCCTTCGCGCTGGCGCGTCTGGCGCGTCATCAAGAGCTGGTCCCGCTGGTGGGCGCGGGCGTTTCCTCGCGCCGCGTGCTGCTGCCCATCCTGCTATCCGGCGCCCTGCTCGCGGGGCTGATGCTGGCGGCGCGCGCCACCGTGGTGCCGGCCCTGGACCGCGAGCACCAGGCGCTGGGGCGGCTGCTCACCAAGCGCCAGCCCGACCGCGTCTCGCAGGTGCCGCATGTGCACGACGCGCCCGGGGTGCGGCTCTCGGCGGCGGCCTTCCTGCCGATCAAGCAGCGCCTCGAGGACGCCTGGATCACGCGCCGTGACGAGCAGGGCCGGCTCGTGGAGGCGCTGCGCTACCCCGAGCTGGCCTGGCAGCCCGAGGGCGGCCTCTGGGTCGCGACGCAGGGCGGCCTGCGCATCCCGCTCGACGACGGGGCCGCGGGCCGTTACCGCTATCCCATCGCCCCGGGCACGGCGGCGCCCCTCGTGAGCCGCTTCGAGCTGATCGAGATCCTGTGCGAGGCCGACAACAGCCTGGGCCTGTCCTTCGCCCAGAGCCGGGCGTTGATGGAGGCGCATCCGGAGAACGGTGCGCTGGCGGTGCGCCACCACGAGCAGCTCACGTTGCCGCTCTCCGCGCTCGTGTTGCTGGGCCTGACCCTGCCCTTCTGCGTGCGCTTCGGGCGTCACAGCGTGCTCCCGGGCCTGGTCAGCGCGCTGGCCATGGGGGCGCTCTTCTTCGCCTCCTCGCGCGTCCTGGCCGACATGGCGGGGGGCGGCCTGGTTCATCCCCTCGTGCTGGCCTGGCTGCCCACGGTGGTCTTCGGCAGCCTCGCCGTGGCCCTCTACTCCCGCATGCGTTCGTGACCTGCGGCATGCCCCGGTCAAGAATGTGCGGCATGCCGCGGCTGGAACGCGCCTACGCCGATCTCTCCCGCCCGTTGGAGGAGTACGCCTTCCTGGTGAACCTCCCGGAGGCCGGCTCACGGCTCGACCTGCTGCTGCGCGCGCGCTACCCCTGGCGCAGCCGCACGCGCTTCCAGGCCATGCTCGAGCAGGGCGAGGTGACGGTGGACGGGCGGCCGGCCAAGGCCAGCCAGCGTGTGCGCGAGGGCGAGCGCGTGGCGGTGCGCATCCCGCACGACCCGCGCGCCCCCGCGCTCGAGGACGGCAGCGATCTGGTCCTGCTCTACGAGGACGAGAGCCTCGCGGCCGTGGACAAGCCCAGCGGCATGACCGTGCATCCGGTGGGGCGCATCCGCCACGGCACGCTGATCAACAAGCTGCACGCGCGCTACCGACGCGAGGGGGCTCCGGGGGACGTGGTGCCGCGCCTGGGACACCGCCTCGACAAGGACACCAGCGGCGTTGTGCTGGTGGTGAAGAACCGCGCCGTGGACGCGGCCGTGACCGAGCTCTTCACGCGCCGGCGCGTGCGCAAGACCTACCTGGCGCTGGTCGAGGGCGCGCCCGACGAGGACGCGGGAACGATCGATGCGCCCCTCGCGCAGGACCCGGCGGGCGAGACATTGCTGCACATGCGCGTCGATCCCGAGGGCCAGCGTTCACGCACGCGCTGGCGCGTGCTCGAGCGCTTCGCGCGCCACGCGCTGCTCGAGCTCTCGCCCCTCACCGGCCGCACGCATCAGCTGCGTGTGCACCTGGCCCACGTGGGCCACCCGATCGTGTGCGACCATCTCTACGGCGACGTACGACCCATGTGGCGGAGCGACCTCGACAGCAGGCGCGCGGGCGCGGCGGACGAGCTGCTGCTGACGCGCCTGGCGCTGCACGCGCAGCGCCTCGAGCTCGCCCATCCCGTCAGCGGGGCCCCGCTCGACATCGTGAGCCCGCTGCCGGGCGACCTCAAGGGCGTGCTCGCTGCCCTGCGCGCCTCCCGGGAGCGTGCATGCCGCTGAGCCGCCCCCAGCGACAGCGGCTGGTGGAGATCGCACGCGGTCGTGCCGACGAGCCGCTGCGGCTGCTGGAGGGGCGCAAGGCCGTGCTCGACGCGCTCGCTCTCGGCGTGGTGCGCGAGCTCTACCTGGCCAACGACCTGGCCCCGGAAGTCGGCGCAACGCTCGCCGAAGAGGCGGCGCGCGCCGGACTCGCGGCCTGCGAGGTGGCGGCGGGCGACCTCGGCCGCTTGTCGGCGACGGTCACGCCGCAAGGTGTGCTCGCGGTCGTGTCCGACACGGCCGAGCCGCTGGCGCGCCTGCTTGAGCGTCCGGGCGTGTTGGTGTGGCTCGACGGCGTGCAGGATCCGGGCAACGTGGGGGCGGTCGTGCGCGTGGCCGCGGCCTTCGGCGCGGCGGGCCTGCTGGTGGGCGCGGGCAGCGCCGACCCGCTGGGCTTGAAGGCCTTGCGCGCCTCGGTCGGACTGGCCCTGCGGCTGCCTTTCGCGCGCGCGGAGGGCAGCGCCATCGCGGCGGGGCTTGCCGGCGCGCCGCGCCGGCCCGTCTGGCTGCTCGAGAAGGGCGGGCGCGACGTCTTCGAGGTCGTGGGCGCGCCCACGGAGCTGGTGCTGGTCCTGGGCAGCGAAGGCGGCGGTCTCTCGCCGGCCGCACGGGCGGCGGCGTCAGACAGCGTGGGCGTCGCCATCCGGCCCGAGGTCGAGTCGCTCAACGCTGCCGTGGCCATGGGGTTGGTGCTGGGCGTGCTCATGCGCCACGCGGCGCGGCGTCGATGACCGCACCCGACATGCTCGAGGGCCGGGTCGCACGCGTGGACGCGCGCGGCTGTCTGGTGCGCCTGACGGCGGCGCGCACCGACCTGCCCGGGCTGGGCCGCGAGGTGTGGTGCGCGGTGGCCGGGCGGCTGCACCTCAAGGACCGCACGGGTCAGAAGACGCCGGTGGCCGTGGGCGACCGCGTGGTCGTACGCCTGGATGTGGGCACCGAAGAGCGCCGCGGGGCGCAGGTGGTCGAGCTGTTGCCGCGCACGAGCATGCTGTCGCGACCCGCCGTGCACAAGGGGCGTGTGGAGCACGTGCTGGCCACCAACGTAGACCAGGTGCTGATCGTGACGGCGGCGGCCGACCCGGCCTTCAACCCGTCGCTGGTGGATCGCCTGCTGGCGGTCGTGGAGTGGAGCCGGCTCGAGGCCGTGCTGGTGCTCAACAAGATGGACCTGGTGGCCGCCGAGCCGCCCGAGACGGCGGCCTACCGCGCGCTCGGCTACAGCGTGTGCCCGGTGAGCGCGACCACGGGCGCGGGCATCGACGAGCTGCGCGCGCGCTTGACCGGGCGCGTGTCGGTGGTGGTGGGTCACAGCGGCGTGGGCAAGTCCTCCGTGCTCAACGCCGTCGAGCACGGGCTGGGCCTGGTGGTGGGGGAGGTCAACGCGGTCAGCGGCCGCGGCACGCATACCACCACCGCCGCCGTGCTCGCCGAGCTGGCAGGCGGCGGTGCCGTGATCGACACCGCCGGCGTGCGCGAGTTCGGGCTGTTCAAGATCCCGCCGCGCGAGCTCAGCTGGCTGTTCCGCGATCTGGCGCGCGAAGGGCCCGCCTGTCGTTTCGGCGATTGCAGCCACACCCACGAGCCCGGCTGCGCCATCGAGGCGGCGGTCGAAGCGGGGCGCATCGCCGCCTTCCGCTACGACTCGTATCTGAAGATCTTGGAGAGCATGCAGGAGGGACCGAGGTAGCGGGGCGCCGTTCGGAGCATGAGCTCCGAATCATCAGAGCACCGATGCGGAGGAGGAGGCGGACTCGGGGAGACCGCGCTCAGGCCCAGTACCAGACCGTGACCACGCCTTGGCCCTTGTCTTCGGAGTGGGAGATGGAGATCAGGCGCTCGGGACCGAGCTCGGCCGCGAAGGCGGCCGCCTCACCGAAGAGGCTCTCCCAGGACTTCATGATGCTGCGGAAGAACTTGTAGCCGACGGCGCGCATGCTCGGTGCTCCACGGAGGGGACGAGAGTCTACGCGCCGTGCTGCAGCAGGGGGCGCAGCGCACCCGCGAGGTAGAGGCTGCCGGTGACGAGCACGAGTGCGTCTCCGGTCGCCAGGGCGCGTGCGCGTGCGAGGGCCTCTCGCGGGTCGGCCACGGCTTCCACGGGCGTGCCCACGGGCGCGTGCGCGCGTGCGCGCAGGGCGAGCGCAGCGGCCGGGAGCGCGCGCGGCGAAGCCACCTGCGTGGACACCACCGCGAGGGCGGAGGGTACGAGCGTCGCGAGGATCGCCTCCACCTGCTTCTCCGCCAGGAGCGCCAGCAGCAGCACGTGCGGACGCCTGGGCCAGGCCGCTCCCAGGCCCTCGAGGGCGGCGCGGGCCGAGGCGGGCGTATGCGCACCGTCAAGCACGACGAGCGGCGCGCCTGGAAAAGGCTCGAGCGCCGCCGGCAGGCGCACCTCGGCCAGCGCCGCCTCGATCGTCCTGCGCGAGAGCCCCAGGCGCAGCAGCATGGCCGCGGCCAGTGCCGCGTTGCGCGCCTGGTGTGCGCCCGCCAGCGGCAGCGTGAGCTCGAGGATCTCAGCGTCGACGCGCACGCGCGCGTGCGTGACGGGACCGGGCTCCGTGCGCACGCCCTCGAGCAGGATCTCCCGGCCCAGCGCGGCCAGCGGTACACCCAGCTCGTGCGCGCGGCGCTCGATCACGGCCAAGGCCGCCCCCTCTGCCCCCGTCACGCAGGGCACACCCGCCTTGAGGACGCCGGCCTTCTCGGCCGCGATCAGCTCGAGCGTCGCGCCCAGCAGCTGCGTGTGCTCGAGCTCGATGGTGGTGATGGCCGTCAGCGCCGGCCGGCAGACGGTGGTCGCGTCCAGGCGCCCGCCCAGGCCTGTCTCCAGCACCACCTCGCGGCAGCCGGCTTCCCGGAAGACGAGCCAGGCGGCGGCCGTCAGCAGCTCGAAGAAGGTGAGCGCCTCGGGCGTGGCGTGTCGGGCCCGGGCGTGGGGCAGGAGGCCGTCCAGGGCCCGCGCCAGCGCAGCGTCGGAAACGGGCGTGCCGTCGATCGCGATGCGCTCGCTGAGGTCGGCCAGGTGCGGGGAGGTGTAGAGCCCCACGGGGCCGAGTCCGGCGTGGGTCAGCGCCGCGGCCAGCATGCGCACGGTCGAGCCCTTGCCCTTGCTGCCCGCCACCTGCAGCGTGCGTGGTCCGAGGTGCGGGGAGCCCAGCGCGGCGAGCAGGCCGCGGATGCGCTCGAGGTCGAAGGCCCGCGCCCCGTCGGGCTGCTGCTGCTCGTAGTTCGTGGCCGAGGCCAGGAGCCGCTCGACGTCGGCGCGGTCACGGATGCGTTCGGGGAGCGCGCTCACGCCGCGATGCTACGCCAGCGGGGCCGGGCCTCCCGCGGGGCGCCCGGCGGGGTGGCAGGCGCTCCCAACGTGGTAGGCTGCTGGCGCCCGTCCGCCCGCCCGGCATGCTCGCAGCCTGCGCACACTCGCGCGCCACACCCGCCCGTAGGCCACGCATGCCCGAAGGAAGGCCATGTTCGAGAACCTCAAACAGGCTCAGCGGACGGGCATGACGCCCAAGGAACGCGGGCGACTCTTCTTCTACCTGGCGATGCTGGTCTTCACGGCCGGCGCGGTCATGAGCCTCAAGTCGTGCAGCAGGCTGCCCGGCCGTGGCGCTCTGCCGGTGCCCGCCGACAAGGACCTGGAGCTGGCCGACCCGCGCCGGGTCGACCGTTCCAAGCTGTTGGCCGAGGTGAGCGACGACGCGGCCGGCCACGAGCGCTTCCAGGTGCGGGCGCTGGAGTACGTGCGCGGCTTGCAGGCCGTGGGGTTGGCGGAAGCGCCGCAGCCCGTGGACTCCTCCGGGCTCAGGGCGCGCCCCTTCGCCGAGGCTCTGGGCGGCGCCTTCGAGGTCGAGGGCCGCATCACGGCCATGACCCACATGGAGTACCGCTCCGAGCTCGAGACGCTCTGGGCGCTGGTGCTCGAGGCGGCCGACGGCGCGCAGGTGCTGGCGGTGAAGCTGGCCTCCACCAACGAGCCCGGTGCCGGGGCGCCAACCGACGCCTGGCCCGTGGCCCCCGTCGAGCTCAAGGTTGGCGACCGTGCCCTGGTGCGCGGCGTCTACGTGCAGCGCCGTTCCGGCAG
>Ga0163150_10006171_pt1 | contig 14826 bp, 12 predicted proteins | sample OliLakLV19P2IB_FD_148628 | JGI IMG/M metagenome (GOLD analysis project Ga0163150, IMG submission 148628) | Freshwater microbial mat bacterial communities from Lake Vanda, McMurdo Dry Valleys, Antarctica - Oligotrophic Lake LV.19.P2.IB | ecosystem: Environmental > Aquatic > Freshwater > Lake >...
GTATATTATATACTCAATAAACCCAAATTTATAATAAAATAAGTATAATGCCTGCTATTTTCCAGATATGAAGCGTGGTTGAATAAACCTTAGAGCGAAATACTTTGGAATAATAGGGGTATACTAATCATAGATATGAAAAAAGCCCAACTCGCAGAATATATTGCCTCGCCGCTTTTTCGAAAAGTTTTTGGCGTACTTGGAATTCTTTTTATCATCCTCACCTACTTTATTTCTATCAATCCTGGTTCTTTTCTTGGATTTGGATACTTTGGTATATTTGTCTTTAATGTTGTAAGTTCTGGGCTCTTACTTCTACCCCTTGTCGTTGGAAAATTTAATATCATAGGAATTGTTGTAGTGTCATCTTTAGGAAATATTATTAATACCTCAATCAACTATGTAGTAGGGCACTCAAGTAGTCGAATGTTTTCGCACTTGCCATTCATTAACTCACTCAAAAAATTTGTGAAACGATTTGGGCTTGTAGCAGTGTATGTGCTATCAATTGTGCCTTTTCCTATTGATATAAATGGTCTTTTATCAGGCTATTTGGAGATTCCGTTCAGACACTATATCCTCGCAAATTTCCTTGGTAAGCTGACCGTATTTTTACTCGCTGGATTAGGGCTTCTTTCTTTCACTTCCTTTTTCCAGAAGTAAACATTACACAGAAATTAACGTAAGTCTTTACTTAAAACATACAGTTAAAGAAGTGGAGTACAAGAAGAGAAATAATGTAGTAATCTCAAACGCTTTTAAAGAGAATTATTCTTTTTGCCTTTGTTGATATTTATAGAGTTGTTAGAATTTCTTCCATTATTTGAGATTGTTGCGTTGACGGTTCCGGCTTCACAGCAACAATTATTTGATGCAGTATTAGAATTTCCACCATTTTTTATATCTACAACAGCGACTGCATTTCCACTCTTCACCTTTGTCGTGCCAGTATTGTCTTTTGCTTTGTTTTTTCCAGTTTTATTTGATACTGAGACGCCATTGACAACGGTCGATGTATTGGTCTGCGTTATGTTGCCACAACCACATCCACCTGTTCCACCCGGTGTAGGAGTTGGAGTTCTTGTAGGCGTAACCGTAGGAGTCATTGTCGGTGTTGGGGTAGCAGCAGTACATGATTGACCTTGTGCTTCGACTCCGTCCAAATCATATCCATCAGCATCATTAGGAAAGTCTGCTGGAGTACTCGTGTCTGTGATACGGACAAATTTAGCACAGTCTACACTTTCAGGAACCGAGACAGTACCATCTTGACTCACGTTACCCGCTTCTTCAAAAATAACCCCATCTTCAGATACTTCAACTAAGGCAGTCTCTGTAGGATATGGCAAATTGGTGGCTTCAACAACCAAAACACCTGATGAAATACCATTGGTAAAGCCAAGTGTTATGACTCCTCCGAATCCAAGTGAATAAAACGTTCCATCAGCATTGGTACCTTCAGCAACGCCAAGCGCGCTCGTCGGATCAGAACGAGATGCAATAACGGGATTTCCATCTTTTCGAAGTCCTTGAGTGGAGCTTACGACAGTATCAGCCCAAGGACCAAGACCGTCAGGAGCTGCTGCAAAAACAGAAGGAACTAGTAATACAAGAAGAAAAAATCCGAGAACAATTGGCAGTAGTTTCATAATTTCTACATAAAGAATATGCTAAATTTCCAGGAATTACAAGTAAGAATTTTGTAATAAATATATAACCTCAAATTACTAAAAATGCTTTTCCGAAAGATTAAAAAGGCGACTTAAACACTAGACAACTCTTCCCCTAATCTACTCTACGTTTACTACCTTACTTTTTCTTTACCGACATACTTCCGTAAAAAGCTGCACCTGGTAAGGCATTTTAAAACCTTTCTTCTGCATGTTTTTTGAAGCTAGCTCTATAAGGTCTCTGTAGGGTTCTTGTGAGGCTAATTTGATTGTTTTTTTACCCTCTACTTGCTATCATGAATCTATGACCACAGAAGATCTAAAACTATTACAGGACAAAAACCAAATCAACCCGTTAACGGGATTGCCTTATACCACGCTTGAGGGAGTAACGCCTCTTTCTACGATAGATTCTCCACAAAGTGTTCTCACTCCAACTCTTCCACTGGAAGGTGCTGCTTTAAACTCAGCTCTAACACCAGATATGGCGCCCACTCTTTCGGTCTTGCCTGCCACACCATCACTGAGTTCTGAGAGCGCATCAAACACACCATTGAGTGGTATAAGTACTCCCATTGAGGGCTTACCTTCATCAAATAATGCTCTTGGATCAGCGGTACTCGATACTTCTACCGCGACAAATGGGGTAGATACTGCAAATACCATAGATTCTCTACTAAGACAGCGATCAAAAGTCCAGGCTACAGCAGCAAAACCACCTGCTCTAACTCCAAACCTTAATACACCTGATCTGCAAGCAGGAGTTGAGCCAGCAAATCCTGATATACCACAACCGGTTGATGAGTCTGAAATTGCCCCTATCGTAGCGCAAATACCAGTTGAAAAGCCTCCACAAGCTGCTCCTGAACCTACAGCTTCCACAAATCTTGCTGCACCTATAGAAGCAGTCACAGCGCCGTTACCACAAGTCGAAGCAGCCAAACCTATTGTTGAAGTGGTACTACCTCCTATCGAAACCCCTATTACTGAAGTTGCTGCTGCTCTCCCAGCACAGCCTGCAATTCAAGAAATACCTAGTACGCCTCATATAGTAGAAGAGACTGCTATAGATACTGCAACCGAATCACTTTTGGCTCCTTCAAAAGAACACGTTAAGCCTACGGAACTAGCCCCACATCTGGTAGCAGCTGGTGAGCCCGCTTCCAACAAAATCCTTGAAAGCCTTGAAAAAGAGCACCCTGGACATGCACAAGTCAGCGGTGGGGAAGTTAGATTAACTGGCGCATTTGGTTCAAATAGCGATGCTCTCTTTCCTGGAATACATCCTCCAAGTTTTAATAAATTTCAAAAAACACGTGCAGACCGTCGATTCAAGCAAGGGGTATACTCAAATGAAGATAAAGCTCCAAAAATAAAGTTTGACTTATCTGGAATTGCAGCAAATTTTATGAGTTTGCTTGGAAGAAAAAAACATGAAGAACCAGCAGCAGAAAGTATTGCTGCATAATACCGTATGGAGACAATAAGTGTTGAATCACTAACATCAGGTGCCATAACCGTCCTTTTGGGGATTGTTATTTCTGTGGCTTTGATTGCCGCATCTTGGGGTGCTTTGTGGGGGTATCTTTTGTGGAGAAGGGTCAAGGTACGGCACAAAAAATCACTTGAGTGGGTCATGCTTCAGGTCTCTTTGCCGCGCGACAATGAAGTCAAAATTGACTCTGCAGAACAGATGTTCTCCAGCTTTGCGTCTATTTATGATCCAGATGGCTTTTTGAAACATTTGCGCTCAATTCCTGAGTGTATTTCACTTGAAATAGCCGCTTTTCCTGAGGACATTCGCTTTTATATTGGGCTTCCCAAACATTTGGAAGACATGGTCGAAAAACAAATTCATGGTGCATATCCTGGTGCACAGGTTGAGATCGTTGATGAGTACAATATATACAACGATAAAGGAGAAGTTGCCTTTGCAAATATTGCCCTCAAAGATTCTTCCTATAAACCAATCAAAACCTACAAAGATTTGGCTATAGATCCACTTTCAGCAATAACCTCTACCATGGCAAAAATGTCCGAAGGAGAAGCTGCATCTTTGCAAATTATGATAACCCCTGCTGGGGGAGAGTGGAAAAGTGAGGGACGAGCTTTTCTATCCGAGACTAAGAAAAAAGAATCAAATCCTGAGACTGCAAAATACTCAGTTGACCAAAAAGAGCTTGAAGCAGTAGATCAAAAAGTCTCAAAGCCCGCATTTGAGACTTTTATACGCGTCGTTGTTGTCTCATCTACCAAAGCATCAGCGAATGCGCACTTATCAAACATTGTTGGCTCGTTCAATCAATTCAACTCCTACAATAAATTCAAAAAGACCAAAATCAAATGGCAGTCGATGTTTATGGTGGATTTTATTTACCGATATTTTCCGCTTTTTATGCGTGGCTCAATTTTGACAATTGATGAGCTTGCTACAATCTTTCATTTCCCAAATAAAAGTGTCGAGACGCCTCACATTCACTGGCTCAATGCGAGATCTGCTCCAGCGCCTTCAAATATGCCTACCTCAGGACTTTATATTGGAAAAAGTGTATTCCGTGGTGTTAAAAAGCCTATTTATCTGCAAGGTGATGATAGGCGGCGTCATATGTATATCATCGGAAAGACTGGTGTAGGAAAGTCAGAATTTCTCAAAGACATGATTTTACAAGATATCCGAGCAGGACACGGAGTCTGCTTTATTGATCCACATGACACAATTGATCTCGTATTGCCCCTTATCCCACCAGAGAGAGCAGAAGATGTAATTCTTTTTGACCCATCAGACACAGAGCGCCCTATGGGTGTTAATATGCTTGAAGCCTTTTCTGAAGAACAAAAGCACTTGGTAGTGACCTCAATTATTGGACTCATGTATAAGTTGTTTGATCCTAATCAAACAGGTATTATCGGTCCACGATTTGAGCATGCAGTGCGCAATGCTATGTTGACCGTTATGGTAGAACCTGGCAATACACTCGTTGAGGTTATGCGTATTTTGACTGATCAGACATTTGTTCAAGAACTGTTACCCAAATTAAAAGATCCGATTATTAGACGGTACTGGACTGATCAAATAGCACAGACGTCAGATTTTCACAAGTCAGAAACGCTTGACTACATTACCTCCAAATTTGGCCGATTTGTAACCAATACTATGATGCGAAATATCATTGGTCAATCTGACAGTGCGTTCTCATTCCGTAAAGTTATGGATGAGGGTAAAATATTACTCATATCACTTGCAAAAGGAAAAATAGGAGAGGAAAATTCAAGCTTTTTGGGGCTTGTTCTAATACCAAAAATTCTAACTGCTGCAATGAGTAGACAAGATATACCACTTGATGACCGTCGTGACTTCTATGTATATGTCGATGAGTTTCAAAATTTTGCAACACCTGATTTTGAAGTCATTTTGTCTGAGGCTCGCAAATATCGCCTTAACTTAACTGTTGCAAATCAATTTATAGGACAGATGGATGAAAAAATCAAAAATGCTATCTTTGGAAACGTCGGAACCATTGTAGCCTTCCGCGTGGGCGTTAGTGATGCGAATTACTTGCAGCATGAATTTCAGCCCGTAATCTCGGAAGCAGATTTGATCAATGTTGAAGCGCGTCACGCTTATGTAAAGACTATTTTAAATAATGAACCCTTGCCCCCATTTTCTATGGATTTAAATCGTGATCTCTCAATTGAGAAAGCTGCTTCAAATCCGCGAGTAGCGGAACTTATTCGTGAGCTCTCACGCCTCAAATTTGGAAAGCCAAAAGAGCTTGTTGAGCGAGAAATTGCAGAACGCTCCCGACTCTATGAATTCCTCGGTGATGGAAGCCCTGATCCTACAAAATTAGGGAGTGGTGAGGGTGGGGTTGGGAATTTCTAATAAGTGCGTTATAATATGCTCTACAACAACGCGCCTGTAGCTCAGTGGTAGAGCGATTGTCTTATAAACAATAGGTTCCTTGGTCCGATCCCAAGCAGGCGCACAACGTAGTATTAAAGAATTACTTATCATCTATCACTTCTAGCTTCATTTCTTTACACATTCCCTACATTCTTCTTGTACTTTTCCTATGCTGTCTATGATAGTATCAAAAGTATGAAAAAAACAATATTTATTGTCGATGACAACAGGGCGATACGAGAGGTAATTCAGATTGTTCTTGAGGAAAATGGCTATACTGTAATTAGTAATGACGGAAGTGAATTTCCAAATATTGAGATGGTAAAACCAGATCTTGTGCTTCTTGATATTTCACTCTCAGGGATTGATGGACGAGATATTGCAAAAGAAATCAAATCAACTGATTCAACCCGACATATTCCCATTATTCTTATGTCTGCACTGACCAAAGTAGAAAGCAAAGCCAAAAAAGCAGGCGCTGATGACTTTTTGGCAAAACCTTTTAACATCGATCATTTGCTCAATAAAATAGAAAAATACGTCCACTAAATCGCTTTAAAACCTTTCCCTGCAACAGATTAAGACACTTAGGAGCTGCATTTTTTCATTATCTACGAGAAAACAGAAGACCCCCTGTTGTCATCTGTTTTCTCTTTTCTTTGTAGAAACTAATTTTTAGCCCGCTTGAGGCTTCTCGTATATTGGAGTATCTAAGCTGTAGCTTTTATTCATAGTATTGTTGCTAAGGTATACGTCAAATAAGCGACTGGAATTGCGAGGTAGTATAGATAAAGTGGCATCATATATTTATTCAGCTGGTGCTGATAGCAATGTTACAAAATGGAAGATAGGTGATTTGCGAAATAGTGTACTTCCCCAATTTTTTTCACGAGGCTTTGATTCTCGTTTTTCTTCGCGGTAGATTTTTGCATACGAAGATACTCGCGGAAAGATTTGTAATGGATGGAAAGTAACCGATTTCATAATTTCAATAGTACAGTTATACTATGTGAAGACAACATGATGTGTGTAAGAATTGTGCAAAAGCGCACCTTATTGTGATATCTCATAACAAGCTTTTAGCCTGTAAAAGTACTACTATATAAAAAAGCATTGCACATGAAAAATTACCTATAAGACAGTTGTTAGAATACTATTCTTCACCAGATGCACAAAAGGATTTTTGCGCATCACAACTCACTCCTGCTATAATAAGTATATTCATGAAGAGAATCCTCATTATCATTTTTTGTATACTTTTCGCAGGTGTGTTATTTGCAGTAACTCCTATTACCTTTGTCTACTCTGATGAAATTGATGATTTATCAAAGCAAATTACACAACTACAAAAAGCAATGGACGACTCTAAAAAAGCAACTGCCCCGCTTGAATCCCAACTCTCAAGCCTTCAAGCACAACTTACGGGTATAGAACAGCGTGTGAGTTTTATTGAGACAGATCTTGCAAAGAAGAAAGAGAGTATAGCAAAAGGCTATGACAAACTCACTGATCAAAAAGCAGAATTTAATGCGGCTGTACGCAACCACTATATGAAAAATTATCTCGCGTCCCCTCTCATAGTATTTATTTCAGCAAGAGACGCATCTGATGTAACAAGACTATTATTTTATCAACAAAAAAGTGCCGAGGCAGACCAACAAGTCATAACCTCAATTGCCCTGACACTCACGGGTCTTGAAGCAAGGCAAAAACGGCTCAAAGAGGAAGAAGAAAAGTTGGCGGTTGTAAAAGAAAAACTTGCTGGAGAGCGCACACAAGTTGCAACGGTTGTAAAAGGAGCAAAAGACTATCAATCAAAATTATCACGCGAGATAGCAGAAGTCTCAGTCAAACAACAACAACTGATCGCTCAAAAACAAGCAAGCCTAAACCTCCCCACAAGCCTTGGAGGAGGCACGATGATGTGCACTGATGATCGCAAAATCGACCCAGGATTTGGTGGAGGATTTGCATTTTATACCTTTGGTATTCCTCATCGTGTAGGACTCAATCAATACGGTGCCTTTGGCCGAGCAAAGGCAGGACAAAATTATCAAGATATTCTTAAAGTCTACTTTGACGGAATATCTTTTGAGAAAAAAGACAACATACGTATAAAAGTTCAGGGATTCGGGGAAATGAATTTAGAGGACTATATGCTGGGTATTTATGAAATGCCAGGAAGCTGGCCTATTGATGCCCTCAAAGCACAAGCTGTAGCGGCTCGCTCATATGCACTGTCCTACACCAATAATGGTGCAAAAGAAATTTGCACAACGCAATCTTGCCAGGTCTACAAAGGCGGTAACAAAGGCGGAGATTGGGAAAAAGCAGTTCGAGAAACAGCAGGGGAGGTGTTGACACGTGATGGACAAGTCATAACAGCATGGTATGCATCAACCTCTGGAGGATACACTTTCACAACCTCTGATGTCGGATGGTCAGCCCGATCGTATACGAAGCGAGTACGAGACACCAATGGTGACATCTCAACATTTCAAGATCTTTTTGACAAAGCATATGATCGAGACTCTCCATGTTTTTATGCCGCACAAGGCGCTCGAGCCGAATATAACAAATCAGCATGGTTAAAACCTGAGGAAGTCGCAGATATTGTCAATGTGCTTTTACTCGCAAAGCAAGATTCATCCATTCAAAAACATCTCTCGCAAGTTGACAAACCAAACCCGGATGGCGCTGAGACATGGAATCATGACACAGTCAAACAAGAATTCAAAAATCGTGGTGGCAATCCATATAATTCCATCTCCTCAGTATCAGTTTCGTGGGATAGCCAAGCAGGAAGAACAACATCTATCAATCTATCTGGTGACAAAGGATCTCAATCATTTTCTGCCAATGAGTTTACCTCTTACTTCAATCTCCGCGCTCCTTCAAATATTCAGATTGTTGGACCACTCTTTAATGTGGAAAAACGCTAATATTCTACGTCTTAAATGCAATTTTCTCATAACTAAGCTATAATTCTCATATGGATCCATCTGATACAAAACCCATTACCGGCGAGATAATCCTTTCTGATGAAAAATCACCATCAAAGGGGAGTATTGCCTCACCTACAACAACAAAAAACTCTAAAGGACCCGTAGGAGAAGCGCTTTCTGAAAAACACGGTGCACATTTTTTCTCGGCTTTTGCGCAGAACCCATCCAATGTTGTTTTTCAATTTCAAGAACCAGATGAAGAGATCATTTTACTTGTGCGAAAACATATTATTACCAACCTTCCTTGGATTGTTTTGGCTATTCTTTTAAGTATAGCCCCAGTTTTTTTCACGCCAATTCTTGCCAATATTCTTTCTTTTATTAGTATCTCAGCCATAACCCAAACTGCACTTTTATTCACCTATTATTTAGTGCTCTTTGGCTATATTTTGGTAAATTTTTCATTGTGGTATTTTCATGTAGGTCTTATCACAACTGAGCGAATTATTGATATGGATTTTACCAATATTCTAGTCAAACATGTTGCTGAGACCCGTATTGATTTAATAGAAGACGTTAGCTACACTCAAGTGGGAGGTATCAGGACCATCTTCAACTACGGAGATGTTATTATACAAACCGCTGGTACAAAGGCCAATATTGAGTTTGATCGCGCGCCGAGACCCGCAGTTATCGCGGATATTGTTGGAGACTTAATCCAACAAGAAAGGGATGAAGATTCATGAATACACCAGACATTTTACAATCATTGCTTCTTCTTGCAACCAATCAAGATATACTCTTTAAAATTGGGTTAGTACTCATCCTTATTGTGTATGTGTTATTTGCGCTGATTTTAGCGCGACAGATTTTTCTTCTAAATAGCACCGTCAACCAGATTTCATTCTCGCCGATTTTTAATATTTTGGTTTTTGTACATTTAGTTGCGGCAACTGGATTATTGTTGTTTGTATTATTTTTATTATAAAACGCATATATGATTGGCCAACTGCTGCTCGCGAAAATCGCGGCCAACCCAACTGAGACTGCCTGGTCACAGATCTATTCGACCTTGAATCTCTATCTTGTGCTTGAAGTGCATGTAGAAAAAGACGCTCCACAAGCTATTGCTCCTCTTGGCAAAAAACTCTTAGAACGAATTCAGAGAGAGTATTTTGCGCTCGATGAAAAAACGCTTGAATCAATCAAATCTGCAGTTTCTTCTAGCATTGAAGAAATACCTACGCCATTTTCTTGTTCAATCATTTTGGTTACTTTGAATAATGATATTTGTTATATCGTGATTGCAGACTTAGGATCGGTCATGCTGAAAAGAGATGACCAAATTGGACCCATCGCACAAGGCAAATCCGGTACTGTGCATGGATTTTCTGGAAAACTTGAAAACAAAGACATTCTTATTCTCCAAACTGTATCATTTTCTGAAAAAATACCGACTGAAACACTCATGAATAGTCTTCAGAGTGGATATATCACGGACGCAGCAGAAAGCCTAGCTCCACTTCTCCACAGCAATCCTGCCGGAAATGAGGCAGCAATTTTTATCGACTACACCAAGACACATGCGGCATATCCAGATGAAACATTACTTCTAGAAGACTATCAGACACTAGACAACCCTCAAGAAGAAGTACACGCTATAGAAAAAGAACCTACTACAGTTCAGCCACTAATACAAGAAAAGCGGAAAAGGTTGCCCCGTATACAGCTCCCGCAAAGTTTACCGAACATAAGATTGCTCAATAAAAAAATAGTATTTGCCTCAGTTTTAGTATTGCTTCTTCTTGTTCTTGGAGTAAGCCTGTATGCTGATCGTCAATCATCTCAAAAAATTGTAAGTCAAAATCGTCTCGATCAATTCTTGCCTCAAACACTCAAGGAAATTCAAGAAGCAGAGGCATTAGTATTAGTAAATAAAGGTGTTGCACTCACTGATTTTAAAAATACAAAAGCCTTACTTGAAAAAGAACGAACCGCTTACCCAGATGGCTCAAAAGAACAAGCACAAATAGATACGCTCATTACACGCATCAACACACAATTAGATGCGCTTTCCGGGAATGTACCGTTCAAAAATAAAAAAGAAGTCTTTTCCATAGCAAACGTTAAAGGCTTTTCAAAAATTGGCTCTATCACATCAAAAAGAGGTGTGCTTGTAGTAGTAGATAGTCAAAAAGGTAGTGTACATATAGGATCATCCTCGATCGTATCCAGTATCAAAAATCCAGTAAGCGTGAGCGCTGATGAGACATATATCTACTTGCTCGGCTCAGAAGAGATTGCACGGATTGAAAAAAATGATGAGACTCCGCTTGTAGGCGAGATAGAAGATCAAAGCCTTACAACAATTGATACATTTAATGGCAACATCTATGTGCTGGATATCACTTCAAACGATATTCTCAAAAAATCAGAACCCGATTCTGCCGGATCATCATACTTTAAGGTGAAACCTACTGAAAAACTTGCAGCCTTTGCAATTGATGGATCGGTCTGGGTTGCGTATACCAATGGCCAAATTGATAAATTTACCAAGGGATTACGAGATTCAATTCCTTTCTCAGAGTTCCCTGATAAAATCGGAGAAGACATACAGCTTTACACCGAAGAAGGATTTGCAAATATCTATGTACTAGACCGAACCAATAAAAAACTTCTGGTTATCAAGAAAAATGGTCAGTACCAAAATCAATATGCACTTGATGAATTTGACACAACTGTTTCAATCGCAATTGATGAGAAAAAATCAATAGGGTATATTGCAACTGAAAAGATTGTCTATTCATTTGATCTGTAATCTCTTTTCATATCCTCACACTGAGCGTATACCCCTAAAACTCCAGATTATTACGCTTCTGGGCTTATTCAGCCATGCTTCATATCTGGAGGTTTTAAGGCATTAAGCGTATTTAATTTGCAAACTTGAGATCATTGAGTATACAATAAGCCTATGAAAATCTTTAATAAAAATGCACCACGGTCATTTACGACTGATGAGCGCTTTGAGGCAGGAATTATCTTGATTGGCTCGGAAGTCAAAGCTATACGATTAGGCCATGCCGATCTCACCGGCTCCTACGTCAAGCTCCTTGATGGACAAGCATATCTGGTAAATGCCAAAATTTTCCCGTATAAATTCTCACGTGTTGAAAATTATGAGGAAACTCGTATGAGAAAGCTTTTGCTTCATAAAAAAGAGCTTTTGACTATCAAACACAGGATGGAATCTGGTCATTTGACACTGGTCCCTCTCTCATTGTATACTACAGGTCGCAATCTCATGAAACTTGAATTTGCAGTCGCAAAAGGCAAAAAAGAGTTTGACAAAAGGGCTGACATCAAAAAAAGAGATCAGGACCGTGAGATTGAACGAGAGACAAGAAATTCCTTGAAATAACCTTGCAAGGGACCGTGTCCCACGAAGCCTTTGACAAATTTGAGTTTGGAATAAATAAGTGATTAAATATATGCCCAGCCTTCATTAAAGTTATGGCTGGCGAAGGGGGATGTTTTGATTCGACGAAGATTGTACATTAAAAACTGCAAGCCGACTTTGAGTAATAGTCGTAAAACAGATTCAAACAATACTAGCTAAAGATTCCTTTAGCGGTTTCTCACGAAACTTCGGTTTCGGTATGCCTAACGCATACTTGACTGCCTAAGCGTAGTGTTAGACCTGTTCATGCACACTCTTTCTCATCGGAAGTGTATGAGCATAAACAAAGATGAGACAAGTCCGCTGTACTTGGCTTAGTACACGATCTCTTGTAAAACAACTAGCCTTAGCTCTATTTAATCCGGTCAACAGGAGTTTATAGAGTAAAATCAAGAGTTGACTACGCTTGTAGATGTTGCAATATATGATTTTTGGACGGCGGTTCATAACCGCCCATCTCCACACTTCGCTCCTGCGGAGCTTCGCGTGGCAGGCCACTTTCGTAAATAAAGGACTTAGTTTTTTTAGCAATATGCGAAGTGTGTCCCGCGAAGCCTTAGCAAATTGGGGCCTGTCTGTATTATGTTATAATTTTGTTGTGTGTTACGTTTATATCTTGCAATTAGAAGATAAAACCTATTACCACGGATTTTCTGCAGACTTAAAAAATCGTTTAGAAAATCATAAAAACGGTTCAGTTTCATCAACCAAAAACTTACTACCTTTTAAGCTCATCTTTTATGCTGCTTTTTCTTCAAAAGAAAAAGCTACACAATTTGAAAAGTATCTAAAGTCAAGTTCAGGTTTTGCCTTTAGAAATAAACATTTACTATAAAATCTCTACTATTCCTCTCTCGTAAAAGTAACTCCCCAGACATTTTTTGCGCCGGCACGCTTCAAAACTTTTCCGCATGAGCGAAGTGTAGAGAACGTTGTTGCAACATCATCGATCAATATAATTGTTTTTTGTTTTAGTTTTTTTGCATACTTTGGTTGTAGGACGAAAGCATCTTTTACATTTTTGTATCTTTCTGCTTTTCCTAACTCAAATTGAGCTTTTGTATGCTTTGTACGTAGAATTATATCTGGTACAAAAGTGAGCTTTGCACGTTTTGCAAGTTGCTGGCCTAAAAGATCTGCGTGATTATAGCCTCTAAAATTTTTCTTCTGTCTTGAGAGGGGAACAGACGTTACTAGAAGATCTTTTTGTATCAATGCATGCCAACTTTCCTGCTGTATAAGCGATTCATACAAAAGCTCAGACATACTTGATGTTATATCAGACACAAATGGCTGATACTTCCACTGGTAGACAATTTTTTTGACAATACTTTTATAGACAACTCCCGCCAAAAATCCATCAAGCGAGTAGGGTGTCATGCATTTTGGGTGAGTTGCTCCATCAATTGAATGCTTTATACACATGGGACACACAAGCTGTGAATAAAATTCTAACGACGTAAAGCAACTCGCACAAATATATGATCCAAATCTGCGACATCCGACACATCGCTTTGGAAAAAGAAAATCCAACAAACCTTTCATCTCTTTCAATCATAGATCGTACATCATAAATCATCAATCTTTTTGAGGCTTCCATCCGCACAATGGACACGAAGAGAGAAGTCCTTGTTGAATTTGTGAGACCTCAAAATCCGTTGCCACCCATGAACACATTTTGCATGCAATTCGGTAGCACACTTCGCACTCTGTACTATTTTTATTTTCAAATATCTGTTTTAACATTTTTTACTTTCTCCACATTGAGTGCACTGAGTTATTCCTCTTCCAACCATAATCTCTGCTTTACAAGCTTTTGTTTTTGGGCCCTTCTTTATTGTACCAGGACAGTGAAAATGCGCACCTTGTCCAAGACAACGACACAAATTAGGATCATCTTCTGGCTTAGAAGAACCTACCCATGCACTTGTATTTGTTGCGTAGCCGAAAGACTGACTCCCAAAACCAAACCCTTCTCCACAACTTCCCCCTGCTGATACAGCTTGCATCATTCGTGCTTCAATAAAAAGTCTACGCTCCATATCATCACCTGATTGCTCATATAACGTACCATAATATTCTTTCTTCACTAACTCAGCCCATATTTGAAATAACCGTACAGCCATATCTTTATCAGTAAAATGATCTTTCAAAATCATGAGAATTCCATCCAAGTACTTTTCATTCTTGCTCAAAACATCATCTAAAATCGCCTCATCACCATCCTGTGTTACTTTTCCTTCTCGAGCTTCTTGTTGTTTTATCATAGACTCCAAATCTTTTTGAGATACTCCAAATTCTGGTTTTACTAATGTATTTAAGATATCAAGCGACGTGGGAGTAGAGGAGAAAACCTCTTTGCCAGAGATTTTATGTAGTAGGTATCTATGAGATTCATTTGAGAGTTCATTTCGTACATCTCGCCCAACTAAAACTTTTTTCTTTTGTCCTGGATCGTATTCATCGTCAACTTCATCTACCATAAATGTATGAGTCATAGTATAGGTGCCATATGCCTCAGTGTTTTCTCCTTCAGGTGGAGGACTAGCCCAATAAAACGTGTCCCCTTTTTGTGCGTGAGGCATTTGCAAAGTAAGTTGGTTGGTTACGGCAAGTTCAATTCGTCGTCTTTGAATTTCTATTTCAGGTAACCCTTGCTGTTCCAATCCGTCTTTTCCAATATCATCTGCAAATCCAAAACCAGGATGAAATAACCGAGTTTGCCCATCTTGTTGTACAACTTCCCAGTAATAATGCGTTGTTTTAATACCCGCAATATACTCCTTTGCCCAATATGAAGCATTTGATTTAAACCCATCCTCAGCAAGCTTTAAAGCTCGAGGATCACTA
>Ga0163150_10006172_pt1 | contig 14825 bp, 10 predicted proteins | sample OliLakLV19P2IB_FD_148628 | JGI IMG/M metagenome (GOLD analysis project Ga0163150, IMG submission 148628) | Freshwater microbial mat bacterial communities from Lake Vanda, McMurdo Dry Valleys, Antarctica - Oligotrophic Lake LV.19.P2.IB | ecosystem: Environmental > Aquatic > Freshwater > Lake >...
ACTGTAGGTCGTGTGGTTGGCAAAGAAGTCGCGGTTGGCGGGCAAGGCGAAAATCCGGTTCCAGCGAAATCGCATCAGCGGGATCGTCCATGCAAACGGCTTGGGCTTGTCGTAGTACTCGATGTCACCGGCATGAACCATGAAATCGGGATTCAGCTTCGACATCGCGGAATAAATCTTGTGCCCCTGCCGGCCGTCGTCGCGGCGAACAAAGTCGTGACAGGTCGTCATGCAAGACGTAAACGGGTGAACGTTCGACGAAGCGGGAGCCGTCAGGAATTGCCCGATGATCTCGCTGGCGGGCTCGCTGTCCGTGACCAGCCGGATTTCATACTTCGTTCCCAAAGAAAACCTGCTGGCAGGCGTGCGCCGTTGCGCCAGAATGGTGAACAGCAAACAAAAGTATGCCGAACAGAAACAGATGGCGGACGGGGCTGAAAGTATTCAACATGGCATTTCGCATAACCGTTGGTTGAGAAATTGGGGCAATCGTTGCCGGGGGTAGCGGAGCAGCGCAAGCTGCCCGGTTCAGGCGTTTGTTTCACGCCGATACCGGATGGCTCGCGCCATTCCACTACATTTTTTAACAGGCAAATAGAGCTACAATAAGTCGAAAACCGGACCGTTCATTCTGACGGATCAATTCCTTCTGCAAAGCCAGGCGACCATTGTCATGAAAGCGAAATCACTGTTTGGGCTCTTCCTCGTGCGCGCCCTGAACTGCGGAGCACTCGTGATCGCGGCATCCGTTTGCCAGCACGGGATCGTGTTGGGTCAGGGGTCGGAGCCGGAACCAGCCAATCGACCCAACTTCATTTTCTTGATCACCGACGATATTTCGGCCGAAGATTTGGGCTGTTATGGAAACCACGCAATTCGGACCCCCAACCTGGACAGGATGGCGGCGGAGGGAGTGGTTTTTTAGAACGCCTATCTGACGATCAGCAGTTGCAGTCCCAGCCGGTGCAGCATCATTTCCGGACGGTATCCCCACAACACCGGGGCACCGGAACTGCACACCAACATGCCCGCCGGCCAGTTCCGTTTTCCCGCCGTTCTGACTGCCGTTGGCTATCACACGGTGCGATCGGGCAAACATCACGGCGAACAGTCGAACGATGCGTTTTCGACGGTCGATGCGGGGCGGGGGCAGGGGAAAATGGAAACGTGGGTAGAGCTTCTGCGTGATCGTCCGCGCGACAAGCCGTTCCTTTTCTGGTTTGCCTCGACCGATGCCCATCGCGACTGGAGCAAGTCGAAAGGAATCCCGGAATATGACCCGGCCGTTGTGATTGTGCCGCCTTACTTGCTGGACGGTCCGGCGACGCGGAGGGACCTGGCCGATTACTGGCACGAGGTTTCGCGAACCGACGACATGGTGGGACAGCTGCGGGCCGAGTTGGAGCGGCAGGGGATCGCCGACAATACGTACTTCATCTACTGTGCGGACAACGGCCGGCCATTTCCGCGGTGCAAGACGTTTCTGTATGACGACGGGATCAAGACTCCGTTGATTGTCTGCTGTCCTGGAAAAACCGGTCCCGCCCGTACACAGTCGCTGATCAGTTCCATCGATTTCGCGCCGACGATTCTGGAGTTGGCCGGTCTGGAGATTGCCCCGCGCGTTCAAGGTGTCAGTTTTCGGGCGATTTTGGATGATCCTTCCGCGACGACGCGAGATTTTGTTTTTGCCGAACACAACTGGCACGTTTTTCAAAATCACGAACGGATGGTTCGCAGCGGCAATTTTGTGTATATCCGCAATTCATGGCCAGAACGACAAGTGTTATGCTCGGAATCGACCGCGACGTTTCCGGCTGGCGTCGAACTTTGGGATGCGCACGAAGCAGGTTTGCTGGATGAGAATCAGGCGCGCCTGTTCCAGATTCCACAACCGTCCGAACAGCTCTTTGATCTGGAAAACGACCCGGACCAGTTGACCAATCTGGCCGCCAATCCACGGCATTCAAGAACACTGAACGAACTGAGGGAATTGCTGGATCGCTGGACCGCCGAAACGGGCGATTCAGTACCGGGGGAACCGTCCACCGACCGTTACAATTCGACGCGCTACAAAGAAGGGGCCCCCGCCAGCAATCCGGAATTCCGCGTCGGCGAGTTCCCCGGAGCCAGCATGAACGCCCCGTCGATCAATCATCCGGGCCCGGTGCGCAGGTAACCCGATTGGCGCTGCCCGGGGCAGGCAAGTCCTGTATGCTTTGGCGAATCACTAACTTCATCAATGATTACAGCATATGGCATTCTTCAAATCCGAACCCAACGTGTCTGACGGCGAAAAGGCACGAATCGAATTTCACTTGCAACAGGTCGCCGAATGCGTCGGCTTTGGCCGTTTCCAACTCCCTGTGTTGGGCATGGATTTGTGGCGTGGGATGGCCGGATCGGGGCAGGGGGTTCAACGGATCATCGACTTTGTCGGCCGGCACCTGTCATATAACACGAATGGTATTGCCCACGAAGTAGTTCCGCAGCAGATCGTTAAACCTGACGGAGGATGAGGTGGCGGGTCCTGCAGCGGTCCCGGCGGTCTGCCGGGCAAGTACGATTCGAACCGGCGACTGATCACGCTTCACACGAACCTGAAAAACGATCCGGTCCCGACAACAGCGATGCTGATACAGGGCGTTGTGAACGACCTGCTTTGCCAGGACGGGTTCGGCTACGCCCATTTTCCGGAACTCGTGGATCTCGCTGTGATTGGCACAGGATTGGGCTTGCCGCGAAGCAGCATGGAATTTGTCAAAAACGTTCCGGCTTTCTGGGACTCGACGAATTGGGAAGTTGCTCCCCGTCCGTTTCTCGACAGCCAGTCACTGGCTTACGCAAACGCCCTGGCAGCCTGGATTCGGGGCGACCGGGATCCCTCGTGGGCCAGGGAGTTGCCCGGGACAGTCAAAAGCCCAATGAAGAGGTCGCTCAAGTACCTGTTTCAGACGGGCGATTCGTTTATTCAGGCTTCGCCATCGGCTCTTCAGTCATCGCTGGAATTGTCCCAGGCCGAATGGACCGGGCTGGTCGAAAGCAAGCTGGCGTCCACACAAATTGTTGCGCTGCGACATCTGAAATTCGATGAATCCAGGCCGGGCCAGCACGATTCGTTTCTGGTCGAACGACTTCGTTCCGGCAATCGCGAAATCGTTCTTCATTCGATCGACGCGACCCAGCGCATGAAATCGGTCAGCGAACCGGTTGCCGCCGGGCTGGGTCTATTGCTGGAGCATCGCGACGACGAGATTCGCGCCAAGGCCCTCCATTCGTTGACCAGATCAGGGCGACTGGATGAACAGGCGATCAGCGCGGCGGCAAAGATGCTCGAAAGCCGAACCCGCCATGAGGTTTTTGCTGGTGCGGTGGCGCTTGCTTCGCTCGATTCGGTTCCCGGACATGTCCTGGCATCGGCCGATCGAGGAATCTTTCGTGCTTTGCAGAAATGCGACTTCGAGTTCGTCGGCCTGTATGCGTCCGCCTTCAATCGCTGGCTGGACGATCCAAGGGAACATTTCCGCAAACTGCTTGCCGCTGACAGTCCCGAGTACCTGGGAATCGCGCTCGATGCGTTGCGAAATGTGCGCGGGCAACTGGTGCCGTTGGCCCTGTCCGGTAACAGGGCCAATGACCAGACCGTTCCCGATCCGGAGATTAGTGGCTCTCGCCGAGAAAGTGGCTGATCATCAGGATATCCACCGGAGCAAAGTCGTCTGTCAGCACGGGCGAATTTTCGCCGCAGCGGGACAGCAAGTCGTCGATCTGGCTTCTCGGAATGACGTAGCCTTCGGTCCGGGCCGTCCACCACCCTTCATTCCCGCCAGTTGAAGCCATTTTCACGGGCGCTGTTTCGTTGCGACCTCCAATGACAAAAACCCGGCGACCCTGAATGTTCTTCGACTGTTGTGGCAGCATCAGTTGAGATTTTCCAAAGGCCGCCTCGATCGTGCGAATCGAGGAAGCGAGAAACCGTCCGTTTTCCAGGTCGTCGATCACCGTCAACAGATACACGCCGTCCGGGGTCAGCAACTCGCGGACCCGCTGTTTGTACTCTCTGGTCATCAAGTGGTAGGGTACCGAAAAATCATTGACGGCATCCTGAATAACCAGGTCGTAAAGGCCTTGCGGAGCTGATTTCACATATTGGCGACCATCGAGGTGCCACGAGACAATTCGCGTATCCCGCGGCAGCCCCAGTTTCTGGTGGGCGATCTCCGTTACGGCCGGATCAATTTCCACCACATCGACATGCACGTCCTGCAAGTCATCGCGTGTCTCGACCCAGCGGGGGAACGAGTATCCGCCTCCACCGATGATCAGAATCCGTGGCTGACGACCCTCTGCACGGGCTGTTGCCGAAACGGCCCGAACCAGGTCTCCCTGGACATACTCATGGGCATAATGCAGGTAACCGGGATCATTGACGTCGATCGCACTGTGAACCAGACGATCCAGAACCAGCTTGCTTACCGGACGACCATCTTCGACTGCTTCGCGAATGGTAATACTGAAATATCGGCTCTCACAGTCATAGGGCGAAGGAAACATCAGCAACAGCACCATCCCTGCGAGGGCGATCCCGACGCTCCACCGCTGGCTTGCTTCTTTCCACGCGGCAGTTCCCGATACAGCCCGGGGCAACAGCATCGTGGCGAAAAGGGCCGGAACAAGACCGCAAAGAATTCCTGTTCGCACGGCTCCGATTCCCGACACCAGTACCCAGGCAGCCAGAAGGATCCCTGCGACACAACCCACGGTGGACCAGGCGTACAGGCGACCAGCAACAAACCCGGTATCGCCGGTTGTACGGACATTTAGCCGGATCACCTGGGGCGTTATTGTTCCCAGGGCAAGAGAGGGGAGAAAGAAAAGCGTCAATGACCAAATCACCGATTTGGCCACCAGTCCAAAACTTTCGAACAGCATGAACTGTGAAATCGCATTCCACAGCAACGGAATCATCAAGATCGTCGCCGCGCTGGCAATCAGCGACCATCGCAACAGACCAGGCTTGCCCCAACGGGTTGCCATCCAGCCTCCCATCGCGTTTCCAATTGACATGCCGGCAAGTACCGCTCCGACGACCGAGGCCGACAGGAACATAGAAACACCAACCAGTGGCGCGAGAATCCGGAAGGCTGCGCTTTCCAGAGCCCCGCAGCTGAATCCACAGCCCAGAACACAGATCACGGCCCAAACCGGAATGCTGGCTGCCTGGACTCCTGTACCACTTGCCGTTTTAGCGATCGGGCCAGCTTGTACGGGCCGCAACCTTCGCATCGCTGCCTGATCGCCAGGATGAAACCAGAGCCTGCCCGACAGTATCGTAAAACCAGCCAGTAACATCAGCGCTATGGCGGTCCAGCCGAGCACGTTTGAATTACCCAGCATGGCCAGCAGTACAAAACCGGTCAGATAGTTGCCGGCCAGGCTGCCCATCGAGCCGCAGGCAAAAACCAGACCCGAGTTCCATCCCGAACTGCCCGAGCGCCCTGTAATGCTGCTGATCGATGGTGGCGTGGACAAACTCAGACACGTCCCAGGCAGCAGACATGTTGCGACGGCCGCCAGCAATATCTGCATCGGCAATGGCAACCATTGAAACCAGACAGCCGAACCAAGTGCATTGGCAATCAACGGCATCAACCAGATGGCCGCAGCACCCGAGACCAGGGCAGCACCCAGCAAGTGAGGTGCCGGAATCCGCCGGTCCAGCCGTGCACCCAGCCAGTTCCCCAGCGCAATCCCAAACAGGAATACGCCGATTACTGTCGACCATGTTTCAACCGATGATCCCACCAGGGGCGCAAGCAAACGGAAGGAAACCTGCTGGGCAACCAGCAGGCCGGCATTGGCCAGCAGAGCCACGAACAAAATGGTGATATACCAGCACCGTGTGCCGACTGCGGATTGCTGCCGGGTTTGAACCAGCGCTGATCGCGCTATTCCGACATCCATTGCGGTTGACGCGCTGACGCTTCCACCCGATTCCCCGTTGCTCGCCCGATTACCAAACATCAGTGTTCCTTTGACTTCTGTTTCCTGACAGGATTCCGCTCACGCCAGATCCGGTTTCGGCCTGGATTCAACACAACAGTTCACCGGTGTCACGTTTTGCCATTGAGGTTTCAGGCAATGCGCAGGTGCACGAAAACACGGCGCAGTTTGCGTGGGGCGGAAAATTCGCGTAACTATAACTCCACAACTGCCGCCCTATGCCGTTTTTCCCGCAGACTTTCCCCCGTTTCCCCAGGGGAATTGGCCCGCATAACCGGCAGATTCGCCAAAAATGATCCAATGCTTAAACAGCATTCCGGCCAGAGAAGTTTTGCGGCCATCGCAGGCAGGCCCGCTGAACCGTCAGGTCCTGGTTCATTCAACGGGGATTTCGTTGAGCGTGTAATACGCCTTGATGTGAACCAGCTTTTTGCCTTCGGAGGAACGAACGGCGGAAAGGTCAAAGTCATGAACGTGCCCCTGAACCAGACCGTCCACCGACAAGCGGACTTCGAGGCCGCTTTCGGAGACTGCCGCCCGGGTCACACGCGGCGTGGTCTGGTCTACTTCGGGACTGCCATAACCCTGCTGATAAATATGGGTATAGGTAGCCAGTGTGTAGTTCTCCGGCAGTGAAGCAGTCTTTCGATCGACCGGTTCCGTAAAGGTAACCAAAAAACCGTCTGGCCGCGCATTGATCTGTTTGATTTCGAATGGAACCACCCCCGTCCAGTCGAGCCGCTGGAGGGCGTACGGCCGTGGGCCACGAACAGGCCAGCCGCGATTGGTTCCTCCAGCGATCAAATCGCCTTGCGGTGTAAATTCACATGCCAGCAGCCCGGTCGCAAATCCTTCGCGAAACGGATAACAGGCGCCCTGCCAGACGCCATTCACTTTTTCCGTCGTAGCCCGCATCACAACGCTCAAACTGAAATCGCCGATGAAAATCTGGTTTTCAAAGGGACCGAATTTTCCACCGGTGCGGTCGACCGTGAAACCCGAGATCGACCTCCCCATCTTGATATAGGGAAAAACAACGGCATACGGCACAAGCTCTTTGACCCGTTTGCTCTCGGCAAGCAGACGGGACTGCGTATGGGGCTGGACAGGTCTGGCTCCCGGGGCATCGGGCAGGTCGTACCAGTTGAAACTGATTGGATGACCCATGAACCCGCCTTGCTCGAGGACTTTCAGCGAACAGGATCCGTTCCATGGGCCCTGGCTTTCCGCATAAAACATCACGCCGTATTCGTTGGGCCCGATTCCGCAGGGGCTGCGTATGCCACTGCAAATGGGAATGGTTCTTCCGTCGGGTGTAACTTTCAGGCACCAACCGCGCCAGGGAACTTTCGAGCGATACGATTCCGACAGACACAGTGCCACCCAGATATTGCCATCCGGATCGGGTTTGGATCCGAAGGAAAACTCATGATAGTGGCGAAAGCCCCATGCATCGCTGAGCGTTTCAAACCGGTCGGCACGACCATCATGGTTCGTGTCGCTGATTCGGCTGACCTCGGTTTGCTGGGTAACGTAAAACGCATCGTCCTTCCATGCGAGTCCAAACACCTCGTCCAGTCCGCTGGCAAACGTGTCGTATTGGGGCTGCGGGTGTTCGTCAAACGCACCCCGAACCAGCAGAATCTCCCCCCGCCGGGTGCCAATCGCCAGGCGGTTGTCGGGCATGATTGCAAAACTGCCAGCCTCGAGGGGCAGTTCATCCGGCAACGGGACTTCCACGATCCGGTAGTATTTCGCTTCTTCTTCCGCAGTGTCCCAGTATTCACCGAGCGATTGGGCGTCCATGCGGCCTGTCAACAGGGAAAGGCCGGCGGCCAGCAAAACCGCAATCGCGTACTTCGGCGACAGTTGATTCCATAACCCTACCATCGGTACTCCAGTTCAAGCGTTGATTTCCCCGGCGGAATGTCCATTGGCAACAACAACTGTTTGCCCCAGGGTGCATCACGGACTTCCGGTTTCAATTCACCGACCACAACTACCCGCAGCTCTTTTCCAACCAGGAACGAACCATCGGCCCCGGCGACAATGGCTTCACCCGTCGCGGCACGAAAGGTAACACCGGAACGTCCCCGGTCGCTGGTGAAGGTCAGCGTTCGCCGGATGATTGTCGTGCCCGACGGTTCTTCCACAACATCAATCGAATAATCCCTGACGTCAACATTGTCGAACCGGTACAGGAATGTCGGTCGTCTTAGGTCATCCAGAACGTATCCCTGGAATTGATGATTGGGAGACCGGATCCTGACGGCCTGCGCGTTGGGTTGTTCAAGTTTGGCGATCTCTTCTGGCAGATCGACAATCCACGGGATCGTTGCGTCGTCCAGGTCCGGTCCACCGTCGAAGCGGATGACGTCGGTACCGAGCGGATGGACGTTGCCGTTTCCCTGGCCCTTCCAGACCCCGGCCGGATCGGCAAATTTTCCTTTCCAAATCATGCCCAATCTCATCTGCTCGGCGTCGAACGCGAGATTGACCTGGCCAGGATATCCCACGCCAATTCCGCGTTTGCCAATGCCTGGGTAACTGCGTCGCAGCATAACTGCTTCACCGGTCGCGAGCAGTTCGATCGGTTCGTTGATTAATCCCTGAGGCGTCCGGGCCTGTCGGTCATCCAGCAGGTATTGCCAGAGTGCTTCGATTTGCAGGTTGGCATTCCCGTCCAGAAAATCTTTTCGCATCGCGTGACCACCCGGCCAAAACGAGGGCATCACGGTGTTGGGGCTGTGCCGTTGCGGGTCGCGCATATACGTAAAGAACCATTCCGGGTGAAGCCGTTCTGTCATTTCAGTCAGATCGACTGCAGGCATCGTTTCGCCAGGAATCTGTTGAAAGGTGTGGCAAGCGACACAGTTCAAGCCACCGTTGCCTGCCATCTGGCGCCCTGTCTTCTTCATTTCCTCCGGATCGTCGAACGTGGGAAACCGGATCTCGGGAGGCGTGTCTACTTCTTCGAACAGGGAAACCAGATGCGCAACATTTTCTGTCCCGTATTGGGGCATGCGTGTTTGCAAGTACGGCCGAATCGTCCGCCCGGCTGCCAGAACCTCGCGCATCCATTTGCTCTTCAGCTTGGCACCGACGCCCGTGAGCGTAGGAGGCAGACGCCCCTGGGGTCCAATGTTTTCGTTATTCGTTTTGAAAAAATGGACCTGTTCGGATGGAACGCCACCCAGGCTGCCACGCTGGTGGCACGCCAGACAGTTGAACGCCTGAAGGGTCAGCACGATTTGTTCCGGCTTGTCGAGCTCTTTCGACATTCGACCGAGTGCTGCCCGAATCATGTCGCGACGGTCATTATCGAGCTGATACCGGGGCCAGTTGCCAGGTGTTCCGGAAAGGCAGCCTTGATCCGTCCGCAGGTTTGCCAGCGAAGGCAGCGTTACATTGGCGACTGACTCACGGGCAATTCCACTGGCGATTCCGTGACAGGTGACGCAACCGAGTTGCTGAAACTGCGAGCTGCCTTCCGCCACCAGCGAGCGGTCGAATTGGAATGGTTCTGACTCCTGTTCGGAGTCATTCTTGCCACTTAACAGATAATGTGCGATGTCGAGCGATTCCCAATGGGACAAAACCATATTGGGCATCCGGCCTGACGGCCGGCAGGCCAGGGGATCCTCCAGAAAAGCGGCCAGTCCGTCGACATTGTATTTTGCTGCCAGGTTCCGGGAGATTGTAGGGTCAGCATGCAGCATGTGGCCGTCTTCATCCCGCGGCGAATGACAGGCAACACACCCGACGGAGTGAAACAGTTCCCGGCCCCGAATTGCCGCCGTTGAATCGATCTCCTGCCTTGAGAATTCTGTTGCTCCGGATGAAACCAGATACTGGGTGATCGCCCTCGCAGCGGAGCTGCGGGTTGCGGGATCAAGTCCATGCATGACATCCGGCATGCCTGTTCCAGGTTTGACATGAGACGGACTGGCGATGAATTTTTCGATATAGACCGGATCGATCCTGCCGCTCGCCCATATCAGATTCGGCGCCTGTTTGTGCGGAAACGGAAATGGATCCGGCTGGTTGCCGTGACAGGCGACACAGTTGAGTTCATCCACCAGGATCAGGCCGCGGAGTTCATCCGTCAGGACCTCGTGAGGGGAATCCGGTTGCAATTGGGCTGAGGCTGGAGCGGGCCCGGCATCGGCCAGGGCCATCATGTAGCTGGCCAAATCGAGGAATTGCTGGCGATTGGACAACTCATCGACAAGTCTATCGGCCATGGTCGAAAGTTTGTTGGGAGCGACTTCATCGATTTCGCTCCGCGCAAGCGTGGCAAGCTGGCCTGATTCACCAGCGTCACGGAGCACGATCGCATCGGAGTCTTGCGAAACAATTCTTCCGTTGAAAATCCTGCCATCCAGCATCAGTACCGAAACCGATTCGAACCCTTGCCGGATGACCCTGGACGGGTTCAGGATCGACTCGACCAGGTAGACGTCGGTCGCCTGACCGTCCAGTTGGGTCAGGTCGGGTCCGAGCAGATTCTGCTGGCCGGAAGCGTGGCATTTGATACAGCTGGTCTTTTGTTGGGAAAAAAGAATTGCTCCGCTGACCGGATTGCCATCGGCTCGCGCGTCGGCGGCCAACAATTCAACCGCTTCGGCTTTCAGGGAACGAGACAGGGTGTCACCGTCCTGCGGTTGCGATGGAACCGGCTGGCCGTTGAGCTCTGAACCGGCAGTGATTCCGAAAACTGCCAAAAGGGCCAGCAGAATCCGGCATGCAGACCTCGTCTGGTCAGGCAGGTTGCCCAAGAGTTTACTCCAATTGTGTACGTATACGAACAGTGAGCGTTCGATTATGCTCGACAGCAGCGTGTTGCGAAAGCATTCGTCCCGGGAACCACGAAATGCGCCGACTTTGTTGCTTTGGTGTCTGGCTGATCATCGCCACACTTTTTTGCCAGGCCGTTTGTGCCCAGGAGAAGGAAAGCTGGACTGTTCGGTCTCTCGCGCTGGATGCGAACGAAGGGTGTGCGATCGGTGATATCGACGGCAATGGCAGCATGGATATTGTTGCCGGGCGTAACTGGTATCCGGCACCGGACTTTGCTCCCCGACCGTTGAGGTTGATCGATGACTGGAACGGTTACGTCCAGAGCAACGGCGATTTTCTGTTTGACATCAACGGCGATGGCAGGCTGGACGTGATCGCTGGTTCATTTCTGCCATCCGAAGTTTTCTGGTTTGAAAATCCGGGGGACGAAGCCTTGCGGCTGGGGCAGACCTGGCCCAAACACCTGCTGGTCGATACGCGGCAAAGTGAGAACGAATCGCAGCTTTTCTCCGACCTTGATGGTGACGGGCAACCCGAATGGATCGTCAACAGCTGGAATCCCCGCAACCCGCTGATGGTTTGGCGTCTGGCAGCGACTGATGAATCGTTGCCAGGAAACGCAAAATACAAAATGGTTCCGGCCAAACTGGCTGAGTCCGGTAACTCACACGGTCTGGGGATTGGCGATTTGAATGGCGATGGTCGCATCGACGTGTTGACCGGTTCGGGTTGGTATGAGCAACCTGCAGATAATCCCTGGGGGCAGACCTGGGCCTTTCACGCCGACTGGCAACTTCAGGCCAGCATCCCGATGCTGGTTGCCGATGTCGATCAGGACGGCCGGAACGACATCCTCGTCGGTGAGGGGCATGATTTTGGGCTGTACTGGTGGCGGCAACAGGAGCCCGACGGCGCTGCAAAACTGGTGTTCGACAAAAGGCTGATCGACAGGAGTTTTTCCCAGCCGCATGCATTGGCTCTGGCCGATCTGGATGGTGACGGGAAAGACGAGCTGATCACCGGCAAACGCTATTTTGCCCACAACGGCAGTGATCCGGGGGGCCGGGACGAGCCGCTGCTTTGCAGGTTCCAATACGATGCGGCCGCCGAAAATTTCCAAAAGACGATCATCGAACAGGGACGGGTTGGGACGGGGCTGCAAATTTGTGTTGGCGATCTGGATGGCAACGGGTCCTTCGATATCGCGGTTGCCGGAAAGAGTGGCACGTATCTGTTGCTGAATCCAACAGGGCCCCGAAACGATGAGTACCAATCGCGTGAACTTGCCGGCTGGACCGTTCACATTCATCCGGAGTTGTTGAGGAAACAGAAAAAGGAAACCGGTCGGGCGCTGGAACTGTTGCAATTGCAACTCGAAGAAATTGTTCGGGAAGTCCCCGCAGCAGCGGTCGCGGAATTGCAGAAGGTTTCGTTATGGATGTCGCCTGAGTACCAGGGGGTGATTCCCCGGGCTGAGTATCATCCAGCCCGGGGGTGGCTGAAAAAGAACGGCCGCGACGAGCGGATGGCCAAAGGGGTCGAGTTTACGAACATTCGAATTTTCGAAGCCGAAACCCGCCGGATGCCCAATTTTGCCCTGCACGAACTGGCCCACGCTTACCACGATCGCGTCCTGCCCGAGGGGTTTCGGAACGAAGAGATCAAACGACTGCATGCCAAATCCCAGGCCAGTGGCATCTACGACCAGGTCGAACGTCAGGACTCCGAAGGCCGCAAGCGCCTCGACCGAGCCTACGCCCTGACCAGCCCCCAGGAATATCTTGCCGAATCCACCGAAGCCTTCTTTTCCCGCAACGACTTCTTCCCGTTCGACAACGCCGAACTGAAAAAACACGACCCGGAGATGTACCTGCTCCTCATGAAACTGTGGGGCGTTGAACTGCCGGAATCAGACTGACTATAGAATTTTTTTGGCCGCTACTTTCCACGTGATATGTTGAACCAGTTTCAGACAACCAGTTTCAATCCAATTCTTGCCCTGATCGTCGATCTCCTGCTGGAATTTCCTAAAACAATCGGCCTTGTCCGCCAGCGTCTTTTTTGACACTCTCATCCCAAAATTTCAGTCCGGTTTCGTGTTTCGTTGCAAAGACAAGACGGTACAACGGTCCAGACCTTCCGGAGATCACTTCTTCGCCAAAGTGTTCGTAACCGCACCATTTGCGAAGTTGGTCTTTGTAGATGTCAGAATAGAGTCGCCGAACTTTGGTTCCTTCCGAAGAATTCAAATCCGACTTGCGTTGCCTCCAGTCTGATCCAGTTCCCAGAACCAAATCCAGATTCGAATCTGGCTGGTCGAAATAGCGTTTCTCATTTCTCAGGATATCAACAGCATCGGGAAACAACACCAACAAATCGGTGGGTCCGCGATTTGCCAACTTCCGAACGGTCCCGAAATGAACGTGAAGGCCCGTTGGGTCAATGAAAGCCAGTGCCAGCGAGCGTTGCGGGATGCGACTGATGAGTTGGTCGATTTGAAGGTTGCAGTCACCTTCAAACATTTGATAACTGTTCCTGGCAGGACTTTCATCCAGGCGTTTACAACAGGCGATTGCCATTGCCGGATTGATTTCGCAAAGCAGAATTCTCTCAAATGGCTTCGGAGCATTGGCGGCAATCAGGGGTGAGCCTGGAAATCGCCTTCCATTTTTTCGCTCAATACAGACACCAGGACCGGAAAAAAGGTCGATGTAGACTACACCCGCTGACCACACAGGCTTGCCGACCATCGCGGTCGTTGTAATCGCGACATAACGATTCCAAAAAAACAATTTGTATTCGGCCCAATAACCGGACTCCCGCACGGGAAGCCCGTCATCGACCTCTACCAAATCAAGTAGTTGTTGCCAGTTGTCTGCTTTTCTTCTTGCCATTCAACGTCCGCCCGTATTCAACTGGCATCTCGTCCCAGGTCCTGCCGTCCAGTTCGCGTCCCGTTTTGGATTTTTGTACACCACCCCATTGTTTGAAAAAGAATGGCACTGAATATTTCAAACATCGATCACGGATTGTCCTAACCCATTCTTCGCTAATTGGCCTGGCATTCGGACCTGACTCACCCCCAACGATTACCCACTCTATATTCGATAACGGCATTCGATTGATTGGTCCCAGCAGTGGCTCGATGGAAAGGAACCGGATCTTCGCCTTCACCTGCCCAAGGGTTGCCACGCGATGAACATAATCCTGGCTTTCAACGCTGGTTCCCATCCAGATGTTGTCTGTCCACTCGATTTTGTCAGACATTTCAAGCACGCGTTCCGGGCGTTTGGTCAATATCTGGAATTGATGCCAGGATGCCTGATTCATGACATCGAAACAGCGAAGGATAAAATCGTCGGGAACGTCTTTATGGAACAGGTCACTCATTGAATTGACAAAAATGACCCGCGGCAACTTCCACTGTAGTGGCCGTTCAACAAGATCATCCTGAAGGGTAACCCGGAAACCATTTGTGTACCTTGGTTGCCCCATCGCCTTCAGTCGCCTGGCCATTCGCTCGGCGTAACAATTCTTGCAACCCGGACTGATTTTCTGACAACCCGTGACTGGATTCCAGGTAGTGTCTGTCCATTCAATCGATGAGTTTTGTGCCATATCCAACGCTCCTGAATCAATTCATGTTCTCAGATTTCCGAACTGGCAACAATTCCAGTCATATATTATCCCCCCTGCGGACACCTTTGGTCAGGACTTCGCGCCATTGGGCGATCGAGGACATGTGCCCGGTCTTGTGGGTTGCTGTCCGAAGCGTTCGCTTCAGGCAGGTCGTAAATTCCGTTTTTGGGTCGCCGTTGCGGAAAATCGACCAGACTCTGTGTTTTACAGCAATTGATCATCAGGGATCATGGACCGGATTGTATCGCCGACCCAGGGTTGTGGTGCGTCGCGAATAATCTGCTTGGCTATTTTCATTTTGTTTTCCCTTACGGTTGAAATTGATTTGAAATCAATGGCCATTTTTCTGTAAATCCGGGAGGATCTGAATTTGGTCAAATTGC
>Ga0163150_10006173_pt1 | contig 14825 bp, 9 predicted proteins | sample OliLakLV19P2IB_FD_148628 | JGI IMG/M metagenome (GOLD analysis project Ga0163150, IMG submission 148628) | Freshwater microbial mat bacterial communities from Lake Vanda, McMurdo Dry Valleys, Antarctica - Oligotrophic Lake LV.19.P2.IB | ecosystem: Environmental > Aquatic > Freshwater > Lake >...
GTAAAAGAGGGTCGTTGCAAAATAATGTTCAAATATGCGGAACAGGAGTTTGGGCGGATACAACACCGTGCTCTGGTAATTTGCAAGCAAGGGCGCGCCGGTCATTTGAAGGTCATTCCACAGCGGCCATTCTCCCATCGAGAACGCGCGTGTCGCGAGCAGGTTGTAGTTATTGAACACGATCAGGATTTCGGACGTGATGGAGTTCTCGGCGACCTGCCAGTCGCTGGGCGTGTACGGTTTAAACGGAAACCGCTCGTACAGGATGCTGCCGGGTACAGACACATCGCCGCGTAAAAAGGCGCCGGGGAACAGCACGAAGACCACGAACAATAGAATCGCCGCCTGAAGGAAGTATTCGTTCCGGAGCATTGATGTTCGAGATTGCGGCATAGTCATAACACTCTGTGACAAGTTGCCGCGAAGTCTAACATGGCCTGCCTGATCGCCGGGCCGGAACCGCCAACAGCCACAGCGAACCCAACAAACACAGCGCGAGTGTTATGGAAGAAATCATGAGGCCCCAGCGGAAACTCGCCGGCTCGTAGCTGTACTCGACCGTGTGCTCTCCCGCGGGCAAGACAATCCCGCGGAAATTTGCGTTCACTGGAAAAACTCTGGTTTCGGCGCCGTCGATATAGGCACGCCAGCCCGGAAAATAAGCGTCTTGCAACGACAATATGCAGGGCCTGTCGCTGACTGTTTGCACGGCCACTTTGGTTGTCGCATATGTCGTCACCACGGCATTGCCATTGACGTCTGAGTCGCCGAAAGGTGCGTTTGGAACCGGGAATTCTGTGACCGCAACGCGCTCAGGATCAAACGACGGTTCACGCATTGCGTCCAGTACCGCATCGAATGAACCCACCTGTGCCAGCGTGGGCACCAGCCTTGCCCGCTTACCGGTCCTGGTGTCGCGGTAGACATCGATGTGATTAAAAGTGCCTTCTTGCGCAAAATAGGGCGGCGGCGGCGATTCATCCGAGAAAAAATTTTCCGGATACAGTGCATATTCCGTATCCAGTAGCGGTTCGATCCGACTCCATACCCTTGGCTCTTTCGAGAGTTCGACGAACTGCATGAACCGGTTTGGGAAAATACCGTCGTACCCCCAGAGGACTTCGAGCCCGTATGGAATCAACAACGGCGGCGGTATAACGTCCGACACTTCGGTACACCGAACGGGACTTGGCATTCCCCGCAAGTAGTCTGTCAATTCCGTTGCGGGAAACAGCGCGTCCGGCTTCGCGGTTGGCCGCATTCCGCGCGCGGCAAGAAGCAGGTCGCATAACAGCAAAGTTACCAATGCGCTTTTCAGTATCGCGGGACGTCGAATCTGGGAATGGAGCGCGAAACAGACCAGCGCAAAGTTGGTGAATATTCCGGCAATAGCGATCTGCCAAAATACATAGTTCGTCAACCCTGAGTATTCCGTCGAATCGGTGTCCCCAATTCGTTCAAACGACGTTATTACCGGCCAGGAAAAGAACGCTGACAATCCCACGATGCAGGCCATCAACAACAGCAGCCCGCAGGCTGGCAACACCGCGCGGGCATTTTGGGGACTGTCAAACCAGCGGTCGATTGCGATTGCGCCGAGCATGGGCAGCGCGAACATAGTAAACGCGATATGGTGAATGCCCCACATCGACGATACCAGCGGCAAATCGTGGATGAACGACAAAAACGGGAGACGGTAACCGAACAATGCGCCGAGCGCGGCAGGAATTAACAGTGCGACGGCGCGCGAACGCATCAATGGATTCTTCGGTCCCTTGACAAGCAACATTGCAATCGCCACCCACACCACCATTCCGGGATACACCAGGCTGACGAAATGGGAATTGTCCTTGTCGTTCTGCGCGGCCCAGTAATTGCCGTCGGCGGAAAACCCGGTGAAACGCGGCACCCAATATGCAGCGATTGCAAATGGGCGCAAATATTCACTGCGCGCTTCACCGGTCGCGCGCGCCGCCAAGGTGTAGGAGTGTTGGAGATATTCCGCGAAGGGAATGATGTTGATCGCGTTGATTGCGAGCGCGATGATCCATGCCGTCAGTGCTAGGCCGAATAGCATGACGGCCCGCCTTAGCGCGAGGCGCGACATGAAGACGCGGATTAGAAAATACAATCCAACGCCCACCCCCATTACCAGCGCGGTTTCGGGATGTCCAGCAAATATCAACAGGGTCGCGCCAAACGCGAGCGTCAAAAACCCACGGCGGAGGCGCTGCAACGCAAGCAATTCCGCTCCCAGGAATGTGATTGGCAACCAGCACGCGACATCGGTTTCGGCGTGATACGTCCACGTCATGCAATACGCGCTCAACATCCACCCGGTGGACGCAAACCTCGATGCCCACGGACTCAGGCACAGACTCCGGCAGCAATAAAACGCCGTCATGCCCATCAGCCAGAACTTCAGCAGCAGCCAAATGCTGGTGGCCTGGTGGGCGTCAAAGAAGACGTAAAGCAATCGCGCCGGATAGAACGCAAGACTCTGGTAGTTTGCGTGGAGCGGCATTCCCGTGCATTCGTATGGATTCCAGAGCGGCCATTCGCCGTTTGCCAGCGCGATTTGTTGCACGTGGGTCCAAACGGTAAATTGGAACAGGATTTCCGCGGCGGTTTGATTTGCCGGATGCTCAAACCCTTCCGGGATCGCGTCTTTCCACGGGTACGATTGATACAAGACATAGCCGGGAAGCGCTACGTCGCCCTCGAAAAACACTTTGGGAAATAGCGCCACGACGATCAGCAAAACGAGTATGGCGTGGACCACGTATTCGCGGATAGATATGTTGGGTTGTTTCGATGACATTGATGATCTATGCCGCCCGATATTTTTTCAGCGTGATTGCGCACGCGAGGATGCAGAGCAAACAGGCCGCGCTGGATACGGCAATACCCATCTGAAAACTGGCGGGCTGGTAATAGAAATCGACTGAATGCTTACCAGCGGGAACGACCACGCCTCGAAAGGCGTGATACGCCGGGAAAATTTCAGCCGACCGGGAATCAATAGTCGCTTTCCAACCAGGAAAGAACTGGTCCGCGAGCACCAACACACTGGGTTTCGCCGCGTTGACATCAACCCGGACATGCGTCGCCGTGCGCGATACCACCGTGGCCGCGCCGGGATTGCTGGAATCTGATTGCGGCAAGGGCGTGTCCGGAGGTGAGTCGGTCGCGACCGTGCGGAGGGGGTTGAACCCAGGATCGCACATTATTTCAAACAGTTCGTTCGTATTGGGCGCAATTGTGATCGAGTTCACGAGAAACGCGCGAGGCTGCGCCTTGGGATTACGCCAAATCTCGACAGTGTCCACTGTGGCGGCAAGTTCCAGCGGATAATCCGAAGGAAGTTCGTCGGGAAAGGGCTTTATATAGTAAGGAATCGCGCAGACCGGTTCCAGCGCATTCCAGTTCTTTTTCAAACCATCCTTATAAAAGCGGACGATGCGGCCCGGATACAGCCCTTCGTATCCCCAGGCTTCTTCGATGCCGTAGTGGACGAATCCGCCGAGGCGCAGGGACCGAACGAGTCCGATACCTTTACTCATGGAAACTCGCGTCGGCTGCGGCTGTTGTTGTAGGTAGGTTGTGAAAGGAATATCCGGGAAAAGCCATGCGCGCGGTTCGACGGGCCGCATGGACCGCGCCGCGACCAACAGGTCGCAGGCAAGCAGAAACGTCGCAAGCGCCGCAAACACGTGTTTATTTTTGATGCGAGAACGCGAAATGAATAACACGACACCGATGAGCGCGAACATGAGCGCGATGCCAGCCTGTTTATAAACATATTCGTCCAGCGCCAATTCAGCGATTTGCACGCCGTACAGGGATAGCGCGATCCCCGAGATGACGAATACAATCACGAATGCCACTACCGGTCCGATGAGCAGTCCCGGCCTTTTCTCATGCGCGCCCCACCACTCCACTCCAAATGCCGCCAGTACCGGCAACACAAACATGGCGAATGCGACGTGATGTATGCCCCACATCGCGTTGAGCAGGGGCAAATCGTTCAACGCTTGGACGAGAAAGAAATCGGCGGCAAGCATCATGCCGAGAATCGCGGGAATGATCATCGCCAGACACTTCCGGCGGTTCGCCGCATCGCGGATGATCATCGACCCTGCCGCGCCGAGCGCGATCCATACCGTCACGCCGGGATAGACGAGGCTCACGAAGTTGGAATTCTCCCACCAGTGGCGCGCGTCCCAGAAGTTGGCGTCCGCCGTAAAACCGAAGAAGCGCGGGATAAACATCGATATGACGGCGTTACCGTGCAGGAACGGCGTGCGCTCCATGCCCTCGACGCGCCCTCCGAACGTGGAACTGTTGAAGAGATACTCGAAGAACGGCACAAGCTGGCCCGCGCAGAATCCGATTGCAGTCGCCCATGCAATCGATGCGACTCCAAGCGGTTTCCACAGCGCGGGACCGCGACGCCGGTCAAACCCCAGGCGGAGAAAGAAATACAGCCCCGCGCCAACGCCCATCACGAAGGCGGTTTCGGGATGGCCCGCGAGCAGCAGTAGCGCCGCGCCGAGGGTCATGGTGAACAGGCCCTTTCGGTAGCGCGCATCGAGCGTGTACTCGATACCCATCATCACGACGGGCAACCACGGGCTTACCTCCGACACCGGAAGGTGCCACCACGTCATGTTGAAAGCGCTGAGCATCCACCCTATCGACAAGAACCGCGACGCACCCACGCCGAGGCGCAGTGTCCGACCGTAAATGTACGCGGTGAATCCCGCAAGCCACAGTTTCAAAAGCGTGGCGATGGTGAGCGCGGTGTAGTTGTCGAAAAGCCGGTAGAGCAATCTCGGCGGGTAGAAAACCATGCTCTGGTAATTTGCGAGCAAGGGTGCGCCAGTAAGTTGCAACGGGTTCCACAACGGCCACTTTCCGGTATCTAACGCATCGTCGATGAGCAGGTTGTAATTGTTAAACACCGCGAGGACTTCTGCGATCGATACATTGTCCGCTTTTACAAGATTCGGCGGGGTATGGCCGGCCCAGGGCGGGTACTCGTACAGTATGCTAGGCGCGGCGGGGACGCCACCAAAAAGGAACACTCCGGGGAACAGGATCACGAGAACGAAAAAAAGGATGGCGGCCTGAATTCCGCACTCGGCCCGTTGTATTGGAACGAACTTCTCGCCCACGTGAAGACCCCGGCCCAGATTGGATGGCAGATGGTATGACGGCGACCCCAACGCGCAGAGTATAGCAACGGAATCAGGGGCGCGGCAATGCGTTGCATCGCCTTTCCGTCATTGACTTTCGCGCGCGCGGCCCGTAGACTCCGCGTGCGGTAAAAGGGGTGGCTTCAAGACCATGAACGTGGCGCACACTCAACAGCAGATTCTCCGCGCGCCGCATCTGCGGGCCGCGCTCCCGGCTGCGGAAGCGGCGTTGCGCATACTCTCCGTAGGCGAACTGGATGCGTCCACGTTGGCGCTGGTGATCGGCGCGGACCCCGTGCTTACGGCGGCGATAGTTCGCGCAACCGAACCCTGCGCCGAAAATGCATCCGTTGCGCAACGCATCGCCTCCCTTTCCCCCGCGCGCCTTCAATCCGCGCTTTTTCCGATCCTTTCAGATGCCTTCACAGACGATGCGGCCATTGGCGGCGACAACACTCGCTGGAAGCGAACGCTCGCAACCGCCATCGCGGCGGAATCCATCGCGCGGGCAACCCACAGCGTGTCACCCGAACAAGCGTACCTCGCTGGTTTGATGCACCACTGTGGCGCGCATTCAACCGGCGACAATGACGTTTTGCCGGAGGCCATGAGGGCGATAGCACGGACATACCGTTTTCCAGAATGGTTGCGCGAGTGCATGTTCGAGGGCATAGCCGATACCGGCTGGCCTTCGACCCGGGAAGTGAATGGCGATCTACCGCTGATAGTACAGATCGCAAACGCTTTCGCGGCAGGCGCCTCACCGGATGATGCCGGCGATATTGCCGGAGAATCAATCGGTGTTTCTATCGGCGCTCTTATAGCCGCGCATTCTGACTATGCCGCATCTTTCGCGCGCAGACTGTCGCTGTTTTCGTTTACGCCGGCGCCCGCGGCGGACTTGCGGGCATCGCTTATGCGGTTCGCAAACCAACTGCTCCTGAATTGGCGGGTAGACGAAGGCGCCGCGCTCAACGCCCGCGAACGCGCGGCCCAACTGGACGCCCTGTTCCAGTTCCACCAGGCTTCGAGACGCTCGGTCTCCATCGAAGAAATTACGTTGCAGTGCGCCGAAACGTTGCGAAATGCGTTGGGCGCGGACGCGGGAATGTTGAGCGTTTGGACACGGCAATGGAACGGAGCACGGGGCGTCACATGGCGCGGCCGCACGGCCCCCTTCGAGACGTTAGCCTTACCCGAAGGATGCTCTGGCGTTCAGGCGATGCAACAAATCGTCGCCGATCCATTTTGGCAAGTGTTGGACGGCGCGCCCTGCGCGCTTCCGGTGCGTACTCCAACCAACCGCGTAACCGGATATATCGCGATCTTGATGACGGCCGGGGAATCGACCGGCTGGCTTGCGCGTCTGGACGACTGGACGCGAGCACTCGGCGCGGCCATCGAGAACGCGGAAGAACAAGAGCGTCAACGGCAAAATACTGACGCGTTACGCCGCGCTTTGCACGAAAAAAGGGAACATGCTTCCACTGAACCCGTCCCCAGCGTTGAAACCGCTCGCCCGGTTGATCGGGAAGCCGTTGTAGCAGGGCAACGCAACCTGGCGCGGGCAGTTGTAGCGGCCTTGCAATCGCCGTTGAGCGCGATCACGGCGCAGACCGGCCAATTGACATCGCAGACGGGCCGCGCGACTGATTCCGCGCTGCTCGATAATCTCGCGAAGCACGCGCGCGGCGCGGCGCGTGTTCTCAACGATGTGCAGGCCCTGGCGCATGCCGGCAATGGTAGCCGCGACGCGGTCCTGGTAAATGCGCCGTTGCGCCAGTTTTTGAATTCAGTGCGGCCCCGGCTGGGTAGGCGGTCCATTCAACTGGAGGACCGCCTGGCCGAAGGTCTTCCGCGCGTGCCATTGGATGCGCGCAAGCTGCATCATATCCTGTTAAATCTTTTCGCGTACATTGAACCGCGGCTGGGGCCTGCTGGCCGCCACATTCTGGTGAGTTCGGAGGTGACCAGCGGGCGTGAAGGCGTATCCATCACAATCGATGTAACGGGTTTGCCATTGACCGGCGATCAGGCCGAGCACTTGTTCGATCCGCTGGAGAGGTATGACGAATCCGCTTCCGAGCACGCGCTGTTGCTTGCGGCTTGCGGGGCGATGGTACGTGAATTTGGCGGGCTCATCACCGCGTGCCCGCAGGTGTCAGGCACGATGTTCATTCTCGCGTTTGAATCGGTTTGGGGGAACTCCGCGCAAGAAGTCGAAGCGCCCGCCGCCCCGCCTGCGCAGGAAACGCGCATCGATAAGCATGAGGCAAACCGCGTATTGGTGGTGGATGACGATGATGGTGTGCGCGAAATTCTGGCGCAGGCGCTCCGTAGATGCGGTTACGAAGCTGAACTCGCGAAAGATGGCATCGACGCTTTGCGCGCAATGGAATCGAAACCGTACGATTTGGTCTTGCTGGACATGCTGATGCCGAATCGCGATGGGCTCGCGGTGCTGCGCGAGTTGCGCGGAAAACCGGGTGCGCCACCGGTAATTGTGATGACGGGCAGCGCTGCGTCCGGCGTTCGCGAGGAGGCGTCGGAATTGGGCGCGCACAGTTTTCTTCAGAAGCCCTTTGAATTGCGCACGCTTCTTGCCGAGGTCGAGTCGGTGCTCGTTCACCACGGCGGGTGAAGCGTCAATCGCGGCACGACGGCGACACGATGAAGCCAGCACGCGATATCACCGTGGCGCAACTGCTGTCACAAGTCATCATCCTGATCCTTCTGCTCGTGGTGATTTTCCCCCGTGTGTTTTTCTACGGCGAACTCGCGTCGTCCGCGGATATTCTGTTCCTGATCAAGCCGTGGAGCGAGTACGCGCCGCCGGGCTTCGAGCGGGTCCAGAACCAACTCATGTTCGATCCCGTTATGGCGTTCCGCCCGGACTACCTGCTCACCAAACAGGCCATCGAAAGCGGGGAATGGCCCTTATGGAACCCGCTCGAACTGGGCGGAGTGCCTTTGCTCGCGAATTGCCAAAGCACGGTGTTTTATCCACTACGCTTGTTGCTGCTCGCGATGGACGTCGATACGGCGATGACGGTATTTGTGCTATTGAAGCTTTTGCTGTGCGGCATCACGGCATTTATCTGTGCGCGGTGGATCGGATTGGGGCTTGCCGCGTCGCGTTTCTTTTCGGTGGCCTGGATGATGGGCAGCTACAACCTCATCTGGGCGAACTGGCCGCTGGTCGATGTCAGCGCATGGGCGCCAATCCTCTTCGCGGGCGCGGAATTCATTCTCAATGGCCGGTACCGTCGCGGGCTCGCGGCAATGTCGCTCGGCGCGACGCTGATCCTGTACGCGGGCCATCCAGAAACGGCATTCACCTTGAGCATGGGCGTTGGAGTTTATTTTGCCGCTCGGCTCGTTTTCGATCAGTGCGGAGAACAAACTGGAGAGAGCCGGATTTCGGCATATACGTGGCGGCCAATCGTGCGCGCCATTACATCCATCGGAACATGGAAACGCGCCGGGATTGCCACAATGGCTTGGGCCATTGCGCTCCTTGCGTATACGCCGCAACTTTTGCCGTTCGTCGAGTTTCTGACAAACAGTTATACGTGGAGTGACCGGCACGAAAAGGAACACATTCTGATTTCGTATAGCGCGGGCTCGGCTGCGAGTCTTTGGGTGCCGCGCTATTTTGGAACCGGCGCCGAACAGAATTTTTGGGACCAGGAAAAGTGGAATTCAAATATCACCGCAAAGCAGTATCCGGGGATGGTGATCTGGTGCGCGCTTGCGTTATTGCTGGCGCGGGTTCCAAAGGATTCACCGTTGCGCAAACGCAATGTCCAAGTTGCCGCGCTGTTGGTTGCGGCGCTCGCGGGATTCCTGTTGGCGTATCATGTGTGGCCCATTTCGCTGGTCCGGAAACTTCCCGTCTTCAGCTCCATGCTGGACATTTATCATATCTGTTTCACGCTCTTCGCATGGCCGCTGCTGGGAGCGATTAGCATTGAACGCTGGCTTTCGCGTAAACGGCGGTTGCGCGAACTATATCCCATCGTGGGTGTAATGTTGTTCGGCGCGATCGTGGTCTATTTCGTGAACCGGTTCAACGAACCGCTACTTGCCATGCTGGTCCGCAAAGAACATCCCGGCCTCTACGATTATATCCGCGTTCAGATTTATATTGCGATTGGGTTCGCGGCAACGGCCTCACTTGTTTTTAGTATCTCATGCTTCTATCGGCGGCCAGAAATCATTTGGATACTCGCGGGTGTCGTGTTCGTCATCGATCATGCGGTCGCCGTCCGCGGGCTAAACCCTACCATGCCGCGCGCACTGGTGTATCCTGAAACCGAGCTAACACGCTTTCTACGCACGCTTCCCCACCCGTCACGGGTAGGAGTGGCGCAAGCTTCCATCTATAACGGCGCTATCGCGAACTACGGCGTCGAAGAGTGGGTCGGTTACGATGGCCTCTTTCCCGAACGGGTGATACGGTATCAAAGCGAATTAAAATCCACGGTATGGGATGCCATGGAGCCGGCCCAGGCGATTGATTACTACGTCAGCGATCCAGACCCGCGCTACGAGCCGGCATTCCCGTGGAAAGAAATGTTGGCCTCGGGCAGGATCGAACGCGTAGGAAATTTCGATACACTCGACGTGTTCCGGAACAACGGCGCACTCCCACGGGCATTCCTGGCGCCGACGCTGGAAGTAATCCCCGAACGCGACGCGCTCCTAGAAGTTATGTCAACGAAGGGTTTTGATCCATCAGAGCGCGCGGTGACCGAAGTGCGGCCGGGCAGCCCCATTCCAAACGCCACCGCGCGGCCCGTGGGTACCGTGGAAATGAACACGCATCGCTCCACGTTTGTACAGGTCACATACGAAACACGCGAAGACGCGGTGCTGGTGCTGGCGGATGCGTATTACCCCGGATGGAACGCGTATCTCGATGAAAGTCCCATCGAAATGTTTCCGGTTTACTACATGTTCCGCGGAATCATCGTGCCGCCGGGCCGGCATGTAGTCGAGTACCGGTATGAACCCGCGCCGCTCGAAATCGGTCTGATCGTTTCCAGCGCCACCCTGCTGGCCTCAGCGTTGGCGTCTGCTTTTCTCCTCCTGCGAATGAGGCAATCGCGCTCAATCGCGAAGTAACCTTGAACAAGAAAAGGAAACCTGCAGCTACCCGCGGATTCTAAATTTCATTTGGCCGCGCGCAGCGCCTTGGAGTGCGGCGTGTCAGCGCCGCTTTCACTTCGGATAACCGAATGCCTCAATAAATTCGCGGGCTTCAGGCTCACGTGACTAGAGAATAGGCCAGTCGCACTTTATTGCAAAGCGACCTTGCCCAGGAAATGGAAAGCGGTAGCGGAGGTGTTGCAAATCCTTCGCATAAATGACCGCTAATATCCGGCTTCAAGGTCCACGACATTCTTCAATGGCAGTCCCTGCGCAAACCTTCCGATATTGTCACGGATGAGCGTGAGCGTGCGCGGCTCCCGTCCGTCGGAAGTTCCGGCCATGTGCGGCGTGATGATGACGTTTGGCAGTTTCCAGAGCGGGTGATTTGCGGGTAGTGGTTCAGGCTCCGTTACGTCCAACCCAGCGCCGCCGAGGTGTCCGGACTCGAGTGCTTGCGTCAACGCATCCGTGTCAATTACGCCACCGCGCGAGATGTTAACGATGAATGCGCCGGGCTTCATCGCGGCGATTTCTTTCGCGCCAAGCATGTGTTTCGTTGCGCCCGTAAGCGGTACCGCGCACATGACCACGTCGGCGCCGGGCAGGAAACTCAGCAGTTCGTCGGGCCTGCCAACCTGATCGACGCTCTGCATCATCGGGATGTCCTTCACATCCAACGCGATGACGCGCATGCCGAAGGCTTTCGCCCTATCGGCAATTTGGGCGCCAGCTCCGCCAAGTCCGATTATCAACATGGTCTTATCGCGCAGATCGAGCAGTTTCAATCCTGATGAACGATCAAAAGCACCAGTTTCCATTGCATTGGTGTAGAACCGCATGTTACGCGTCAGCGAAAGCAACAGCGCGAACGCGTGGTCGGCGAGCTGCGGACCCATGATTATCTTGGCGTTGGTGAGCACAAGCCCGCGCTCCTGCCAAGGCTTGAGCCAAACCATGCCTTCCATACCTGCATAGCGTGCCTGAATCCAGCGCAATTTTCCGGCAGATTTCATCATGGACTCATCGGGTTCACCGATGACACCGTCGCATTCGGGAATGCGATTCGCCATTTCGCCCGTGCTCGCATAGGTGATCAATTGCAGATTGGGATACTGCCCGACAATATCGGAGAGGTCTTTGGCGATATGTTCGGGCGCGAGCACGCGCACGGGATCAGCGGCATGCGCGAAAAATGCGACGGCCATTGAACAATAAACCGCGAAAAGCCGGATACGCGTTTTCACCGCTATGCGTTCACGAGGTCTTTGGCGTGCGCGTGAATCTTCTCGATGGCGTCCGCGATTTGGTCCATGTCTTCACGAGGACCCAGAAGCATGTTCTGCGTGAACCATACGGCCTGTTCGGTCACTTTGTCGTTCTCGGGACACGGAATGCGTTCGAGGTATTCGTCGATCCGCTTCTTGCCGTACACCTTCATATAAGTACGCGACGTGACGCGCTCGCGAATGTACGGCTCTTCGTTCAGTTTTCGATAGCCCGTCGAACCGGGTATGCCCTCGGCACTGAGCGCTTTCAGAAAATCCGCGCGCGAAAGGCCAGCGAATTGTTCGGGATCGTAGCGAAACATGTAGAGGTGATACGCGTTTCGCGTGCAGCCTTCGTAAGGTTTCACGGGAGTGATGCCGGGGACCTTTCCGATGCGCGAGGTCAGATGCGCGGCATTCGTTTCGCGGGTCTTGCTCTGCGCTTCGACCCGTTCGATCTGTCCGAGCAGAATCGCGCCCTGAAATTCCGTGAGGCGCAGGTTTGCGCCATGCCGCGCGTATGCGCCTTCGTGTTTCGTGCCTGGATAACCGCGTCCGTTGGAATGAAATGCGTATGCCGCATGCATAATCGCGTCATCGTTGGTGACCATTGCGCCGCCGTCGCCGCAGCTAATATTTTTCGATACCTGAAAACTGTAACACCCCGTCGCGCCGAAATTGCCGAATTTCATGCTGCGCCATTCCCCCAGGTGCGACTGGCATGCATCCTCGACCACGGCGATATTGCGGTTCGTAGCGATGGCGGCGACAGCGTCCACGTCATAGGCCGCGCCGCCAAGGTGCACAGGGATCATGCAGCGCGTGTTTTCCGTGAGTGCGGCTTCGATCTTTGTGGCGTCGATCTGAAACGTATTAATATCCGTATCGACAAATACCGGCAGAGCGTGGTGCATGAAGACCGCGTTGATTGTGGCAGAGAATGTATACGGCGGCACTATAACTTCGTCTCCCGGGCCGATATCGAGCGCGTTAAGCGAAGCGATAAGCGCGCTGGTGCCGTTCGCAATTGCGAGGCAATGCTTCACGCCGAGCATTTCGGCGAATTTCTTCTCGAAATCAGTAACGTTGGTTGCGCCGCCACCAAACCGGTACCAGGCTTTTTTCCGCAACGTCTCGACCCAAAGCTCTTCTTCGGCTGAATCGAAAACCGGCCACGACGGAAATCCCTCAGTGCGCACGGGAGTACCGCCAAGCAGTGCGGGTTTGGCCGCTTCGGCGACCGCGATACTCACCGCGGTGGGCCGGACTGCGGCGGCGGTGGCCGCCAGCGCGATTGTGGCGCCTTTCAAAAACTGGCGGCGTTCGACTTGATCGATCGGCATGAACTTCCCCTAGTGCGTCTCTGTTTATGCGGTGAAATGTTCCCAGGCGCGTTGTTCCAGCGATTCATGAACTTTGACGCGATCTTCCTCCGACAAATATCGGTCGAGCGCAGCCCAAAATTCATCCCACATGAATCGCAGCACGAGAACGTCCTCGTGCGCCATGACGGTGGCGGTGCGCATTTTTTTGGGATTGAACTGCATGACTTCCCCGAGCAATTCGGGCGCCTTCGATTTGGAATCAGGCATATCAGATTTATGAATGCGCACTGACCCTGTCAGCAGGATAAAGCCGCGGTTACGCCCCGTGCTGCCTTCGCGAGTCATGCGATGGCCCTTGCGAAGACGGCGGACCTCTGCAACTTCTTTGATTGCGGTGACGATAGTTTCGCGGATTGCCGGTTCAAAGTCGGCCACCCACGGCACGTTCAAGATTGCCTCTCGAATATCGTCCGGTCCCATTCATTCCTCCCTTTCGAGCATGGTCCGCCTTAGCGCAAGAAATGCTCCCATGCCTGACTTTCAAGGACCTCGCGAAGCTTGACAATTTCGTCCGGTTTCAAAGCCGCCTCGGCCTTCTGCCAGAACTCATCCCACATGAAACGGAGCACGACTGATTCCATTGCGCCCGCGCAGGTTGCAGTGCGGACCCCCGCGGGATTGAACTGCATAATCTCGCCGACGAGTTCGGGCGCCTTGCAGGTGACATCGGGGAAACCTTCCTTGCGCACCAGCACAGCGCCTTGCATCAGAATATAGCCCTTGTTGTCGACGTGTTCCCACTGATGGATGAACACACCGCCTGCCGGGACAACGCGCGCGACGCTTATTGCCTGAAAAATATCGGTGATTTTCTCGCGGAGCTCCGGCTCCAGATCGGTCATGATGCGCAGACTGAGAATTTTTTCGCGGACTTCATCCATATCCATGGCGTTCACCTCCAGTGGGTAATTTTGGACAAAGCCACACCCCGCAGGATTCTATCACGGGACGGGTCAGATGCCGAATCCGCCGGTGACTTCGAGTGTATGCCCCGTAATGTAGGAAGCGTATGGCGAGGCGAGCAACAAAACACCGCCGGCGGCCTCTTCCGCGGTGCCGGTGCGCCCGAGCGGGACCATCATGGTCATCATGTCCCGCATATGCTGTGGAATTCCAAGGGACACGACGTTCCCCTTTACCGTAATTTGCTCTCCGTCCTCTTTCGGCTGAATGAGGCGCGTTTCAATGGCGCCGAACGCCACGGCGTTGCATCGAATATTGAACTGTCCCCATTCCTTCGCGACCGTTTTTGTCATGCCGACAATTCCCATCTTCGCCGTTGCATAGTTTATTTGGCCGGCGTTGCCATGCAACCCCGAGGTGGACGAAATATTGATAATGCATCGCGGTTCCGGTGGCAGGCCCATGCCGGTTTCCTTTTTCGCGGCCTCGCGCATGTGTGGGACCGTCGCGCGAATCATGCGAAATGGCGCGCCGAGGTGTACGTCTATAATGGCGGCCCATTGCTCGTCCGTGGTTTTCTGGATGACACTGTCCCAGGTGTAGCCGGCATTATTAACGAGAATGTGCAGCGCGCCGAACTTTTCGACCGCAGCGTCCATCAACTGCGCCGGGAACGCAGGGTCCGTTACGTCTCCGTATACGGAGATGGCCGCTCCCCCGCTTCGGCGGATTTCCATCGCAACGGCTTCGGACGGTTCCATGTCCAGGTCTGAAACAACGACACTTGCCCCGTGCTCCGCGAAGAGCTTTGCGGTGGCAGCACCAATTCCGCGGCCCGCGCCGGTGATTATCGCGGTCTGATTTTCGAGCAAGCGTGCCATCGTCGTTCCTTCATTGTATGTGGACACGGAGTTCATGGA
>Ga0163150_10006175_pt1 | contig 14824 bp, 13 predicted proteins | sample OliLakLV19P2IB_FD_148628 | JGI IMG/M metagenome (GOLD analysis project Ga0163150, IMG submission 148628) | Freshwater microbial mat bacterial communities from Lake Vanda, McMurdo Dry Valleys, Antarctica - Oligotrophic Lake LV.19.P2.IB | ecosystem: Environmental > Aquatic > Freshwater > Lake >...
AATACATTGAGTAACTTATTGTTCCAATATGAATTAGTGCTTTTGTATTTAATACTTTGGCTATGGCGGTGTGTTCAAATAATGTAGCGAGCACAATCAAACTGAATGGAATAGTAAAGAGGGTCTTTATGAATGGTCCAAATGACACTGGAAGATACATAATTAATGCATGATAGATGAGAAGTGAGCCAATAAATAATGGAATGCTTAATTTAGAAAGTAAATTGTAACCTAACTTTTTAGGGTTAAATCTTGAAATCTGATTCCGATAAAAATAGCCGAGGGCGAGTCCACCGACAAAATAGTAGGCTAGCTCTAAATGAAGTAATTTAAAGAATAGAAACTTTTGGGAAATGAAATAAAGGCCAATAAATACAGGTAGGGTGGTAGCGAGAAGAAGCAACTGTATTTTTTTATTTGTCTTGGAGGCAATTGCTATAAACGGAACTGCAATTATAGGATAGAGAATATAAAAATATACTTCTGCTCCTAAACTCCAATATACATCAGAAAGTGGGCCAGAATACGTTCCGAGAGGAAGGGTAAGGGTTGCATTTACAAAGAATGTGATCAGTACTCTTGTTGCTTCTGAAAATGATTCTATATATGTGGTGTTGTCCATTCGCATAACACCAAATAAATAAAATGCAGCCACTGCTACTTGAAGAATTAAAAACGATTTAAATATCCAACTTATGGCTTTTGTGTTCATTTTTTTTATATGGAAGACCCATGCAAGATGAAAAAGGAGCGAGATGCTAAAAAGCCAGAAAAGTGATTGTGGAATGCTTTTAGTAATTTGGGGATTGAGTGAGACAATTGATAGTAATAAGCAAATAGCTATAAATGCAGGAAAGATGCGAGTATATCTTTTTTGGAGAAAACTTAAAGTGGTTTTGGGTTGGGAATAAAGATAGGCCATTAAAAAACCAGAAAGGATAAATAATATACTCACTCCAATTTCGCCACTTCCGAATATAGTTTTGAGTAATAAATTATTTCCTTTATCGAACAGAATTGTAGAGTCTAAATGACTGAGCAAAACAAGAATAATTGCTATTCCGCGTAGTCCATCTAGTGCATTGAGTCGTTGTTTTAGAGGTTCAGGTTCCATGGCTCTTAGTATAACAATGATAGGTGTTAATTCAAATTAGGCTCAAATTTTGCATTTATATGGTATATTCTAAGTAATGGCAACACAACATAATTTTTCAAATGCCCAGATTGCAAAATTGCTTGATCAGGTTGGGGCAGCTTTGACTTTATCAAAAGCAAATTCATTTGAAGTGCGTGCCTATCAGAATGCTGCTGACTCGATCGAACATTCAGATAATGAATTAAGTGATTTATGGGAAGAGGAAAAGCTTGGAAATTTACCTGGGTTAGGTAAAAGTATGCAGGCTTATATAGATGAACTTTTTAGAACGGGTGAGGTGAAGCATTTTATTTCAGTAATGAAAAAGTTTGAACTTGTTGTGTTTGATTTAATTGGTTTACCTGGAATTGGACCAAAAACTGCAAAAGAGATTGCAGATTTAGGTGTTAAAAGTTTAAAAGATTTAGAAACGCAACTTAAAAATGGCAAACTTGTAGAAAAGGGATTTTCAGCAAAAGTCGCAGAAAAAATACTTCCTGCACTTGAACAATCAAAAAATAATGAACATGAAGATCGGATGCTACGTCCGATGGCATTAGGTTTAGCTGAAAAAATTATGGATTATTTAAAACAATCTCCAGAAGTTTTGGCTGTTGATCCGCTCGGAAGTTTGCGTCGGAGAGTAGTTACAGTTGGAGATTTAGATTTTTCTGCTTCTAGTAAAAATCCAGAAAAAGTTATTGAGCATTTTATTCAGATGCCTGGAATTAGTCGGGTTTTAAATAAGGGTCCCAGATTAGTTATGGTCTTGTTACATTCTGGTTTGCACATTGATTTGCTTGTCGGAACTCCTGATAACTATGGTGCTTTATTACACCATTTTACCGGAGGTAAAAATCATAATATTCATTTGCGAAATATTGCTTTAGATAAAGGGTACAGTTTGAGTGCAGATGGGGTTAAGAATGTTAAAACTGATGAGACAAAGCATATAAAAAAAGAAGATGAAATTTATGAACTTTTAGATATGCAGCCTATTCCACCGGAGATGCGTGAAGATATTGGTGAAATTGAACTTGCACAAAAACATGCGTTACCAAAACTTGTTGAATTTAAAGATATAAAAGGGGACTTTCATATTCATTCAAACTTTGAATTTAATCAGTCGCATGGACCTGGGCTTTTTACTCTTGAGCAGATGGCAAAAAAGGGTGCGTCACTCGGGTATGAATATATAGCACTTTCGGATCATTCACCTGCTTTTAAAATTAATGATAAAGCAACTGTTATAAAGCTAGTGGCTAAAAGGACAGAAGTAATTAATAAATTAAAAAAGAGTCTAAAAAGTATTCGAGTACTTAATTCCCTCGAAGTTGATATTCTTCCTGATGGGTCTCTATCAGTACCAGATGAAAGTCTAGAAACTCTGGATGTCTGTAATATTGGGGTGCATTCATCACATCAAATGAATAAAGAAAAAATGACTGTTCGTATTTTAAAAGCTTTAGAAAATCCACATGCTAAAATTCTGGTTCACCCAACAGGTAGAAAATTGCTTTCTCGGCCATCATTTGATGCTAATTGGGATGAGATTTTTGAGTATTGTGCAAAAAATAAGAAAGTATTGGAGGTAAATGGTACACCTGATAGGCTTGATTTACGGGATGATTTAATTCGTTTGGCAAAAGAAAAAGGGTGTATGTTTGTGGTTAATACTGATGCACATGATTTGGGTCAAATGGAGAATATGCAGTTTGGGGTAGATTTAGCGAGACGGGGGTGGCTTGAGCGTGAACAAATTATTAATACTTGGGAATGGACAAAAGTAAAAGCTTGGTTTAATATCCGTGATTAATGGAACATTTTAGTAGGACGCCCAAGTTCTTCAATTACGAACTTATCATTGAAACGACTACAACACATACTTTCTTTGTTTGGGAATCGCTAAATGCTTAGCTGTTTACTTGATTCATGACACCGTTTCGGTTACAATACTTTTTATGAGTCCTCTACTTATCGGTGGCATTGTTATTGCAGCTATAGTACTTTGGTTATTATTTACTTATAACTCGCTTGTTACACTTCGAAATCGTGTTCGTGAAGCATGGTCACAAATTGATATTCAACTTAAGCGTCGATCTTCTTTAATTCCAAATCTAGTTGAAACTGTTAAAGGTTATGCAAAACACGAAAAAGAAGTTTTTGAGAATGTAACTAAGGCTCGTAGTGCAATGATGGGTGCAAAAGATCCAGGACATGCAGCAGCTGCAAATGATATGTTAACAGGTGCTTTGAAATCTCTTTTTGCAGTAGCTGAGGCATATCCTGAACTTAAGGCTTCTGATAATTTTAAACAATTGCAAGATGAAATTTCTGATACTGAAACTAAAGTTGCTGCATCCCGTCAGTTTTATAATACAAATGTGCTTGATTTAAATAATTCACTTGAAACTATTCCTTCAGCTTGGGTTGGATCAATGTTTGGATTTAAAATGGAAGAATTCTTTAAAGCATCTGAAGAAGAGAAAAAAGACATCCAAGTTAAGTTCGACTAATTTTCCTTATTTTATGATTGAAAAAAACACTATTGGATGTATTTTTATGGCGGAAAAACATATTAATGATGAGCTACAATCTGAAAAGAATCCTCCACTTTGTAAACTTTCAGGATCAAAACTCGGTATTCGTAATGGAGTAGTTCAACCGAATGGTGAATGTCCTTTTACTCGAGCTCAATATGGTTGTAAAGATTATTCATTAAAACCTGCATCTCTCGCATTCCGTGAAATGATTAGACCTGTCAAATGTGTAGTACTTACTGATGCGCGAGGTATGCAGATTACGGTCTAATACTTTTCATTTTTTCTTTTTTGTTGCATAATTTGCCTCATGTTCTTTATTCATAAAATTGCAGTTAAAAATTCAAAAGGGATGGGTCGTGGGGTTTTTGCTACAGAAGATATTAATAAGGGTGAAAAATTAGAAGTTGCACCGGTTTTGATCCTTCAGTTTGAGGATTTTATTGAAACCAGATGGAATTTACTTTTTGAATATTATTTCTGGTTGGATGAGTGTGTGGTTTTGGCTTTGGGATATGGTTCGATGTATAACCACAGGATTCCACAAAATGCTAAATATAAAATTGATTTGAAGAAGAGAACTATTACATTTACTGCATTAGAGGATATTAAAAAGGGAACTGAGATATTTTTTAATTACAAAGGAGTAAGTAATAGTAAGCATCCATTGTGGTTTGAGAGAAAATAAGATCGCTTCACTTTGTTCGCAATGACGTGGTAAAATAGCTTTATTATGGCGACAGTTAATACTGCTTGGGATCATGTTTCTTCAAATATTTTTAAGACATGGCTTATTATGTTTTTGTTTTCATTATTCGTGGTTGGTGTAGTTTATATTTTTGCACGGGCTTGGGGGTATGACAATGTTGGTGCTTTAGGGCTTTTGGGTGTAGGTTTTGTGGTTACCGGAATAATGAATTTTATCTCTTATTTTTATTCAGATAAGATGGTTTTGGGTATGTCCGGTGCTAAACAGATTGAGAAAAAAGATAACCCTGAAGTGTTTCGAATTGTGGAAAATTTATGTATTGCAGCCGGGCTTCCTACTCCCAAAATTTATGTGATTGAGGATACGGCTACTAATGCATTTGCCACAGGACGTGATCCTAAACATGCAGCGATTGCATTTACTACCGGTATTTTAGCTAAATTGAACAAGCAAGAATTAGAAGGTGTGGCTGCGCATGAGTTATCACATGTTGGAAATAGAGATACATTAGTTATGACGGTCGTTTCAATATTGGTAGGTACAATTGCACTACTTGCAGATTTTTTTATGCGATCTATGTGGTTTAGAGACCGTGATTCAGATAGTAAAGGTAATGCAATGTTCATGATTATTGCAATTGTGGCTGCTATTTTAGCTCCAATTATTGCAACACTTATTCAATTAGCAGTATCTCGTAGACGTGAATATTTAGCTGATGCTTCAGGTGTGTTATTGACTCGTAATCCAAATGGTTTAGCTTCTGCGTTAGCAAAAATTTCTGGAGATCGTGAACCGCTGGAAGTTGCTAATCGGGGAACTGCGCATTTATATATTGTGAATCCTTTAAAAGGTGAGGCTGCAAAAGCATTCTTTTCGAACTTATTTAATACTCATCCTCCAATCCAAGAGCGGATTCGTGCCCTTCAGGAGATGGAAGGTAACTACTCTTAACTTTAATTTACTAACTTATTATTTATGATTGAAGCGTCATTGTTTGTACATTCTATACAGAAATTTGCTGAGGGAGTAAGAAATGCTGGCGCTCTAATTGATCAAAAACGAAAGATTGGGACTGTGATTGCTTTGTGTAATGGAATTATTGCAATTGAGATGATGCTCTTTAATTATGGATTTGAACAGTCGAGAGAATTTTCATTGCGGGGAGCAAAGTGTTTAACTCAACCTGAATCAGATGAGATTTTGAGAAGAGTAAGGAACCCTAATGAGGGTCCTTTAAATGATTATATAAAAGCTGGTGCGGCTGTCAGACTTGTTTATCTGTCTGAATCAAGTGCGGCCTCAGCCAGAAATTACCGTGATAGATTGCTATCTTTAGGTGCAGATGTATCATCTGCACCAGCTGATGGAATCATAAAAGAGGGGTTAGTAAATTCTTGTAGAGTTGATGTTAGATATCCGCGAAGGTAATTTAACGAATTATTTTTGATTTAAAGAATCTTTCCTGGAATTGGGTTAAGGCTCTTATTTGTTCATCTGTGTAATCTGTATCGTGTTCCATATTTTCTGCAATTAGGATTAATTTATCGTCATCATCTTTTTCCCGTTGGATTACTGCTATGCATTTACCTGTAAAATCTTCGAGTGGTTTGAAAAATCCCAGAACATATGCATCTATTTCTTCACCATCTGGAGCTTTTGTGCCTGGTATGAAACCATAATTGACTGGATAAAAATAATTGTGTTTGGGATGTTTAGTTCCAAGTGGGCGGTCAATTTTAATGTATACAGTTTGGCCTAAATATTTTGTTGCATAGTTTTTATCAGACATTTAGATATATTAACAGATTGAGCCTAACAGGTTATAATCCAAAAGTTACTTAGGAATGGATTCTGGCCTACGCCAGAATGACGAGACAGATGGATTCTGGCCTACGCCAGAATGACGAGACAGATGGATTCTGGCCTACGCCAGAATGACGAGACAGATGGATTCTGGCCTGTGCCAGAATGACGAGACAGATGGATTCTGGCCTGTGCCAGAATGACGAGGCAGTGGATTCTGGCCTACGCCAGAATGACGGAATTTGGGTATAATACATTTATGAAGTTGACTATTGAACAGGTTAAATATGTGGCTAAATTGGGGAATCTTTCTTTGAGCTCTGAAGAGGAAGAGCTTTATGCAGAACAGTTATCTGCAATTTTGGATTATATTGATCAATTAAATTCTGTTGATACAAAAGATGTTGAACCTACATTTAATGTGACTGGAAAGGCATCTGTTTGGCGGGAAGATGTGGCTGCTGAAAGTTTATCTCAGGAAGATGCGGTTAAAAATGCATCTAAAGCTCGGAATGGGTATTTTGTAACGAAAGGAGTTTTTGAGAGTGAATGAATTTTGTCATGCTGAACTTGTTTCAGCATCTCATAAGATCCTGAAATGAATTCAGGATGACGTACTGAGGCTCAGAATTACAATATTTATGGATATAACTAAATTAACATTATTGGAAACTATCGAGGGTCTGAAGAATGGGGACTTTTCTGAGGCTGAATTGAATAAGGCGTATCATGATCGGATTTTGGAACATGGTAAGAAATTGAATGTGTTTTTGGATTTGAATGAGAACTCGACTGGGATTCCTGTTGCAGTTAAATCACTTATTTCTACAAAGGGTTTGAAAACTTCTTCTGCTTCTAAAATTATTGAAAATTATGATCCTCCGTTTAATGCAACTGTTATTGATAAATTGGCTTCTCATAATGTTTCAGTTATAGGAAAAACTAATCAAGACGAGTTTGCAATGGGTTCATCTGGTGAGAATTCTGCATTTGGGGTAACTAAAAATCCTTGGAATTTAGATAAAGTTCCTGGCGGGTCTTCAAGTGGCTCTGCTGTTGCTGTAGCTGCAGATTTAGCGGTGTTTTCACTTGGGACAGATACTGGTGGATCTATTAGACAACCTGCATCTTTGTCTGGGGTTGTGGGGTTAAAACCTTCTTATGGAAGAGTTTCAAGATATGGAGCAATTGCGATGGCATCTTCACTTGATCAGATTGGGACTTTTACTAAAACTGTGGGGGATGCGCGGCTTGTTTTGGAGTGGATGAGTGGAGGGGATGGGTTTGATAGTAATGCTGTTGATGAATCATTTAAAGCACAAAAACAGGATTCTGGCCAAGCCAGAATGACAGACCCTGCAGATCTTAAAGGGGTTAAGGTTGGGGTGCCTAAGGAGTATTTTGGGGCAGGGTTGGATTCTGGGGTGGAGAAGACGATTAAGGATGCGATTGCTAAATTAGAGGAGTTGGGTGTAGAGATTGTGGAGATTTCTTTGCCTAATACTAAATATGCTGTTGCTGTGTATTACATTATTATGGCGTCTGAGGTTTCTTCAAATTTGGCGAGGTTTGATGGTCTTAGATTTGGGGGAACGCGGGATTTATTTGGGGCTGAACCTAAAAGACGTATAATGCTTGGTACTTTTGCATTGTCTACTGGATATTTTGATGATTATTTTATTCAGGCTGCGAAGGTTAGAACATTAATTAAACAAGATTTTGATGAGGCTTTTAAAAAAGTTGATGTGATTGTGGGACCAGTTTCTCCAACTGTGGCGTGGAATATTGGAGAAAAGATTAAAGATCCTTTAACTATGTATTTATCAGATGCATATACTATTCCTGCATCTTTGGCGGGGATTCCTGGATTATCTGTGCCTTGTGGATTTAGTGATGGACTTCCTGTTGGATTGCAGATTTTAGGGAAATATATGGATGAGGAAATGATTTTAAATGTTGGAGAAGTATATGAGCAAAATACAGAATGGCATAAAAAAAAGCCTGATTTAGATTAGAGTTTGTTGTTGTGTCATTCCGACTATGCAGAGCATGACGCTTCGCGATTGTTCGGAATCCTGTTTTTTGTCTTATGGCGAAACAAATGTTTGTATATATAATGGCGAATATAAAACCTACATTATATACAGGAATGACAAATACTTGGTGAGAAGAGTTTATGAGCATAAGAATAAGCTTAAATCTGGATTTACTTCAGATTATGATTTAAATAAGTTGGTTTATTATGAAGTTGTTGAAGGGCGATGGGAAGCGATTATTAGAGAAAAGCAAATTAAGAATATGAGTCGAAAAGATAAGTTAGAAATGATTAGAATATTTAATCCTGAATGGAAGGATTTATATAATTCAGGATTCCGGACAATCGCGAAGCGTCATGCTCTGCATAGCCGGAATGACAATTTATAAAGTTAAGGATATGTTGGAATGACAGAGTGAAGCAGGATTCCGGACAAGCCGGAATGACAAAAATAATACTATGGATAACAATACAAAGAATAAATACGAAACAATTATTGGATTAGAAGTTCATGTTGAGCTTAATACAAAGTCGAAGATGTTTTGTAAATGTAGTGCGCAGTATTTTGGGGCTTTGCCTAATACACATACTTGTCCTGTTTGTTTAGGGCTTCCAGGGGCTTTGCCTTATATTAATAAAGATGCGATTGAGGATTGTATTAAGATTGGACTTGCATTGAATTGTGTACCTGCGACAGATCCATTATTTGAACGGAAGAATTATTTTTATCCAGATTTGGCAAAGGGTTTTCAGACTTCACAATTGCGTTGGCCACAATCGGTGAATGGTTGGTTGGAAGTTGAGGATGATAAAGGTGAAAAATCTATTATCCGGATTAATCGTGCGCACATGGAAGAAGATACGGGTAAGTTAACACATACTAATGGTGAATCTTTGATTGACTACAATAGATCTTCTGTGCCTTTGGTCGAAATTGTAACTGAAGCTGATTTTAGAGACTCGTCACAGATTCGTGATTATGCAAAAAAGCTGCAGCAAATATTTCGTTATTTGGGTGTATCTAATGCTGATATGGAACGGGGAGATATGCGGCTTGAGGCGAATATTTCTATTCGAAGATTAGATGAAAGTGCGGGAGACCGTGATGAGAATGGATATCTTGATCCAAAATATTTTGCACCGTATCGGGTAGAACTTAAAAATATTAATTCATTTAGATTTATGGTGGCGGCTGTTGAGTATGAAATAAAAAGACAGACTGAATTTTATGAAGAGGGACGGGAAGATGAGTTGAAGCAGGAAACTCGTGGATGGAATGAGGAAAAGCGAGAAACGTATTTGCAAAGATCTAAAGAGAATGCAAATGATTATCGGTATTTTCCTGAACCTGATTTGCCTGTTATGCAGATCGGTGTAGAGCTTGTTGATAGGTTAACTTCTGAACTTCTAGAACTTCCAATGCAAAAGATTGTGCGCTATATGGCAGAACTTAGTATTCCAGAGGCTTCAGCAAAGTATTTAGCTGAATCAAAAGAGATGGCGGCATTTTATGATGAGGCAGTGGCGTATGGAAAGACAAAAGATGTGTCTGCTAAAGATGTGGCAAATGCAATAATTAATGGAAAGTTAGATTTAATTGATGCTGATGCGAAACAAATTGTGGATGACTTAATTGCAAAGAAGGCTTCTGTGGTTTCTGATGATTCAGTAATTGAAAAGTTTGCACAAGAGGCAATTTTGGAAAATCCTGATATGGTGGCTTCATATAAAGCAGGTAAAGTTGCAGTTTTGCAGGCTTTGATTGGGCAAGTTATGCGGAAAACTCAAGGGAAAGCAGAGGCTGGAAAAACAAAAGAAATTTTAGAAAAGTTGCTTATATAATTGCTGTGGCCATCTTGAGATTCCTCGGCTACGCTCGGAATGACAATACCTGGCCATCTTGAGATTCCTCGACTACGCTCGGAATGACAATACTTGGCCATCTTGAGATTCCTCGACTACGCTCGGAATGACAATACTTGGCCATCTTGAGATTCCTCGACTACGCTCGGAATGACAATACTTGGCCATCTTGAGATTCCTCGACTACGCTCGGAATGACAATACTTGGCCATCTTGAGATTCCTCGGCTACGCAGTGTATCTCTTCTGAGACTGGAATGACAATACTTTTTTGACTACTTGATCTTGGGTTGGTCTAGGGATGTAAAATAGTAAAGAATTCTTGGCCATCTTGAGATTCCTCGACTACGCTCGGAGTGACAACATATGCTATAGATTCTGGCCTACGCCAGAATGACATTATTTTTATGGGAAAATTTGTACACTTACATGTTCACACTGAATATTCGTTATTGGATGGTATTTCTAAGATCAAAAAATTGGTTAAACGAGCTAAGGAATTAGGCATGGATTCTTTGGCTATTACTGATCATGGTTCAATGTATGGGGCGATTGAGTTTTACAAAACTTGTATAGCTGAAGGTATAAAACCAATTATTGGATGTGAAATGTATGTTGCTCCGCGAAAGCATACTCTAAAAGAGGGAAAAATTGATGCTGATCCATACCATTTAACTGTTTTTGCTAAGAATAATGTTGGTTATAAAAATTTGATGAAGCTTGTGTCGATTGCCCAGCTTGATGGGTTTTATTATCGCCCGCGGATTGATCGTGATTTAATTAAACAATATCATGAAGGTTTGATTGCACTTTCTGGATGTCCTGGAGGTGAATTTATTCGGGCGTTGGAAAAACAGGGGTTAGCTGCAGCGGAAGTGGTGGCAAAAGATTATTTAGAGCTGTTTGGTGAAGGTAATTATTACTTTGAAGTCCAGAATCATCACTATGCTGATTATGTAAAAAAAGCAACTGAACCTAAAATTATTGCAGATTTAGAACATATGGCTGAGCTTCAAGATTTAACTAATACAGCAGTAAAAGAATTATCTGCAAAATTAGGGATTGCAGCTGTAGCTACAAAAGATTTGCACTATATTAATAAGAAGGATGCAGAGGTTCATGATGCTGTGCTTTGTGTACAAACAGGCAAGCAGGTTGCAGATATTGATAGGTTGCGTTTGATTGATGCGCCGGAATTATATTTAAAGTCACCAGAAGAGATGGAAGAGGATTTTCCTGATTGGCCAGAGGTTTTAGAAGAGTCAGTAAAAATTGCAGAAAAATGTAATATTGAGATTGAACTTGGGGTGCCATATTTTCCTTTGTTTGAAATTCCTGGGAATAAAGATGCAGATGATTATTTAAAAGAGTTAACACTTGAGCGCGGAGCTCTTCGGATGGAGATGACATCGGAAAGACTTGAAAGGATAAATTATGAATTAGAAATTATTAAAAAGAAGGGGTATCCAACATACTTTTTAATTGTGTCGGATTTTATGAGTTGGGCAAAAGATCAAGGGATATTAACTAATACTCGAGGATCTGCTGCAGGATCATTAGTGCTGTATGCGATTGGGGTGACTGATGTTGATCCTATCTTTTATAAACTGCCGTTTGAGCGATTTTTGAATCCTTTTAGACCATCCTTGCCCGATATTGATGCAGACTTGGCAGATGACAGGCGGGAAGAAGTTATCAGATATTGTATGGAGAAATATGGAGCTGATAAGGTTGCTAATATTGTGACGTTTGGCACAATGCTAGGAAGAGCGGCTATTCGTGATATTGGACGAGTGTTGGGGATTCCTGTATTCGAGACTGATAAGATTGCGAAAATGGTGCCTGCACCTAAGCAAGGGTTTCATACCTCACTTGAACAACATATAAAAGAAGTGCCTGAACTACAAAATGTGTATTCTACAAATCCTTTATATAAAAAGATGCTTGATTTTGCCTGTCAAATTGAAGGAACAGTACGTCATGCTTCTGTGCATGCAGCAGGAGTTGTTATTGCTCCAACACCTTTAACTGATTTTGCGCCACTTCAGCGTGAATCAAAGGGGGATAAACAAGTTATTCAATATGATTTTCATTATGCAGAAGAAATTGGTTTGGTAAAAATGGACTTTTTGGGTATTAGAAACTTATCAATTTTAGGTAGAGCTATTGAATTCGTGAAAGTAAATCGAGGTGTAGAAATAGATATACATAAAATTCCAATGGATGACAAAAAAGCATTTGAGCTTATGGCTCGGGGCGAAACGATGGGTCTGTTTCAGTTGGAAAGTTCGGGTATGACGAAGAACTTGATGGATTTGAGGCCGACAACTATTTTTGACATTATGGCGATGGTGGCGTTATATAGACCAGGTCCGATGGCTACTATTCCTGAATTTATTGCCCGTAAACATAATCCGAGTTTAATAAAATATGAAGATCCTCGGATGGAGAAATTTTTAGATGCATCATATGGATTAATTGTCTATCAAGATGATTTACTTTTTTGTGCACTCGATTTGGCAGGTTATACATGGGAAGAGGCTGATAAATTTAGAAAGGCTGTAGGTAAAAAGATTCCAGAAGAGATGGCTGCTCAGAAAGAGAAGTTCCAAACAGGTATTGTGGCAAATGGGCAAACACAAGATTTTGCTGATAGGTTATGGAAATTATTTGAACCATTCCAATCATATGGTTTTAATAAAGCACATGCTGCTTCATATGGCATTGTGGCGTATCAGACTGCATATATGAAAGCTAATTTTCCAGTAGAGTTTATGGCCGCAGTTATGACTGCTGAGTATGGAGATAGTGAAAAGATTGCTCGGGCAATTGAGGAATGTAAACGAATGGGAATTGTAGTTTTGCCGCCTGATATAAATTATTCACATGTTGGATTTACGATTGAACTTTTGGCGGCACTTCCAAAAGAACAATTAGACAGACAAATTACAGATTTTAATGTAGGCCAACGTCGCCAAGGCTTTGCTGGTCAAAACGCAAGCGTTTTGCAAGGTATTCGGTTTGGTATGTCTGCTATAAAGAATGTTGGGGTGGGAGCGATTGAATCAATTATTCATGCGCGAGATGAGAAGGGTACATTTAAAAACCTAATGGATATTTGTAATAGAGTTGATACACGAGTTACTAATAAAAAGGCATTAGAAAGTTTGATTAAAGCTGGGGGACTAGATTCATTTGGACTCCGAGCTCCACAACTTGCGGCCCTAGAGAAGTGTTTAGAGGATGCAAACAAAGCACGAAAGATTGCAGGTGTGGGACAAGGTTCACTATTTGATGGATTTTCCGAAGAGGAAAATATGTCTGCAGGATATGTTATGCCTGATATTGAGGAGATGCCGTTTGATCAGATGCTTACTTTTGAGAAAGATTTGCTTGGATTTTATTTGCATGAGCCAACATTTATGAAAAAAGTAAAACAGATTAAAGATTTTGTGTCTCTCAGGCTTGATACATTAAAAGATCCTGATCCAAGTGAGCCGATTGAACTTGATAAGCAAAGCTTTTCTCCAAAAAACGATGGACTTGATTTGAATAAAAAGTATTTAATTGGGGGTGTTATTCAGGAAGTGCGGAGAACATTTACTAAAGCTAAAAATCAGGAGATGGCGTTTGTGCGGGTGTTTGATGGAACTGGGGATGTGAGTTGTGTGGTTTTTCCAAAAATATTTGCAGAAGTTCGAAATATGTTGAATGTTGAGGAAGTTGTGCTTATTCACGGTAAACTTGATAAACGGGAAGAGGAGTTTAACTTTTTAGTTGATAGTATTGAGGAATTTAATCCAGAAACTGCAACACCCCAGATGATGACAGCTGTTGAGATTGAAATACCGATCAAACATGCAAATGGTGATATATTAAAACAAGTTAACCAGGCTTTGAGGCAATATCCTGGAGTTGCACCAATTTCAATTTTGATTCCACAAGGACAAGTATTTAAAAAGATGAACTTAGCTTTTACTGTTGATCCAAATGGGCAATTTGTGCAGAATTTGGAAAGTATCCTTGGTCCTGGGAGTGTAAAACTGATATAATCTCCTTCATGCTTGATTTAGGCATGGATATAGGTTAAAATTCATTAGTTATGATTACAGCAAAGTTCAATGAACAAGAATTAAATATTGGTGAGACAATTCGTGTCTCTTATAACATCGTTGAAGGTGGTAAAACTCGTGTGCAGACATTTGAAGGTATTTTGATTTCTATGCGTGGACGAGCTGAAAATAAAACCTTTACTGTTCGTCGTATAGGGGATCGTCAAATTGGTATTGAAAGAATTTGGCCACTGGATTCAAAATCTATTGTAAGTATTGAAGTGGTTAAAAAGCCAAGAAAAGTTCGTAGAGCAAAATTGTATTATCTCCGAGAATTAACTGGTAAAGCTGCACAACGCGTTTAGTTTTAAATTCTTCTTACTTCTAAAAAATCTATAAAATTTTGGTATCTACTCAAGTATTCCTTCAAAGGAAAAAAATGTATACTGTTTACATTCTTATGACTTATGCAACTTCTGAACTTGAACAAAAGCTTTGGGATACTGGGATTTTGAAAGTGTGTGGAGTGGACGAAGTTGGGCGTGGTTGTTTTGCAGGGCCGGTTGTAACTGGTGCTGTTATATTTTCTTCAACGAAGAATATTCCTAAAGGGTTAGCTGATTCTAAATTACTGAAACCAAAACAACGTAAAGAATTAGAATTTTATATTAAGGAGGCAGCTTTAGGG
>Ga0163150_10006179_pt1 | contig 14817 bp, 13 predicted proteins | sample OliLakLV19P2IB_FD_148628 | JGI IMG/M metagenome (GOLD analysis project Ga0163150, IMG submission 148628) | Freshwater microbial mat bacterial communities from Lake Vanda, McMurdo Dry Valleys, Antarctica - Oligotrophic Lake LV.19.P2.IB | ecosystem: Environmental > Aquatic > Freshwater > Lake >...
GCCTAATAGTTTCGTCCACTGTCTAATCGACCGAGGAACGTCCTCGGTCTTTTTTATATTCGTGAAGAATGAAGATCCTTACGTCTTCTTCGGCGCGTCTTCCCACAATCCAATCACGTTGCCGGCAGGGTCTTTCGCGTACGCGTAGAATCCCATGCCCATCATATCCATTTTGGGTGTGACGACCGAACCGCCTGCTTTTTCAACCATCACAAGTTTTTCGTTAATCGATGACACGTGGATGGCGAATACTGGCATCCCGACTTTGTCGGTCTTCATCATGATGCCTCCATTGATCGCGCCGACCTTCAGTGGCTCCCGCGTTTCTTCGTTGATAGGCGTCGTGTGGACACCGATATACGTTGAACCGTCCGGCATGGGCCAGTCGGTCAGCTCCCAATCAAAAATATCGCCGTAGAAGCTGCGGGCTTTTTCAAGTCATCGACGGGAATTTCGAAATGTACGATGGGGTCCATAGTGTCTTCAGGGTAACGCCGCATTCACTCTTAAAGAAGTTCTGATACTATAGTTTCATGAGAAATATTGTCGTCTTCTTCGATAAACCGGGTAAAAACGGATATCCATTGGACAGAGAGGATTACATTGATTCATATCGCGAGCTCTCAGAGAAATTGGAAAAGGGCGGAGCAACGTTATTTGTCGCACGCACACAGGATTCGTACATTGAAAGCAACACATTTGCATCCGGTTGGGTTTATCAAGATGGGGAACTGATTGATGTCCCCGACGCCTTTACTGTTGATGTCATTTTTAACAAAGGAAATCTTATCTGGGATGACAATGCGACGGTTATGAACATCCGTGACGTTGAAAATCTGTGCACTGATAAGGCTAAGGCCTATGCCCAGTTTCCGGAACTGTGCCCGGAATCATTCACGGTCCACTCGCAGGATGAACTCCAATCAGCAATCGACAACATTCCGTCCGAAATAATCGTCGCGAAGCCGCTAGATAAAGAAGGAGGTGAAGGCGTGATGATTGGCCCGCGCAATGAGATTGCACCGCAAATCACAAGTTTCCCGTATATGATTCAGGAATTCATTGATACATCTGCCGGTATTCCAGGCATTGTTGCGGGGTACCATGACCTTCGTATTGCCTGTGTGAACGGAGAAGTCACGCACTGTGTATATCGCACGCCACCCAAAGGCAAGTTGGCGGCGAACGTTTCACAGGGTGGGTCTTTAAGCATGGTCCCTCGCGCACAGATCCCCACAGGCGCAATGGATATGTTTCTGAAAGTGGATGCCTATATGGCGAAATTCCCAAAGAGAATCTATTCGGTGGATATGGGCAGAAACATTGACGGCCGCTGGCTGATGATTGAGATGAACTCCAAGCCGGGATTACTCCCTGCTCGCTACGGAAATGATTTCGCGTTCTTCCAGGACAAAGTATCGAAGCTACTTTTGGATGTTGCTGGTAATGGTCTTTAAAATCCGAATTCTCCACCAAACACATTTTTCCTCTGTGTCGGTTTGTAGATGCACGCAGAAACCGTACGATCGCCCCATATAAGTCCCGGAAATATCCATCCTCCTCCACAAAAGAGTGAATCGCTGCGAAACACGTTCAGTGGTCCTCTGCTCAAATCCGCTCCGTAGAGACGACCGGACCATCTTGAGCTGTTTGCACCGGTACTCGATGCGAATACAAGGGTGGCAAAAAGAATAGTTGGGAGATGTTTCATATCTCTGTCCTAGCAGCAAAAAGAGGACGTATGCAATGAAAATGTCGACACTTTGATACCAGCACAAAAGCTTGACCCTAAATTTTATCACTCTACAATACCGACTGATAAATTTCCCCCAATTTTCGTATGCCATCCGTAACTCTCCCGAAACTCGCAGTAGAAATTCAGCCACTTGGCGATCGTGTAGTCGTCCTTCCTTTGGAGGCAGAACAAGTCACAGCTTCCGGTATTGTTATCCCCGATACGGCCAAAGGTGAAAAACCGCAGGAAGGAATTATCCTCGCTCTTGGGAAAGGTGGTCTTGGTGAAGACAAAGTAAACCCCGGTGATTTCGTCAAAGTCGGCGACAAAGTGCTCTTCGGCAAATATGCGGGTGATGAAGTAAAACTCAAGACAAAGGAGGGCAAAGAAATTGAAGTGAAAATACTGCACCTTGATTCAGTACTTGGCATCATTAAGTAGTTCCTGACCTTACCTGATTACCTCCTTACTTCATTACAATTCTCAACTATGGCTAAGCAATTACTATTCGGCGACGAGGCCCGCGATAAGGTCTTCAAAGGTGTGACAAAGCTTACTCAGGCAGTGCGCGCGACCATGGGCCCAAAGGGCCGAAACGTTGTCGTAGAGCGAAAATACGGTGCTCCGATGGTCACCAAAGATGGTGTGTCCGTTGCAAAAGAAGTCGAACTCGAAGATCCGTTTGAGAACATGGGCGCACAGCTTGTCCGCGAGGCAGCAACGAAAACAAATGACGCTGCCGGTGACGGAACAACGACCGCAACTGTTCTTGCTCATGCGATGATGGAAGAAGGCATGAAGCACCTTGGCAGTGGCGCAAACCCCATCCTTATTAAAAAGGGAATGGATATGGCTGTTGCATCTGTCACAAGTTTCTTGGGTAAGCTGAAGAAAGATGTCACAAAGAAAGGCGAATACGCTGCCGTCGCGACAATCTCCGCACAAGATTCAATAATCGGAAACATGATCGCCGAAGTGATCGATCGTGTCGGACGCGAAGGCGTAGTCACCGTCGAAGCAGGACAGACGCTTGGTCTCGAAATGGAATACGTCGAAGGCATGCAGTTTGATAACGGCTATATCTCCGCCTACTTCGTCACAGACGCCGCTCGTATGGAAGCGGTCTACGAGAAACCTTACATCCTCATCACCGACAAGAAGATCAGCTCCATTCAGGAGCTTCTGCCGGTGCTTGAAGCCGTTGCACAAAAGGGCAAGAAAGAAATCATCATCATCGCCGAAAGCGTCGAAGCCGAGGCTCTGGCAACGCTTGTGGTGAACAAACTGCGCGGCACATTCTCCGCACTCGCCGTTAAAGCCCCCGCATTCGGTGACCGCCGCAAAGAGATCCTGAAAGACATCGCAGCGTTAACCGGAGGTCGTCTCATCAGCGAGGAAATCGGTCTGAAGCTCGAGAACGTAACCTTGGCAGACCTTGGTGTCGCACGACGCGTTGTTGCAACAAAGGACAACACGTTAATCGTCGGCGGCTCCGGCAAGAAGCAGGAGATCGAAGCGCGCATCAATGAAATCAAGGCGCAGATGGAAACGACGAAGTCCGACTTTGACCGCGAGAAGTTGATGGAACGCTTGGCCAAACTGACCGGCGGTGTCGCTGTCATCAAAGTCGGTGCTGCAACAGAAGTCGAACAGAAAGAAAAGCAGCACCGCGTCGAAGATGCCTTGTCCGCCACGCGCGCAGCCGCTGAAGAAGGAATTGTCCCCGGAGGCGGAACAGCGTACCTCCGTGCAATTCCCACTCTTGAAGCATTGCTCAAGACGACGAAAGATAGCGATGAGAAGACAGGCATTTCCATTGTGATGAACGCACTGAGTGCCCCTGCTCGTAACATTGCGGAAAACGCAGGTATAAGCGGCGAAGTTGTTGTGTCGAAGGTGAAAGACGGTAAAGACAATTTCGGGTACAACGCGCTTACCGGCGAATACACCGACCTTGTGAAAGACATGGTCATCGACCCGAAGAAAGTCTCCCGCGCTGCGCTGGAAAACGCTTCATCGGTTGCTGCAATGTTCCTTACATTGGAAGTCGCCATCAGCGATATCCCCAAGAAAGAAGAGCCTGCCATGCCAGGTGGCGGTGACGGAATGGGGGGGATGGATTTTTAAGCACGGACATGAGCCCACCTTTCGGCTAAGAACTCAAAAACCTTGGGAACCCGCGAGACCCAAGGTTTTTCGAATTGTTTAAACAGCTGCAAAATATTATCGAACCGAAGATCGTGATGTTGTCTGCTTTAAACTTTTTGCAGTCGACATCTTCGAGGACTTTGCCGAAGACACAAAACTCCTCTCTTTGGATTTCGATGAAGAATTTTTAGGTGCTGTAACAGACCCACCCTTGGGCGTGTGGCAATGATATTCGCCGTACTGTAGCTCCCACTTTTCAGTGCAATTGGTTTTGCATGTGTGGCAACCATATGCGTCAGTTTTTCCAGAGTGCGCTGAGACGGCTAACGCTTAGAAGAGGGATGCAATGAATGTATATTTAAAAAAGGCCAGGCTCCAAGCCTGACCTCCTTAGAACAAAAGTCCTGCCGAACTTTGCTCTGCTAGACCGTGCAGTGGAAGTCCATACTTGGTAAGAAGGCAGTCTTTCCACCATCCAAATATGAAACTGCAATGTCTAATTTAGAGTTTCCTCTTTTTGTTACCTTTATCAAACACTTCCGCAGAACCTTCTATCTTCCCCCATTTATCAATGTTTACTCGATAATATCACTGGCTGAACAGCGTTTGGGATACGCCCATTGCGTAAATCTTCACTTTACACCTCTAGCAACCGCAAAACGAATGATTGAGAAGCCTTTGAAAGTTTATCAATTGCTTCTTTGTCTGCCCCAGCTTGTTTTAATAGTAACTCAAGCCGATCAGCATCATGGGGTAGCCCAAAAGCTCTTAACTGCTTTGCAGCTAATATTACAGGCCCCTTATCTAGATACTCAGTACGTTCGTTGTCCATGGAATGTGAATGATGAAGTCATCTGTACTTTACATTTCCGATTCTCCATTTACCACTTCAAATCCTCCTTCTTAATAACAATCGTATCCCCGCGCTTGGTATCGTGCATCAGCATATAATCAGCAAGATAGTCTTCGATCATGCCGGTAATCGTACGCCGCATTTCGCGTGCGCCGAATTCAATGCTGTACCCTCGCTCTACAAGACCTCCCACTACATCCGTCTCCAGAATAATATCGATACCCCGCTTGGTCTTGATGTCGTTAATAATATCGTCGAGCATCATTACTGCTACTTGCTCCACTCCTTGCTGTGAGAGTGGATGAAAGACAACAACTTCATCGAAGCGGTTCACAAACTCGGGAGAGAAGATTTTGTCGCGTAGGATCGTATCCAATAATTCTTTTTTAAATGCATTGCGATCAATGTCCTGATGATTGCGGACGTAGTCGCGGATGAACAACGCACCTGCGTTGGATGTCGCGATGATGATGGTGTTCCGGAAGTCTGTGCGCACACCACGCACGTCGTTCAAAAATCCTTCATCCAGAATCTGCAGAAACAAGTTGAGAATACTTGGATGTGCTTTCTCGATTTCATCGAGGAGGATTAACGAGAACGGTCTATCCTGCACACGCTGCGCGAGGAATCCATCACCGCCGGAAGCCGCTCCTGTAATGGAAAACGCAGAATCGGGGTGACTGTACTCGTTCATGTCGAGGCGAATCATCGCATCGACCGAACCGAAATATTCTTCTGCGAGAGTTTTGGCTGTCTGTGTTTTACCCACTCCGGTCGGTCCAAGAAACAAGAATGTGCCAATCGGTTTTCTGCGATCGGACAAATCGATGCGCGCGCGCTTCAGGGCCGCACTAACGGCGCGAATTGCATTCGGTTGATCGATGACCTGTTCCGCAAGGGTCGCTTCCAGTTTCATCAGGCTTGCACGCTCTTCCTCGCCGACTTTTTGCACGTTCACTTTGCCACGTACGGAAATGACTTCGCGAACATGTGCTTCAGTCAAAAATGAATTCCCGCGCTCGCTTGCGCGTTGAAGAGCCTCATCCATCACAATCAATGCTTTGCCAGGCATGCCGGTATTCGGCGACAGGTAGCGCTTTGAAAGCACGATGATAGACTGTATCGCTTTGTATGTAAGGTGCACTTTCCGGTGACGCATGGAAAACCAGTGCGCCATAAGCACGTCCATCGCCTCCGCGTCGGTTGCATCGGTCACGTCAATTTTTTCAAGCAGATGGTCGAGACCCGCGTCCGTTTTTACGAGCGTGTGGTAGTCCTGTGACTCAGCAATTCCTATGACTCCGAACGATGTGGATTCCAAGCATTTCATCAACACTGTTTTCAAGTTCGCGTCAGCCGACTTAAGTAGTTGCGGAAAGTCGGGGATCACCAGAATGAATGTCCCGCCACTGGCGGCGCGTGAAATGGCACTTAACAGGAATACATCCGGCTTCTGTGTGCCGGACATCAGTTTCTCTGTATGCAAAAGCAGAATGCGTGTAAACGACAGATGATTGTCTCGTTGCAATGACCGGAAGGCTGCGGCTATATTGCGGACAAGTGTTCGACGACCGGTTCCGATGCTCCCCACGACCAACATATTTCTCTGCGCACCTTTTGACAGAATGCGAAGAGCTCGATCGATGAGATCTTTATGAATAACCACGCATTTTTCGCCGCAGGCATATTCCGACGTATCCATCTCCGTTGTCAAAGAATCTAGCGCGTCGGTGTAACCCATAACCCACGAGCGCCCCAGAGACGCATTGCGCCTGATGGCCCCCGCGCTCCATGCATTTTCGGTCACCTTGAAATTGCTGCGAAAGGATTCCCATTTGAGTATGCCCATTAAATCATCCTGTGAGAGATCCGCTTCCGCAAGCAATGATTGTGCCGAAGAAAATTTCCGCAACATGGTGACAAGTACCAGGCTTGCATTGACGGTTGACTCGTTCAATTTTTCCAATTCATCGGAGGCACTGCGCAACAGAGTCGGAACATCCGCTTGACTAGCGTCGGCTGCCATTGTTTCAAATACGTGTCTCGAATCGAGCCCCATTTCCTCCAGCAGCAACTTCCCCCGCTCCGCCGTGAGTGCCGCTTCCAGCAATTGCAAACCCGTAACGTCGGAACCTTTGATGTTGTTGACAATGTCCGGCGCAAGCAGATTGGCTAAAGAAGTATCGGGGGAACTGCCGGAGACAAACTCAAGCGCTTCGCTCAAAAAGAGTGACAGGACGTGCGCGCAAAAAAAGATACATAGAATGCAGACGACGAGAGGTGCGGCGTTGTCGGTATACAAGAATACGCCTCCCGCAAAAACAATCAGTCCTGCAGCGACGCTCCAACCAACCCAGCCAAAAAAAATCGAGCGCAGCTTTGACGCAAGCCGTGAGCGACTGCCGGCAATGGACAAGGATGTGCTCACAGAAAGAAAGCCGTAATAAGATAGAAAGGAAGTGCCAACAGTACGACGGGGAACACAATCCACCATGCAAGATAGGCCGTGAAGCCGACAAGCAGGACGACCTGCAAGACCAACCCCGCGAGAATGGCTCCGAGACGAATAAGGGCTCCGATACCGCGCGTGGTCGCATTCAAAAAGAAAGACTCAATCATTGCCTGCACGTTGAATCCTTTTTGGGGATAATCATTTTTAATGCTTTTCCACGGCGAGAAAAGTGTCTTCAGCAGAAACAGCATCGAAAATGATTCACGGAATGCACCTGCATAGAGAAAGTAACAATGGACGATTATTTTTACATGACCGATGAAATACCAGCGAAGCGCCAGCGGCACGAGACTTGCTGCTTGTAGGGAAGTGCCTTGGGTTGTCATGTCGGAAGGCATCTGGTTGCTCTTTCGAAGGATAGCAAGAAAAGGCTAGACTGACGAGTGTATGTCAGGACGATTCATTGTACTCGAAGGCCCGGACGGCAGCGGCACCACCATGCATGTGGCGCTTCTTACGGAACGCTTGCGCAACAGCGGTGTCGATGTCGTGCAAACCTGTGAACCGACAAATGGACCCATCGGCCGGTTTATCCGCGAGAATCTGAAACAGCAAAAACTGTCTCCCGAGGCATTGCAACTTCTTTTCACCGCAGACCGAGCGGAGCATATACAGAAAGATTTGCTGCCGGCACTGGAACGCGGTGCGACGGTCATCAGTGATCGCTACTGGTTGTCGACGGTTGTCTATGGTGAGGCGTTGGGGATCCCAACTGATGGATTGGGATACATGAACAAAACGTTCCGCCAACCGGATGTGCAAGTCGTGTTACTGCCTCCGTTCGAAGTTTGTCAGGAGCGATTGGGACAGAGACAGGAGCGAGATATCCTCGAAGGAGATTCCCTGCAAAAGAAAGTCTACGACGCATACGTCAAATACGCAGTGCATTACGGCATTCCAGTTATAGATTCATCCGGGCCTATTGAAGACACTGCTGCAATGATCGCCAAGATGGCGTAAACTGCCGTCATGTCCGCACGCATCCTTTCCGGCACCGAACCAGCTGAAGCGATTCTCGCTTCTTTACAGAAGGATGTCGCTGAACTCGATCCAAAACTCGTCATCGTGCAAGTTGGCGATGATCCGGCAAGCGCGAGTTACATCCGCAAAAAACTCGAGAGCGCCGAGAAAATTGGCATGCGTCACGAACATCTGCATTTGCGAGACAATATCACACAGTCGGAGATGTTCGCGCATATCAAAACATTAAATGAAGATGACGATGTAACGGGCTATATTATTCAGCTCCCGTTGCCCGATCAGCTCGCAGGCATTCAGCCGCAGCTCTTCCGCGAAATTGACCCCTATAAAGATGTTGACGGATTCACTGCGTATAATATTGGTAAAATGTTTCTCTCAGCGGAGTTTGAACATCTGCCCCCCGCAACCCCAGCCGGTGTCATCGCGCTTCTCGACTATTACAACATTGACGTGAAAGGCAAGCATTCGGTCGTCGTCGGTGCCAGCAACATCGTCGGAAAGCCCATCGCAGTGATGCTGTTGAACCGTGGTGCAACAGTGACTATTTGTCATGAATTTACCAATGACCTCGCACATCACACCAAGCAGGCGGATATTCTTATCAGCGCTGTGGGCAAACCAGGTCTGATTAGCGGTGACATGCTCAAACAGGGCGTCGTAATTATCGACATTGGACTCACGCAAACTATTGATGGATTGAAGGGCGATGTGGAAGTTGCCGCTCAAGAAATCGCGTCGGCTATAACGCCAGTACCGGGAGGAGTTGGTCCCATGACTGTTGCGTCTCTGCTGAAAAACTGTGTGACGGCGAAGAAGAGACAGAATCAAAAAGGCTAAGCAGCAGGTCCGCTCGGAGTTTGCTTATCAATAGCTCGGAGTAGATTTTCTAAATCTGAGTTCACTATTGGAAGCAATTCAAGATATCGACATTTTTGAGCTATAAATTGAGTATCAGTGATTCGATTTATCCTTTCTCCATGGGACATGGGCATACCATCCATGTGTTTAATCAAAGCCGTCTTTAGTCTTGATCTTGTTTCATGCAACCTATGATTAAGTTTCGGGTCCGCACCCCCCTGACAAACAACGCTCCTCAAGCCATCCAATATACATCCGTTACAGTCATTTTGGCAGACTTCGATTCTTGAATCATTTTGCATGGAAAGAAGCTACTCGCTCTACATAGGGATGCAAGATCATCCGATTGGCAAATACTCTTAAAATTCCTAGCCTATTTGGCTATTAGGAAATTACATTCTTGGCATAAAGAGTCTTTTTATTGAACACATTTATTGATCAATACTTTTCAGTCTTTGCGCTTTGTCAGCGACCAAAAGCGCCTGAATAATTTCTTCAATCCCCCCTTCCATAATCGCAGAAAGGTTATGAAAGTTCTCACCGATTCGGTGATCGGTCAGACGATCTTGCGGGAAGTTATAGGTGCGGATTTTCTCACTGCGATCACCGGACCCAATCTGGTTCGCACGCATGTTTCCCTCTGCCGCGGCTTTCTTTTCCTGTTCAAACGCAAACAGTCGTGAGCGAAGCACTTCCATACAACGCAGTTTGTTTTGCGTTTGACTACGTTCGTTCTGGCATGCAACGACCATTCCCGACGGAATGTGTGTAATGCGCACAGCAGAATCTGTTTTGTTCACGTGCTGACCGCCGGCACCTCCTGCGCGATACGTATCGATGCGCAGGTCTTCATTGCGAATGGTCAAATCGGATTCTTCTACTTCGGGCAGCACGGCAACCGTTGCGGTGGAGGTATGTACGCGCCCCTTGTTTTCGGTCGCGGGGATACGCTGCACGCGGTGCACGCCTGCTTCGAATTTCAACTGACCGTAGACGTTATCTCCTTTTATGCGCATCGTCGCTTCTTTGATGCCCCCACCTTCGGATTCCGTTATATCAAGCACTTCAGCCTTCCAGCGCTTCTCTTCGGCGTATCGCAGATACATGCGCATCAACTCTGCTCCGAACAACGCAGCTTCGTCTCCTCCCGTTCCCGCGCGTACTTCCAGCAACACGTTGTGACTATCGAGCGGATCTTTCGGGATAAGAAATTCATGGATTTTCTGCTCAAGCTCGGGCAAACGTGTGCGTGCAATATCTGCTTCTTCTTTGGCTAGAATTCTTAATTCAGGATCATCCATGTTTTTTTCTTCTTCAATAGACGCCATCAATTGCTCATGCTCATTGAGCATCTGCATAAGCGGCTGAAGCTCGGCTGACCGCTTCGCCAAACGAGCGACCAGAGCATTATCATTAAATACGGCAGGATCCTGCAACTGTTGTTGCAGGTCCCGGTATTCACCGCGGAGTTGTTCTGTTCCTTCAATCATGACGCTAGCAGTTTACCTTCCTTCGCCATGCATCTCCAATCTGTTACTTTTGAGACTCCAGCACGTCGATGGTGAAGCAGTGACGACCGACTGGATGGTTCCAGAAAACGTTATATTCCTGTTCGAGAACCGTATCAAATATTGCGCAGAGCTCGAATATCGACGTACCCCTTACCGCATATTCATAGGGAGCAGCGGTCACAGGGTCGACAATATCCGGACGGTTGTACACCGCATTTTTCAGCATTTCATCAAGATTCGCAGGAAGAGGTTTTATTTGCACCGGCTTTGGCATTCCTTGATTTTCAAGAGCGATGCTGCGAATTTCCTGCTGGATCGTTCCAAGATCACTGATACGGTTCTCATCAATCCTGCGCAAACGTTCATTGCCAGGTGTCCCGACGATATACGCACCGAGGATAAATACAACAAGTGCCGATACTACTGCGAAAACGCGGAACACGCTATTATGCCTCTTCCATTCCTGCGATGCCGGTGACAGCTTCATGCCACGGTAGAAATACCAGAAGCCTGCTCCTGCGACGTAGAAGACAACGAGAACTTTGAGGATGAAACGGAGTGTGAGTTCTCCATTAAGAAGGAAGAATACGAGTGTAATCAAATCACCCATCAATGTTGCAGCTGCAACGAAGAGTGTGAGATATGTCAGCCAGCGGCGGATGCCGCTCGACGCTTTCTCGATGTGCATGGACATCTCTTTGTTCAAGATACGCGTAATCCAGATAAACAGCGGGAACGCGACGACAAGCGATGCAAGCCCCCAGCGAATCCCGGAATTATCGAATGTCGGATAGTAGTTTCCCTCCAGGGCAATGTCGGGCAACCAACGGTTAATGTACGAAAAGAGAAGTGTCACCGAGCTGATGGCCGTCGTGAAGAACGACACGAACATCAAAAGGTGCAAAAAGGCGTCTCGTGCCCCGCCTGCATCTGCGGGCATGGGAACGGGCATATCCAAGGCCTCTTTCGTCATGGCCTGTGCGATGTCTTTTTCCTTCCATCCCGCGGAAAGAAGCAGCATTCGGATAGTCTGATGGTCCATGCCCTTCTTGCGGGCGTGTTCAATGAAGTCTGTGAGGGAGTGTTGCATATGACGCTGATTGTACCCTTCCCTGCTTTTATGTCGATCAAATTGCATCACAATGCTAAAATATGCTCCCATGAAAATTCTTGTCGCATTGTCGGGCGGAATTGATTCCTCAGTTGTCGCTCACTTGCTCCACGAGCAGGGGCACGAACTTGTCGGCGTGCGATTTACATTGTGGAGCGATCCGCTTGCACCAAGCATCGCGCAGATTCTTCCGACCAAGTGCTGCAACGCGCAAACTGCGATGCGTGCAAAGTCTGTCGCGAAGACGCTGAACATTCCGTATCACATCATAGACCTTGAAAAAGAATTCAAAGCAGAAGTCGTCGATCCGTTTTTGAAAGACTACGGTAAAGGACTCACACCCAACCCGTGCATCCGGTGTAACCGCACCATCAAGTTCGGCAAGTTGCTGGAGCTCGCACAGGAATGGGGATGTGATGCGATGGCAACCGGCCACTACGCACGGACTGCTGAAGAGCAATTGTCTGACGGAACAGTGAGACGATTGCTGCTCGAAGCAGTCGACGCGTCAAAAGATCAGAGCTATTACCTCTACGGACTCACGCAGGAACAACTCGGTCGTGTCCTGTTCCCGCTCGGGTCGATGTTCAAGAGTGACGTCTACGCACTTGCAGAGCGTTACAATATTCCGCACGACGAGAACTACCGCGAAAGCCAGGACCTGTGTTTCTTCCCCGAGAAACACCCCGAAGAATTTTTGAAGCGCTATCTTGCTGACAGTTTGCAACCGGGCCAGATTGTTCGACGTGACGGTACAGTCGTCGGTTTACACAAAGGAGTTCCGCTCTACACTATCGGGCAACGCAAAGGACTCGGCATTGGCGGGTTGAAAATCCCCTTGGAAGTTGTCGAAAAGCGCACAGATGAAAATACTATTATTGTCGCGGAACAGGGGTCGGAACTGGTTAAAGAAATCGCCTTACAGGATCTGCGATTTGTCTCCTGGAAACCCCCGCACAATAGCGATGAGAGCTTTGAGTGCCGCATTCGATCTCTTTCATCTCGTCTAAAAGGTTCTCTTCATCTTGCTGGAGAGAATGCCATATTTAATCTTAAAAACCTGCATTCCCGCGTTGCCCCCGGGCAATCGTTGGTGTTGTACCGAGGCGAGGAGGTCGTGGGGGGTGGGGTGATTGTTTAAATCGCAAAAGAGTGCAGAATAGATGACCGAAACATGGTATAGTCACCCCCTTTCGACGTGCAGAACACACTGTTTTCAGCTATACTGACGAGATACCACCAAAATGACTCACCCCCGCAAAGCCATTATCGATGCCGACGGGAACATTGTGCTTCCCATAGTGGACGCCGTGCGCGAGCGACAGATTATTGAAATCAAGGAGGAAGAGGCAATGGGAACGGACATCGTCGTCGAAGAAACGAGCTACGAGTTTACAGAGCCCGAAGTTGAAGAAATTGTCTCTTATTCGAGAGAAGCCGAGGCTGTGTGGACGGTTATCGAAGATGAACTCGAAGAAGAAGCATTGGAACAGACTGCGCGGACATCTCAGCGTGTGGAGCAGGCAAAGGCAGTGTGGACGTCTGTTCGAAGCAATGTGTACACGGTTGCGGGTAATGTTCTGCAGGAATCAACACGTCAGTATACAACGAGCATTGTTGATGGAACGCATTCCGGAGTAGAGGCCGCTCGTTCTTTGCGTTCAAGCGCTGGTCGATTGTGGAACTATTTGAAACAACCCGTTTGGATTCCAAATAAAAAGAAGCAACCGGTTCAATACAGTCGCGGCACGTTGTTTGTATTGGACACCGTTCGCTTTGGCGGAACATTCGCCATTCTTTTTAGTGTGCTGTTTGCCGCCATGAACTACCAGAGTTTCTCCACTATCGCGTTTTCCTACATAGAGCCACTGGCGCAAATTACGGGCATAGTGCAGGCGCAAGACACCGACAGCCAAGTTGCAGAAAAATTGAAAGGTTTGGCCCCGGGGCAATCTGCATCGGACGATATCGACGCATCTCAATTCTTACCTCTCGTTGGTCCTCCCGAAAATCGTTTGGTCATCCCCAAACTCAATTTGAACGTTCCCATTGTTATTCCACCCATGGATGCGTTGATTGCAGAAGACTGGAAGAAATTGGAGGAAGAAATTCAAACGGCACTTCATGACGGAGTCGTGCATTACCCCGGCACAGCGCGCCCCGGTAAGCCTGGCAACTTTTTCGTTACCGGGCACAGCTCGTACTTCCCCTGGGACAATGGAAAGTATAAATCGGTTTTTGCCCGCTTGGGTGAATTGAAGACAGGAGACGAGTACTGGGTCTTCTATAATGGAGATCGTCATCGCTACATCGTGAAGACAAAGAAAGAGATTAAACCGGCAGACGTCTCCGTTCTTGATCAGCCAATCGACCAGCGCATCAGCACGTTAATGACCTGTACGCCGGTCGGGACAACTTTATACCGCCTCATCATCACCGCGCAGGAAGTGGACCCCATTTCAGGCAAGGCACTGGAAGTAGGCGAACATGCTGAGGAAATGCCGAAGATGAAAATGGAGATGCTTCCTATTTAGTATTAGGTATTAGGTATTGAGTATGATACGCGAGATATATTGAGGCTTAATACTTGATACAAATCCCTCTATACTTAAATAAAGCCGCTGTGGTGAAAAGGTAAACACGGGAGACTTAAAATCTCCTGCCCGTTACAGGGCTTCCCGGTTCAAGTCCGGGTGGCGGCACCACCAGAGAAGAAAGCAACGGTGACGTTCCTTGATAATCGAGTACAATACCGAGCATGTCTAGCGTCGTACGATTCATAATTGATCTCTACCGCAACAGTCGAGATGACGGATTGCTCCGGCATTCCGCAGCCGTCGCGTACTACGCAGCTTTCTCGTTGCCCGCGCTGATGCTCGTGGTGTTTTCCATTGTTCGCACAACCCTGCAGCGGTCATCGGTTGAAGCAGATATTCTGGAACCAGTGCGTCTGTACATGGGTGATCAAACTGCGCATCTACTTCAAGAAGCCGCACAGGCCCTGCAGGAACAGAGCGGACATAGTGGATGGCCGGCAGCCATAGGCATGCTCATTCTTGTTCTTGCGGCTATAGGTCTGATTCGGGAACTGCAGGCATCTCTCAATAC
>Ga0163150_10006180_pt1 | contig 14814 bp, 11 predicted proteins | sample OliLakLV19P2IB_FD_148628 | JGI IMG/M metagenome (GOLD analysis project Ga0163150, IMG submission 148628) | Freshwater microbial mat bacterial communities from Lake Vanda, McMurdo Dry Valleys, Antarctica - Oligotrophic Lake LV.19.P2.IB | ecosystem: Environmental > Aquatic > Freshwater > Lake >...
GACCAACATCGCGGTCAGGAGAACGCCGAGGTAATTGGTTCGGTCGCCGGGGGCCTTGAAGCAAAAGTCACGCAGCAACGAGTCCAGGTGTTCAGTGTCTTCTCGCGGGTCGACAATAGGCCCGGCGTAGTAAATGCCGGATGCGGCATCGAGCCCCGGCGCTACGAGTCGCCAGTCGTCGGTATAGACGGGGTTGTGCGTGAACAGTTTGATCGACAGCAGGCGACTGCGCTCAGCTCGCTGGTTCAGCCAGGTGTTGGCATACGCGGGGGGAAAGGGCTTGTATTTGCCCGATTCGTCTTCAATGAAGTAAAACTCCACGTGCTGATTCAGCAGGCCAGCAAGTTCGGGTGACGATAGGATCGTCGAGATCCGGCCGTCGTTGATCACGACCAATTGCTCGCTGCGCAGGAAGCAGTTCCCGGTCGCCCGCAAACAGTCCGTCACCTTGCGAAAGGTATCGCCTACCTGCATCGATTGTGGATCGACAACAATCGTGGGACGCCGGGGCTGGTGCTCATCCCCGCCACCTTCGGCGGGCGGTTCTGAGGCGCCACCGTCCGTCGCACTGTCGAGCTGCTGTCGGATGGTCGGTGCCTTAAGAGTGGATCGCTTCTGCACTTTTTCGAAGGTGGCGGCTCGAGCGTCGTATTCGGCGTTCTCCCAGGTGAGGTCGAAATACCGCCGGCCTTGCTCGGAGAACTTGCCGATCATCTCGACCCGCGACCACACCTCCTCCTTTCCAATGCTGTTTCGGATCGCGTAACAACAAATCGCAAAGTCGGTTTCGGATCGGGTGCCGGCGGGCGCAATGGCGGAGGCCGCGATGAGTTCGGCCAGCTGATCCTCTTTTTTCGTTGAGATATTCCGTGGCGACGGGAGCGGCATCACCGCGATCTGTTTTGCCCGTTCCGTTTCTGGAGAAGCTGACTTGAAGGCTTCAAAAGTCGCCAGCGGATATCTCCGCGTGGGGTCACACTCCACCAGTTCCGTCGGTACCGGCTCGCGGCCGTTCCGCTGGTCCTTTCTATTGAACGTTCCCGGTAGACGCATCAGTCTCGATAGATCAGTCGTGTGGTCGCCGCCAATCGACTTGGCAATGCCGGCCAGCACATCCTGCAGGTGCTCTGCCTTGGGGCTGAGTCGCGAAAGATGCCGATGTTGGTCTAAGTACAGGCGATCGCCGTTTTCGACGATGTATTTGCGGGCCTGCTTCCGACCGCCGACGGACTCGGTCCACTCGGTCAGGACGGGAGGGGGATCGCCGGCGTCATCGATCAGATAGGGCGCATCCAGTAGCCAGTACAGATGGACCCCGTTGCCAGAATTCACGATCACCGATGGTTGTGGCAAACCGGCCTTGGCAACTCGCGTGCGGGCATCTTCGACGCTGACATGATCGATGTCGCTCCAGAGCGCGAGCACTGTGCGAATTTGCCAAGCGAAGTCAAAGCGACCTTTGTGTCCGAGGCGAGGGCAGACACCGAAGAACAAGTTGAGGCGGTCTCGCTCGGCCAGCCTCAGCAGGTGCAGTAGTGTCGGCTGAAACGACACGGGCGTCGCTTGCCGATAGCAGGTATTGCCATAGTCCACCTTGCTGCGCTTTCGGCCGCTCTCGGTCCACGTCTCGATGGGGCGAAAGAGAATGGTGTCGGAAGCAGCAAACAAGGTACACAGAAACGCCTCGGCGATTCGCAGAGCCGCAGCGGTTTCATCTTCCGGCCGATCCAGGTCGGGTTCTTCGACTAGATTCCGATCCGCGTCACAGGAATGATCCATCGTCGGCCTACATGCGGGAAGAAAAGCTTCGTTCGTGGGCGTCGTCAAAGGAACTTTATGACGACCAAGGAATGCGAGTAAGGCCGCGGCAAGAACTCACATGCGCCGCACCTGCGCGAAATCATTAGGGACATGCGACACATATGAGTTTCACCGCGCAGCTGCTTAGATAGAGACATGTCCCTGAACGGTGCGAAGAATTGGTGCTGGAGATTGGAGCCAGGAATACCCACAGTTCCCGGCACGCTCCAGGAGAACTTTTCGTGCCTTCTGTGCCGCAATTAGCTGGAGTTTTTCTCCAAACCGGGCATCATGGACCTGAGCCCGGCCCGGTGGCCGCGCGTCCACTGTCGACGCAGTGGTTGTCGGATGAAAGAATCGCCGAAACCCGTCGAGTCTGGTCGAAGGCCTATGGCCGCGTGATCAGCGAGGACGAGGCGGTAGAGATCCTGATGAACGTCCGACGGCTCGCGGAGGTACTGTTGCTTGCCGAAGAGGGGAAGCCGAAGCCATGAACGTAGTGGTATGGGCGCGGGTTTCGTCCCGCGAACAGCGAGAGGGGTATTCGATTGATGCGCAACTTCGAGTGAACCGAGAACGGGCCCAGGCAAACGGTTGGAGCGTCGCTCGCGAGTTCATCGTAGCCGAGTCAGCCAAGCGCGGGGCGGAGCGGATCGCCTTCAACGAGATGTTCGCCTGGGTGAAGGCCAACGCCAGGCGCGAGAAGATCAAGGCGATTCTCAGCCACAAGCTCGATCGCGTCTGCCGCAACATGCGGGACGCCGTACGGCTGCAGGAACTGGAAGACCTCTGCGGCGTCCAATTGGCGTTCGTTGATAACCAGTTCGGACCCGGTGCGGCAGGAGCCTTGTCGTTCAACGTCATGGCCGCCGTCGCACAGTATTACAGCGACAATCTGCGGTCGGAAGTGCTCAAGGGGATGGACGAGAAGGTCCGCCAGGGCTGGCCCACAGGGCTCGCTCCGTTCGGGTATCTCAACGTCGAAGACCGTGACGAACCTGTGCAACCGCACCCGGAGAAGTCGGGAACGCTGGTTCGCATGTTCGAGCTTTACGCCACGGGCGGCTATACATTCGCAAGTCTCGGCGACCAGCTGGCCCGCGAGGGGCATGTCTTCCGCAAGAGCCAAGCGCGCTTCCACCGCGGCGCGTTGTCCTACATTCTCGGCAACCGCTTCTACATCGGCGAACTACACCGCAACGGGCAGGTCTTCGCGGGACAATACCGTCGACTTATTGATCGAGCGACGTTCGATGCCTGCCAAGACGTCCTGAACGGCCGGAACCGGCGCACAGGCAAGCCAGAACATCCGTTGGCGGGCGGCTTGTTCCGCTGCGAGTACTGCGGCCAATCGATCACCGGAGAACGCATTCGCCGCAAGCTCAGAGGCGGTGGTGTCCGGGAACACATCTACTATCGATGCGCAAACAACCATCCCGGTCCCAGTCATCCCACCGTTCGCTGGAAATCCCATGATCTCGAGCGGGCCATCGTCGACGATCTGGCCAAGATGCTGATGCCGACGCCCGAGGTCGCCTCGTGGTTCCGCACGTCGCTCGGCGCCGCGGTGACCGACCTGACGGCCTACCGGCGGCGACAGGCGACCGCGCTGGCCAAGCGCAAGACGGAATTGGCGACCATGCAGAACCGCCTTCTCAACGCCTACCTTGCGGGCACGATTGACGAGGTGGTCTACAAGGCTAAGTCCAATGAGCTCAAGTCCGAGGCGGCGAAGGCGGACGAGGCGTTGGCCGAATTGGGTGACGTCGATCCGGCACGCGGGGAAACGGCCCTGGCGCTATTCGATTGGACCCAACGGGCGGCGGATGTTTGGCGCGGTTCAAACAATGCCGTCAGGCGCCAAATCCTCGACTCGGTTTGTTTGAACCGCATTTTGGGTCACGTAAACCTAGTCGCAACAAAGAGAAAGCCCTTCGACGTTCTCGCCGAAGAGCTCAATTTGAAGAATAGTCGGGGCGACATGATTTGAACATGCGACCTCTGCGTCCCGAACGCAGCGCTCTAGCCAAGCTGAGCTACGCCCCGTGTGGTTCCGGCGAAGTTACGTATTCTACTGCCCACACGAATGTGGTCAACGCCGGCTTGGAACGGCTCAAAGTGAGTATTTCTCGGCGGGCCGCAGATTCGTGGGGCTAGCAAGCCGATGGTCGAAAACAGACATGAGAATAACAAGCGTCGCATTCACGGAATAACGGATTAAGCGCCGCGGAACTTGGGCGGGCGCTTTTCCATGAATGCCTGTACGGCCTCGGCGACGTCGGCGCTATCGATGAGTTGGCTTTGGGCCCAGCGCTCGATCGCCATCTGCGTTTGCTTGGGAACGCCGTCCCCCTGATCAACGATCAGCTTGGCCAGGCCCACTGCCAAGGGTGCGTTCGCCGCGATCTGGTTGGCGAGCGCCACGGCCGTCGGCAGCAGGTTCGCCGCCGGGACCACGCGATTGACCAGTCCCCAACTAAGCGCCTCGTCGGCGCCAATCGAACGGGCAGTCATGAGCAGGTCTTTCGCGCGGCTGGGACCGACCGCGCGGGCCAATCGAGTCGTTCCGCCCACGTCGGCCACCAGACCGATACGCGCTTCGGGAATCGACATCTGACAATCGTCAGTTGCCACTCGCAAGTCGAAGGCCAGCGCCAGTTCCAGCCCCAGCCCCAAAACCTGACCGTGCAGCGCTCCGATAACCGGCACCTCGGTTGCTTCCAAGGTATTGAGCGCGCTTTGCAATCGATCGGCAAGCCGGCGCAACATGCGTGCCGGGTTTTGCCCCTTCGATTCGGCCGCCATCTGGCCGATCATCGACAGATCGACTCCGGCTGAAAAAATGGGCCCCTCGGCATGCACAATCACGGCCCGCACCGCCGGATTGTCGTCGGCGCTGCGCACTGCCGCTGAGACGGCGTCGATCATATCGGGAGTCAGCGCGTTGCGCTTCTCGGGCCGATCGATCGACACAAACAAAATCGAGTCGTCGACCCGAGTTTTGATAGTGGAATGGAGCATGGGTGCGGAGCCTCGTTGTTGGATTGGACTTTGACGGCGCGCTGGGTTGCAGCGGCCGCCATCTTACCAGCGCGCCGCTGTGCGCCCTAGTTGGTAAAGCACGCCCCGCGATCGAATCGGCCGTGCTTGAAGGTCCGCTTGGAGCCTCGGCACGCTTGTAACCTTGCGGATGTTGCAAGCCGTTCCCGAACGGTAGAATTCGCCAACTGGTCTTGAAGGTCACGCAATTTGGCCCTGTAGGGATGTTCAATGCGTTCGCTTCTGCTAGTTTTGCTGTCAAGTATCGGCGCCCTCGTGCTGTGGACCGCATTGGTGGTGATCGGCACCTTGGATGGATGGTGGCGCCAGTCACTAGCGCCTGTGGGTGACGCGCGTGCGTTTGTGGACGCCGCGTTAAAAGAAATCGACGCGAAGCACCGCGGCAACGTCGCCTTCGTTCTGATCGAAGACGGCCAGATCTACGAAAAACACTTCGTATCCATTGGCGAACCGGTTGATGGCGACACTCTTTTCCAGGTAGCTTCGCTTAGCAAGTGGATTACCGCACTCGGCGTCATGGCGCTAGTTGAGGAGGGCAAGCTCGACCTGGACGTGCCGGTCTCAAACTATCTCACGCGATGGGCGTTGCCCGACAGCCAATACGATAACAACGGTGTGACGGTACGTCGTTTGTTAAGCCACACGGCGGGGCTGACCGATGGTCTCGGCTATGCAGGATTTGCACCCGGCACGGACGTGCAAGGTCTCGAGGACTCTCTCACGCAGGCCGCGGACGCGTCGCCAGGTGCCGATGGCAGAGTTCGAGTAGGTCTTGCGCCAGGAACCGAGTGGCAGTACTCCGGAGGCGGCTACACCCTGTTGCAGTTGCTGATTGAAGAGGTCACAGGTGAAACGTTCGAGTCTTATATGCAACGGGCAGTGTTCGAGCCGCTCGGCATGTCTCGTTCGACGTTTCAGGTCGACCCGAACGACGCTTCGAATCTGGCTGTGTTTTATGACGTGGATGGGAAACCAGCCATTCACTATCGCTTCGCGTCGCTTGCGGCCGCATCACTGTACACAACCACGTCGGACCTGACACGGTTCATCCAGGCACACTTTCCCGGCCCGGCCGGGGAACCAGTCGGCCGAAGTGTTGTGAAAGCTGAAACGCTGAATCAGATGCGGCAGCCTCACGCATCGCAAATGGGTTTTGCTATTTGGGGGCTTGGAACCATGCTCTATGCCCCTAATGACGCAGGTTTTGTGATCGGTCACGACGGCAACAATGAGCCAGCGATCAATACGGCAGCGCGACTCAATCCTGAGACTGGCGATGGTATTGTGATCTTGGAGACAGGCAACAAATTGCTTGCAACGACACTTGCGGGTGAATGGGTGTTTTGGCAAACGGGCAAACTTGATTTTCTGATGGTCACTCTGGTTGCCAATCAAATGATTACGATGATCGTGGCTGGTTGGGTGGTCATCATTCTCGCCGGCTTGCTGTTCGGCTGGCGGCTGAGGCGAGCGGCCAACGCCAATCGGATCAAATCCCCGCTCCACCCTCCACCTCGAACGGGAACGTAGAGTCCATCTCCAGCGCCGGCTCGGCCACAGTGCATCGCCCCACGACACGGGCCGGGATTCCGGCAACCGTGGTGTGAGGCGCCACGTCTCTCAGAACAACGCTACAGGCGGCTACCTTTGCTCCCATCCCGATCTCGATATTACCCAGGATCTTGGCGCCCGCGCCGATGAGCACGCCGCGCCTAACCTTCGGGTGTCGATCGCCCGACTCTTTGCCCGTGCCGCCCAATGTGACCTCGTGCAGCAGCGATACGTTGTCTTCGACAACCGCAGTCTCACCGATGACGACGCTTGTGCCGTGATCGATCAAAACTCCAGAGCCAATCCGAGCCGCGGGATGGACATCGACGCCAAAAGCCTCTGAGATGCGATTCTGCAGGTGCGCGGCCAGGCCATATCGCTCTCGCCCCCACAGCCAATGCGCGACTCGGTATGCCTGCAGAGCATGAAAGCCCTTGTAGTAAAGAAACGGTTGCGCATATCCCCGCGCCGCGGGATCTCGCGTTCTCGCTGCCAACAGATCGGCACGGATTGAGGCGCGGATCGAAACGTCCTCGCCGAAGGCATCTTTAATCAGGTCGCGAAGCAGGATCGCGGGTAGCTCTGGCGTGTGCAGCTTATTGGCCAGGAGCACACCCAGACCGTCTTCCAGTTTCTTATGCCCCAGAACGGAAGCGAACAAGAAGTTGGCCAAGATGGGTTCGCGAGTTGCCTCGTGCCGAGCCTCCGACTGAATCTGGTCCCAGAATCCGTCTTCGGTGCTGTTGGTCAAGTATTCCGTCAACTCATCCATTGCAGGATTCCACCTATGCGGCTTTGCCTCGTTGAGTTCGAAAAATGGGCCGTCTATAAATACCGCCCTTTGCGATCGCCATCTTAGCAGCAACGAAAGCAGAATACGCGAAAAGCAGGGGCAAGTAGCTTTTCCTAATCGTCCGATCCGCAAAAAAACCACAACCCCATTTCCATGTCCGAAAACGGCCAGCCAGGCGGCCGGCGGCGGCTACAATTGCGGCATGACGATTGATGACGACGTTTGTTTTCGGGCTTTGATCGCGAGAGACGCTCGCTTTGATGGAGTGTTTTTCACGGGCGTGAAGACGACTGGTATCTACTGCCGGCCGGTGTGTACTGCCAAAACGCCGCGCCGTGGCTCGTGCCGGTTTTTCGCCAGCGCCGCGTTGGCGGAGCAAGCGGGCTTCCGGCCCTGTTTGCGCTGCCGCCCAGAGCTGGCGCCGGGTCATGCGCCGGTGGATAACGCGCGCACGATTGCCCGAGCCGCGGCGGCGCGCATCGAAGCTGGTGCGCTCTGTGATGGCGGCAGCTTGGAAGACCTGGCTGCGAGCTTGGGACTCAGCTCGCGCCAGTTGCGCCGCTCGGTGCGCAAAGAGCTGGGCGTGACGCCCGTCGAGCTTGCGCAAACGAATCGTTTGCTGTTAGCCAAACGCTTGATCGCCGAAACGCAGCTTCCCATGGTGCATGTCGCGCTCTCCGCCGGGTTCGACAGCGTGCGGCGGTTCAACGCGCTATTTCGCAGCCACTATCGGCTGACCCCCAGTTCGCTCCGGCGCTCTTCGCACAAGACGATCGCCAGTGATTGCCTGCGGCTCGTGCTCGCCTATCGGCCGCCGCTCGATTGGAACGCGATGCTGCGGTTCCTGGCGGCGCGAGCCATTCCCGGCGTCGAGTGCGTGACGGGCGAAGCGTACCATCGCACGGTTGCTATCGGCGAACATCGCGGCTGGCTGAGCGTTTCGCCGCTTGCCAATCGCAACTTACTGGCGGTCGAGCTGGCCACGGCGCTAGCGCCGGCGCTTCCGTCAATTCTCGCGCGGTTGCGGAACTTGTTTGATCTCGATGCCCGACCGGATGTCATCGCCGGGCATCTCGCACACGATCCGCTACTGGCGCCTTCGGTCGAGCAGCAACCTGGATTGCGCGTGCCCGGCGCTTTCGATTCGTTTGAGCTTGCCATGCGTGCGATCTTGGGACAGCAGGTTTCCGTGCGCGGGGCCTCGACGCTTGCCGGCCGATTTGCCGAGCGGTTTGGAGAAGCGATCGAGACGCCGCTGGCCTGCTTGAACCGGATTGCGCCCACGGGCAAATCGCTTGCCGCGGCCCGCAGCGCCACGCTGGCCGGGCTCGGTGTGCCGCGCGCTCGCGCCGAGTGCTTGCGGAATTTGGCGCGCGTTGTCGCTCGCGGCGAGATCGATCTCGAACCGGGCGTCGACCCGACGGCGATCGTGGCCCGACTCGTGGAACTTCCAGGCATCGGGCCGTGGACGGCGGAGTATATCGCGATGCGTGCTTTGCGATGGCCAGATGCTTTTCCCGCGGGCGATCTGGGACTGGTGAAGGCTTCCAGATTGAAATCCGCCAAGGCGCTTGAAAAAGCGGCCGAGCAGTGGCGCCCGTGGCGTGCCTATGCGGCCATGCACCTGTGGGAAAGCCTCAAGACACCTTCCCGAGTGAACGTTCAATCACACAAGGAGTAGCGACCGATGACCACGACCACCTGCTTTAGCTACATCGACTGCCCGTTGGGGCGAATGTTCGTTCAAGGGGACGGGCAATTCGTGACCGGTCTCTATATGCCGCGGCACAAAGGTTGGCAGGGGCCCGACGCCTCGTGGCGACAGTCCGACGAATCCTTCGCCGCGGTCCGAGAGCAACTCGCGGAATACTTTGCGGGCGAGCGCCAGCAGTTCGACGTGCCGCTCAAGCTCGCCGGCACGCCGTTCCAGCAGCAAGTCTGGCAAGAGCTGGTGCGCATCCCTTTCGGAACGACGATCACTTATGCCCAACTCGCCCAGCGCGTCGGCAAGCCAACCGCTTCGCGCGCCGTGGGGCACGCCAACGGCCGCAATCCGATTTCAATCATCGTGCCGTGCCATCGCGTGATCGGCACCAATGGTAAACTCACGGGCTACGCCGGCGGCGTCGACAAAAAGCAGTGGCTGCTCGCCTGGGAGCGTTCGCCGACAGCCAACAAATCTGGATATCTGTGCGACGCGAGCAAATCGCCCGAGCACTCGACGGACAACCACGTTACTATTTAAACCGCAAGTTTCTCCGTGGAAACTCCTTCACTGCACGTCGGAATATTCCGGTTGTCCGGCAATTGCGGCTGAATATTATGCCCCGTCGGCAATATGCTAGAGTTCCGTTAAAGCTCACCAAGGGTGGTTGTCACTTCGAGCCCACTGCTGGGTGATCCATCAATCCATCGAGGCGAATCATGTCGAGCCAAACACTGTCAGCACCCCAAACACTGTCAGCGACGAAACCGTGCACTCTACTTGCCGCCGTTTGGGTTGCGTTGGCGCTGGGTGCCTGGGCCATCGAGCTCCGACCCGACGACATCGGATTGGTGGTCGTAGCCGTCCTGTTTTTCCAGTTCGTGCCGATGGTCGCTTGCCTTGGTGCCCTGTTTGGGCGTCCTGTCTTCGGTGCCGCGGTGGGGATCGCGATGGTGGTGGTGCTCATGGGTTTAGAGACGGCAAATGCCATCGGCATCCTTTAGTTCCACTTGTTTTGAACACCAATCCAATCAGCACTAAAAAGTGCTCTGCTCCACGCTAATCCAATGGAAGCGTTGCGAGCCCGTTGACAGAATTCGGCTCGCCTTGTAATATGCCAGTTAGTTAATTAACTACTTGGTTAAATGCAATGCCGACCGATCATCTCAACACGACTTTCGCCGCACTGGCCGATCCCACCCGCCGTGCCATCTTGGCGCGGCTGGCCTCGGGCGAGCGCTCGGTAACCGAGCTGGCAAAGCCCTTCAAAATGAGCCTGCCCGGCTTTTCCAAGCATCTGAAAGTGCTCGAACGGGCTGGGCTGATCGCGCGGGGCCGAGACGCGCAGTGGCGGCCTTGCCGGCTAGAGGCGAAGCGGCTCAAGCAAGTAGCGGAATGGGTCGAGCACTATCGGCGCTTCTGGAACGAAGCCCTCGATCGCCTCGATGATCATCTGCACGCAGTGCAAGGAAAGGAGAAAAAACATGGCCGAAAAAAGAAGTAACGTGGCAGCGAAAAGCGACGAGCCCTTGGTTCATATCACGCGGGTCTTCGACGCGCCGCGCGAGCTGGTGTTCCGCGCGTGGACCGATCCCGAGCAACTCGTTCGCTGGTTTGCCCCCCAAGGCTGCACTTTCTCGTTTGCCAAAGTGGACGTTCGCCCGGGTGGATCTTACCACTCGTGCATTCGAACTCCCGATGGACACGACTGCTGGTGCAAAGGCGCGTATCGCGAAATCGTTGAACCCGAGCGGATCGTGTACACGATGGCGATCGCCGACGAACAAGGCAACTCGGTGGGGCCGACGGACGTGGGAATGGACCCCGAGTGGCCGCGCGAAACCATTTTGACGGTGACGTTCGAAGACTTGGGCGGAAAGACGCGACTGACGTTGCATCAAACCGTGCCCGAATCGCTGGCGAAGCGCACCGGCGCGCATCCAAGCTGGCTGCAAATGCTCGACCGTCTTGAGGACATGCTCAAGACGAAGTGAAAAGTAAAAGCGTCACTTCGCGGCAGGCGCGGTCTGGCGGATAACTTTGCCGGTGGAGGTGAAGGCAATGCCCAGATTCGACGAGGCGTTGACCATCACGGCCTCGACCAGGGGGCTGTTGGCGTCTTGCGGCGATTGCCACTCGACCAGAAAATTGGCGCCGGTCCCGCCGGCCGTGTTGGCTCGTTCGATGACGATGTTGGTGGTCGCGAGCGCGCTTAGGACCAGCGGCTTCTCCAGGTACTTCTTAATCAGCTTTCCCTGGGTGTCGTAGTAGTCGGCGCGCACGATCGTCAGCGGCCGATCGGGGTTCACGTTGTGAATCGAAAGCGTGGCGGCCAGCTCCAGCGTGCGCTTGCCCCCTTCGTAAAAGATGCTGGAGTAAATGGGAACATACACCAGCTCGCCGCGCGCAAAGCTGCCCGCAAGATCGCTCTTACCGGGCTGCTCGCCGGCTGCAGGAGCTTGGGCCTGAACGCTCACATAAAGCACGAGCGAGAAGAGCAGGGCGACAGCAGCGCACACGAAGCGCCGCGTGGTAGCCGACTTCAAAGGCTGGACCATGAGGGGAGTTCCTTGCATCAATTACAGCTGGAAAAAAACATGGCCAGGAAAGCAAGCGTCGGCGCGCCCCCATGCACCGAGGCATTCTAGCCAGAGATGAAGCATCTGCCCAATTTGCAGCCACTCAGGCCCGCTACGGCTCGACGTTGACCAGCTCGACCACGCGGTTCTGATCGAGCTTGACCTGGTACATCTGATAACAGCGGACGATCGGTGCGGTGAATCGGGTGAAGGTGCTGCGCTGCGTTTGCAATGCAGCCGCACCGCCGTCGCTGGTGAGCGAGGTCTTGGCCGTCGCGCCCAGATTCACCGTCGTGCTTTGGGCCGCGGCGTAGCTGGTGAACACCAGGTTTTCCAGAATCACGCAGGGCGTTTCCTTGTTCTTCGCCAGGTAGTTGAAATAGCCGAGCGCGTCGGCGTCGGCGTTGAGCGCTTTGATCGCGTCGGATTGATCGAGCCGGATGCCCACGATTTCGAAGTCCACTTCGTTCTGGCGCCCGCCCGAGGCCTTGCCGGTCAGGTCGACAACCTGCCAAGCCTGGCGCGTGCCCACGAGCGAAACAAAGTCCTGTCCGCTGCCGCGCCCTTGCCGCTGCACCGTGGTAAACCGGCGCACGCGGTCAAAGTGTTGCATGGCGCCGCGGTGTTCGAAGCGGGGCAGGTGGCCGAGCAGTCGATTGCGTTCGATCATTTTTCCATAGGTTCCCAGAACAGCCTGCGTGCGGTTGGGAGTGTGATAGAGGCCGCTCTGCTCGCGCACGATCTCCGCTTTGAGATCCTCGGCCGGTCCTTTGTGGAACAGGCCCAAGATCGCGCGATCACGATCGTCTTCGTCGTCGGCTTGAATCGCAGTGACATATCCAGTAGCGCTCGCGACCGGAGATTGGCCGCTCGCGCGCTCGAGCGCCAGCCGCTCAAGCTCGGCCTTGAGCCACCGCAGCGCGTCGTCGCCGGGCGGCGACATTTGCAGCAAGGCATCGTTGGGCACTTCGGCCAGTTTTTCTGACGGCGCCAGATAAAGAACGTCAGGCCGCTCGAGCGCCGCAACTTGAATCAGCCAGTCGGCGTCGGCCGGATCGCTGACCAACTTGAAGCCAGCGGTCTCGTCATCAGCAAACGCTTCGAGCCTGGTTTGCCATTGCTGCTTGATCGCCTTCGGCAAGCTTTGGCCGGTTAGCGTGTTGTCGGCGAAGGCAACCGAGAGCGGACCTGCTTCCGCTGTGGCGAGCTCCGTTTCGTCCGCTGTCAGTTCGACTGGCGGAATTTTGGCCGATGCGGTGGCCACAACAAGCGGGCCGGCATGAGTCTCGCTTCGATAGAAAGCGCGCGGCCGCTGGGGTTCGCGCTTCGAGCCGACTCCGCGATTGCGAGCGATCTCCTGAAGATGGACCTGTGGCACGCGGCGCGTCGCGTAGTCGAGCCACTCGCCGAGAGTGATTTGCTCATCGTGCGGATCGGTGTCGGCGGCGGCCTGTTTCAAACCTTCGTCGACCAACACATACGTCAACAGGCCGTGACCCAGCTTCGAGACTTCGCGCGCGGCTTGAAAGCTCTGCGCGGCGGTCAGCACGCAGATGCCTTTTTCGTAGGCAAGCTGCGCCAGGCCTTTCGAGTTCATCGGCCCGCGACGCTTTTCTTCGGCTTCGAGCGCCTGGCCCGAGTTGCAGGCGTCAATGACCAACAGCAACTGGGCCGCGTCCACCTGCTCCAAGGCTCGCTCGAGCTCGCGGTCCGAAACGCCGTGCCGCAACAGAGACTCCCAGCCATCGCTGGCAATCTGTGCTAGATCGTCTGGATAGCCGAGATCGTGCGGAAGCAAATAGAACTGGTCCTGCCGCGCGATGCCGTGCCCGGCGAAGTACACAACGACCGTGTCTTCCGCCTGGGCATTGCGCGCGAGCGTATGGAGTGCCGCCAGCAAGTTGCGCTTCGTCGCTCGCTCGTCGACGAGCATGATCGTATCCACGCGGGCGAAGTTCTTGAGCTCGACTTGCTGCCGTTTGATTTCCGCGGCGAACTCGCGGGCATCGGAAACGGCGAAACGCAGGTTAAACCGGTCGTTCTCGTATTGGTTGATACCGACCGCCAGCACGTGTAGCGTCGCGCGCCGTCGCAGGCTTTCGGCGCCGTTGATCGAGAGTGCGGCGTCCTCGCTCTTTACGTTCGCCTGGTTGAATGCATAGGCCGTGAACTCATTCGGCCCGGCGACAATCGGCACGCTGACCTCATAGCGGACGCGCTTGGCTTTTGAGGTATCTGCATCTATTCGCTTGCCGCCGCTTTTGGCAGCTTGCGCCACTACGTCGCCGCGCCAGGCTTTGACCAAGGAGCCGTTGCGAAATAGACGCACGTCACGCGCTCCGCTCGAAGCGGAATGGTCGGGTTGAGCCGGCGCTTCGAGGTTCTCGGTGACCTCAACGGCGAGGGTCACCGTTCGAGTGCCACGCGCGGCGTTATCGTCCGCAGCGGGCAGTTCGACTTCCGAGATCGTCACGCTCGGCTGGCGGCGGTCGATGCGCGAGAGGCTTTTGGCGTCGGGCCGCGCCGGCCGCTTGCCGGTAAGAACGTCTTGAAGTAATCCGGGATGATAGAACTCGTTAAAGAATGCTTCGAGCGGCACGTAGTTGAGCGTGTCGTTGTTGAATCGCCAGATGATTTGTTTCCAGGCTGCCGCTGAGCCATCGAAAAAACCTTCGGGCGTGGCCACCAGCCAATCGGTTTCGCCGATGCCGATCAGCGATGCCAACTCCAGACCGTTGCGGCCGTCATACAGCGTGATCTCGCCAGCGGCCGCCAGCGCCACTCGATAGGCCCCGTTCGGGCTATCCGAATAGTAGACCGCCGGTTTGGAATCTTCGAGTCTCTTCCCACTTTCGATGTCCCATGTCAGCTTGTTGTCGGAGGCTTCGTTCGAGACTTGTTTGCTGTCGGGGCTGAAGACCACCACTCCATAGGGATCGGCGGTCTTTTCGTCGATGGTCCGCAGATGCTTTCCGGTCTTGGCATCGTACAGATGCAGTTTCCATTGCCACGCGTCGTCGCGCGAGTCAAATTCGGAGACCGCCAGCGTGTGCGAATCGGGGCTGAAGACGGCTCGAATGAATTGCACATCCCTCGAGTTTTCGCCTTGAGCGGAAGGGTCGATGACGGCTAACTGCTTTCCGCTCTTCACGTCCCACAGACGAACGCGGCTCGACCCGTTGGCCAGCAGGGAGTTGCCGTCTGGGCTGAATTCCAAGGAGCCGCTTCCGGGCAGGACGCGCAGCTCCTGACCCGTGGCCGCCGTCCACAGCTTGATGCCCTCTTCGGTGGTCGCCGCCAGCAGGTCTCCTCGCGGATTGAAAACG
>Ga0163150_10006181_pt1 | contig 14812 bp, 11 predicted proteins | sample OliLakLV19P2IB_FD_148628 | JGI IMG/M metagenome (GOLD analysis project Ga0163150, IMG submission 148628) | Freshwater microbial mat bacterial communities from Lake Vanda, McMurdo Dry Valleys, Antarctica - Oligotrophic Lake LV.19.P2.IB | ecosystem: Environmental > Aquatic > Freshwater > Lake >...
GTTGGATATAACGCTGTCCGCGTTGCCTGACCGTCCGGGTGAGATTCGGTCCGGTGAGGTGGTAAAGCTCTCAGAGTTTTTGGTCAGCACGTCGCGTGAGATGGATGGCGCTGCGATTGCGATCAACGAGCAACGCTTCGCCTCCAATATCAAGAGTGTCGTTTCGACGGACGAGTTCGGAAATGTCGCGGAAGGCAGCGTGGGCGAGTTCGTGAAGTTTCTCCCTGGGATAACCCTTGAATATGAAGCGGGCGCACTTGCGCGGGGAATTTCGATTAACGGTGTTCCTTCGGAGAATGTCCCTATCACCGTCAACGGATTTAGCATGGCCAGTGCGGGCGGCAACAGCGGGACGGCCCGCGGGGTCCAGATGGACATGACGTCGATCACAAGTACGTCACGCATAGAAGTGGTGTATTCACCCACGCCGGAGTCACAAGGAACCGCCTTGGCGGGGTCCGTGAACATGGTTCCGCGGAGCGCTTTTGAGCGATCGCGTCCGGAGTTCAAAATGAGCGTTTACGCGATGATGCGAGACAGCCAGCGCGAATTAAAGAAGACCCCCGGCCCATTCGAGGCGTCGACGCACAAGATAAAACCAGGGTTTGATTTCTCTTATATTCGTCCGGTGACCAAAAATTTTGGATTTACGCTTTCGGGCGGGCATTCAGAAAACGGCACCAAAGAAGAGTTCATCCAGAACACCTGGCGTGGAGTAAGCGCGACCACGAATGGCGGCGCCTTCCCGCACACGACCCCCGATCGTCCCTATCTCACCAGCACGGCAGTGCGTGATGGCACCAAGCGCGCGGCTCGCTCCTCCTTCGGTGCGACGGTGGATTACCGGTTGTCACCGAATGACCGGCTGTCATTTTCGTACCAGCATTACTATATCGATTTCCTCGTCCTGAATCGGACGATCACCCATACGATCAATTCCGTCGCACCCGGATTCACGCCATTCTCCACGCGCAGTAATCCGGGCCAGGGCACTCTCCAGCTGGCGAATACGTATCGGGATCGCCGCAACGCCACCGCCACGCCATCGCTGGTCTGGCGGCATGACGGGCCGATCTGGAAGGCGGAGGCCGGAGTCGGTCTTTCGTTTGCCCGTAATACCTTCCGCGCCGTCGACAAGGGCTATTTCAGCAATTCGACGGCGCAACGCTCCGGCGCCACCCTCGCTTTCAGCGATATCTTTTATCTGCGCCCTAACACCATCAGCGTCACCGATGCCGCCGGTGCACCGCTCGACCCGTACAACATAAACAATTACGCGGTCACGGCCGGGACCTCCAATCCCGTGACCAACTACGCGACGCAGCGGGGGGCGAATGCGAGCATCGCACGTGACTTCAATGGCCGGCTGCCGCTGACGCTGAAAGCCGGACTTGATTTTCGCCTGGATCAGCGCGACCAGCGCTCGGCCAATTACGCGTACTCATTTGTCGGCGCCGATGGTCGGGCCAGCACTACGCCCGTCGGCAGCGATGACGGCGCCGGACCGTTTTTTGCTCCGGGGTACTCGCAAAGGGAGATGCCGTTCGGGTTTCCCCGGGTGCAGTGGCTGGATAACCAAAAGCTGTGGACCTACTATCAGGCCAATCCGACCCACGTGACTCTTAACGCCAACACGGAATACCTCGCTTTCGTGAACGGCTCAAAATACGCGGAAGAGCTGGTGTCGGCCGGCTATCTGCGGGGCGACCTGTCATTGCTGGATCGACGCTTGAAACTCGTCGGAGGCGTGAGAGCGGAGCAGACCAACATTAAAGCGGAAGGCCCATTGACGGATCGAACCCGCAACTACCGGCGCGATGCCAATGGCAACGTGATTCTCGTGAACGGGACTCCGGCATTGATCGTGCCCGCGAATGATGCGCTAGGGGTTTCGCGTCTGACCGTGATTGATCGCGGTGCGCGGGCCAGCAAGGAGTATCTCCGGTGGTTTCCCAGCCTGAATGCCAGTTACAATGTGCGCGATAATTTGATCGCGCGCGTGGCTTACTATCACTCGATCGGGCGGCCTGATTTCAATCAATACGCCGGTGGGCTGAACCTTCCGGATGACGAACTTCCGCCGAGTTCCACCAATCGGATTGTCGTCAGCAACGCGGCCATCAAGCCGTGGAGTGCGCAGACGGTCAGCACCCGCCTGGAATACTATTTCGAAGGCGTGGGGCAGGTTTCAGTTGGCGCTTTCCAGCGGGATTTTGAAAACTTTTTTGGCGACACCACCTTTCGTCCGACTCCGGCATTTCTTGCGCTGTACGCTTTGGATCCCGGCACGTATGAACCCTACGACGTTGCCACCCAGCATAACATCGCGAGCGACGTCCGCATGACGGGTGTCGATGTTAGTTACCGGCAGGCGCTCACATTTTTGCCGCGTTGGGGCCGGGGCGTGCATGTGTTCGCAAATGCCGCCTCGCAACGCACGGAAGGCGATGCCTCTGCGAACTTCGCCGGATATATTCCCCGCAAGGCGAGTTTTGGTTTCAGCTTCGTACGCGAACGGTATAATTTCCGCATGAACTGGAGCTATCAGAGCAAGAATCGACTGGGTGTAGTTGCTGCCGGCAGCAGTATCGATCCGGGCACTTACAATTGGCAGTCCAAGCGGCTGTTCCTCGATATCCTGGGCGAATACTATTTCACGGAGCGCTTCGGCGCCTATTTCACCCTGCGCAATGTGGGAGACACTCCGGACCAGCGCGAGGTGGAGGGTCCGAATACGCCGTCGCATGCGCAGTTCCGTAGTCGAGAACTCGCTGGTTCGCTCTGGACCTTTGGGCTAAAGGGTACGTTTTGATTTTCCCTGTTATCTTCGCGGCGGTCGCGTACGTTCACCTTCACGCTCCATTTATGACTCCTTTCAATCGTCTGATTTTTATCCTCACGGGCCTCGCCTTGGCTGCCGTTGCGCCTGGAGCGGTTTATCAGGGAAACGGAATAAAGATCGGCGAAGTCACGGCCAACTCCGCGGTGATCTGGACACGGTTGACGACGGCACCGGAGGCTAATTGGCAGGGTCTCCCGTTTCTCGAGCCCTCCTTGGACGGAAATCGCGAAGGATTTAAGAGTGCGACCGAGGTGGCGAGGCAGTCCGGAATGAGCGCGGCGGCCAAGAAAGCGGAACAGGCGGCCGGGGAGCAACCGCGCGTTTCTCAGGCTGAACTTCGCGATATCGTGACTAAGGCGGACTGGAGGTCTCAGCTGGCCCCGGGGCGAACGCTGGCCGACATGCACGGGGCATTGCCCGGAGCGGCCGGTTCATCGCGGGTGGTGCTCCTCCCCAGCGCGGGCGGGGCTACCATCGAAACTCCCTGGGCCGCGGTCGATCCGAAGCGAGACCACACGCGTCAATTTACGGTGGAATCGCTGAAACCGGGTACGGCCTATCGAGTGCGCGCCGAGTCGCGGGATGCAAAAGGTGTGCCCGGGGCGATCGTCGAAGGTGTTTTTCGTACTGCTCCCGCCGCTACCGTGGCGGCACCGGTCAAGTTCGCGGTGGTGACCTGTGGCGATTATCCGCGACGGGACGATCCGGCGAACGGCCATCGCATTTATGAGACGATGAATCGAATGGGACTGGATTTCATGGTGCACACCGGCGACGTCGAGTACTACGATAAGCCGGATCCGTGGGCGACGTCGGCAGAGTTGGCCCGCTTGAAGTGGAATCGACTGTTTGCCTTACCGTTTCAGCGCACGTTCCACAACCGCACGCCGGTTTACTACACCTACGACGACCACGATATTCTCAAAAACGATTGCTGGCCGGGCCAGAGCTATGGGGCGCTGACTTGGACGGAAGGGGTGTCTATTTTCGCCGAGCAGACGCCGAGTTCGCCGCTGCCGTATCGAACTTTTCGTCACGGCAAGGATGTCCAGATCTGGGTCGTGGAAGGTCGCCAATATCGCAGCCCTAATTCGGATCCGGACGGACCGGCAAAAACCATCATGGGCGCAGACCAGAAGGCATGGCTGATGCGCACCATCGCGGCCTCCGATGCGACTTTTAAGATTTTGCTCAGCCCAACTCCCATTGTGGGCCCGGATCGCGGAAACAAGAATGACAATCACGCGAACGCGGGTTTCAAACATGAGGGCGATGAACTTCGTCGTTTCCTCGGTGCCCAGCGCAACCTGGTGGTCGCGTGTGGCGATCGCCATTGGCAATACTTCTCCACCGATCCGACGACCGGGACGCGCGAGTATGGCTGTGGCCCATCGTCGGACGTGCACGCTGGCGGCTACCAGCCGCAACCGGGCGACGAAGCCGTGCAAAAATTCTTTCGGCTGCAGGGCGGCTTTCTGACTTTTGCCACTGAAGCCGGTTCGGGCGGGCCGTTACTGATTGCGCGCCACCATGCCGTGGATGGGTTGATCATGCATGAGACCGCACTCGATAAGAGTGGCACGCTTACGGTCAGACCCATCCGTTACTGAAAGGCGTCAGGCTCGGTAGTCGAGCCGTCTAGCGAGTCCGTGCTCGATGGGACTGCGGCCGCCCCGGGCTGCGTCCGTTTCGGCCGGAGATGGGGGATGCTTTCCGCCATTCCAAGCTGGCCCAAAACCATTGCAAACGGACGTCTCTACTTTTGCCTGATCCAGGCCTCGTTGAAACTCGCGTGCTTGATGGATTTTTTGTCGTCAGCGTCGAAGTGACTAAAGCTAACATGGATCCAGCCGTCGGCGCCGGTGATAATCGCCGGATAATGCGACCGGATGGACATATCGTCCATGAGGGGCTTGTGATAGCGCCACGATTTGCCCCCATCCTCTGAAAGCGAAACGGTGAGTCGATGACGCCCGGATTCGGTGTCGTTATTGATCAACACCCAATTTCCATTGGTCAGCGTTATAATATCACAGGCCGTGCCCGAATTCGGGAGCTCAGAGTCCTGCACCTGCGACCAAGTTTGTCCCTCGTCGCGCGAGCGGCTAACGTGCAGCCGTTTGGGCGGCGGACCGTTGTCGCGCATATACGCCACCAGTTCTCCGGTCGCCGTTTCGGCGATGCTGGGTTGAATGTTACCCACTCCGACCAAGGGGTCGCTGGTCCGCCAGTCTTCGCCGCCATCGTCTGTATACGCCATCAGCGAGAAGCTGAAGCCGTCGGAATAGAGCGGGACAATCATCCGCCCGCTTCGCGTGAAGAATGGTTTGTTCCGGGTCTGCCAACCCATCCGCCGGAAGTAAGGATAGCCGAGTTGTACTTCGTCGGTCTTGCCACCATCCACGGAGGGAACCCGGCCGGCGCGTTTCATGTCCTCTCCGCGTGCCAGTGAGAGCAGTCGGTCCGCGTGCTGAGCCCAGCGCTCCAACTGGGGACGCTTCAAGGGATCTGCTTCGAGGTCCGCGGTGGTGCGCGCGAGCTGTTGTTGCACGGAAGCGGCAAACGCATCGTTGGGTTGAATGCCCCGTTCCGTCTTGTCGCCAGCTTTGATCAGCAAGGTGTCCTGCCAGTTCCAAGTGGGGGCGCCGTCCGTATTCAAGTACTCGGTACTCCGTCTATATTTGATCAGGGACGTCTCCCACTGATTGGCGATGATCGTGATCCACATCAGCCAAAGCCGGTTCTGCCGATCGACGAAGAGAACCGGATTGCAGTCGGGGAAGTCCCTCACGTCGGCCAGGAGAAAGGGTGCGCTCCAGGTAGACTGACCTTTCTTTTTTCGCGCACCCATGATGCGCACATCGTCAGCCCATCGTTCGCCGCTGCCTTGGAACCAGCCCACGAGAAGATCTCCGTTGGAGAGTTCGACCAGCGTGGAACCGTGGGTATGTTCGGCTTGAACCGGGAAAATGAGTTCGGTTTGCACGAGGGGTGCGCTTCCGCCGGAGCTCTCGGCGGCAGTCGCGTGGCCGCAGAGTATAAGCAGAACAAGTACGCCTGCGGGGCGAAAAAAGGGCGCGGCGCCCAGGCCAGATCGGGGTTTCATGGGAAGAAAGGGTTTGGGCGACGCCGAAATGAGACGAGGTTTTTCCACAGCGGGGCGAACGGGGACCATGCGGTCCGCGGCGGGGCGATTCGACGAAACACTACTGCGCGTTGCGTTTGCCGGCTACGCGCTCATCGACCTCGCGACGGATGAGGCCGAGATCGCGGAAGGACGGGCGCACTGCGTCCTGTCCGGTTTGATCGGACTCGTTGGCCGCAAACCCTGAACTTGTCCCCTCCGCGTTAGCCTTGGCCGGAATATTTCCCACTCTGGCGTGTACGCTCTAGCCGTTGTTTACGCCTATCATTTCTTTGTCATTGCGAGGAGCGCAGCGACGAAGCAATCCATCTAGCTGGATCGCAACGCTCTCGTTCCTCGGGCTCGCGATGACAAATCAAAGGGTGAAATATCCGCGTTAGCGCCGCGGGGCTTTAAGTTTCTGAATAAAATAATCGGTCGGCGTTGCGTGCTTCACGCCCGGCGCTCCCGGGTAAACGAGTTCGCAGGCGAGGCCGAGCGCGACACAACGCTCCTGCAGCTTCACGCCGAAGTTAGACGTGTGCGTTGGGTCCTTCTGGTCCTGACCGAGAGCAGGTGGGGCGCTGTAAATTAGATACACCGCCGGGTCGTCCGAGGTGGCCAAGGCGTAAGGCGAGTACTCGGAAATCCAAGGCAGGATTTTCTCCCGGCTCGCGAGGAATTGTTCGAAGCCGCCGACCCCGAAGGCGTGTCCGCCGTACCGGCTGTTGGGCGTCCACGCTTTCATCTGCTGCGGATCGAGGCTTGTCTGGGCGCCGGTGACCGCTGCGCACCAGAGGCGGGTGGATTCCCGCGCGATGGGATCGCTGCTTTTCGGATCGGCGAGATCGTCGTGGTAGGCCAGCCACAGACTCGAGCAGGCACCGGCGGAACCGCCGGCGGCACCGATGCGCTGCTTGTCGAGGTTCCATTCCGCGGCCTTGCTGCGGACGAACTGCAGGGCTCGCGCAGCGTCGTGCAGGGGAGCTTTCACCGGCGGAGTCACCCGCTCGGCTTCGGCGTGTTTTATCATGCGGTAGTTGATCGCGACGACCGAAATTCCGCGGGCGAGCAACGTCTCGACGTTCACGAATTTGTTTACCCGTTCTTTTTCGCCGCTTTGCCAACCGCCACCATGGATAACAAACACGAGCGGAGTAGGTGTCTTGGCTTCAGCCTTCCAAAAATCGAGGACGTGCCGTTCGTGCGCCCCGTAGGGCACGTTCGCCAGCGTGGGTTTCACCACCTCTGGGTTTTCGGTGGCGGCTTGCCTGGCTTTCGGCGCCTTAGCGGCCTGCCCGAAGGAAGCGGGGGTGAGCGTGGCCAAACCGATCAGGAGACAAGCGGATAGATGAGCGAAACGCATGGATGAGTGAATGGGGGTTTCGGTTGATTTGCCTGATTCTGCGACGATTGCCAATCGCGTTGAACCAGGATTCTGAACAGGTGTGCGAACAACAGCGAGATCCGGTGCTGCGGAAGGTCGCCGACGCCTCGTTGAGGCGCAGAACGTAAGGGCAATCGCGCTGCGTGGGAAAGGCTCCGCAATATCTTGCGAAGTTGGCGGATGCGTCGTCGGCTGCTTTAAGTCCGTTTCAGCGCTGCTGAACATTCGCCTCACGCTTGGGTGGGCAAGAAACCGACGCTGAATCTGATACTCTAATACATAATTCCAGATTCGGGTCGATCTGGGTGAACTCACGTGTCTTCCCTTCCTATCAAAGTGCTCCTCGCGGAAGACGACGCCGTGTCTCGCTTGTTGTTTAAGGAGGTCTTTTCGACTGATCCACGCTTCGACGTCCAAATGGTCAACGACGGCACCGCGGCGTGGGAAGCGATGCGGACCGGGTCTCAATTCGACGTCTTCGTGTTCGATCTTATGATGCCTGGGTGCAGTGGGCTGGACCTTGTCTTACGGGCCCGCAGCGATCGCCGCTTGTCGAATATTCCCGTGGTATTGTGCTCAGCGTCGAACGACCGGGAAACTATTTCAAGGGCGGTTACCGGGGGCGTTCGGCATTATGTACTCAAACCGATTTCGCGTTCCGACGTCCTGAAAAAAGTGCTTGCCGCGGTGAATTCGAAAATACCGATCCGCTCTCTGGATTTGGCGGCGGCCGCATGCGGACGATTGGGCGTTTCAGATCAACGCCTGGGTGAGCTGATCCAGCATTTTTCGCAAGCAGTCGTGCTTTGGTTGTCAGAGTGCCGGACGGCCATGCGCGAACCCGAATTGTGCTCGGTGATGGCCAGGGCGAATGGGCTGAAGGGCGCGGCGGCAAGTTTGGGCGCTGCGTCGATGGCAAATGAACTTACGGAATGTGAGGCAGCGTTCGCGGTGATTACCCAACGCAGCGCCACCAAATCGGATTTCTTGAGTCGTTCCGATCTGGACGAAGTTGAGCGGTGCGCCAATCGGATTTCGAGCGAACTTAGCCGAATCAACGACTTCATCAGCGGCAGAGTTTGACGGTATCGGCGGTGAGATATTCGTCTGCTTCGCTGTCCGCCGCCAGAATCGAATGCCAAGGTCAGGCCGTGCGGTCTGAAGCGGTCGCGCGCGGATGCTCAAGGTCTGATCCGGAATCGAGCTTTGGGATGGATCGGCTCGTCAGCAGTCGCTAATTATAACGCGACGACGTTGGATTGTTGAGCTCCGTTCGATGGCCGCGCTCTCGTGACTCATTACGGCCGGAAGCGCCCGGCGCGCATAAGCTCAAAGGATCGCAGGGCCGTCGCCGCGTCATCCCGCGCCTTTTCGCCGGTTTGCGCACGAGAATAAATCCCCCGCTGAACGTCCGCAGGCGTGACTGAACCAAACGCGCCCAAGCCAGTGCGGGAGGGGTTAGACTTGCTGAGCCGCGTCCGCGTCTTGCGTAGCTGAGGACGACGAGTCGAGTTCCGTCAGGCCAGTGCGGCGCGACAATACTCGACGCATTTGGCCACTTCCTTCACCGCGCCCGACTCGGGCGGAATCTTGTATTCAAGCTCGACGTTTGCTGGGAAGCTCCACTTTTCCTTCCGCATCAACTGCAGGATTTCCTTGATGGGAGTTTGGCCTTTACCCCACGGCAGGTTGCCGCCGTCCGCGGTGCGATCCTTCAAATGGAGATTGAGAATGTGGCCGTGATATTTCTCCAAGACGGGAATCGGCGACTTGCCCTTCGTGCCCGCTACATAGTGGCCGACGTCAAAATTCAACCCGATATATTTTCCGTGCTCGAGCAACGGATCGGGCTGATCCAGCTGAGGAAAATTGGTCGTGTGGTTGTGGAAGCCTACTCGAATCCGGTGCTTCTCGGCGAAGGGTGCAAGCCGCTTCACCATTGCATCGGAGCGCTCGGTGGTGATCCCTTCGCACCCGAGTGCCTTCGCAACCTGGAAGTTGAATTCGACCTCTTCGTCCGACGGGCCGAAGGAGATTTTGTGGATGTGGATATTTACGCCCGCATCGTTATATAGTTTCCGCAGTTCGCGGCATTTCGCGAGCTGGGTTTCGCGTTGGGCGTCGGTATAGCGAGGGCTTGGTGCCGCCGGCGTATTTTTCGCCTTCCCGCTTCCGGCGGCGACGGCGAATCCGGCGTAAGTTTGAATGGGTGCCCCCATCATTTCAACCTCGCTGAGTCCGGCGAAGAGCAAAGCCTCCAACAGCTCCTCCGCACTGGTCAGGGCACTGCGGTAGCTATAACTGATCGTGCCGATCCGCACGCCGTTGATCACAGAATTCGGGGGACGCGCGGCGCGGGCGGCTGCGTTTCCGCGCCGCGTTAACAGGGCGCCGGCGGCAAGCGCCGTGGCATGGCCGAGAAATGCGCGGCGGGTGATGGGATAATACGGGGATACAGGAGAGGACATGCGGGGGAAGGGATAACCGGGGGAAGGTTGGTCAGAGAAGACTTCGAGCACACGGAAAAAGCGCAGAGCAACGCGCACAACTTTTAGGGCAGCGACCGATGGGGCCGGCAGACGCTCAGACCCTGACTTGCTTTCTGTCATGGGTGCCGTAGTGTGGTTTCTCTGTTCTTTGATTGGTTTGCACACCAATCCGATCGTGGGCTGTCATTTGAGGGCCATCGGGCCGCGAATGAAGGTCCATAATCGTTTTGCAAAATGGGGGTGTTCTGGATTCTACCCTTGGTTGGAGTGCGCCGTTGCCTGTCGAGAGTCGTGGGTCTCTCGTTAAATCCCCTGCGAAACAAATAAACGGCAAAACTGAAGAAATGCCATTGGCAGCCTAAGTGCGGCCACGTTGGTCTAGCGACACCTGCTAGCTGGAACTAACGACGACAGCAGGCATGGCGTGTGGAGCGGTCCGCGGACCACACGTTGTATCTTCCATCCGGGGACTGGCTGGTACCTCAGCGCGTGTGGCGGCGTGGTATCGGCGAGATCAAAGTCACACTATCACAGGTAGACGCGGTGCGCGAAGGTCAGGGGCACGCGGGTTCAACTCCCGCCACCTCCACCATTTTCATAATATCCCCTAACTGCATGTTGATATGCGGTTAGGGGATTAAATTTTCACCGCGTCAATCAGGCGGGCATGAAGTGCCGAGGGCTCAAGCTTGTCGCCCGTCGTCTTCCGACCGGTCCCACTGCGTGGTCCGTGAGTGGATCCATCAACGAAACGCAAATTCGTCGTCAGTTCCGGGACCAAACCGAGGCGCAGAAGAAGTAACCACTCATGAGCACTAATAAACACTGATCAAATAGATCCAGATCGATGGAGTAGAACTTCACCTTCACTTACCGGGTAAACGGCCTTCATCGCGCAACTCCGTTTGCATCAGTGAAAATCAGTGGTTCAACTGCGTTTTCTAGGAAAATCAGGGAACCCAGCGGCTGGCAGCGCTTGAAAGTTCGACCGCAGGGAGCATCGGTCGACTGGATTTTTAAAGCTAGAGCTTAGTCTTTCGCCGGAACTCGCCAGCGGTTTCACCGCGACTCATCTTAAACGCCGCTTGCAAGTAATGGCTATGCGCGAAGCCGGTTTGCGTGGCGATAGCGTCGATGCTGAGGAAGCGCCATTGGGGTCTGCCTGTTACTTGTTACCAAACGTACGAGCCGCCTCCCCCGGATTGGGATGATGATCGTCTGGCGTGAAGGATCAATTCATCGCTTGCTCCTGCGGTGGCGCGTCGTCTTCGCATTCAGTTTCCCGGAGCGATCCATCACATCGTCAACCGTGGTAACTACCGGCGGGACCTTTTTGAGACGACCGGCTCCGCGAAAGCATTCGAACACACGCTCGTTGAAACCAGCGTCCGCTTTGGGTTGGGTGGGATCTCCACGCGTTTGGCCTCATGCGGAATCATTTTCACCTCGCACGTGAGCGCGGCCCTTCCGCATCCGTGGCGACCGCGTTGGGGCGAGTGGAGGTCGCGGTAGTCGCGCACCGCGCAAGTGCGCCTGTTCGGCTAGAATTAGATTATAGAGCAACGAGGCTCCGTGCATGACCTCGGAAAAATTACATGCATGGAGAAGTTGCTCCCGCATCGGCGCCGGCAGACTGGCGACCTGCGGGTGCTGCCACGCGAAATCCACCTGATCCCATGGTTGGCGTCGCGCCACCAATTCGGCGAGGAGCGAGTCCGTGCTGCGTGGGCTCAAGCGAATGCGTTCGCTAAGGTATTCTGCCTCAGCGCGGCTCAGGCGCAACGAGCATTCCTCCGGAAAGTCTGCGGGAGGTGGCATCAGCCCGGCGTGCCAGTTGGGAACGACGAGGTCGTCGTGCTCCGCATCCCGCTCTTCCGTTCGGCGGGTATGCCGGCCAAGCTGCGTGTGGTGCCGGTCGAGACTCCGGGAGTATTGCGACTGGGCACCCGCAAAGGCGCGAATTCCCCAGACGGAAAGTCCCTGCCAATAGACACTGCTGGGCAAGCGCTTCAAAGTCGTCTTGGCATACTTGCCAATATTACGGTCTTTGTCGTCCGAACGCTTGATGGCTTCGATGAGATCGGTTTCCGCCCGGCGCGCACGGTCGGGCATTTGTGCCGAACTCACACCCTTCTTTTCGAGCCTTTGATAGGTCCACGGGACGAGCAGGAAATATCGCGCCCGCGTCTTGATGGTGCTGGTGCCGGGAAAAAGTTGATCGGCAAATGAGTCTCGCACTGCACCGATTCCAAGTTCGTCACGCGTATCGCGCTCTTTGAACAGATCGACGACATCGAGCATCTTGCGGCGCTCGTGTTCGGAATAGTCCAACCAAGTGAATGGCGAGCAATGAATCCGGTCCTCCGTCGGTGAGCTTGCGCTGTTCGGATTGATCGGTGGGTAACGATGCTCCCGCGGACTTGAGGAAGCTGAATAAAGTCGGACGTTTCCCGCCGACCTTCCAATCGGTGCCGGTGATGCGGTATTCGGTTAAAGTTCTAGGTGGTGCTTACCGCGTTCGTCGGGACCATTCCAGCGCTCCTCGGGCAATGGCAGGTAGAGCATGAATTTGGCGGCGGGATCGGCCTGGCTGAGGAGCCAGACCTGATGCTTGAGCCAGATTTGCCCGTGTTTGGCCTTAGGATCATAGGCAAGGAGGTGAAACGCTTGGGGCGCGCTCTTGGCGAGATGCGCCTGGAAGGCTGGGACCAGACGGCGGAATTCCTCTTGGGGATCAAACCACACGCAGACCCGCGCCCGCTTCTCATGGGAGAAACGCTGCTGGATTTGGGCGAGGAAGGCGGGGGCTAGCATGGCGACTAGATGAGCGCGATTCGGTGCTTGGTCAGGAAATCATCGCCGTCGGGTGAATCCGGCAGGTCTCCTATCGGCGTTTCGTTTAGTTTGGCTGCCATGCCTGCTCGTTCAAAAAGGGCGACGCAGGGCCTCTTATCGAAACGGCTCAAGTAACGGAGGCCATCGAAACCTGCCGGGTGTTCCTGGATGCGCAGGCCCCACTCCTGAGGCACGGAAAGATCGGTGGAGGTAAGCGCACTTAGGTCAACTTTGGCACGGCTAGCCGCGGTTTCTTCGGTAAGGTCGCAGAGTCGTAGCTCTGGAGTATCTACCTGACTGATGCTTCGGGTCGTCCAGAGCTTGAGTGAAACCGGAGAGCCCTCGTTGAGAATATCGTCGCCAAAACGCTCCCAGATACAGGTGGTGAACTCCTCGCCCAAGTAGAGAACTTTGCAGGGGCAGTTCGCATGGCTGAACCGATGTTCGGGGTTCAGGCTAAAGTAGATCGCGCCTAGTCCCTTCTCATGAAGCCGCCACAGTTTGCACGCCGGGTAGAGCGTTACCGGCAGGTCGCTTTTGGCGAAATCGGGGAGTGGTCGGCGAATGGGACGGCTGACGGGCATGCGTTGATTATATCATGTCCCTTATTTAGCTACGAAGCCGAGCGCAGCACGTTTCACCGCGTCGAGTTTGCCGTCGCGCAAAGCATCCAGCGGCCGTTGTCCTTCGAGGGAGTCGCGTTTGTTTAGGAAAAACAAAATCGCACCCCAATCGTCCACGACGGTCGATGCACGTAAGATGCCGAGCACTTCCTCCAAGCCGGGAAGCACGCCTTGAGCATTAAACTGCCAGACGGGGAAACGCACCGCGTTCTGCCGGTTTTCGCGCCAAGCCAAGAGGCGACCTTTTTTATAGCGATCAATCACCGCCTGTCGGGTGATGTTACCGAGAAAGGGCCGCGCCCCCTCCGCGGAGACGCCACCGCCTTCGGTCTCTTTTATGTTCTGCTGGGCCAACACGCCGCGCACCATTGCGGTGGCCAGGCCACTTTGCGGTTTCTTGGCTCCCGCCAGGTTACGAGTAGCGGCGAGGACAATGAGCTGAGCCACCTCGGTGACGTCATGCCGGGAGAGGAGCGACTGGAAAAGGCCCTCGATTTTGGACACATCTTTGCGCCAAGTCGCAGGCACCTCGGTGGGGATGGCATAACCAAAGCGAGGCGTGGTCGGATGGGCGAGGGTGATTGGCATGGAGGAATACTTGGCAAACTTGTCAAGTTTGTCAAGTTCGACAAGTTTTGAGCTAATCTTCGCTGGTGACGCCCACGAACCGCCCCTCCTTGAACGTCTGCGGACCGCGCTCGCCGCCTGCTTCCCCGACCAAGACCCTTCCACCCTGGAGACAGAGGTCGTCAACGAACTCAAAAAGAAAACCAAGGGCTACCACCGCGCCGAAACACTCGGCGAATGGCTCCATGATGTCTTCTTCGAAGCTCACAACACTCTCTACCAGCAACGCCCTATTCTCTGGCACCTCGCCACCAATCAAACACGCACGGAGCCTGGCTTCGCCTGCATCGTCCACGCCCATCGCTTCGACCGCGACGCCCTGGCCAAACTCCGCAGCGTGTATATCCGCGACCGCATCGCGGTTCTGAAACGCTAAGCCGCTCAAGCCGCTCAAGCCGGTCAAGATGGTCAAGATGGTCAAGCGGCTGCAAAGTCCGCACACCACCACGGTCGCCGCGTTCGTTATTGCGGGTGTTTTCCTTGGAATCGCGGTCTGGTTGATCCAGCGGAATCTTCGTCACAACGAGCCCGGTTTACGCGCTCCGTATGCGCTGGCGTTCGCTTTGATCATATCCGCCGCCGGGTGTTTAGTGCGTGGCGCCTGCCGTCCCCGTATGGACTCATCGCCGGTAGCATTGTCTGCGCGCTGGCCGCGCTCCTCTTCTACTACGCCGATCATCGCCGCTGGGTACGAGGACATGGACCTACCGAAAAAACGGTAGATGCAGAGTGCCCGGTTTCCGTGTGTTTTTGTCCGGCGTCCGAACCCAACGAACTCGTTAGGGTATTGCGTCTGTAACCAAAAAAGCACCGGGACTCTCGCGAACCCTCCCGGCTTGTCGAAGTCAAGGATGTCCGAAAACGCCCCGCAAACCAGCTTTCGGA
>Ga0163150_10006184_pt1 | contig 14804 bp, 16 predicted proteins | sample OliLakLV19P2IB_FD_148628 | JGI IMG/M metagenome (GOLD analysis project Ga0163150, IMG submission 148628) | Freshwater microbial mat bacterial communities from Lake Vanda, McMurdo Dry Valleys, Antarctica - Oligotrophic Lake LV.19.P2.IB | ecosystem: Environmental > Aquatic > Freshwater > Lake >...
AGCAGGGGCAGCAGCACGGGCAGCAGCGACAAGAGCGGCAGCACGGGCAGCAGCAGCAGCAGCGACAAGAGCGGCAGCACGGGCAGCAGCGGCAGCAGCGTCAGCAGCAGCGTCGGCTCGGGAGGTGGTCATGGTCGGGTGTCCGGGGTTTCGGGGTTTCGGGGTTTCGGGGTTTCAGGGTTTCAGGAATCGCGGCTAACTTCGCGCGCGCGGAATTCGGCCTCGGCCCAGTCTGGGCCGCACTGGCGCAGGGACTCGATTATTTCGTCGGCCACGGCCTCCGACGCGTAGCAGTAGCGGTACTCGTCTCCGAGCGTTTCCTGTGACCACTGATCACGGTAGCGCGTCTCGATAATCCAGACCGTGGCAGGCGCGGTGCTAGGACGGCGGCTGCCGCTGTCGTAGAGGGTGCGGGGTTTCACGACGCACCGCCGTCCAGGTCGATTTGCGCTGCACACTCCGCGCACGGAACGCCGGTGAGCGGCCTTGTGCACCCGTCGTCTACATCGCGCACGTTATCGGAGAGCCGAGGATCGGCCGTCAGAGTCACCACACCGTGCGCGGAGCACACTGGGCAGCACGGGCGGCCGGCCGAGTCCTGCGCATATCGGGCGCCGGCAGCGGCATCGGCATCGGCTCGCAGGGCGACAAGTGCGGCAGTAGCACGCGCGAAAGCGTTGTATGGGGAGAGGTCGCGTGCAATGGAGAGTGCTAGAACGGCGAGGGATCTTTCGGGCATGGTCATGGGATCGGGTTTCGGGTTTCGGGGTTTCGTGCGGGGTTTCAGGAATCGGCACGGGCGCGGCCGGCATTGACGGCGCGGAGGGCATCGGAAAAGGCCGCATCGGAAAAAGCAGCATCGGCCTCGGCAGCATCGACACGGGCGCGGGCACTGGCGGCATCGGCGCTGGCGCTGGCGGCATCGGCGCTGGCGCTGGCGGCATCGGCCAGGGCGCGAGCGCGAGCGCTGGCTACATCGGCGCGAGCGAGGTCGAGTGCCGAATTAGAGAGTCTGACATCGGCGCTGGCTACATCGGCGCGATTGCAAACGGCGCGGTTGCAGACGGCGGCATCGTAATGGGCGCGAGCGGCATCGGCACGGGCGCGAGCGCCATCGGCGAGGGTGGCATCGGCATGGGCGCGAGCGCGAGCGCGAGCGCTGGCGGCATCGGCGCGAGTGAGGTTGGCGCGAGCGGCATCGGCCAGGGCGGCATCAGCCAGGAAGCGAGCGAAGGCGAGTGCGAGAGCGGCATCGGGCATGGGGATCGGGCTCGGGTGTCAGGGGTTTCGGGGGTTTCAGGAATCGGCGCGGGCGTCGGCAGCAGCGTAGGCAGCAGCAGCAGCAGCAGCAGCAGCAGCAGCAGCAGCAGCGTCAGCAGCGTAGGCAGCAGCAGCGTCAGCAGTGTAGTCAGCAGCGTAGGCAGCAGCACGGGCAGCAGCAGCACGGGCGTCAGCAGCACGGGCAGCAGCAGCAGCAGCAGCAGCAGCGTCAGCAGCGTAGGCAGCAGCAGCACGGGCAGCAGCAGCACGGACAGCAGCGTAGGCAGCGTCAGCAGCAGCGGCTCGGGAGGTGGTCATGATCGGGCTCGGGTGTCGGGGGTTTCGGGGTTTCGTGCGGGGTTTCAGGAATCGGCGCGGGCGTCAGCGAGGGCGACGTGAGCGAGGGCGCGAGCGTCGGCCAGGGCGGCATCGGCGAGGGCGAGGGCGGCATCGGCCGCATCGGCATCGGCACGGGCGACGCGAGCGCGAGCGCTGGCGGCATCGGCCGCATCGGCCAGGGCGAAGGCGCGAGCGCGGGCAGAGTGTGCGAGGTCGAGGGCGACAGAGTAGGCGTTCCAGCGAGCGAAGGCGAGGGCGCAGGCTGTATCGGTAGGGGTCGACATGGGATCGGGTTTCGGGTTTCGGGGTTTCGGTGCGGGGGATTTTTCTCTCCCGCGCTTCCATCGTAACTCTCCGCGGCTGGCTTGCAATCTTTCCTCCCACCTTTTCTGTAAGGGTACTGTAAGCTGTACCCTGTAGCGTTGTCTGCTAGAACCGTGCCGTAGCGCACCGTTCCAGCGTATTTTCGCACGGTATTTTGCACATTCCTAGTATCGTCATAACTCTATATTGGTGCATTGGTTATCCTAATTTCGACGATCGTATGCCGGTTGAGCTTCCTAGGTCACTTCTAGCCAGCGTGCATCCTGCGCGTTCCTGCGGCTTGGAGAGGCAAGGTGCTCGGAAGCAAACAAAAAATCGCATAATCGGCTGGAAACCGCTGTTTACAGTAATAATACGTTGAGGAATGTCGGAACCCCCGGCAATGCAATTACCTAGGAACGGAATAGTATGTATTCTTTCTGTAGCGCAGGATGGTCTCGCTTCAAAAAGGTGGTATAGCAGAGAGGAAGGTGGAAGCAATCTATTGGTTACTAAGCATTTTCACGTTTTCGTGAAAATGGATAAAGTGTTTCCGCGCTCCGCGACAACAGAGGGGGTTTTGACAAAAGTTTGGGATCCAGGATGCCAGTGTCCGCTATTCGGCCTCAGCGTCACCGTTCTAGCACACTGGCCAGCCTGCGGAGCCGCAGGCGGGCCCAGGATCGACGTTAGTAGTGGGGCCGCCCTTCGGTCGATCGGCCTCGGTAGCGTCGATCCTGGGCCTTTGTGGCAATTCGGATCCCTTACGTCTTTTTTACAGAGAGCTCGTTAGGGTTCCTGTAGGGTACTAATGGCAACGGCCTGGAAAATAGCGCAGAATTGGTCGGAAGCTAAAATTTACTAGTCATTTAATATTTTATCGATACCCTAGAAACTTTCATTTGAAGCCCGCTAAGCGACCTAAATATACCTCACAGGTAAATGACCTCCGGGCCTGAATACCACATCTCAATATTCGGCGTGATTAGGGCATCGGGGAGAACCTTCGCCTAATTATTATTATAAATCGCTATAAATCAAGATAGATTACTTTCCGAATATCGTCCACGGACGCACGGATGCGATAGTCCAATAAGAATCACTATGCATAGAGCATGTTGGCTATACATATTAGTCCCAAGGGCAGCAGCGTCAGCAGCGTAGGCAGCAGCACGGGCGACGCGGGCGAGAAATCGATTAGCGTAGCAATTGCCATGCCACGCGCCGATTGTAACCGCTACGTAAGAGATATGTAAGGCGAGGAAGGGGCAATATTAGAAATGCGGGGTGATTTTTTCCCGAGGGCTATTTTTCCCCTGTGCAGGTGTGCAGGAAATGCGGGGTGATTTTTTCCCGAGGGCTATTTTTCCCCTGTGCAGGTGTGCAGGAAATGCGGGGTGATTTTTTCCCGGGGGCTATTTTTCCCCTGTGCAGGTGTGCAGGAAATGCGGGGCTATTTTTCCCCCGTGCAGGTGTTCGCGAGCGGGACCTTGCCGGAAGGCGCACCGCCCTTGCGTAGTCGAGCCCATAGTGCTATCCCGGCCCCTATGTCGCTTTTCAATCGGCTCCAGTCCTCGCCATCCGGTGAGAAACTTGCCCGCAAGACGCACCGTGCTCGCACGAGGGTTGCGTGGCGGATCACGCGCGGGTGCTTGCGGGTCCACGACCGTCTGCCGCACCCGGCTGCGCTCATCCGGGAGGTGCTGCCATCAGCCCAGATTGCTGAGATGCACTTGACCTCTTTGAGTGGCCAGAAGTTCCCATGTCATCCGGGAGACTCACTCAACTACTCAGTGGACTGGGCTAGAGCAGTCATACAGCTCGCCAAGGAGCTGAATACGGAAGTGATCCTCCCAACCGATCCGCTACAGACATCCGAATTCACCTGGGGTCTATTCCACCCCAACGAGTCCCTACGCGCCAACTGGCCGTCCCTCAGAGAAATCATCTCCTACGAGGGCAAGGCAATACAGTACACGCTCAAGATGCTAACCCAGGTATCAACCCTGGAGGTGCATCACAAGTTGCTGAAGTCGATGTACCTGCTACCCATCGAAGCGCAATCCCTGATTGCGATGGCCCGGACACATGCGAAAGAGTTCGCGGACTACGATCAAGAGGACGAACGAAGTCTTATGACGCTCAGGCTGCAAGAGCTGCAACAGCGGGCACGCGCGGGCCTCAACCTGAGGGAAGAGATGAACGCGCTGAAGATGGAGGCCCTGGTGCGAGGAATCACAAAATCGGCCCCCGAGGGCCTCCTGGACACCTTCGCACGGGTGGTACTCAAGGACTCCCACGCCCGCACCCCTAGCACACTGGATGTAACCCGAGCCCCAGCCCTAGGTTACGACCCCGAGGACCCAGAGGACCCCCAGGTAGACCAAGAGGACGATCCGGAGTAGCCTTACGGGACCATGCCCAACCTGATCGAGACGCTCCGTCCAACCGTAGTCGCAATAAAGTTGGTTCGGGGATCGGACAACACGTTCGTTTTCACAGTGCTGGAAAACGGGTTGCCGAAGGACATGAGCCAGTACGCGCTCGTTCTCCCGCACATCAGGTTCAGTAACCTGAGCCGCACCGCTGGTGGCATCATCCCTGGTGACTGGCCGCAAGCGCAAGCAGCCAGTGGGATTGTCCCAGCAGGATCCAAAGCCCTTTCCGAGTGGTTGAACGGGGGCGTAGGGGGACAGATCCACGTCGTCGTGCCCGAGCTGGACTTCTTCCTGCTCGTGAATCACCGGGGTACGAAGAACGCCCAAGCCTTCTCAGGCAGCGGGGTCTTCGACATCCAGGTCATGGACCAAAACCTCGACCTGTCCTCCATCGGTGGCGCAGCCAGCGGCAACAGCTCACGGTCCGTCCAACGCGCCGTCACCGGGACCTGGACCATCGATACCGAAGTCACTGACCCGCTGGTCATTCCCTGACCCCACATGGCACTCGCAAACAGAATCACCGGCGTCGCCCCCCTGGCCGTAATCTTCGACGCCGCAGCGCCAGCCAGCGGAACCACACAACCGACAGGAGGGAACTACAACCTCTTCGACTACCGCTGGAACTTCGGCAACGCCCTATCAGCTCCAGGAGCAAGCCACAGCGGCAAGAGCCTGAGCAAAGCAACCGGCCCCATCGCCGCAGTCGTCTTCGATTCCTCAGGGACCTACTCGGCAACCTGCACGATCACGAAAGAAGACGGCACGACCGAGACCCACACCCAAGTCATCACCGTCACCGCGCAGAACGCCACCTACCCGGCCAACCAGACCTACTACGTCTCGAACGCAACCGGGTCGAACGCCAACGACGGCCTGAGCCCCGCCGCACCGTTCCAGACCTTCGACTACGCCATGACAATCCTGCTGGCCTCCAACGGCCCACGCAGGATGCTCTTCAACCGAGGCGAGAACTGGACCGTCTCAACTGCCGTCGCGACAACCGGCAAGACCGGGCCGTTCGAGATCGGAGCGTATGGCTCAGGAGCCAACCCGATCCTGAACGTCACTTACTCTACCGTAGGACCCTCGGATACATGGTTCAACCTGACTGCCGATGTCACGGATCTCAGGATCCTGGACATGAACATCAAGGGCAACACTAGCTGTGAGATCGGGATTGAGCTTGGGTCCTACGGACTACTGTATCGCAACCAGATCGACAGCTTCGTAATCGCAACACAGGTATACGGCGCTGCGAAAACAGGCGTGGTATTCGCGGGGAACGATTTCTCGAACCAAGTAAACTACGGAGTCTACGCATCGAGTGGTGCTGACCTAACGACGCTGGACTACTTGGCTCTGTTGAACAACAAGTTCACACAGGCAGGAGGAAACCAAGCGCACTTCCGGTCGTACGCCTGTCGGTCAGCGGTACAGAGCAACGTCTTCGGCCTGTGCAATTCGACCATGCTGCGGGTGATGGGCTTGCTCCCGCCGCTCAAGACTCACCTCGTCTGCGTCACGGACAACTCGTTCACGGCAGACGGCGGCACCACCTGGGTCATGGAGCTGGGACCCGAGGGAACTGCGGAGTACCCGCGCTTCGTCGAGAACGTGCTGGTCGAGGGCAACTACTTCAGGATCGCCACGCCGGGGTCAGCGGTCAGCCGGTTCATCGAGTGCTGGGCCAGCAAGGTCGATGTCCGAAACAACATCTTCGATCACTCGGGCGCTAACTGGGGCGGCACGATCGAGGTGGACCGCCGGGGGATCAACAACCCCTACCCGACCGAAGTACGAGTCCACAACAACACCGTCTACCGCTCGACATCGGCGGGTGGAACGTGGCACTTCGTCGAAAACAACGGCATCAACTCCGTCTCGGTCCAGAACAACATCGTCCGCTCGCTCATCACGAGCGTCAACGTCACCACTGGCCCTGGGCCGGTCGTCACGGCGACGAACTACCTCCTGGATCCGCTCTTCGAGAACGAATCGGGCGGGAACTTCCGGCTCCAGCCCACGAGCCCCTGCATCGACACGGGCACGACGCTGCCGGTCTGGTTCGACTACGACTGGACGAACCGACCCGCAGGCCCACAGCTTGCCTGGGACATCGGAGCGTTCGAGTACCCCGGCGGCGGGATCGCGCCGATCACCGGCAGCCCCGAGATCGTGGTCCTGCCCGAGAAGGTGGACCTGAGCGGCATCCTCCAGATCGTCCAAGGCAGCGACTACTTCCTCGGGCTGGTCCTGCGCGACATCGATGGCACGATCGTAGACCTGACCGCCGTGGTCGTCGCCACGGACATCCAGTGCGAGTTCCGTACCGCGGCCTTGCCCACCGGGGTCAAGACGGGCTGCCCAGTCCCCCTGGTCTACCTGGACCCACTCAGGACGACCGGCAAGATTTGGTTGCACCTCATGCGCAACGAAACCGAGCAGGTTGTCGGGCAGGTATTGGCCGGACGTTGGGACATGGAAATCACCCTCAACGGGTACAAGTATCGCGCCTTCGAAGGCAACTGGTCAATCGATCAACTGCAAGTCACTACCAAGTATTCTAGCTAGAGCCCATGCCCGTAACAAACGCACCCAGCGGAACTACCGGAGCGGTCAAAGGCAGCGTCGCCTTAGGCCCTACCGGCATCTCGGTAGAGGATGCACCGGATGCAGTAGCAGCCGCCATCAGTCAGGTGCCGTACGACTACAACGTCGTGGTGGTGATCCTCGATGACGTTGGGCTGGAGAAGTTCAACAGCTATGTAGGGATCACTGGCTACTCCGGACAAGTCATCCGAATCCACAACATCCGAACCCATGTGCAGGATCGGGGAGTGACGTTCAACAACTTCTGGGCCAACCCGACCTGCGGACCTACCAGGGCAGGCATCAGCAGCGAGATGTGGCCGCACCACCACGGGCTTTTCACGAACATCACGGAGAACCCCGGAGTTGAGAGTGGTAATTTCTACCTCGGGCAAGATCCACTAGACAAACAGAACCGTGTTCCGCAACTGATCCAATGCCTACCGACCGCGATCAGGAACGGGAGGCCGAACAGGGTCTATCGGAATGCTAAGATCGGCAAGAGCCACACAGCCCAGCTAGACAACTATGACTGGTGTACGAGAGGAGAGGGCTGGGACATCTTCAAGGGTCACCAGATGAACCTCTCGGATCAGTTTGTGAACTGGCAGTATATCACCAACGTACGAGACGTAGATACTGATGAGATCATCATCACCGCCGACCTCATAACGGAGTACGGTCCCGCGCGTGAGCTGACGGACATGACGGAGTTCCTGGACGATGCAGCGGCGGCTGATCGTTCGTTCTTCCTCTGGTGGGCACCGAGCGTCGGGCACGCGGTCTACCAATCCCCGCCGACGACCGGCGTGGGCGCGATCTCGGCCTTGTCGGTCGCGGACTGGACTACGGCTTTCGGAGAGGCGTACCCGGCTGCTGGCACAAACCACAACTATCCTAACTCCGCAGATCCGACAGAGATCGCCAAGCGGGTGATGTGCCAGAAGCACTGCATCGAATCCGCAGATGAGGTGTTCGGGCGAGTCGTCTCGGTGCTTCAGGCCAACGGGCAGTACACGAAGACAATCTTCATCGTTCTCACGGACAACGGCACCAGCGGGGACTGCGTGGAAGCGCCGTTCGCAGTCGATCGTGCCAAGCGGTTCGTCTACCGTGGCGGCGTGAACTGTCCGCTGTTCATCGGAGGCGCGATCTGCGGCGAAGCCCCGCGCATCTCGAACGCCTTCGTGTGTACTCCTGACATCGGGAAGCTGATCCGAGACATCTGCAAGGTCTATCCCGCAGGAGCTGATGCCAACCTGCTCAACGGAGAGCGGCCTAAGGACAGCGTGGGCATCATCGGCCACCTCAGAGACAAAACGGTCCCGACCCAGCGCACGCTGCTCTACTCGATGAACGGGGGGCAGTACGCCGGGTACGGCTGGGACCCGGCCACAAGACGGTACGTTTCTTCCCCCTCGCAGCTCAATGCCGCCGTCTCCGATGGGGTCCACAGCTTCGTTCGCCAGGGCGGCACCACGGTCACGGAGAAGCTCTTCCTGCACGCGAGCAACGCAGGCAACGGCTACTCGGGCTTCCGACAGCCTGAGAGCGCCAACCTGCTTGCGGGAGCGCCTTCGTCAGCCACGCTCGCTGTTGCGGCTGCTCTGCGTGCTCAGATGAATGCGATTCTAGCAGTCTAGGAATGCCTGTAGCAAATGCACCGAGGGCAGTATCGACCGCAGTTCGGGGAGGGACCCGAGACGATTAGCGCAGTGGCAGCCCTCCGTGCGGCACTCAACAACATCCTGGCAACGTGATACCGTGGCATCAGCCCTCGAAACGCGCCTCGGTGACTTCTACCGTCCTCTTCGAGAAGACATTTTCAAATTCTCCGAGGCAATGGGGGTCGATCCCACGCCGCAGCAGGCGGAGCTGTTCCAGGCGGTCCAGGTAGGCAGCCCCCGCATCGCGGCCAAGAGCGGCCACGGTGTCGGGAAGAGCGCTGGGACGTGCATCGCAGGGGCCTGGAGGACCTTCCAGCACGTCGATGCGCTCACGATGGTCACGTCTCCGACCATGCGCCAGTGCCGCCAGTGGCTCACCGAGTTCGGTCGCATCCTGGACAATGCTCGGAACCCGCTGATGCGGAGGCTCTTCAAACCCACGAAGAGCCAGATCGTGCTCGCCGGGAGAGAGAAGTGGAGAATCGGCTTCGTCACTGCTACCAAACCTGAGGCGATTCAAGGAATTCACCAAGAGAACCTGACATTCATCCTGGATGAAGCGTCAGGCATCGAAGACCCGTTCCTGGAGGCTATCGCAGGCACCCTGACGAACCAGAACTCGATGGAAATCGCTGTCGGTAACCCAAACTTGCGCGACTGCGGCTTTTTTCGCTTCTTCTCAAGCGAGAGAGCCCGTTGGACGTGCATGACGTTCAACTCCGAGGACTCCCCGCTCACTTCGAAGGATCAAATCCAGTTCATTATCGATACTTACGGTCGAGATTCGGACGTTTTCAGGGTCCGCGTGCTGGGAGAGTTCCCGCACATGGACCCAAACTGCATCATTTCGGTCGAAGAAGTGGAAAGGTGCCTGAGAACGCCGCTTTACGATGCGATGCGGGTTCCGCGCAAGTTCGCAGGCAAGATCGCCCCAGCAAAGCAGTTCGGGATCGACTACGCGCGCTTCGGTGGCGACGAAAACGTCATCGCGTGGCGCAGCGGGCAGGCGTTGATGGGATTGGAGTTCTATCCGCACACGGAACCGAGGCATATCAATAAGCTGGCCTTCAAAAAGCAGCTAGAAGCAGGCTGGACGAACGAACAAGCGGCATTTTGTGCCGACGCCAACGGCCTAGGTGACTCGGTGATGGTCGATTTCAAGGAATCAGGGCGCACTGTCCACGAATTCAAGGCACAACAGAACGCTCGCAGAAGCCGAGAATACTCCGACAAGATCACCGAAGCGTGGTTCACGTTCGCTCAGAAGTGCAAGAAATCGGCTGTTTTGCTGAAAAACGATCCGATTCTGATCCAGCAGCTTACGACGAGGCAGTACGACATCGACTCCAGGGGTCGCGTGCGCGTGGAGTCCAAGGACAAGTATATGAAGCGAGGATTCCCCTCGCCCGACCGTGCAGATGCCGTGGTGATGTGCTACTACGATGAGGTGGAAGCGGACACCCAAGTTGCATCGGTTGCGCTGCCGAGGACTAACCGATTCGAGACCCGAAGATGAGGTGCCCGCACGACAACGGCAGGGTTGACGTTACGCATGTCTATGTGGTCGAGGGGACTCATAAGACGCAGAGCGGGGTGTGCGTGGTCTGCGGGCGCAAATTCACGATCGTTGCTGAGATGTTCCCTCAGGAAGCGAAGGGGCACGCGAGTACGGTGGCTAGGCAGATGAGGAAGAAAAAAGGGGCGGCAACGGAGACACACCGAGAACCGTGCCGCCCCGAGACCGCCTAGCGCGTTTGGGCAGCTCCTCTGCAAGAAGGATCTGCCCTAGGTGGGTCTCTGGCCCCCGAGGGGGCTTGGGCAGAGGATAACCCCTTGTGGTCCCACGGTCGAGACTACACTATGGGGGCCATGCGCCCCCTCCTTGTTGTCAGTTTGCTCGGTCTTTCGAGTTGCTTAGCGACAGAGGACTTCGTCAACGAGCGCGATGCGCTGATTGACGGCAAGGTCGACCAGTCGGTAAAAAACACCGAAGATCGCATCGATGCAGTCGATACGAAAGCAACACAGACAACGATCGCGGTTGGCAGATCATTGGAAGGAACGGTACCGGGGATCACTGCTTATCTTCAGAGTGTTTTGGAGCAGTATCCGGTTCCAGGTCGCAAAGCTCCGATCGCCATCCCGCCGCCCCCGCCCCCCGCAGATGTCGGGCAGTGGGCATGGCTAGGCAACATCGGTGGCCCACTAGGAACTGTTGCGGCAATCCTCCTCGCCGCCGTCGCTGGCTATCAGAAGACGAAGAAGGATGCGGTGAAGCAGGTCAACGAAGAGCGCGATGCGGCGCGGGAGACGCGCGGGGAAGCCAACACAGTCCAAGAAGCGCATGAAAAGGGTTATTTCCGCGACGAGGCGGTAGAGACCGCTCGTGTTGCTGCCGAGACCGATAGGGTTCCTCCCAGATTTGATCCGAAGACAGGAAAATTCGTATGAGCTTTCTAGGCATGGGTTCCTCCGGCATCGTGGCTGAAGTCGAGATGTACCAAGGCAGGAATAAGAAATGGCGCTGGCGCGTCAAGGACCACAGCGCCGTGCCCGAGATTTTGGCGAGTAGCGAAGAGTACAGCTCCAAAGCCAAGTGCTTGAAGACCGCCGCCGCCATGGCGTGCCAGCTCGACGTGAAACTGAACACAGGTCCCGAAAAAGCTGCGAAGCGGCTTGACCTGAAATCCAGAGCCAAAGCGGCTCGCAAGCTGAAGGGATCGAAATGAGTGCAGCTCTTATCTACTGTGTCATGTGGCTCGCCCTGCTCGTGGGGATCGTCTTCTTCCGTACCAAGGGAGAGAGCTTCGCGAACAAGTGGCCCGCAATCGTTGGCTGGGTGATGTTCGGAATGCTCGGCTGGCGAGTCTTCGGCAAGTTGCTCGACTTCTAGCCGCCCCGATGAGTGTAGACGACGACACCCAGTCGGACGAGCGACGGCTGGATCCGGATGATCGTCGAGGCCGAACGGTCTTCGACCAGGGCACCCTCGTCCCTATCGCCTTCGTCGTCGTGGTTATAGGCGGCGTCCTGTGGCTGACGTCGGCGCTGAACAGCCTACAGACCGCTGCGGACACTCGCGCCGCCGCCGCTTCGGCCGACGCAGCGGCGACGAAGGCTCTGATCGCGCAAACCGAACAACGGCTGGTGTACCGATTGGATGGCGTGGACTCTCGGATCTCTGGCGTCGTCCAGGTGTGGGAGCTGAGGGCGCTGTTCTTGCGTATGCAGATCGACAATCCCCTAATGAAAGTACCTGAGGTTCGATGACCATGATTGCTCTGCTCCTGGTCGCGTTCGGTCTAGGCGGCGGAACCGTCCACATCGACGGTGGGTTCACGAACAGCGAGCGCGCCGTTGTGCTGCCAACTCCCCCGCTGGGGGCAACGCGCGTTCGGCTGCGCGTGGATCACGACACGCTGATTCGCCACGGCTGGGAGACAGACGGCGACGGCGTGTCGTCGTGGTCGGTTGATGCCTGGATCTCAGCGGGCTGGGATCTGCGCGTGCAGCAGAGCGGGCACCTGCTTTCAAGGCGCGTGAGCCAGATCACGCACGCGGCTGGAACATGCGTGCCGTTCGACGGCTCCTTGGACTACGCCGGGTTCTCGGGCGGCTCGGTCTCGTTGCTGAGAGAGACGGACGGCACGGCCACCGTGCCTGTCTCGGCGGTTGACTCGCTCTCGATCCGTACGCACGCTCGCAGCGCGTGGACCATCGACCTCACCGTGCCGCCGGGCGGAATCTTCGCCTATCTGACTTGGCTGAACGAATCACGCTGGGCGGCTGATGTGTCTTACGAGTGGCTCCAGTAATCCCATGACCCGATTCGGGGGGAAGTGTTCGAGCTAGTCATGGGTCAGGGGGCGGCGACTGTGGAGATGCGCCGCCCCCGCTCTACCCCGCTCTCTGGTAACATGCCTGCGGGTCGGGATTACCTCTTGAGCGGGGGAGTTCCGGCCTAAGTCTGCCAAGCGCCATCGAGATTTTCTCGATGGCGCTTCTCTTTTCAGACGGATTGTTCCAGAGCTGACAGCAAGCAAACCACCTGCGAACGCCCGCCCCATTCGTTTCTCAGACGATTGCGGAGATCGATGAGAGTAGTCGCCTTGCCTTGAGTTGGAGTTGAGAACAAGAGTCCAAACTCCAAATACTTCTTCGGGTTACGGCCCTCGTGAATTGCCTGACAGGCAAGTAAGCCGATGCCGATCGACGGCATGAAGTCGGGAATGCCTGCGCCCGCTGCGATGACCGGGTAGGCTACGCCGTCCTTTCGTCCGACCGCGACGCCCTTCGGTACATAGCCCCTCTTCTTCACGATAGATGGAAAGACCCCCGAAGCGGCGAACATCCCATTGACGATCTTCTGTACAGCGCGCCACTCGCCGTGTGTTGCCAGCGCGTACGCGGTCAGCCACAGCTCGTAGGTGTAGCCGATGTCCTCGCTCGTCGGCAGGGGATCAGGGACGCCAGGACCAGCGGTCCAGAGAGCGGGAGAGAATCCCTGCGCTGCTTGCGAGCCTTCGGACACGCGCATGACCTGCCCGGCAGGAGTCATCGCCTTGAGCGTCTGATCGACGAGGAGGCGCGAGCGCGGAAACAACTGCCTGTCCATCCGCATCGTGTCGATCGACCAAGCGACAGCGCGGCGACCGTAGAAGTCGCTGCCCTGTCCTGCGACGGTTGCGGGGATCGAGTCGCGTGCGTAGGAGCAGTCCCAACCAATCATCGAGAGGTCGAACTGTGCGGGCTCCCAGCCGACTAGATCGAGCGCCTTGGCGCTCGCGGTCGTGTTGCCTAGGTGCTGGTCGTCTGAGGGCAACCAGCCGTTGTACTGGTTCAGCCCGAGAAGGCGATCTCGGTACGGGCAGTTGCCGGTGTTCCAATCGATCGGCATGCGGCGATCGTCGTACTGATCACTATTCAGCGCAGCGAAGCGCGGAAGTTGCGTGACCTTGCCCCAGCCACGCGAGCCGGTGTAGTAGCCGTTGCGGGCAGGATTTCGGTACGGTTCGCCATTGGCAGCCTGCAGGCAGTCGAGCGCCGTGCGCCCCATTGTGGCCTTGTGGCGCTCCCAGTGGAACGGACCGTTCATCTGCCAGCCACAGACAGGTTCGATCCACTCAACGCCGGGAGGGTTGGGCTGAGGTACGCCAGCGACCTTCCACAGATCGCCCAGGGCTTCCGTGTAGGTGGCTTCCCCGCGCGCCCTGTGCATCGAGGCAGCGTCCTGGGAGAAAGGCACCGGGACTCCCCCGACGACGCCTGCGGTCGCGTGGCCGGGTCGAGCGCCGCCGAACGTGTCGAGGTAGAGCACCGAGCGCGGGGGCAGGTACTCCCGACCGTTCCCACGACGGGAACCGTTGATCTCGATGTGGGAAATGTAGACTCCTCCCACCCAGGCCCCGTCATAGACCCCGTTCGAGAGCCGGATGCAGCCGTTCCTGGGCCAGTAGTGACACCCGAGGGAGCCGACCAGGGCATTCCAGCCCGGCTGAAGCTCCTTCTCTACGATCTTCTTTTCTGCCTGATCGACAATTGCAAACTGCATGGGTGTGCCTTTCCTTGGGAACGAGGGTTGCAGGGGATCCCCCGCAGGGGCAGGATACCACCACCATGCACGACGACCAAGCAGCCACCTCACTCCGAGGTGCGCCGCCTCTTCGTATCAGGCGGAGAAGCGGTAGAACAGACCAGGGAACGCTGTGCCTGCTACTGCTGTTGGAGTTCCTGGGAAATTGGCAGGCAGTGCCCCGTAGGTCTGTGCGGCGTAGAGGCTCGTGGTGACCGTGGTGTTCACGCTAGATGCCGTGCCCATAATCATGCTGGCCCCGTTGGCAGCTCCAGCTCGGATCGTCGGCGCTCCGTTGCTAAGGCACACGAGCCAGTAGAGCTGCCCAGGAGTGAGGGCTTGGGAGATCGCCTTAGTGATCTTCGTGGCGCTGGTAGCACTGGCAGTAGTTCCGGCATCCAGCAGCAGCGTGCTCGGATACAGGTTTGAGTTGTTGTAGATGCCCAGGTATATGCTGGTAGCAGCAACTCCAGTGGTGACGTATACCTCAAGCTGATCCAGCGTGCCCCCACGGCTAGGTGCGACGAACGGAACAGCGAAGAAGCGGTTCGCAACGAGGGCCAGCGTTGTCAGCGCGATGCCGCTGGCGATGTTGGCGCAATAGTAAGCTGTGTAGTTGCCTGTGCCAGTCTT
>Ga0163150_10006187_pt1 | contig 14799 bp, 11 predicted proteins | sample OliLakLV19P2IB_FD_148628 | JGI IMG/M metagenome (GOLD analysis project Ga0163150, IMG submission 148628) | Freshwater microbial mat bacterial communities from Lake Vanda, McMurdo Dry Valleys, Antarctica - Oligotrophic Lake LV.19.P2.IB | ecosystem: Environmental > Aquatic > Freshwater > Lake >...
GGGAGCGGACCGCAGGCGGCTTGGAAGACCGTAGAATGGCGCGACATGGATTATGTCATTGTCGCGGTTGTGTCGGTGGTCTTCGCGCTGGGGGCGGCGATCTTCGTGATGCGCCGCAAGTCGCAGCCGTTCACCTCGGTGCAGACGCACACGTCGCTCTTGGAAATGAAATCGGTGGGCGAACTGGTGGTTTTTCGCGTGGTGACCAAGGAGATCGTCACCGCCAGCAAGCACTGGTTCGGCAGCGTCGGCGAAAACTACCTCTCATGGCTGGTGTCGGGCAAGAAGATGGCGATGATCTTCGTGTTCGGCATCGACTTCAAATACGACCTGCGCAGCCAGAGCTTCGTCATCGAGGAGACCCCCGCGCCCGGCGGCGGGACGCAGGTGACGATGCACATGCCGCCTTGCACGTATGAAACGCACCTGCGCGACGTGTCGTTTTACGACGAGCAGAGCGCGAAGCTATTGCCCGGGCTGGTGCCGGACGTGATCAGCAAAGTGTTCGGCGGCGGGCTGTCGGAGCAGGACAAGAACCGGTTGGTCGAGACGGCGCGGGCCCAGGCCGATGCCCTGGCCCGCGCCATGGTCGAGCGCATGACGCCCGAGGTGCAGAACTCGGCCGAGCAGACGCTGCGCACCCTGGCCCGCGGCTTCGGGGCGAAACAGATCAAGGTGGACTTCACGGCCTCGAAGCTCGTCGCGTCGGGGAAGGCGGATGTGCGGATGCTGGAGAATTTGAGTACCCAGGGCGGGAAGGGATGAGGGAGTGAAAAAGGCGGGCGAGGCCGCCGCGCGTCGCCCATTCACCTACTCACGCGCTCACCCGCTCACCCGCTCACCCATTCACCCAGCTCACCCACTCACCCGCTCCTGCAATAACCCTTCGACCAAGGCGTTCACCTCTCGTCCTCTGATTTATCGCATTTCCATCGGACGGTCTGTCCGTTGGCTCGTTGTACCTATCGAAAGGCGCGTAAGACCGCACCGCTCAACGCCGTGGGAGCGTTTGACGGGCCGCGACCGACGCGACCGAAGCCTTCCTAAACCAACCGCAACCTCCACTGGAAAGGGCCATCCCATGATGGACTCCGCTCCTTCTTCGCCTCCTGCTTCGCGTCCGGTTTCGCCCGCCGCCCCCGGGGTTGATGACGGGCAACAGGATGGAAAGAGCACGCTGGCGGACCTGCTGCCGTGGGCGGCGACGGTGCTGCTGCACGCGGCGGCGGTGATCATCGCCATCCTGCTGGTGTGGGTGACGATGGACAAGACGGACGAGGTCGAGCCGATCATCCCCGCCATCGGCGTGCCATCGGACCGGCCGGCGGCGTTGAACTTCAAACGCGAAACGTCGCGCGACGCCTCGGAAAAGTGGGAACGGCCCAGCCCCAGCGCCGACCCGCGTGAAACATCAAAGACCGACGCGAAACAACTGGCGGACATCCGGCTCATCGGGAATATCGGCCACGCCGGCGAACCGACCGGGGCGTTCCGCGGCGCGCAAACCGGGGTCGGCGACGGCACTATCTTTCGCGATCCTCCAACCGGTGGAACCAACGCCAAATCCTTCGCCTTCGTCATCGACGCCTCCGGCTCCATGATCGACACCCTCCCCTTCGTCATGGCCGAGCTCAAGCGCACCATCCGCTCGCTCTCGGAGAAGCACCACAGCTTCACCGTGCTCTTCTACCAGGACGAGAAAGTCTTCGAGGCGCTGGGGCCGGGGCTCAAGCCGGCGACCGAAGAGATGAAGACGCGTGCCTTCGACTGGCTCGACAATGATGCGATGGCGCCGGCCGGGCTGTCGAACCCGATCCTGGCGATCGAGCAGGGGCTCAAGTACAAGCCGGAGGTGATGTTCCTCCTTTCAGACAACATCACCGGCGCCGGACGGTACGAGCTGAACCAGCACATCCTGCTCGCGCGCATCAAGCGCGCCAACGCCGGCGGCACCAAGATCAACACCATCCAGTTCCTCTACCCCGACCCGCTGTCACGCATCCCGGGCATGAAGCCGACGATGCAGCTCATCAGCGAACAATCCGGCGGCCTGTACCGGTTCGTGACGGGGAAGGAACTGGGTTTGTAGCCGGCGGGTAACACCCGCCGGACGTCTACTGCCTTCGGGAGACAACGACCGTGGCGACCGTCGAGGTGTTCGTAAGCGTCCGGCGGGCGTTGCCCGCCGGCTGCTGACCAACCCCCGCCCGGCAACATCAGACCCATACCTAGTAACCTTCAGGGTTTTCAATGGTCACCGGCTGGACAAAACAATCGCTCGTGGTCACAATAGACCGGCTGATCTCCGCCGGTTCCGGGAAAGGGAGCATCGCCACTCGTTTTACCGCGTCCGACTCCAATCTCCTTACCGCAGGCGGTTTTCATATGACGACTCGACACCCCCGGCCGGCAACCGGCCCCGTCTCGAACGTACGGATGGAAAAGAGCAGCAACAAATCGGCCGGCCCCCGCTTCCCGCGCATGGCGCTGCGGACCTTGGCGGCGGCCCTCGCCCTGCACCTGGGGCTCGCCGCCGCCTCCGCCGATGCGATCAAGCTGGGCGACGGCTTGTGGGTCGACAACGTCGCCATCGATACCTTCGACGGGGTCAGCCTGCACTACCTGGTCAACAGCGTCCCGCAGACAAAGCACCTGAGCGACATCGACGGGTTCAGGCTCGCGGCCTATCCGCAGCTTGAAGAGGCCGAGAAGTCGCTCAAGGCCAATAAGCCCAAGGACGTGCTGGGGCACTTCAAAGCCGTCCGCGGCAAGGCCAAGGAGCCGTGGCTGCGCATCTGGCTGGACGCCCGGCTGGTGCCGCTGATGGACAAGGAGGGCGAGCACCTGGGCGCCCTGAACACCTACATTGCGCTGGTGGAGGCGAAGGCGTCGGCGTCGTTCCTCGCCGACCCGCCGCTGCGCAGCGCCAAGGCGATCAGCAAGGAAGACAAGACCAAGGTGGCCGAGAAGCTTAAGACGCTGCGCAAGGCGGCGACGGACAAGTCGCCCCTGGCGCGGTCGCTCGATGAGCTGATCGAGGCGGCGGACCCGCAAGTCGATGCCGTGAAGCCGCCGGAGAACCCCAACGCCGCGCCGGGAACCGAGGGGCTGCTGGAGACGGTGATCCCGCTGCCGGAGTTCATGCTCAAAGGCAAGACCGACCCGATCACCCGGACGCTGGCGAAGGGCCGGTATGCCCAGGCGCTGTCGGACGTGAACGACGAGCTCAAGGCCGCCCCCGCCGGCCGGGCGTCGCTGCTGCTGTTCCAGCGCGGCATCGCCCAGTTCTACCTCGCCGTCGAGCTCGAGAAGGACCCGGCGAAGAAGGCCGAGGCCAAGCAGATGTTCGAGGACGCCGGCCTGAGCTTCTACCGCATCCCGACCTACTTCAAGAACAGCCCGTACGTCGGCCCCGCCCTGCTCGAGACGGCCGCCGTGCATCTGAAGATCAACCGCCCCGACGTCGCCAAGGGCCTGCTCGACCTGGCCGGGGCGCAGATCGATCCCGACGATAAGCTGCTCAAAGAGCGGCTCGACAAGCTGAGCGAACAGGTCGCTTCAGCCGTCAACAAGTAACCGAGGAGACGGGAGACGGGGGACAGGAGGCAGGGGGAAGAGACAGGCGACAGTAGACAGGAGACAGGAACGACGAATTGTCCCGCCCCGTTTTGCCTCCGACCCGCGGCCTCCGACCCCTAATGCCTGACCACTACCACTCCTGACTCCTGACTCCTGACTCCTGACTGCCACTGCCACTGCCACTGCCACTGCCACGCCACTGCCTCTGCCCCCACTGCCACCCTTTTTCCACGACCAAGGAGCCATCATGCGTCGAGTTCTTTTTGGATTGTTCGCCGGCATCGGCGCCCTCGCCTTTGCCTCCCCCGCGCTTGCCCAAGAAGGCAAGACGATGTCTTACTTCGAGATGTTCTTCTGGACCGATGACATCGTCGGTCTGCTGCAGATCTGGGGCATCATCCTGATGTCCGCGGTCCAGGTCGGCCTGTCGATCCACTTCTTCATGAAGTATCGCCGGGTCACGCTCATCCCCGAGACGACGTACACCCAGCTCGAAATCATGCTTGAGGAGAAGCGGTACCGCGACGCGATCGACTTCGCCGCCAACGACCCCAGCTACCTCGCCCGTCTGGTCGACGGCGCGCTCAACGAGGCCAGCAACGGCTACGGTGCGATGGAGCGGGCCATGGAAGAGGCCGCCGACGCCTCCTCCACCAAGCTGATGCGGCCGCTGGAATGGCTCGCGGTGCTCGGCAACGTCGCCCCCATGTGCGGCCTGTTCGGCACCGTGTACGGCATGATCGTCGCCTTTTACCAGCTCGTGCAGTCCGGCGGCAAGCCCGACCCCGCCAAGCTCGCCCTCGGTATCTCCACCGCCCTGGTCACCACCTTCTGGGGCCTGGTCGTCGCCATCCCCGCCCTCACCGTGTACGCCTGGATCAAGATGAAGGCCGACGCCCTCTTCGCCGAAGGCATGATGATGGCGGAGGAATTGATCAGCCCGTTCAAGCCCGGCGGCAAAAAGAAGGAAGGCGCCAAGCCCGGAGCCGCGCCCGCCGGTGGCCCCGGCCGGCCCGCACCGAAGCCCGCGAAGGCGTGAGGTGAGGGGCAGGGGTCGGGAGTCAGGAGTCAAGAGTCAAGAGTCAAGAGTCAAGAGTCAAGAGTCAAGAGTCAAGAGTGGGTTGTCCACCCCTGATTAACTCTTCCCACTGACAACTGCCACTGCCACTGCCACTGCTCCCTGCCCACCGCCACTGCCACTGCCACTGCCTTCTTCCCCCTCCCCGAGCCTCCCCATGGCAAACCGAAAAAAACGCGTTGAATCCGGCAGCCCCACGGTCAACATGACCCCGATGATCGACGTGGTGTTCCAGTTGATCATCTTCTTCATGCTGGTGAACAACATCGTTTCGGAGGAGTCCATCTCCATGGTGGTGCCGCGGCTGTGGGAGCCGAAGGTGCTCGAGCTGGGCAAGATGAACCGCGTGGTCATCAACATCGTCCCGCCGGAGAACCCCGACAGCCGCTACAAGGGCGAAGGCGATTTGCTGGACGTCAACGGGGCGGCGACGCACGTCAAGGTTGGCCTGCGGATTTATGGCTACGAGCAGCTCGACGAGGTGACCAAGCAGTTAGAGGACGCGAAGCGCGAGAACGAGGACATCCAGGTGCTGCTCCGCGCCGACGCCGCCACCTACTATCAGAACGTGCAGCCGGTGCTGGCGGCGATCACCAAGGCGGGCATCAAAACCGTGAACCTGGTGGCCTACCTCCCCGAGGAAGGCCCGCTCAACCTGAACCCGAAATGACCCCTTTATCCCCGGGCTCCGCCCGGGGTTCCACCGCACTGCAACAGTGCGCCCCCAAGGCAACGCCCAGCGCCAACGCCCCACCACAACCGTCCCACCGCCTGACCGCAATCGGACCCCCGCCATGAGCATGACCCCGACCAATCCCCCGGTGCCCCAAGGCGACGACTTTTTCGTGGGCAACGCCACCGAAACGGTCCACCACGACAGGAAGAAGCCCAAGCCGGCCGGCACGCGGATGGACCTGAACATGACGCCGATGATCGACGTGGTGTTTCAGCTTCTGATTTACTTCATCATCACCTGCGAGTTCGTCCCCGGTGAAGGCATCCTCGCCGCCACCATGCCCGCCGGCACCGGCTCGGCGGCGGAAGTGCCTAAGCTGGAGTCGCCCATCAAGATCCTCGTCAGCTCGCGCGGCGAGACCGGCTACCGCCTCGACGTCGACAAGTCCTCCACCGCCCCCAGCACCTTCGGCGACCTCAAAAAACTCCTCGACGGCATGCAGGAAAAAAACGGCGGCCCGTTCAGCGACGAAAACCCCATCGTCATCCAGCCCTCTGGCGAGGTCCGCTGGCAGCACGTGGTCAACGCCTTCAACGCCGCGCTCGGTGCCCGCTACAAAAACATCGCGTTCGGCCAGGCGACCAGCGGTGAGGGTGAATGATCGACGGGTGGCACTGACAAGCGGAGTCCGCGGAGCTTGTCAGTGTCGGATATCCAATGACGACCATCACTGACAAGCCCTCCGAGCAGGCCTTGTCAGTGCCACCCACGCAATACCCGGCACGACCAGCACCGCTCTTTTCGGGAAAACGCTGCCGGGGTTTGCCGTGCGCTGATCCCTCGCCTTCTCCGGAGCATCGCCATGATCCACGCGAAGCCCGCACCGCAGCGAAAACGTGACCCGATGAACCTCAACCTCACGGCGTTCATCGATGTCGTGTTCCTCCTGCTCGTGTTCTTCATCGTGACCAGCGGGTTCGTCGCCGGTGAAGGCATCCTGCCCGCGACGCTGCCCGGCGGGCCACGCGAGCCGCAGCCCGCGGTGCCGCTGACCATCGAAGTGAGCTCCACCGGCGAGACCGGCTACCGCCTCGAACTCGCCAACCACCCGACCCGCCCGTCGAGCTTCGGCGACCTCCAGCACATGCTCATCGCCGTGCAAGACAACCCCGCCAAGGGCCGCCGCGGGCTGTATGCCCCGATCGATCCGCTCATCGTCGCGCCCACTGCAAAGGTCCGCTGGCAGCACGTGGTCAACGCCTACAATGCCGCGGTCAGGGCGGGGTATGCGAATGTTGGTTTTGAGTATCCGTCCGAGTGAGCCATCGTACCGGTGCCACGGGTCGGCTCGGCGACCCGTGACGCACGCCAAAAGCCGCACGGGTCGCCGAGCCGACCCGTGGCACCCCGCGACGAGCCCGCGAGTTTAACTGGTTTGGTTTTAACTCCATTTGCACCAGCACCAGCCTTCCGGCGTGGTGCTCCCGAGGCCTCTTATGAAACGCCACACTCCCCTCCTCCTCGCCGCCGCGTCGCTGTGCATCGCGTTCGGTTGCACCGCCCCCGCCGCCGCCCAGCTCGACCACCTCAACGTCGACCGCCTCATCAAGGAGATGCGCGAGCGCGGCATGAGCGAGCTGCTCGTCCGCCTCGCCAAGGACGGGACCATCAAGGACCCGGCCGACGCTAAAAAGCTCGAGGTCGAGATGCTCATCATGCGGGCACAGACGCCCGTGCCCGGCAATGTCAACGACCTCGCCGACCGCGTCAAGGCCCTCGAAGACGGCATGACGCAGTTCCAGGCGCTGATCAATCAGTACCGCGACTCGACCAAGCGGCCGCTCTGGCAGGCGGACATGGCGCTGCATTTGATCTACACGCGGATGACGCTCAACAACCTCGCCGACGACTTTTACGAGTTCGGCGTCCCCACTGCCGAGCAGACCGCCGTCTTCGAGTCCGGCGCCGCACTCTCCGCCGAGAGCCTCATCGACGCCAGCGTCGCCCTCAGCCGGCTCCAGCGCGACTTGCCCCGCGCCGCCGACTACAACCAGACCTACGTCAACACCGGTCGGTGGGAAGAGATGATGGACGAGTACCTCAAGACCAAGGTGCCCTTCCTCCTCGGCCAGGCCGCCTATCTCGCCGCCCTCCTGCCCGATTCGCACCCTTATTACCAGAACCTCGGCAAGAACCCCAACGTCCCGCTCCAGGCCGCAACCCCCGCCGCCGAGCGCACGCGCCTCTTGAACATGGCGGTCGATGCGCTCTCCAATATCCCCACCGAAATGACCGTGAAGTTCGGCCTGCCCGCCCGGCCGATGAACCTCGTCAAGGGCAAGGCCCTTGCCCGGCTCGGAAAGTTCGAGGAAGCCCTCGCCCTGCTCGACGGCGTCGCGGCCCAGCCGAAGGATGATGTGCTCGCCTTCCGCGCCCAACTCGCCAAGGCCGTGCTGCTGGAGCTGAAGGACAAGAAGCCCGACGCCGCCAACGTTCTCCTCGAAGGCCTCAAGGACCACCCGCTCACGCAGGGCGGCATCGCGTTCCCCATCGTCATCACCGACCTTCAGCACAGGCTGCTGCTCAAGCACGCGGGCGCCGACAAGAACAAGATCGAAACGGCCTACACGCCCTACGATGCGCTCTTCACCGACAAGCGCCTCGGCCAGCGCATCGAGGCGACCCGCATGTTCGTCTACCAGCGCTGGACGAAGCTTTTCGGCGGGCAGAAGCAGGACGCATTGCCGCCGATGGTGCTGTCGGGCATGGGCGAGATGGAGCGGCTGCTGGGCAACGAGCAGGTCGCCAACTGGAACAACGCGAAGGAGACGAAGCCCGAGGAGGCCGAGCGGTTTATGAAGGTGGCCCGGGCGCACCTCGACAAGTGCATCGACATCTGCGACCTGCTGATCGACCGCGTCGATGTCGCGCCGGAAGTGAAGGCCCGGGCCCGCTACAACAAAGCCTACGCGAGCTATTTGAAAGACCCCGAGGACGGCAGCGCGTTCCTGCGCGCCGCGTCCATCTGGACCGAGCTCGCCAACGAGCTGCCCAAGCACCCGCTCGCCGAGGAAGCCATCGGCCTGGCCATCCGCTTCCTCCACAACCTGCACATCCAGGAGAACCGCTCATCGGTCGTCGATGAGGCGTACCGCAACAGCACGGCCGTGCTCTACACGAAGCTGCCCGACACCCAGGTCGCCGAGGATGAGCGGACTTATTACACGTTCAATGTGCTCCAGAGCGCCGGCAAGTACAAGGAGGCGGCCGCGTCGTACGAGAAGGTGTCGCCGCAGCACCGCGATTATGTCGAAGCCCAGCGCGAGTGGATGTTCTGTCATGTGCAGCTCTGGCGCGCGATGCCCGAGGGCCCCGAGAAGGCGGCGCGGCGCGACGTGCTCCGCGACGAGGTCGGCCGCATCGAGCGCGTGGCCCGCAAGGAGTTCGAGGACTCGGGCGAAGCCAACCGCCGGCAGATGTTCAAGACCACGCTGGGCGACCTCGTGCTCACCCGCGTCGAGCTGGACATGCACCGCAAATCGTGGGACGACGCCGACCGGGCCCTTCGCAACTTCGCCAGCGACTACCCCGATGAGCCGGACCTGATCCGCCTGGCGATGGCGCGGCGGATCATGGTGAAGGTGAAGCAGGGCGTGTCGGCCGAGGCGGTGAAGCTGGCCGAGGAGCTGATGAAGGAGGCCGGCGACGACGCCGCCAAGCAGTCCGCCGCCGCCAGCACCATCGACGCGGCCCTCGGCGAACTCGCCGAGGAAATCGAAGACCTGCGGGCCGCCTCCGAAGTCGCCAAGGGTGAGCTGGACAAGAAGGACTTCATGGACCGCGCCACCTCGCAGGCCGAGGCGTCAGACAAGCTGGCGGACATGCTGCTGCGCTGGGCGACGGCCAACAAAGTCGAGGAAGACCAGATGTTCCGGTACCGCCTGATCAAGGTGCGCTCGTCGGTGCTCACCGGCAGGCGCGAGGAGGCGGCCGAGGTGCTCAGCGCCCTCGCCGAGGCCGCCCCCGATGAGCCGCGGGTCATCTTTCTGCTCGGCGAGGTCGCCTACATGACCGGCAAGCGCGAGGACATCATCAAGGCGATCGGCTATTTCATGAAGATCACCACGCTCATCGAACTCACCCGCCTGACCCCGGACCTCAAGCCCGAGGACCGCAACAAGGCGGACGTGCTCAACCGCGTCTGGTGGCAGTCGTGGCTCCGCATCCTCCAGGCCTACGACAAGATCAACGCCCAGACCGCCCAGATCCCGCGCCTCGTCGCCCAACTCGAGTCGCAGCACCCGGAACTCGGCGGCCCCGGCATGAGGACGAAGTTCCAGCAGTTGGCGAATAAGTACCGAAAGTAAACTCCAAGCCCCAAGCACCAAATCACAAACAAATCTCAAGCTCCAAAAAGTCGAAAATGAAAACCGGAGGCAACATGGCCTCCGGTTTTTCTTTTTTGGTTCGGTTGGTTTGATTGGCGGGACTTCTGAAAATCCCAGAAAAACACGCAAAGGCGCAGAGGGCGCAAAGATCGCAGAGAGAATCAAACTGATCCAACAAGCCGTTCTCTGCGCCCTTTGCGCCTTTGCGTTCGCCCCGAGATTGTCCAGAAGCGTCCGGCGCTCTTTGGAATCCTGCTGGCTTGTAACCTGGAGCTTATCCCTACAGGAAGTGCTTCACCACCGCCTTCCGCATCGCCTCTGCCGTGACCAGCTCCTCGATGGTCACATGATCCGCCCCCGCCTTCGTGGCGAGCAGGCCCCGGCTGACGAAGTTGGTGCGGGCGGCGATGAAGAGGCTCGGCGCAAGCTTCCGCGCCTCGCCGCACGCCTTCACCGCGGCGTCCTCATTGGGGATCGCGAGGATCAGGGCGTCGGCCTCGGCGATGCCCGCGGCCGTAAGCACCGCCGGGTCGCTGGCGTCGCCCAGCACCGCCCGCAGGCCAAGCCCGCTCTGCGTGGCGATCGTCCGCTCGTTCATGTCGATGATCGTCACCTCGACGCCGGCGCCGCGAAGCTGCTCGGCCACCACCCGCCCCACCGGCCCGAAGCCGGCGACCACCACGCGCCGCAGCGACGCGGGCACCGGCTCAACCTCGGGCAGGCGCGGATCGTGCATGGGACAAGGATACCGAAAAAAATCAACCGCCAGACATGTGCGAATCGGGGCGACAGGATTCGAACCTGCGACCTCGTGGACCCAAACCACGCGCTCTAGCCAAGCTGAGCTACGCCCCGCGCGGTGATGATCCACCGGCGTTTGTGTGCGAATTGTAGCAGGTCGCGTGGTGCCCGGCATCGCCGGCACCCAACCACTGACAAGCTCCGTGGACTCCGCTTGTCAGTGCCACCCGGTCCCGTCAATGCCCGCGCTCCCCGCTAGAATGTCCTCATGGCACGGACGTCTGCAACGAACCCGATGGACCGCCTGGTGGAACGGCTCAGCCGGCTGCCGGGCATCGGCAAACGCTCGGCCGAGCGGCTCGCGTTTCACCTGCTCAAGGAGTCGAGCGAGGAGTGCTCGCGCCTCGCGCAGGCGATCGTCGACCTCAAGCGCAGCACGCGCCAGTGCTCGACGTGCTTCAACCTCACCGATGCCGACCCGTGCTCGATCTGCGCCGATCCGCAGCGCAACCACGCGGTCGTACTCGTCGTCGAGCAGCCCAACGATGTCGTCAGCATCGAGCAGACGGGGTTGTTCAAAGGCGTGTACCACGTGCTGATGGGGCGGATCGCGCCACTCGACGGCGTGGGGCCGGGGGACCTGACGGTGCAGGCTTTGCTGGATCGGGTGCGCGAGGGGAACGCTAAACCGCAAGCGATGACGGGTGAACAAGGCGGCAGTGAGGCCGCAGCGGCAAACACCGAGCCCCGAATCCCAATCAACGAAGTGATCATCGGCACCAATCCGTCGCTCGAGGGCGATGGCACCGCGCTTTATCTGACGCAGGAGCTTCAACGGCTGGGCGCGAAGGTGACCCGGCTGGGGCGCGGGCTGCCGTACGGGTCGCAGATGCAACTGGTGAGCAAGGCGGTGCTCGCGGATGCCCTGCAAGGCCGGCAGCAGGTGCAATGAGGCGGCCCGCGGATGCCGATAACGAGTGAAGAGGAACCGCAAAACGGGGCGTTCGCCGCCGGACGTGGTGGTCGTAATCCGCTACACTCGCGTTTTGGTTTCCGTTTGGGCGGCGCGAAAAACATCAAGCGCTGCACGTGCATTGCTGGACGAATGACGCTTGAATCTTCCGCACGTTTACGCGTCGCGGCTCTGACCGACCATGCAGTTCAACACCGGACAATATCTCGGCCTCAGCCAGCAGATGAAGCTGGCGCCGCGCATGATCCAGTCGATGGAGATTCTCCAACTGTCGGGGATGGCGCTGGAGGAGCGCATCGAGCAGGAGCTGGCGAGCAACCCGACGCTGGAGCAGAAGGAGCCGGGCGAGGAGGAGAACGTCGAGCAGGCCGAGGCGATGGCGGCGGCCGACGTCCGCGATTCGCAGGAAGGCGAGCGCGAGCTGAAGGTCGGGGATGACAAGGCCGACCCCAACCACGCCGACGACTTCGAGCGGCTCACCAACATCAGCGAGGAATACGGCGAGGCCTGGGACTCCAACGCCTACGAAGGCGAGAGCTACCGGCCCGCTCGCAACGACGGCGAACGCGACGCCAAGATGGACGCGATGGCCAACACCGCGGCCCGCGGGGACAGCCTGACCGATCAACTGCTCGCCCAGTGGCACCTCATCGAGATGGCCCCCGAGCTTCGGGCGGTTGGTGAATACCTCATCGGCTTCATCGATGCCGACGGCTACCTGCGCGTCGACCGGCAGACGCTCAACGAGCAGGCGCCGGCTTCCGTCGATGCCGCCCGCTTCGACGAAGCGCTGGCGATCATCCAGCAGAACCTCGAGCCCGTCGGCGTGGGCTCGCGCGACCTGCGCGAGTGTCTGCTGCTTCAGATCGACGCAAAAATCCGCCAGGGCATCGACCCCGAAGAGCACGCCGAGGTCAGCGACCTAAAGCTCGAGCGGCTGCTGGTGAGCGATTACCTCAAGGACATCGAGGCCAACCGGCTGCCGAAGATCGCGAAGGACACCGAGCGCGACATCGAGCAGGTCAAGCGATCCATCGCCCACCTCCGCCGGTATCACCCGCACCCGGGGCGGTCGATGGTCGAGGACCACCCGCGCACGATCATCCCCGATGCGATCATCGATTACGACGAGGATCAGGACCGCTACGTCGCCCGCCTGCGCACCGACCGGCTGCCGGCTTTGAGCATCAGCCCGCTGGCGCGAACGATGGCGAAGGACAAGGCCTACGACCGCAAGACCCGCGAGTTCGTGAAGAACAACATCAACACCGCGCAGTGGCTCATCGAGGCGATCCAGCAGCGGCACGGCACGCTCCTGCGGGTGATCAATGTGGTGATCGACGCCCAGCGCGAGTTCTTCGACTTCGGCCCGCAGCACCTGCGCCCGCTGCCCATGACCACCGTCGGCGACCAGCTCGGCATCCACGTCGCAACCGTCAGCCGGGCGGTCAGCGAAAAGTATCTGCAAACCCCGCGCGGCATCTTCCCGCTGCGCATGTTCTTCTCCGGCGGCACCGAGACCGATGCCGGCGAATCGATGAGCTGGCAGGCGGTGCAGGCGAAACTGAAGGAGATCATCGGCGCCGAGGACAAGAGCAATCCCTTGAGCGACGACGAGCTGGTGGTGAAGCTGAAGGCGGCAGGTATCGAGATCGCCAGGCGAACGGTGGCGAAGTACCGCAAGCAGATGAACATCGCGCCGGCGCGGCAGCGGAAAGAGTATTGAGTAAGCGAGCCGTCACGTGTGAAGAGCGAGCCGTCACGTGTGAAGAGCGAGCCGTCACGTGTGAAGAGCGAGCCGTCACGTCCTCGTGCACGGCGCGGCGCTTGACGTCAGTACGCTCACCGTGCACGAGGACGTGACGGCTCGCGACTCATCATTCTTTCGAGTCTTCCGCCTTCGCATCATCCGCCGGCTTTTCTTCGTCTGTCGGCTCCGCCTTCGGCGCGTCCTTGTCGTCCATCTCCTTGTCATCGACCTTCGCCGGCGTCACCGCTTTCGCCGGCGCCGGGACGAAGCCCTTGAACATCGCGAGTTGTTCGGGGGTGAATGCGAACTCGGTGGCGCCCAGCGTGGTCTTGATCGTCGACCCGCGCGACAGCGCCATCAGGATGCCGCGGTCGAATAGGTATTCAATCTGATTCGGCAGCAACTCGGGGGCGTTCTCGCCTTCGCGTGCCTCGCCTCCCTCGCGCTTGGTCGGACGGAAGTCGTGCTCCCGGCCGTCGACCTCGATGGTGAGCAGCGGGTCATCGGAGAGTGCGGCGGAGATCATGCCGGTGAAGTCGCCCTTGATGCGGACCTGCGCGGAGACCTGCGATGCCTGCTTGATGTCCTTGCCGTCGTGCATGGCGGTGACAGTGAGGGTCATGATCCTGCCGCCGATGGAGACGGCCGAGGGCTGGCTCTTGAGCGTGGTGAGGTTGCCGGCGGCGTCGTAGGTGGAGGCGGTGGCGACGGGCGTGGCGCTGTTGTCGCCGTTGGTGAAGCGCTGGCCGGCGATGGTGACGCCCTCTTCGCCGTCGCCGCTGGTGGCGCCGGTGTCGGGGGCTTCTTCGGAGCCGCCGTCGCTCCTCTTCGAGCCGATGGTCTTGAGGCCGGTCGTGCTGGCGACATCGCCGCCGCCACCTTTGTTCTTCGCGGCCGTATCGGGCACATCCACCGGCTCGGGGCGGTTCATGCCGCCGATGATGAGCATCAGCCCCAGACCGAGCAGGACCATCACGCCGGCGATCATGGCCACCGTCGTGTTGTGTGACTTGCGTTGCCGCTCGCGGGCATGCCGCACGGCCCGGGCATTGCGGACCACCTCATGGGTCGGCTCCTGCGTCGGCGCGTCGGCGACGGCGGGGGCGATCCGCGGGCCGAACCCCGGCGGTGCGTGCCGGGACGAGGCCTGCGCCGCCGGCGCGCCGGCTTTGCCCATCGGGACAAGCAGAGCGCCCTGACACTTGGGGCACTTGATCCGTTTGCCGCCGTATTCATGCGGCACCGCGATCTTGTGCCCGCACCGGCATTGAATCTTCAGCATGGTCATGCTCCGAACCCCCGGTTTGGCCGCCGCGGAAATCACCCACGGAATAATGATACCCGCGGGACTGGCCGCGATGAAGCGGAGCGTCGGATTTCACAAGCCCGATGATGAGGTCTGCCGAATCGTCGGGGTATGAACTGAATGCATGTACCCCGACGATTCGCAGAGCCTCATCATCGGGCTTGGTTGGGTTGAAGTACCTGCATCCGTTTTGCGCCGCCCCGCCGCCTCCGCTTTTTTTGCACCTCGCGCCCCACCATTTCCCCGGCACCTCCGCGCGGCACGCAGGCTATCATCATGCGACCCCACCCCGCACCGTGCCCACCAAC
>Ga0163150_10006188_pt1 | contig 14798 bp, 8 predicted proteins | sample OliLakLV19P2IB_FD_148628 | JGI IMG/M metagenome (GOLD analysis project Ga0163150, IMG submission 148628) | Freshwater microbial mat bacterial communities from Lake Vanda, McMurdo Dry Valleys, Antarctica - Oligotrophic Lake LV.19.P2.IB | ecosystem: Environmental > Aquatic > Freshwater > Lake >...
CATCGCCACCGGCGCTGAATCCGGCTCCGACCGTTTTGCCGGCGAGGATCCGCCGCAGATCGTCGACGCTGTGCTGGCCGAGGCCGCCTTCCGTGTAACTCTGACCGGTGTAGAACGCCAAGCCCGGCCGATCGCGCGGTTCGGTGAGCTGACCCGATCCGATCCGCACACTCATGCGAATGCGATTCGCCTCAAAATCGGTCTTTTTCAGATTGAGACGCACGCCGTTGTCGAAAGTGAGCAGCGTCACGTCGAGGTCCGCGACATGTTCGCGCTTGGTGACTTTTCCGGCAGGGCCAAAATCGGTGTAGGCCCAGGCGGCCGCGGCGATTTCTGTCGGTGGCGCAACGGCGACCGTGTTTGATTTTTCATAGACAGCGGCGATCGCCGCCTCGCCTTCATTACCGGCCGGGATCGGGGCGTTGCCCGTCACCATGATCAAGCGGTGCGGGGCACTCCACGTCGTGCGCAGGGCGGCCACGCAGTCTTCGACCGTTACCTTTTCCAGCACGGGCGCATAGAGCGCGAGATCGTCGGACGGTGTGGTGAACACCTCGCGCTCGAGCAATCCGTTCGCGATTTCATCGGCCAGCTCGGTCGAGCGGCGCGTTGAGGCGGTCTTCGCCGCCTGCTCCAGGCTGTTCCGGAACGTGGCGACCCCTTCCTGTAACTCCGCCGCCTGAAAGCCGTGCTCGAGGGCGCGGCGCAATTCCTGATCGGCGACGGCGAGCGCGTCGGCCCATTGATCGCCGCGGGTCGAAAGCGACATCACGGTCTGTCGATAGAAACGGTAGGCTTCACCGGCTCCGGCGCTGCCGCGGATGAAAGGTGCGCCTTCCGTGCGCGCAAGCATCGCCAGGCGTCGGCTGAGCATGGCATGCGCGAGCGTGCGCGGCAGATATTTCAGCCGGTTTGCGGCGGTGTCAGGCTCGGGTGAATATGGCACGACCGTCGCGATCGTGACGTTGGTGTCGGGCGCTTCGGGCTCGGCGTGATGAAAAACACTCACGCCATCGGGATGCTGTACGCGGCCGAGATCCGGCTGGTCGCGGGCGGGTGCGCGGGGTTCGAGGGAGGCGAACGCCGCGAGGATCTTCTGCTCCATCGCTTCGACGTTGATATCGCCCACCACGACCAGCGACATGAGTTCGGGACGATACCAGGTGTTGTAGAAATCCAGAAACTCGTCCCGACCGGCGGTGGAAATGATTTCGTTGGTGCCGATGACATCGCGCTTGGCGAACATCGTGTCGCGCAGGAGGAAATTATTGGTCGCGAGCCAGGTGCGATAACCGACGGAGTCCCGCGTGCGTTTTTCGCTCAGGATGATGCCGCGTTCCTTTTCGATCTCGGGAACCTGCAGCAGCAAACCGCCCGCGTAATCGCGGAAGACCTTCAATCCTTCGACGATATCTTCCGGCTTGGTCTCGGGCAATTCGATCAGATACAGCGTGCGGGTGTACCACGTGCTCGCATTGGTATCGCCGCCGAAACTCATGCCCATGCGTTGAAAGAATTCGATCAACGTGCCCGGCGGATAATTTTCGCTGCCGTTAAACGCGAGATGCTCGAGGAAGTGGGCGAGGCCGAGTTGCTTTTCAGTTTCGTGCACGCCGCCGGCTTCGATCAGCAGACGCATCGAGGCGCGTTCGCGCGGCTCCTGGTTGGGGCGAATCACGTAGCGCAGGCCGTTGGGCAGGGTGCCGAAGCGCGCCGCCGGGTCCGGCTTGAGATCGCTCTGGGTGTGGGAAAAAGGGATGGCCGCGCTGACAGCCGAAACGAAAACCGCCGTGGCAAGGACGAGCAGGGGAATGCGACGCATGAGCATAGTGCCCCACAAACGCACAAAAGCCGCAAAAGGAAAACGTCGGGTGGTTTTGCTGCCGGGCGCGATTGCGGTGTCGGACGCCGGATGAAACCGGCGTTCCTGCCGGGGTTTGTCTTTGTCGATCCGCCCGACTCCATGGCCAACAGGAAATGTCCCCCGCCGCTTTGAGAGTGGGATTGCTTCGGGTGGGGTGCCAGCGCCATGACATGGCGGAGCCATGCTTTGGTTTTACCGCCTGCTTTTTCTTCCGGCGCTGCTCGTGATTGCACCGCGTTATCTCCTGCGGATGCGAAAGCGCGGCGGTTATCGTGCGCATTTTGGTCATCGATTCGGCGCTTATGAAAACGTGCCGGCCCGGTCGGCGGGGGCGGCGCCGCGCGTCTGGCTGCAAGCGGTGAGCGTGGGCGAGATGCTCGCGATTGGCCCGTTGCTCGAAGGACTACGGAGGGATGGCGTCGCGGTGTATCTGACGACGACCACAAGCACGGGCTATAAACTCGCGGTGGAACGGTATCGGGATCTGACGATTGGCGTTGGCTATTTTCCGATCGACTGGTGGCGGTTTTCCGCCCGGGCGTGGTGCCGGATTGACCCGGATCTGGTGATCCTGACCGAGGGCGAGCGCTGGCCCGAGCATTTGCATCAAGCCGGGCAGCGGGGCGTTCCGGTGGTTTGTATCAACGCGCGGTTATCTGATCGAAGTTATTCGCGGATGAAGCGCAGCCGTGCGATTACCCATTTAGTCACTGCTGGCATCACCCGGTTTCTTACCGGATCCGCGGGGGACGCGGCGCGTTTCGCGGCTCTCGGCGTACCGGCTGGGAAGATTAAAACCACGGGTAATATCAAACTCGATGTGCAGATTCCGTTGCTGACGGAGGCGGAACGGGTGCAGTTGCGGCGGGAACTCGGGTTGGCAGAGCCGCTCGTGCTCCTCGGGTCCTCGACCTGGCCCGGGGAGGAAGACGCATTAGTGCAGGCCTGGCGGGCGGCACGCAAAGCCGGAGTGCGGTGTTCGCTTCTGCTCGTGCCGCGTCATGCGGAGCGCCGGGGCGAGATCGAACGCTTGCTCGCGAGTGCGGGAGTGCGCGCGCACTTTCGTTCGCGGGGAACAGCGATCGGCGAAGTCGACATCGCCGTGGCGGATACCACGGGAGAATTGCGGCGGCTGACCCAGCTCGCCGATGTGGTGTTCGTGGGCAAGAGTTTGCCGCCGCACTCGGAAGGGCAGACTCCGGTGGAGGCGGCGGCCTTGGAGAAACCGATTTTATTTGGCCGGGGTATGACGAACTTCCGCGAGATCGCGCGCGACTTGGTGGCGCGCGGTGCGGCGCGCGAGGTCGGGGATACGCCAGAACTGATCCGGGTTTCGCACGAGTTGCTGCGCGAGGAGGAGCAGCGGCGGGTGATGTCGCAGGCAGCGGCGGCATGGCGGCGGGAGAATGGCGGGGCCCTTGCGCGAACGCTGGCGGTCCTGCGTGAGGAGCTTCGGAAAACGAAAGCGCGGTCCGAGGCTAACCGGCGGTGATAATCTGGAAGGGGGAAAGGCGGTTTGGTATCGTGACTTTAGAGATGAAAGCACGTCGCTTCGAATATTTCTCATTCGTGCATCGGGGTTTCCCCAAATTGAGGCGCGCGACTCGAAATTGGTGATTGCACCCGGCTTCACCCAACCTACGGTCGCCCTTTTTTAGATTGATGCAGTCACACGGACCCAAGCGCGTCTACACTCCGCATTCGCTCGAATTCTGGTTTAACAAACTCGAGAACGATTGGTCCGATTCGTTTTCCGAAGCGCAGCTTGAGCAGGGGCGGGCAATTTACCGCGACGGCCAAGTGCGGGAGCTGGAGCTGACGGACAAGGATGCGATCGTCCATCGTCGCGTGGAAAAGAAGGACGAGTATGCCGTGATCGAATGGACCACGAAAGGTCTGACGGTTCGCTCCTCCTCGACTGACCGTGAGCTCGCGCATGCGTTGGCGGTGGCGGGGTTGCACGAGATTGAGGAACTCGTCGCGGATGAGATTTCTCCGCTGCCGGATGATTCGCCGGCCCAGGCCGCCACCAACGGTCACACCACAGGATCGACGGGCGACGGCCACCGCAATGGGCACGGGCACGCCGCTCGGAGTTACGGCGGCGGGATGTCGAAGAGTGGTGCGACTTCGAACTCCAGCGGTCAGGGCTCGACCACTGCGTCCGCGCCCGCTGCTGCGGCCAGTCCGAGGTCCGCGACGTCGCGCACCTTGGTTCTGGCTTTTAAGACGAAGTCGTCGGGTTTGACCTTTCAAGCCATGTGGCTGGATCCGGAAGCGAAGGCCAAGCATTCGGCGCTGGGGCCCGATGCCCACGCGGGAGGCGTGCACGCCACCTCGTCGGAGCGGGCGAAGCTGATCGGTCTGGCGGCATATGCACGGAAGGCGCATTTCCATTATCATCAGGACTCGGGTGTTTACACGATGGAGTCTCTGGTGGAGATCCCGAATTTTCTGAAAACGGTTCTGCCGGCGTGGCGGAAGTCGTTTACCATCGAGCTCGATGAGCGGTCCACGAACCTCCTCAAAGGCACGCGCATGGTGGAGATGGAAGCAGTGGCGGAGCGCAGTTCAGCGGGTCGCTCGTCGGGAGGTTCGGAGGTTGCGGCGTTAAACCTCCGTTGGATTTTCCGGGCAGGGGAGCGGATGCTCACCGACACGGAGGTGAACGCGCTTTTGAAGCGCGGTGGGCAGCCCCTGATTCTTCCGAGTCTCGGCATCGTGGCGCTTTCGCCCGAGAAATGGGAGAGTTACAACGTCTGGCAGCGGAATGTGGACGAAACGCAACCGGCCGGGTTGGTGGACGCGCCGGCGCTGTCTCCGTATCTAATCTTCTCGTTGTTCAACGACGCCCGGATGCAGCTGACGTTGTCGCCCGAGATCGAGGAGTGGCGTCAAAGTGTCCTGGCGCCGGCGGCGACCCCGCCCGCCGTGCCCGAGTTGCTGCGGCCCTATCAGCGCCGCGGCGTCGAGTGGATGCATCACCTCTGCAATGTCGGGTGCCATGGTTTGCTGGCCGACGAGATGGGGTTGGGCAAAACCCTTCAGGTGTTGTCGTTGCTCGCGGTGCGTCCAATTTCGGACCAGCCGAGCCTGATCGTTTGCCCTGCGAGCGTGGTGCCGGTTTGGCGCGAGGAAATCGCGAAGTTCTTTCCTCATCTCGCGGTCGAGGTGCTCAAGACTGGACACGACTTTACCCAAGGCACGCTGCAGCCGGCGATATGGCTGGCGAGTTACACCCAGTTGCGGAAACACCGGGCACTGCTGAATGGGACGGAGTTTGGCTACGCGGTCCTGGACGAAGGGCAGTTCATCAAGAACCCCGACGCGAAGATCACGCAGACGTGTTTCGCGGTCCGCGCTGCTCATCGGATTGTTCTGACGGGTACGCCGTTGGAGAATCGGCAACTCGATCTTTGGAGTATTTTCCGGTTTTTGCTACCCGGGCTTCTCGGATCGCGGGCCGCGTTTGAGTCGGCCTTGACCAGTGATCGGGAAGGCACGCTGACGCGGCTGCGGGCGCAGCTGGCGCCGTTCATCCTGCGCCGGACGAAGAAGGAAGTGGCGACGGAGCTTCCGCCGAAACTTGAGATGGATCTGATTTGCCCAATGACCGATGTGCAGCGCACGGAGTATGCGCGGATCTGCTCGGAAGGTCTGGAGCGCCTCGGTGATGATGTGGGCGCAGCGATGCGGGAGAAGTCCTTCGGTTTCCTGGCGTTGCTCACCCGGCTGCGCCAGACCTGTTGTGACCCGGACATGCTACCGTGGCTCAAGGCTCCGTTGTCCGACTCGGGCAAGATCAACCTCCTGGTCGAGAAACTCACGGAGATCGTGGGCAGCGGCCACAAAGTCGTGATCTTCTCGCAGTTCGTGATGCTGCTGGATCGCGTGCGTGAAGCGTTGTCGAAAAACTTCCCGGATCTCGCCCGCTTCGAGCTCACCGGAATGACGCTCGACCGGCAGAAGCCGGTGCAGTCTTTCCAGCAGGCGCAAGGCTCGGCGGCGATGCTCGTATCGTTGAAGGCGGCGGGGACTGGCATCACGTTGCATGCCGCGGATTACGTTTTCCTGCTCGATCCCTGGTGGAATCCGGCGGTCGAAGCTCAGGCGGTGGACCGCGTTCATCGGATCGGGCAGACGAACACCGTGTTTGTCTATCGGATGGTGACGGCCGGCACGATTGAGGAACGCATCCAAGCGCTGAAGGCCTCGAAGAAGGACCTCTTCGACAAACTCATTGGCGGCTTGGGCGGGGACTTCGATTTGAGCCAGCACTTCACCTCGTTGAAGAGTTTGGTGACGCTTACGGCGCACTCCGAGTCGGAGGAAGTGCAGGAGCCGTACACGCTCGATTAGCTTGGCGCCGCTTGATTTAGCGGGCGATAGGAGCTCGGGTAGGCTGCCAGTCCGATCGGACCGTCGCTCCCTCCCGATGGCACATCGGCGCCTTCTCCCGCTTAAGGAAGCGGCGGAAAGGGCGGACCGAAAATCCCCCAATCAAATGTCTGATCGAGAGCGAGCAGCCAGAGGGCAGCGACGTAGAGCCAGACGACGATGAGGACGAACTGTCCAATACGACGGCGCCGCGGATCTGCTGCCTCGATCGCGGGAACGGACTCGCCGTCGTGGGCGGACGGCGAAGCGACGGGATGGGGAGGGGACTCGGCTTCGGACGCAGGAACGGGGTGTGAGGGTGTGACGACGGATTTTTTCGGAAATTTCTTCCCTGGCTTGGCGCTCATGAGCGGGCCGAGCGTGGAATTTCCTGACGCGGGGGCAAGCGCGAGAAGCGTGAGAATGGGTGCACGCTCAGGACCACCGGACCTATTCGCAAACGGCGGAGGCGTCCTCCGAGACACTCGTCTGATGCGGCGCGCTCATCGGATTGAAGCGCTGAAAACCGGAAAGTTTACGCATGGGCTTGTTTCCGTGCTGAACCGATTTAGGATGCGTTTGCCGTGAGTTTGCCGACTGATTTTTTCGCGGAGGCGCATGCCGTTGTGCTCGACCTGGAGGTCGGGTCCGGTGTGGCGGCGGTCGAGGCCTTGCATCAGCGACTCGTAACCGATAATGATGCGGTGCGAAACGCCGCGCAGTTCCTTGCCGATGTACGGGCCCGAATGTTACTTGCGCCGGTGTGCTTGTCAGCCGAGCTCGCTCTCCCGCATGCGAGGACGGATGCGGTTTCACGGATGATGGTCGGGATTGGGCGGACGGCGGGCCCGCTGGCGTTTGATGCGGCGCATCCGGATGTGCGTTTTATCATTCTGATCGGGACGCCCCAATCGGCAGTCACCGAATACCTGCAGGCGGTGGCGGCGCTGTCGCGGTTTTTCAGGAATTCCGCAGCGCGCGAGCGGCTACTCGCAGCGACCGATGAGGCCGAGTTTAGGGCAGTATTCGCGGGCAGCCCGGCTGCGCTGCGATGAAGGCGGCCACCGAAGGAATCTTGATGCGTCGCCTGCTGCGCCTGTTGCGCTGGCGGCTTTGGATTCAGGAAAAGCTTCAGCCGACCGAGTGGCAGGTCACCCTCGTCTGGGCGGCGGTCGCGGGTTTTCTCGGGGCTCTGACTTCAATCGTCTTCCTCACGCTGACTGAACGCGTCCATGATTGGTACGGCAGTTCGCATCTTGGTGTGGTCGAATCAATGCAGCGGCTGCCGTGGTGGGGATGCCTCCTCGTCCCGACGTTGGGCGGAGCGCTTGCGGGGCTGGTTCTCAAGTGGGGGCAGCATCTGACCCGCGCGCAGAGTTCGACCGACTACATGGAGGCCATCGTGATCGGAAACGGGAATGTGCCCGTGCGGGGCAGTCTCGTGAAATCGACGGCGGCACTCTTCTCGATTGCTTCCGGTGGCTCGATCGGACGGGAAGGTCCCCTCGTGCAACTCGCCGCCGTCGTGGCATCGTCGCTGGGGCGCTGGCGCAAGTTTTCCCCGCCCCAATTGCGCCTGCTCGTGGCCTGCGGCGCCGCCGCCGGAATCGCCTCGGCGTATAACGCCCCGATCGCGGGGTCCTTTTTCGTGGCGGAGATTATTCTCGGAACCATTGCGATGGAGAGCCTGGGACCGCTCGTGGTCTCCGCGGTCTCCGCTACGCTGACGATGCAGGTCCTGACCTCGGCGCATGTGCTTTATCGGGTTCCGACGTTTCAGGCGGTCTCAGTGTGGGAAATGCCCGGCTATATTGCGTTGGGCCTGATCGTGGGGGTGCTTGCGCCGATGTTTCTGCTTTCGTTGAAACACGCGGAGAACTTTTTCGTTTCCTTGAAGTTGCCCCTCGTGCTGCGCCTTGCCACGGGCGGATTGATCGTGGGAGCGATCGCAATCAACGTTCCTGAAGTAGCCGGCAACGGCTACTCCGTGGTCGTCGATATCGTGAATGGCCGGCTGCTCTGGGTATCGATCCTCGGAATCTTTGCCTGTAAGTGGCTCGCGACCATGGCGTCGTTTGGCTCCGGGGCCCCAGGCGGCGTGTTTACTCCATCATTATTTATGGGAGCCGGGGCGGGGCTGTTATTCGGGACCTTGCTGCACCATTTTTTCCCCGGAGCCGCGGTGGACCCACGGGCATTTGCGCTGGTCGGAATGGGGGCGTTTTTGTCGGCGGCGACCCACGCTCCGATCATGGCTGTGATCATGCTCTTCGAGATGACATTGAGCTATGACATCATTCTGCCGCTGCTCTTATGCAGCGTAATCGCTTACTATACCTCAAAGAGTTTAAAAGGCTCCTCTCTCTATAGCGAAGTGCTCAAACGCAAGGCTGCCACCGTTCCTGATCCCACGCTTGGCGAAGGGAGGGTGGCCGATATGATGCGACCGAATCCGCCTCTGGTTTTCGCTAATGCGCACTTTGCCGAAGTCGCCCGGTTATTTCTCAACGTGCGGGTCAATAACCTCTACGTGGTTGATGAAGCTGGGAAGTTTCTGGGCGTGGTGTCGCTCCACGACATCAAGCCCTACTTGGCCGAGCCGGATCTCGCGGAACTCGTGATCGCGCGTGACATCCTTCGCGAAGATTTTCCCCGAGTCGCTCCGGACCAGCTCTTGACGGAAGCGCTGGCTGGATTTCTCGGCATTGTCGCCGAGCGGTTACCGGTCGTGGATCACGATGGACTGCTGCGGGGCAGCCTGGCGAAAGGCGACTTGCTTCTCGCGTTGGTCGAGCGCCGCAAGTCGCCGCAAGGCCTGCCCGAAATGGCCCCGAGCGCGACCCCGCGAGCGGCCTCCAGCGAACCGAGTGTGTCCTCGGCTCCGTTTGGGTCCGAGTCCAAGCGCTAAGGGATTGGGCAGCTCAATCTCTCCAGGGTACGCTTGAGTCGCGCTCTTCGGCGGAGCTCACTCCGATTGGCCCCGCCTAACGCTCCGGCTGCGCCCCAGTCCGGATTGGCCGGGCCGTATTCACCACGCTGATTCCATTTGGATACGAACATTGGCGGATCCGGCGGGTGGATATCCTTTGCGACTGGAGGCTTGCGCCGACGAAGCGCAGTCTCCGTTGGTCGACGCCGAGGTGGTTCCACGAAGGAACCACCTGATTCGGCTCGTTGGGAGACCCTGAAACTCAGTGTCCTGCATCGCTCCTCCACGCCCCGCTTCCCCCTTGGTTGTCGCTCTCGCGGCCGCTGGCTTTATCGTTTGCTCGGAATCGGGTGCGTGGGTGTCATGGGCGCGCCATCGCGGACGACCGGACCGGTTTAAACCTCAAGCTACTCGAAAATACCCTGCATGACCCCTCAAGCCGAGTTTGGCCTGCTCAACACCGTTACGCTCTTCCTCTATCTGGCCGCGATGTTTGGCATCGGAGTGTATTGTGCCCGGTTTAATAAATCGACGGATGATTTCTTCCGCGGTGGCCAAAGTGTGCCGTGGTGGGCGGCGGGCCTGAGCATCTTTGCCACGATGCTGAGCTCGATCACCTACATGGCGATGCCGGCGAAATCGTATGCGACCGACTGGGTGATCTTCGTGAGCAACCTTCCCATTCTGCTGCTTGCGCCCGTTGTAATCATTTTTTTCCTGCCGGTTTACCGCCGGATCGACGCCACCTCGGCCTACGAATATTTGGAAAAACGATTCAATTACGGCATCCGGCTTTTCGGCGTCGTGAGTTTCGTTCTCTTGCAGACGGGGCGCATGGCGGTGGTGCTTTATCTTCCGTCGCTCGCGCTATCCACGGTCACCGATCTCAATCTCTACACGAGCATCGCCATCATGGGAGCGGTCAGCATCGCTTACTCGGTCATCGGCGGCATTCAGGCGGTGATCTGGACCGATGTGGTGCAGTCGGTGGTGCTGTTGGTCGGAGCGGTTTTAAGCTTCGCCATCATTCTGTCGCGCATCGATGGCGGGCTCGGAAGTTTTTTCGAGATTGGTTCCGCTAACGACAAATTTAGGATCGCCAACCTGGGCTGGGATGTGACGTTGCCGGTGCTGTGGATCGTGTTCCTTGGGAGCGTATTCAACCATTTGATTCCGCTTACTTCCGATCAGTCCTATGTTCAGCGATATATGTCCACCGCGACGGAAAAGCAGGCGGCCAAGGCGATCTGGGTAAATTCGGCGATGGCCGTGCCGGCGACGTTCCTTTTCCTCTCCCTCGGCACCGCCATGTTCGTCTATTATCAACAGTATCCGGACCGGCTGGGATCACTGCCGAGTCCGGATGCGATTCTCCCATGGTTTATATCACGGGAACTACCGGCGGGGATTGCGGGCCTGGTTGTCGCAGGAATTTTTGCCGCAGCCCAATCCACGGTTTCGACCAGCATGAACAGTATTTCGACGGTGATCACGATTGATGTGGTTCATCGCTGGCGGGGAAAAGGCCCTGAGGTCCAGGAACTCCGCCGCGCCCGGGTTCTCACGGTTATCTTCGGAGGGGCCGGCATGGCGGCGGCCTTTTATCTCGCGGCGGCCAATGTGCAGTCGATGTTCGATGCCTTTATCAAACTGATGGGCCTGACGGGCAGCGCGCTCGCCGGCCTGTTCATCCTTGGCATCTTCACCCGGCGCACCACGGCCCGAGGCGCAGCCTGCGGAGCCGGCACTGGAATCGTCGTCTTGTATTTGGTTCAAGGGTACACCTCGCTTACTTTTTTCACTTATGCCCCGATTGGCATGTTGACCTGTATCGCAGTGGGATATGGCGCGAGTCGTCTGATCGGTCCCAACCTGCGATCCTTGCAGGGTCTCACTTACTTCACCATTGATCGCGCTCCGACAGACGTGAAGACCTACGATGAAACGATTCGCTCGAATTAACCGCGTTCTTCTTGCTGCGATGGCTCTGATGGTGGCCGCAATCGTAGATGGTGCGGTGGCCACGCTTACGTGGGACTCTTTGCCACCGCTGCCGCCCTTGGCTGGAGAGGTGAAACAGCCGGGAGTGGCGGGACCCTTTGCCGGTGTACACGGCGATGCACTGATCGTCGCGGGGGGCGCAAACTTCCCGGATAAACTTCCTTGGGACGGCGGCGCGAAGATCTGGTGGAATGATATTTGGGTGCTCGAGAATCTTTCCAGCGCCGCACCGCGCTGGGTTACGGACAAAACCTTTCAGCTTCCCCGGCGAATCGGCTATGGCATCAGCGTCAGCACGCCTGACGGCGTGGTCTGTGCCGGTGGCCACGATGCGGAGCGCTGTTATGCCGACGTGTTTATGCTTTCGTGGGACGCCCGCGCGCGGCAGATTCGGCGGACGGATTTACCGCCCTTGCCCGAGCCGCTCTCGTTCATGGCGGGTGCGCTGGTGGGAAACACGTTTTATATAGCGGGAGGACAAACGACGATGAAGGACGCGGTGCCGTCTTCGATCTTCTGGTCGCTCGATCTCTCCAAACGCGAACAACCGGCGGAGTTCAAATGGTCGGTGTTGCCGGCTTGGCCGGGACCGGACCGGATTCTTCCCGTAGCGGCGGCCCAACGGACTGCACGGGGCGACGAGTTCTTTCTTTTCAGCGGCCGAAAGCCGCAAACCGGTCAGGCGACGGAGATCCTGAGCGATGCCTATGCGTTTGACCCGAGGTCGCGCACCTGGCGCACGTTGCCGTCAATTGGCGACGGCGTCCGCCGCGGTCTCAGCGTGATGGCGGGCAGTGCGGTGGCGGTGGGAGAGAGCGAGATCTTACTCTTTGGCGGCGATCGCGGGGTGTTGTTTCAGGAACTTGAAGCCCACGATCGGACGATCGCACGGTTGCGCGCCCGGATTGCCAGCGGGCCAGACGGCGAGCGTGGGGCGATCGAGCGCGAGATCGCTGAGCGGCTCGCGGCGAAGCGCCGCGTCTATGATTCGCATCCGGGTTTCGCGCGTGACGTGCTGGCCTTTGATACGCGTCTCGAGACGTGGCGGACGGTCGGTCGCTCGCCGGTGTTGCCGCCGGTGACCACCGTGGCGGTGAAGTATCGTGATGTGATCCTGTTTCCCAGCGGTGAAGTGAAACCCGGTATCCGAACAACGGAAATTATGAGGGTGGTGCCGGTGGGCCCGTGAGATATTTTCAATGATCTGTTCGCTGGCAAATTCTCACGGCCGTGCCTTCGCATAGCCTGCCTCAACGTCAGTCCCTGGTGGCGCAGACCGCCGCGTTTCTCCACGCGAAGATCGAGAGCGGCGAGTGGAGCGAGTGGCTGCCAAGCGAGCGCGCCCTGTGTGAGCAACTTCAAGTGAGCCGGAACACCCTCCGGACTGCGCTGGGGCAGTTACAAAAAGAAGGCCGAATCCAGGCCCTGCACGGTTCGGGTAATCAGATTATTGGTACGTTCGCTCCGACGCTTCCCCGGTTGACTTCACCGGACGTGGCGCTGCTCACTCCGGAGCCACTCGAGCGGCTGCGGCCCATGCAAACGTTATGGATCGATGAGATGCGGGCCTTGCTGAGCGAGCGGGGCATGCGGCTCCGGGTTTTTCACGGGTCGCACTATTATGCGGCGAAACCGGGTGCTGCTTTGGAGCGGTTGGTAACCCGAAACCCCCACGGCTGCTGGGTTTTGATGCTGGCCACTGAAACGCTACAACAATGGTTTTCCCGCAGCAAGATTCCTTGTATCGTGGCGGGCTCAACCTATGCGGGTCTTGATCTGCCGTTTCGTGACCTGGATCATCGTGCGGCGTGTCGACATGCTGCCGGTGTATTGCTGGCGCTGGGACACCGCCGGCTGGTGATGTTGATGGCCAAGACGCGTCGGGCGGGTGATATTGAGAGTGAAGCGGGATTTCTCGACGGCGTGCGCCAGTCGCGCCATGAGGACGCCGAGGCGACCGTGATCGCTCACGAGGAGAGCGTCGCCGGAGTCGCACATGCGGCACGAAGAATTTTAAAACTCAACCCGTCCCCAACCGCCTTGATGGTGGTGCACCCGTATCACTTCCTCGGATTCGCCAGTCGGCTCGCGCAAGATGGCATCCGAGTTCCCCATGACATGTCGATTATCACCCGTGACGACGATCCATTCTTAAAATACTTTGTGCCGGTGCCGGCGCGCTATGTGGTTAATCCGCACCTGATGGCGAAGAGCCTGCTGCGGCCGGTGCTCGAACTTCTCGAAGGCAACGCGATCACGCAGCCGGTCAACAAACTCATGCCGGAGTTCTTGAAAGGCGAATCGATTGGTCCGCCTCCTTGAGCGAACGATTTATTTCCCTACCAAGTGCGGATCGGGCAGCGCTGAAGCGTAGTCAAAGAAGCCGATCTGATCGAGGGCGTCGCGCAGGGTGTTCTCCTCACCTGCGGTTAGCGCCCTCAGTGGGAGCCGAACCGGGCCGCAATCGACGCCGATGAGTTTCATGATGCATTTCCCGGCCGCGAGGCCGCCGTGGCGATCGAGGACGGCCACGAAGTCCATCACCCGGGCCTGGTCGCGTCGGGCAGAAACCAGGTCGCCGCGATCAAACGCCGCCATGATCTTATGAAAGATCGGTGCGGCGTAATTATAGGTGCTCCCAACTGCTCCGCGGGCACCGAGGGCGAGCGCGGCAAGGAGGATCTCATCGCGACCGAATAAAACATTGTATTTGGCGTCGGCGTGGTCAGTCGAACGGGCGAAGTCCATCAGGTTCTCGTGCGTGAACTTCACGCCGGCAAGATTCGGGATCTGGTCGCCAGCCAGCGCCAGAAATTCGGTGGCGGGAATGTTTACGTCTGTCATCCCGGGCATATAATAATAGTAAAAGGGAAGCGTCGGAGCGGCCCGCGCCACCTTCGCACACCATGCCACGAGCTCGGTCACGGTCGGGGGTTTGAAGAACGAGGGAGCGATGGTGGCTATGGCATCGGCGCCGGCTGCCTCCGCGTGCCGTGCCAGCGCGCAGGCATCTTTGAGACTGAGATGGCCCACGTGGACGATGACCGGGAGGCCGACGGGGCGGGCGGCGACCCAGGATTCAACCAGCGTCCGCCGCTCCTCGCTGGTGAGCGAAGAGCCCTCGCCGGTAGTGCCGCAAATAAACGCGCCCGTCACGCCGTTGTGGGCAAGCAGGCGGGCTTGTTGCGGAACGACGTCGAGCGCGATCGAGCCGTCGTGTCGGAAGGGCGTATGCGGTGCGGCGATGAGGCCGGTCAGGTGTTTCATGGAAATTGAAAAGGAAGAGGGGAAGATTGAGCTACAGTGAAAGGCCAGGAAGGGTTCATCACCCCTTTCGCCTGGCGGGAAAAGTTCACCTTTTAACGAGTTAAGTAGGCGGCGACGTCTTTCCCGTTCAGTAGCCACGTGAGGTTGAACCGAATCATCCGTCCCATGGTCGCGCCTTCGCCGGGCTGCTCGTAAAGCAAATAGATCCAGCCTTCGCTCGCGGTGCCTGGAGCACCGGCCGCCAGTGATGAGTAGGCAAATCCGCCGTCCTGGACCAGCCGCTGCACCGGCCAGGTGGCCCCGCCGTCGAAGCTCGCCCACACGGTTCCGCGCCGACGACCATTGTCAGAATCAATATTG
>Ga0163150_10006189_pt1 | contig 14796 bp, 14 predicted proteins | sample OliLakLV19P2IB_FD_148628 | JGI IMG/M metagenome (GOLD analysis project Ga0163150, IMG submission 148628) | Freshwater microbial mat bacterial communities from Lake Vanda, McMurdo Dry Valleys, Antarctica - Oligotrophic Lake LV.19.P2.IB | ecosystem: Environmental > Aquatic > Freshwater > Lake >...
GCACCAAAGTGGGCGTCGAGATGGCAGACACGGAAGCCACACGCGCGCGCGGGCTGATGTTCCGGAGGAGTCTGGCACTGTGGCTGGACCAGAGTGGGCGCATCGTGTCCATCGCCCATTCGGCCCCGCCGTGCACGGTCGATCCGTGTCCCAGTTACCCTCCCGGAACTGAAGCGCGCGCCGTCGTGGAGGTGGTCGCAGGGTTTGCCAAGCAACATCGCGTGAAGGTGGGAGACGTGGTGAAGATCGACGGAGCGACAGACTTCAAATTCCCCGGTCGATAATCACGGCGACATCGCAGCCGGTTCTCTTCTGTAGGAGTTTCTGTGGCACGCACAACGATCGTCTTTGGCGTCGTGCTCATCGCGCTCGGCGTCGGCGGCTATCTCGGAGCTGCCGGGGTCAGCGTGACGGCGCTGATTCCCGCGGCCTTTGGCGCAGTGCTGGCGATCCTGGGCTGGCTCGCTCGGAACCAGCGATATCAAAAGCACGCCATGCACGTGGCGGCGGCGATCGGGCTCATGGGATTTCTGGGATCGGTCCGCGGCCTGACCGGGATCGTGGATCTGATCTCAGGAGCCGACGTGCAGCGTCCGGCTGCCGTTGGTTCGCAATCGGCGATGGCGCTGTTGATGGCCACCTTTGTCGGCCTCTGCGTGAAATCGTTCATCGATGCACGCCGCGCACGGATCAACAAGGGCGAGTAGGGCCAGCCGATTCCGCCGAGTCGAGCGAGACCGACTCCCTAGGGCCTCTGGAGACGTGGTGGCAGAGCGCTGGGCGAAATGCCTCGCCCCTCGATGCGGGGCGCCACCGATGGCTTGGCGTCATCACGCCCGTAGTCTTGACGACGGCAGTCATGGCGTCGCCCGGTGCAAATGAACAGCAGCAGCAGCAGCAGCCACCTCACGGCGACCGGAGCGATGCGAGTTTCGCGTACGGGTGATCACCGTCCACCGGCTTGCCCGCCGACATCGCGTGCGGCTGCTCTGTGCGGCAAGACTCATCTATCGATGGTCACGGCGACGTTACGAGTGTCATACCCCAGCCGGATCGAAATCACTTCGGGCGGGAGCATCGGCCGCACCCGAGGGTCGTATTTCGTCGAGCTTGCGTGCTCCCAGCCAGCAGATCGGTTCAGGGAACGGGTTGACAGTTCCGGACGCCCACACCAAGTGTGCCCGCAGGCGCCGCGGAGTCCAGCGATATCAGGGGCTCGGCAGCAGGGGCGGAGGACGCGCCGATGTACGAATGTGCCGAGGCCGCCACTCGGCCTAAGGGCAGACGCACGCGAAACGTGGACCCGATGCCGGGACAACTGTCCACCTCGATGGTGCCGTCGTGGGCCCGAACGAGCCGTGCAGCCACCGACAACCCCAGGCCGACTCCTGGGATGCGCTCGCGTGCGACAGCGCCACGTCGAAAGGGCTCGAAGATCCACGGGCGGTCGCCTGCCGCCACACCAATGCCTTCATCGGACACCGCGACGACCGCGCCCTGGCCTTCGACGCTCACGCCGATTTCTATTCGGCCCCCGTCGGGCGAGTACTTTATCGCGTTGCTCACGAGATTATTCAGCACCTGACCGATCCGTAGGGGATCGCAGTGGAGGGGCACCGCGTGTCGCGGCACGGAGAGCACGAGGGTGTGCCCAGGTGCCTGGGGGCGGAAGAGTTCGACTGCGTCTTCGGCCAGCAGACGCATGTCACTGTCAACCTTGCGCAGTTCGAGTTCGCCGGCTTCGATGCGGCTCGCATCGAGGAGGTCGTCGATCATTCGCTCCATGGTGTCGATTTGTCTGGCCGCTGTTGACAGCAGCCGTTGCAACCGCTGCCTGGACGGGGCAGGAGGGCCAGACATCAGGTGAGTAGCCATCTTGACTGCGTGCACGGGGTTGCGCAGGTCGTGCGCCACGCCGGCGAGAAAGGAGAGCTGATTTCGGCGGTAGCGGTCACGAGAAGACGTCATTTCGTTGAACATGCGCCCGATGTCGGCGATCTCACGTGCGCCCGTTTCAGGAGCCGGGAAGGCTTCGTCACCTTTTCCGAGGCGGCGCACCGCCTCGGATAGGTCGAAAATTGGTCGGAAAATATAGGTGCGAATCCAGGTCAGCGTCGAAGCCACCCCCGCAACGAGAAGCAGCGACAGGATGACGCCAGTTGCCCTGGCGATTCGGTCCCAGCCTGCGATGTCGGCGCGCATCGCGTCGGCCTGGCGCACATTGAGCTGGACCAGTTCTTTAGCTGCCAGAAACGTCGTCTCAAGCTGCTTGTCGACTGCCCTGCGTGTCTCTTCAGGTGCGAGGCCTCTGGGCTGCACCGGATCGCGTGGTTGCAGATACCCTTCGATCTGTTGTTCGACTCGGCGGATCAACTCGCGCTCCGCCCCGCTGTCCGCATACCGATAGAGATCGGCGCCCTGGCGCCGCAACGCCATCTCCAATGCACTCCGGTCGCGGGCGAACCGCTCGTCAAGCGTTGAAACGCTTGGGTCGCTGAGCCGGCCGTGACGCAACAGATCCACTTGAAGCTGCTCCACGAGCCGGACGCTGTCGAGGGCCGTCCCCATCCTCGCCGCGGCACTGTGCAGGTAGGACGTCGTGGCAACGAGCAGCGTCGCGCTTGCCAACACCAGCGCCCCGCAGCCGAGCACGAGCGACGTAACGATCGCGCGAAGGCTCATGACCATCTTTCAGGTACAGCAGCTTGAACGGACTGCGGGGGCCACTATAGGGTCGCGGGCTGTTGCTCCACAAATAGGATATGTCGAAGAAATCAATCCAAAAAAGAATGAATGCTTCAACGGTGACTCGCCGTAGCGCTGCCCGACGCGCGCTATGAGATGTCATCGGCCATTGGCGAGCGGCTACCATCGGACAGGGCGGCTGATCACGGGGAGGCCGCCGGATGAGGCATCGTGGCATCGTCTTTTTGGATTACTTCGCGTCAAACATTCTATTTGTGGATGACCGCCCACGGAGCGATGATCACACACGATGGCTTCGACGCGTGCACAGCGGGGATCCATGATGGCCGAAGGCGAGACCGTGCGGAATGTTGCGCCGCAGCGACAAGAGAGGGGGCCGGAGGCCGGACGCGGACGCCATCGTGGGGCGAATCCCAGCGTTGGTCTGGACGCCGCCGCGTGCGCTGAGCTGGAGGCCATCGGGTACCCTGCCGACGCCCTCGCGCTGCTGGACCTGATTCCGCTCGTTGAAGTGGTGTGGGCCGACGGGAGCGTCTCGATACGTGAACGAGACGTCATCCTGGAGGCCGCCCTGCGGCGCGGCTTCAGCTACGGCGATCCCGCGTATCGCCAACTCGTCGCGTGGTTGGCGGTCAAGCCGACCGACGCGCTCTTCCGAGCGTCGCTACGGGCGCTGTCCGTCGCGTGGCTCAGCCTGCCGTTGCGTGCACAGGACGATTTCCGGCAGCGTCTGCTCGACGGGTGTCGACGCGTCGCTGCCGTGTCGGGCGGCATCTGCGGGAGGGGCGGCACAATGTCTGCAGCCGAGCGACGGGCCCTTGCTAACATCGCCGAGATGCTGGCTGTAGCGAACGTACCGAACCGCGCCGCATGACAACGGCCCGCCGCACGGCCATCAGGCGTACAGCAAAGTGGCGTGCACGCACACCGGGAGGTCACGTCTCGTCTGGCTCACGGAGCCATCGGCCATGCGACCTCGATGAGCCGGGCGAGATCGAGCAGCACCACCGTGTCCGGCGCATACTCGACCTCTTCGAGCTCCCGAGGATGCCGTTGTCAGACACGCCCAGACGCGTGGCGATCCGGGCTCGCCCTGCCTTCGTCGTACGGCTCAGCGTCGCTCACGCCTATTCTTTTGTCAGGGCAGGACAGAGACTCACAAATAGAATGTTTGGAACACACCAATCGAGAAACACATCAACGACCCCGTTCTTTATGACGCGTAATCACGAGGTCACGCGCGCGTGAGCAGGTGCCCAGCGAGCCATCGTCAAACTGGAATACTTCGATCAACATATCTGAAAACTCATCTATACTCGGCGTTGTTATGGAATGGCTCAATTATCATCACCTGCTCTACTTCTGGACAGTCGTCCGCGAAGGCACGGTCGCGCGCGCTGGCGAGCGCCTGTCACTCGCCCAGCCCACCATCAGCGGCCAGCTGCGCACGCTCGAGAACGTGCTCGGCGAGAAGCTGTTCACCCGGTCGGGCCGTCATCTCGTGCCGACCGACACGGGCCGCCTTGTCTATCGGTACGCCGACGAGATCTTTTCCATCGGGCGCGAGCTGATGGAAACGCTGAAGGGCCGCCCGTCCGGCAGACCCTTGAGGCTGACCATCGGCGTGGCGGATGCCGTGCCGAAGCTGATTGCGTACCGCCTCCTGCAGCCCGCTCTCGCGCTGCCCGAGCCGGTTCACTTGGTGTGTCGGGAGGACAAGCCGGATCGGCTTCTCGCCGAGCTCGCAGTTCACGCGCTCGACGTCGTCCTGACGGACGCACCCATCTCCCCGTCGGTCCGTGTGCGCGCGTACAGCCACCTGCTTGGCGAATGCGGGCTCTCCTTCTTCGGCGTCCCCGCCCTGGCATCCCGCTACCGCAAGGGGTTTCCCAAGTCGCTCGATGGCGCGCCGATGCTGCTGCCCGCCGACAACACGGCGCTGCGGCGCTCGCTGGACGAGTGGTTCGAGGCGACAAAGATTCATCCAGTCGTGATCGGCGAGTTCGAGGACAGCGCCCTGCTCAAGGTGTTCGGGCAGGCGGGTCATGCGCTCTTCCCGGCACCGACTCCGATTGAACGGGAAGTCCGGAAGCAGTACAACGTGGCGCTCGTGGGCCGTGTCGACAACGTGCGGGCGCGTTTCTACGCGGTCTCGGTCGAACGCCGGCTGAAGCACCCCGCCGTCGTCGCGATCGCGAACGCCGCACGCGAAAAGTTGTTCGGGTGACGAAACGGTGAAGACGCCAGGTGAGTCAGACAGGCGCGGGTCGTACCACCTGGTCGGCACGGACTTCGGTCTATCGCAACAGAATGACATCTGGAGCTGTTCGCCTGATCGCCGACTGACCACTTCCGTGCTCGCATCCATCCGCCATTTCGATGGATGGCTTCGAAACTCTCTGTTACCGGATTTGTTGGTCGTCTCGCTATCTTCGGACTCTGTGGACGGTGCGGCCTCAGCCCCACGACACGGGCGATCCGTTCCTAAGGTGAAGGGCAGGACCAAATGGCGACTAACGCCGAATCGCCGACGGAGGGCGACGCTGTGGTCACGCGCGGTCCCGACGACGGTGCGTCGTCGAGCGTGAGACTGTTTCCGGGAACCGCACAGGTGCGGTGCCAGTCGTACGAGGTCGCACTCGACCGCGCGCGGCGGTACGCGGCGCGAGCGGGCGCGATCGTTTGGTACACGCCGGACGAGTCGCAGTTCGAGGCACGGAGTTGGCCCACGAACGCAGTCGGCGGTCCGCACATACGCGAGGAGGCTGTGTGATCTGGTCCTGGAAAGTTGGCAGGCTGTTCGGCATTCCTGTGTATCTCCACACCACGTTTCTCCTGCTCATGGGGTTCATCCTGCTTGCCCAGTGGCGCGAGGGCGGCAACCTGATGGCGGCGATTGGCGGTGTGCTCTTCATCCTCGCGATCTTTGCCACCGTCGTGTTGCACGAGCTGGGCCATGCCTTGACGGCGCGGCGATTCGGCATCCGCACCAAGGACATCACGCTGTTGCCCATCGGGGGCATCGCCCGCTTGGAACGCATGCCGGACGTTCCTCGGCACGAGCTCTGGGTGGCGCTCGCGGGCCCCGCCGTCAACTTCGCCATTGCAGCGGTTGTCTTCATTATCAGCACGCTTGTGGGCACGTCCCCGGTACTCGGCCTGCCAACGGCCTCCCTGGGGACAGTCGATCGCTTCATCGCGATCAACGTCTGGCTTGCCGTCTTCAATCTGATTCCTGCGTTCCCCATGGACGGCGGGCGCGCGCTGCGGGCGCTGCTGGCCGAGCGGACCGATTACGTGCGGGCGACGCAAATTGCCGCGTCGCTCGGGCAGGGCATCGCCCTGATCTTCGGCGTCATTGGCTTCCTGTACAATCCGTTCCTAGTGTTCATCGCGCTCCTGGTCTGGATGGGTGCGTCCGGCGAGTCACTCGCCGTGCAAACACGGACGGCGTTGACGGGGATCCCGGTCACGCACGCGATGATGACCGACTTTCGAACCCTCGACGCTGGCGAGTCGTTGCAGCATGCGGTCGCGCTCGTGCTCGCCGGGGCCCAACGGGAGTTTCCGGTGACCGAGAACGGACGCCTGGCCGGCGTGCTGACGCGTGACGCGCTTGTGTCCGCGCTGGCGACCGGGCACGCGGATGTACCGGTCGGACAGGTCATGTCGCGGGAGTTTCAGACTGCTGATGCCCACGAGCTGCTCGACGTGGCGTTCCAACGACTCCAAGGCTGTCAGTGCCACGTCCTCCCGGTCCTGCAGCGCGGTCAGGTGGTCGGGTTGCTGACGCCGGAGAACGTCGGCGAGTTCATCATGTTCCGCGGCGTGGTCGTGTCGTCGCTGCCGGCGGCGGCCGGCACGGTCTCCGCGTCGTAGCGAATCGACACCGGCGCCTCGAGGATCCGGGTGATGTCCCGGCGTTCATCGACCATCGGCCACCAGTCGTAGAGCAGGACTTCGAGGGGTCGCCACATGGCGACCCCTCCGGTGATGACGAGCCCCTCGCGAAGAATCTCTCGCAGAGGCCCTGATGGGAGCGACACCGTGAGCTCTGCGAGCGTGAGGAAGATGACGAGCACCGCGAGGCCGACACCCAGGAACATCTGGCCTCGACGCACGTGCTCGCGGAGCCGGCGCTCGATCTGCTCGCGCTCGTGGACGAAGTGACCGCGCACCGCCTCCACGATCGCATCGGGCGCCAGACGAGGCTCTGGCTCTTCCGAGCTCGTGACCACGACCGTCAGCTTGATGTCGATGCACGATCGGCCGTCCTCGACACCTCACCGCCAGATTCGCAGTCGCTCATCGATCTTCTTTCGCCGTCGCGCGCGTGATGATTTTGCTCAACTCGCGCAACCAGAGGACCGAGCTGGCGACCGCGACAGCGCGCAGCCAATCGCTGACGCTGAGGCTCATGGTCGAGAAGGCGTCTTGCAGAAACGGCACGGACACTACCGCCACGTGCAGACCCAGTGACAGGCCAAGCGCCCCCCACAGCCAGCGGTTTTCAAAGAGTCCGTGGAAGGCGCTTTGCTCGTCGGAGCGCGCGTTGAAGACGTTGAAGAGCTGAAACAGCATCAGCGTCGTGAACGCCATCGTCTGCGCGTAACGCATATTCCCCGAGCCTTCGATCAATCCGCCGGGTAGCGATGCATCGAGCACCAGCAGCGTGCCTGCCGCCATGATCGCGCCGACGAAGACGATGCCCGCCCACATGCGGCGCGTGACGACTCCTTCACTGCGCGGGCGCGGCGGGCGCTGCATCAAGCCCGCGCCCGCCGGATCCACCCCCAGCGCCAGCGCGGGTGCGCCGTCAGTCACCAGGTTGATCCACAGAATCTGCGTTGCCAGCAACGGGAGCACCACGGCGTGTCCTTCGGCGTGCAGACCGATCATCTTCGCCAGCAGCACGCCGAAGAACATCGTCATCACTTCGCCCATGTTCGACGACAGGAGGAAGCGCAAGAACTTGCGGATGTTGGAGAAGATGGCGCGCCCCTCTTCGACCGCCGCCACGATGGTGGCGAAGTTGTCGTCTGTCAGCACCACGTCGGCGGCTTCTTTGGACACGTCGGTGCCCGTGATGCCCATCGCCACGCCGATGTCGGCGGTCTTGAGGGCAGGAGCGTCGTTCACACCGTCGCCGGTCATCGCGACCGTCGCGCCGCCCCTTTGCAGCGCCTTCACGATGCGCAGCTTGTGTTCAGGATTGACGCGCGCGTAGACCGAAACTTCCCGGACAGTCTGAGCGAGCGCCTCATCCGACAGCCTCTCCAACTCGGCCCCAGTCACGGCGCGCCCGTCTGTGGCAATGCCCAGTTCCACTGCGATGACCGCAGCGGTTCTGGGATGATCACCGGTAATCATGATCGGGCGAATGCCGGCGCTTCTCGCGCGCGCCACGGCCTCTTTCGCTTCCTCGCGGGGCGGATCAATCATGCCGATCAACCCCAGAAAGATCAGTTCCTGCTCGAGGCGCTCACTCGCTCCTTCGTGTTGAAGCGCGTCCGCGGGCACGGTGCGGGCAGCGACGCCCAGCGTGCGCAGCGCCTGGCCAGCGAGCTCATCATTCGCCTGCAGAATCTCCGCTCGTCGCGCATCGGTCAAGACTCTCGGTGTTTGGCCTACAAGCTCCTGCGAACAGCGCGCGAGCAGCACGTCCGGCGCGCCTTTGGTGAAGACGAGCAAGCGTCCCTGCCGATCGGCGTCAGCATGAAGCGTCGTCATCAACTTGCGCTCGGATGAGAAGGGAATTTCGCCGACGCGCTCGAAGCGCGCGTCGAGCGTTTCATCATTCAGACCGATTTTGCGCGCTGCGACGACGAGCGCGCCTTCGGTCGGGTCGCCCTGCACCGTCCAGCGCCCCTCGCGCCTTTGCAGCACGGCGTTGTTGACCCGGTCAGCCGCCGTCAGCGCACGCTCCACCTCTATGCGGAGAGCGCCCTCCAGCGCCGCGCCGCCTTCCACGTGGACGTCGCCCTCTGGCGCATAGCCGGTCCCGCTCACATTCACACGTCCGCTCGCGGTGACGACGGTGCGCACCGTCATTTCGTTTTTAGTCAGCGTGCCCGTCTTGTCGGAGGCGATGACAGTGGCCGAGCCAAGCGTTTCGACCGCCGCGAGATGGCGCACGATGGCATTCCGCTTCGCCATCCGCTGTACGCCCAGGGCAAGGACGGCCGTCACCACGGCCGGCAAGCCTTCCGGCACCGCCGCGACGGCCAGCGCCACGCCCAGGATGAGCACATCGAAGAGCGGCGAAAAGCCGCGCACGTGTTCGACGACAATGATCGTGGCGATCATCACCACGGCGATGATGACGACGACGCCGCCGAGCATCTTACCGAGGCGATCGAGCTCCTTTTGCAGCGGCGTCGTTTCCTCGGGAGCCTCCTTTAACATTCCGGCGATGCGCCCCATTTCGGTGTGCATCCCGGTCGCTGTGACGATGGCTGTTCCGCGCCCGTAAGTGGCCGCCGTGCCGCTGAAGATCATGTTGTGGCGGTCGCCGAGTCCGGCTTCTCCGGCCAGGGGAACGATGTCTTTCGGCACCGGCAGGCTTTCACCGGTCAGCGCGGCTTCCGCTGTTTGCAGAGCGGTGGAATGAATCACGCGCGCGTCGGCGGGAATGGTGTCGCCGGCTTCGATGAGGATGATGTCACCGCGCACGATTTCGGCCGCTGGAATATTCCGCCGCTGGTCGTCGCGCATCACCGCCGCTTCGTCAGCCGACATCGTGCGCAGCGCCGCGACCGCGGATTCGGCACGCGACGCCTGAATGTGGCCCATGATCGCGTTGAGCAGCACGACGGCGAGGATCGCCATCGCTTCGTAGGGCAGCGCCGCTTCGCGCTCGACCAGCCACAGCGCGGCAGAAATCGCTGTGGCGATGAGCAGCAGAATCACGAGCACATCCCGAAACTGAGCGAGGAATTTCCTCCACCCCGGGGCCGGCTCTTCTGCCATCAATTCGTTGCGACCATCGCGTGCGAGCCGCGTCCGCGCTTCGGCTTCGCTCAAGCCGCGCCGCGAGTCCGTGCGCAGCGCAGCGATGACTGCGTCAACCGACTGTTGATACGCCGGCGTCGGATTGTGCTCAGTTGTAGGAACGCTCATATTCTCCGTTTGACGGGCAGATTCCCGCGCGTCATGGTACCCTGCCGCGGCAGGCGGCGATGGCAACAGCGGGCCCGTCGATCGTCATTCACCTGAGATCACGATGTGGATGGTCCGCGCAGCGCCTCGATCTCTCGCTGCAACGCGCGTACTTCGTCGAGGATCAACCGAGTGTGCGCCTCTCCCTCTCCCTTGAGGTCTTCCGTCACCTGCGACTGCATGGCATTGACGACTACCGCGATGAACAGGTTCAACACCATGAAGGTGGCGATCAGCAGGTAGGTGACGAAGAACATCCAGGCGTACGGCAACTGCGCCATGACCGGACGCGCGATGTCGGGCCAGCCTTCGACCGTCATGATCTGGAACAGCGTGAAGAGCGAGGCGCCGAGATCGCCGAAGAACTCCGGGGCGGTGTCGCCGAACAGGTTCGTGGCCAGCACCGCCGACACGTATAGCACGAGTGCCATCAAGCCGACGATCGACGCCATCCCGGGCAATGCCGTGAGCAGGGCGCCAATCACCCCGCGCATCGAGGGCACTAGTGATACGAGCCGCAGCACACGCAACACGCGCAAGGCGCGCAAGACACTGAACGTCCCGCTCGCGGGCATGAGCGCGATCCCCACGATCAGGAAATCGAACACGCGCCACTGGTCCCGGAAGAAGCGACGGCGGTAGGCGAAGAAGCGCGACAGCACCTCGACCACGAAGACGCCAAGAACCGTGCGGTCTATTACGTGCAGTATGGCGCCGAAGCGTGCGACGACCGCAGGCGAGGTTTCAAGCCCGAGCGTGATGGCGTTGGCGACGATCAGCGTGGTAATTGCCCTTTCGAAGCGTACACTCTCGATGAAAACGCGGACGCGCTCGCGCAGGCTCGGTGCGAGATCGGTAGTGCTCGTATTCACCGTGCCTTCTCCATGGATTCCGAGATAGTACCTCCCATACCAAACCCCATCGTGTGGCTCCTCGTTCCCGTAGGAGGCGATCCTGACCCAATGTCGTTCGGGCATCGTCGTGACATTTTCACGCGGCAGAATTCTTGGTAATCCGAACGTGGGCCGAATCCTCAGCGTGTCGGCGTGCGTCTGGCGATCAGTTGTGCAGTCTTATCGAACGATCTTCGGCGTCCCGTCTGGCCACCCCTGGTTCGGCGAGCCTCCTGAGTGTCACGCCGGTCAAGGGAACCGCTCGAACACGCGCGCGTGCAGGAACTCGAGTTCCCCATGCGCGGCGTCCGAGGACTCGGACGGCTCGATCCCAGAGCCGTCGGGCCTCGACGTGCGGGCAGTTGGCCCATTCGGGATGCCCGTCGGGAGGGAAGCCGAGGCGCCCGATCGACGCTCGATGCGCGACCATCGAGTCGTGCCAATGCTCCAACTGTTGAGCCAATACCAGGGCGTCGTTGGTCCCAACATGGTCGACGAGCCCGCGATACACATCTCGCATCAGGTCACCCTTCTATCGTTCAACACTTCGCTGTTCGCGGTCCTTTCTGGAGACGCTCGCGCGGCAGTCGCGCCGCAACCGCAGTCGGTCCGAGGCGCCGCAATTAGGACGATGCCGCGTCCTACGGAACCACCAAGACTGGGGCACCACAGCGCGCGAGGGCGCCTTCCGTCACGCTTCCGAGCGTGCCCAGCGCGCGTAGGCTGCGACCGCGACTCCCTAACACGAGGAGATCGGCTCCCACCTCGGTCACGACCCGTAGAAGCTCATAGAGGGGCGCGCCATCGCGGACGAGCGCGCGCACGCGCCAGCCGGAGTCGGCCAGTTGGCTCGCGGCCTTCTCGAGCCGCTTCGTTGCGAGCCCGCGTTCCTTCGCGTTGTGAGCCGCAGCGTCGGCGCGAATCTGACCGCTGAACGCCGGCGACAGTAAGGCGTGGCTCGGAGCGACGACAGGTGTGACCACCGTCACGAGCGCCGCCGAAGCCCCGTTGGGCGCGTTGCAACGAGCCAGCCACCGCATGGCGCGCGTGGCCTCGGGCGACCCGTCGAGCCCGACGACGACGCGCTGAATCGGACGCGCCGCGTGGCGAACCACCAGGACCGGCACAGAGGCGCGGCGAAGAACGCCCCGGGAAACGCTGCCCACGAGCAGCCTGCGGAAGCGTCCATGACCACGCCAGCCGACCACAATGACCTGGGCTCTCACCTTCTTGGCCTCTGCGAGAATGGCGGCAACCGGATCGCCGTCCGGTACAACGACCTGCGCGTCCTTCCACCGGGCCGCCAGCTTTCGCCGGGCCGCAGCGGCGACCTTCCGCGTCGGGTCGCCAGACAGTGCCCATGCGTGGGCATGGGGCGGAACAAACACACCGGCCCTCACGACGACACCCTGCGCGCGGTTTCCGGACGGCCACGGAAACTCCACGGCCGTGGCGAGGGCGGCATTGGCAGAGGGCGAGCCGTCAGTTGCGATCAGCACCCGAAAGGACGAAGAGGTGGTCATGACTGTCTCCCCGGCCACATAGACGCGGCGCCGATCGCGCCGCGCAGCCCCGTCACTCTCCAACGCGGTCCGCCCCGCTGCAGCGCGTTCATCCGAACCACCGCTCCAGCGCGATTCCTCCAAGACTGTAACCAGCCCACAGGATCACGAGGAGCAACAACGTGCCGATCAGGTAGGACGCGCTGCCTGAGAAGAAATCGAAATCTCTAGTAACCATCGGTCATCTCCCGTCATAACGGCCACCGCATGCCAGCCCCCGCTCGGCTCGCTCTAGTACTAGAGCGCAAGGTAACTGTAGCCACGACTCGCACACATAGACCAATAGGAACTTTAGAAACGATGATTCGATAAACACGATGTGTCACCGCTTTGGACTGCGACGGGCGCGAAGTCGCGAACGTGCGCCGCCCGGGTCGGCACTGGATCGCGCGAACAGATACCGACGCGGCGAATCGGTCGGCCGATCCGGAATGAACAACACATTGCGAGCCTAGTCTCTTTTCCGATAGATGACCGCCAAACATTCTAATGGTGCGGAATGACCCGAGGCTTCTACAGTGGAGCCATGCAGCTGGACATTCGAGGCGGAAGCGAGAGCGCCTGCCAGGACGAGCGTCGCCAGGTGGAGCGGCGTTTGCTGTTCGCGCTCGGACGCTTCGCTCGACACCTCGGCCGTGTACAGGTCTGGCTCGGGGACGTGAACGGCCCTCGGGGCGGTGTGGATAAGACCTGCCGCATCGTCGCGCACGTTCGGGGAGTCGGCCAGGTCGTGATCGAGGATGCGGATGCGGTTCTCCCGGCAGCCGTCGCCCGGGCGGCGGAGCGCGCGGAGCGCGCCGTGGCCCGGGCACTCGAGCGACAGCGGCGTCTTCAGAACGAGGTCGAGGTGTTCACCAAGCGCGATCGCGGCTAAACGGACGCGTCGGCGGGCTTGGCTTTGCACCGTCCGCGAACATCGGAAATGCAGTCGCCATCTTTGAGGCGGTCCACGGCTCCGCGCCCAAGTACGCGGGAAAGAGCGTGATTGACCCCACCGCGGTCGTGCCCGCGGCGGTCATGGTGCTCCGCCACTTTTGGCGACGTCGGCGCGTCGATCAGCGCCTTCACCGACACCGTGACCGCGAACCTCGGTCGCACGTCGGAGCGCCACTAGAGCGCTTTCCGATTGTACGTAGTGTCCGCCTTTAGGCGGACCGCGTGAAGTCCGGCTAAAGCCGGACACTACGTACTACACGGGCCGATCAGGCTCGCCGCAATCGATCGCCGCCTGACTTCACGTGAGGCCATGAACAGGCGCGTGATCGGAGTCGACATCCTTGTGGCGCCGGCCCTTTCGCCACGAAATCCGTCACGAAACAACACATAGGGAATGTGGAACTCATGACGACAATATTTCTATTTGTCTAACCCAGATCCTGGCCCGTATGTTTGGTGCAGGAGGGAATGTCATGAAAGCCTCTGGCCCGGCAGCGGGACTCGATGCGGTCGCGGACCGGCTCGTACACGCCCTCGGCATCACTAACCGTGCAACTGCGCGCGCGCTCGCCAGCTTCGGCGTCGAGCCCGTGTCGGCACTCCTCGTGACCTGGATTCCGGCGGTCGAGCTCGCCTGGATTGGCGGGCTGACGCAGGCGGAGCGGCGTCGGCTCATAGGCCTCGTCCACGGTCGCCATGCAAATCTGCCGGGCCGCGCCGAGCGGCTGTTGGATGACTGGCTGGCGCGCAGACCAAACGACGCGCTGTTCCGGGTAGGGCGCCGCGTGTTGCACGCGCAGCTTGCGGCGCTCCCTCCCGCCGAACGCCCCGCCCTGATCGCGCGTGTCGTGGGGCCGTGCGCGGATCTGGCGGAGGTCTCCGGCGGCCTGCTGGGATTTGCCGCCGTGTCCGCGGACGAGCGCGACTGGCTGCTCACGCTGGCAGGCGAGCTGGCGGTGCACGGCTCGGAGAGCGACAACACAGACAGTGGTCCTGCCGCCTCGGCATCGTCAACATCAGGCCTGCGTTGACCGGTACACGTCACCTCCGGCCCTACCCCCCGCTGGCAGCGGGCAGCGAGCAACTCCAGCGCGTTCGGGATGTGCCGGCATCGCAGCCGGAGCACGGCTGGTGGCTGCATGGCTTGGGTCTGGCGAGATCCGCGGGACGCGGTCCAGGAGCGTGATGGCCGCCACAGCCGGCCGGGCGCCGTCGCTGCGTTCCTCTGGCCGGCTCAGGGATGCCGCTCAACTCCGGACCAGCTCGCTGGCCCTGTTCATTCGTGGGTTTCGCAGCGCAGACGCGCGCGTCCGTCGCATCGTGTGCGCGATTCTTGTGATCGCGGGCACGTGCGCGACTGCGCCGGTCTCGGCACAGACGATCGAGGACGGACGTACCTGGTGGAACGTGACCGTGCAAGAACGGGCAGAAACGGCGTCCCCGTGGCGCTGGTACGGCGAAGTGCAGGGACGCATGCGCGACGGCGTGGACGCGCTCGACCAACTCCTGGTGCGCCCGGCGATGGCGTACGACCTGACCAG
>Ga0163150_10006190_pt1 | contig 14796 bp, 12 predicted proteins | sample OliLakLV19P2IB_FD_148628 | JGI IMG/M metagenome (GOLD analysis project Ga0163150, IMG submission 148628) | Freshwater microbial mat bacterial communities from Lake Vanda, McMurdo Dry Valleys, Antarctica - Oligotrophic Lake LV.19.P2.IB | ecosystem: Environmental > Aquatic > Freshwater > Lake >...
ACAATGCCCACGCCTTGCTCGAACGATACGGCTGCATCGTCGAAACCGCACACGATGGCGGCGAAGCAATCTTCATGGTCCGCAACATGCTGGGCGAAGATGGCTACGACGCGATCCTGGCCGACATTCGTCTGCCGGATATGACCGGGCACGAGTTCATGCTAAAGCTCAAAGAACTCCTAGAACATGTGCCGCTGATCCTGCTGGCCGACTATGGGTACGATCCCGGACACAATCTGGTCAAGTGCTCTCAATCTGGTCTGCCAAAGAACTGGGTGCTCTGCAAGCCGTTCCGCTTGGATCAATTGCTCGAAACGGTCGAGCGCGTAATCGGTGCCTCGCCATCGCGTGTCCAGCAGACGACCTGATACGCTGGCTGGCCGATGCTCATCTTTCTCGCCCTGATCATACTTGCGTTGGCCATGTTTGGACATGCCTCGCTGTTGATCGGCTGGGTCAACCGCATTCATTCCACCGGTCTGCGGCGCTGGCTAGTGAAGTCCCTTTCGTTGCCCCTGCTGCCACTCGTTCCGCTGGCTCCACTGCTGTTGCTGACTTGGAACGATCTTACATCGTCACTGCGAATACTGCTGTCCGATACTCCGACCAGCTCTTCGTTATCGCTTGAGTCACTCGCAGAACTCTCATTCTGGACGACCACTTTCGGTCCAACTCCGCTGCGTAGCATCGCGGTCCTCTATGTGCTGTTTTGCGCCGTGGTGGCTATCCCAATTCTTGGATTCACTGTCTACCATCGGCGGCGCAAGCGCCTGCCCAAGTGCGTCGTCTACTCGCGCCACATCGACTGCGACACCGTGGCCGCCATAGGACACGTCCCTGCTGCCGGTCGGCTAGCACAGTGGGTGACCGCAATTCCAGGCAACCAGATATTCCGACTGCGATTGGAAGAGCGGCACATTCGCTGCCCGCGACTGTCAACCGAGCTGGACGGGCTGTCCATCGTACAGATCACCGACTTACACATGACCGGGCGTGTCACGCCAGATTATTTTCACCAGGTCGTGCGGCAAGCCAACGCCTGGCAGCCAGATATTATTGCGATCACAGGGGATCTTGTAGATGAGGCAGAGTGCACAGAGCCTCTACTGGAGATTTTCGCCGGGCTGCGTGCGCCCCACGGAATTTACTTTGTATTGGGCAACCACGACTTTCGCTGCGGCGACTTGCCACGCTTTCGGCAACAATTGGAACAGGCGGGCCTGATCGACCTCGGCGGAAAGTGCCACCACCTGTCCATCAAGAACTGCGACATCCTTCTGGCCGGCAACGAGCTGCCTTGGCTGCCCCCTGCCGCCGACATGAGCGCCCTGCCCGCGCGACCGGATCAACTGCGCGTGCTCCTGTCACATTCCCCCGACCAGTTTCGCTGGGCACAGCAGCACCGGTTCGATCTCATGCTGGCCGGCCACACGCACGGCGGGCAGATTTGCTTTCCATTGATCGGCCCGACGCTTTGCCCAAGCTGGTACGGCACCCGCTATGCCGAGGGGGACTTTGCTGCCGGTGGCACGTACATGCACGTTAGTCGCGGCGTTTCGGGAGAATTGCCTCTACGGTGGAACTGTCCGCCAGAACTGAGTAAGATCGTGTTGCGAGCAGGATCATGAGCATCGACTTTTCAGTGTGCCACTGGCTCTGCCAGTGCTGAGAAACTGTCGTGCTTTCAAGCGATTCACACTGGCAAAGCCCATTGGCACACAACCAATTTCCCTCCACCTCCGTCCGCTTTACATGCTCCTGGCACAGCAACACTACTGGCCGACACCGATCGACTTATTGACGATCGCACTGTTTGCGGTTGGCCTGCTGCTCGTTGTCGTTTTCGGCTTCACCTTCATGGCGCTGGACGTGCGGCGCTGGATGCGCTCGTTTCGTCGGGGGCTGGTTATTGTGACCAACTACCTGCCCGGCATTCCACGCTGGGCCAGAACGCAAACTCCGCGCTGCCTGATCGCACTTGGCCTGCGGTTACCTTGCAAGGAGTTCGATGTGCTGCGCGCCTATCGGGAAAAAGTAAAGAAGCTGCACCCCGACCGAGGCGGCGACAACACGCGGTTCTTGCGCCTGCAAGAAAACTTTGAGCAGGCACTGGCATTTGTGCGTCAAGAAGCCAGTGCTGCGGAGAATGAACAAAGTAGTCAGTCTGGCACAGGCTAGAAAAAAGCGGCCTCTCAATCCATGATCGAGAGGCCGCAATATTTCACAGATGCTCATCCGTGTTGAACTTAATCTTAGACTAGGCAGCCAGCTTGCGACGGCGGATTGCCATCGCAACACCACCGGCAACGGCGATGCCTGCCAATGCAATGCTGGTCGGTTCTGGAACTGGTTGAAAATAACCAGGATTTCCGGTTGCACCACCGATGCCAGTAACCCAGCCGTTGGGTGGCAGAACCCCACTCAAGTCGTAAACGCCGCCACCAGCCATCAGGTCGGTAAATTCCCAGTTTGTGGCGTGCGTGTTGGTACCGAGTGCTCCCAGAATCTTAGGCACAGCGGCACGCTCTTGTGTACGAGGGTAAACGCTCGAGCCAAATGTCAATCGATCCATAAGGGCATTGCTACCATCGTAGATATTGATCTCGTCCCCGTTGCCGATACCTTGGTTGCTACCGCCAGCTACTTTGATTGTACCTGGCAATCCCCAAGTCGTGCGAAAATCGGCAGCCGCCGCTTCAGTGATCAAGACCGTTTCGCCAGGAGCGACGATACCGAACCCGGACAAGCTAAACGAACCAGGTGTATTGGTGTTATCGTCATAGCTCCAGCCGGTCATGTCAATCGGAGCACCACCAGTGTTGGTCAACTCAATAAACTCACCGCCGGCATTGTCGCCGCGATACATGAACTCGGTGATGAACATCGCGGCATTGGCGGCGACGGACGAGAATCCGGCAACCACAAAAGCCAGCAAACAAACCGCAAACTGATTCCAACGCATTTTCTTTTCTCCTCAGGGTAAATATTCGCGAAGCGACACAGTGCATCTCTTCTGTGTGATAGCAAAGAATCTATCCCGCGAGTGTGAGGAGAAGATGGGAGGATCATGGCGATTACGCAAGAGTTTTGTTAGGACCGCGTAAGCAGCCACCTTTGGCATGGGTATTTCATGAAGTTTTTGCGTGAAAATGGACCAAAATCGAACATTCGATTCCGCAATTTTGTCAGCCGGCCGGACGTGCGGATTAGAGAAAATGCGGCCTCTCGAACTGCTTCAGAAATCGAGAGGCCGCCACAAAATCACAGATGCCCATCTCAGGTGGTCACCACTGTAGAACGGCAGCATCAACTATGCCGCGAACTTACGGCGACGGGCTATCAAGGCGAGACCACCAATCGCGCCAATTGCAAACAATGCCAGGCTAGTCGGCTCCGGGACGGCGCTGACCAAGGGGGTTCCTTTTCCCCAGCTACCAAGGACCAGATTAAGATCGTCCTGACCAACAAAACCGTCGTCGCTCGGATCCCCTTGCAGCGGATCGCCAGAGGGTACGCTATCTCCCCAGTTGCTCAGAATTAGATTGAGATCGTCCTGCCCAACAAATCCATCGCCGTTCAAGTCCGCCGGATCGGCGGCCAGGACGCCGATCAACTGTGCATCAAATCTCAGATCACTGTCCGCCAGAGACGAAGTATGCACCTCGATGGCCAGCGTGTTCGTGCCACCGAGCAAGAAGTTCGGATCAATCAAGAACGTCCGCCACGTGTTCTGCAAGCTATCCGCCACGGGTGTGAGTGCCAGGTCATTGTCCACAGCACCAGCTCCGAGACTAAAGCGAGTGATTTCGTTGCCATTGAGAAATACTGCTGCGCCGTCATCGACCAGCAGCTTCAGGGTGAGTTCGCTGGCCAACATGATCGGGTCGATTTCAAACGTCTTGCGAAACTCGTAAGAGGCAGCCTTGCTGGCTGGGTTTCCACCAAACGACAGGATCGTTTGTTCATTCCCCTGACCAAAGCCAAATGGTCCGCTGCCGCTGGCCCAGCTTCCGTCGTTGGCACCCGGCTGATTCCAATCGACCGATCGAACTGCATTACCGTCTAAGTATTTCCAATCCGACGCGGCAGCAACGAGGGTCGTTGGAATGACCGGGCCATCATTGCTCGTGCGGGCGTAATGATAAAGTATCGGCCCATCGAATGGTCCCCCTGGCGGGCCACGCTGCTCACTAATGGTGTAGAAATTGTTGCCATAGGCGTCAAAGGCAATGGCTTCGGCGTTCGGTTCGACACTCGTTGGATGGACTGAAAACGTTTCATATGGAGGGGGACCAACATTGAGTGCTTGCGTCACAGTCTGTCCCGGCGCACGATGAAACATGTATCCGGTACCGGTTTGATTACGGACAAGAATTTCATTACCACTGGGAGAGATGGAAGCGCCGTTGGCCTGCGGAATCGCCAGCGTCGCAATCTGAGTCATGGCCTGCGTGCCGACAGCACCAAACTGCGACTGCGTAGCACGGAAAAATTTCGCCCCGGCACTCCCAGTGTTTTCCTTAGATCCCAGGTACAAATCACCATCCACTGGATCAATAAACATCGATTCCACATCGGGAGCGGCAATGCTGAATACCTGGTCCTGAGCACCAGGGACAGTTTTGGTGAGTGGGCTTGGTGCCTGCTGCGCGGCATAGACGCTTGGCTCCGGAATGCGTGTTACGCGAACGTTGCCACCGCTCGCCGAATTGGTCACGTAGAGGTAATCCACCCCCGGTTCGGGACCTGCGCCAATGGAGATGTCTTCCCAGTCGGTATTGGTCGCACCGGTCAGGCTGTATGTGCCAAGCAGTTGCCCGGTCGTGCTGAGCGCGAAAAGGATGGGACCGCCGTCGTCGTTATGTGTCCACAGGACGTTGGCGTTGCTTCTGCTGGCGACCAGGCCCGAGGCCTCGTCGATAGCCGGGGCGGTGACGGTGCCGGCAATTGCTGGAGGATAGGTGAAGGTGGCGGCACTGGCAGCGTTTGCCGTGCTGTAAATGAAAATAACTAACAAGACCCCCCTACAGAATCGCTGCGGCACTATTGAGTTCCTTTGTCCAACGAAACAGAAGCGAATCGACAAGCGACTCTGACTGACATGCTCCCCGCACTTAGACAGAAAATAGAGTCCGCGGCAGAAACGATTACAAGTTAGTTTTGTGTGAGGGAAGAGTCGATCCACACCACACGTCGCGATTTTGAAGAATGATTTGGACCAGAAATTGAAAAAACTCCCTCTCAGGCGTGGGTCCACACGCCCAAGAGGGAGTATCAGCGAGATTGATTACTAACTAAGCCCTGAGGCGACGATTCGCAAACGCAAACGCACCTGCACCAACGATCAGGAGCAGGATGCTGCCGGGCTCAGGCACGGCCCCAGGGGAACCAATGCTAGTGCTCTCATTCACCGCAGCAAAGGCTCCATTGACGCCGATCGCGCTCAGTGTCGAGATCGCAGCATTATTTAGGCCGGCGGCATTGTCGAATGTCATTGGTCCGCTATTACCCCCAAAGGTCACGCTAGCTTCCGGCCCGTTGCTCCCGTTGAAGATATTGACGCCATCTCCCGATGTACTCAATCCAATGCCACTCCCAGAGTAAAGACCGATCTGCAGACCTACGGGAGGGTTGGCACCAAACCACAGCGTTTTGAAGTCCGACACTAACATCGGGTCCGAGCCTTCAATAAATACCACTGATTCACCTGGGGCAACAAGAGTGATACCGGTGAGCGGTGCGATTCCGGGTGTGGCCGATCCATCGTCCATTGACCAGCCACTAATGTCAATTGCGCTGCCAGTGCTATTTGTGAGTTCAAACCAATCCGATCCGATAAATGAATTACCACTACTCCACGGCGACACCTCGGAAATGAAGATGCCGGCCGCGTTAGCCGAGCTGGCTAGTCCAAAAATAACGCAAACGGAGAGAACCGCAGACAGTATCGTTCTTCCATTTCGGCGCTCATGGGCAAATTGCATTAGCGAACCGGCCTTGCGACGACGGATCATCATGGCCACGCCACCCATCGCACCAATTGCGGCCAGGGCGATGCTGGTTGGTTCGGGCACTGGCTGAAAGTAACCAGGATTACCGGTTACTCCGCTGGTATTGCTGACCCAGCCGTTGGGTGCTTGCACTGCGCTCAGGTTATATGGACCACCACCTGGGACGGTATCGGCGAAGTCCCACAGGCTGACATCGTTGGCACCCAGTGCGGCCAAGGTTGTCGGCACACCCGAGCGGTTCAGTGTCCGCGGGATCGAACCGTAGGTCAGTTGATCGGCCAACGCGTTGCTGCCATCGTACAGGTTGATTTCATCCCCGTTGCCAATGTTGCTGCTGTAACCGCCGAGGATCTTGGTCGATAGTGGCAATCCCCACGCAGTGCGGAAGGTGGCCGCGGACGTTTCGGTGATCACTACCGATTCGCTGGGAGCGACAATTCCAAACCCGGAGAGGCTGAACGTGCCTGGAATCTGACTGTCGTCGTCGTAGCTCCAGCCAGTCATGTCGACTGGCGTGGCACCAGTATTAGTGAATTCGATGTATTCACCAGGCGATCCGCTGTACATCCACTCGGTGATGTGCATCGCGGCCTTGGCCTCGACTGCGGAAAACGCCACGGCAACAATCGCTGCCAAAACAAAAAACTTCTTCATGGTAACTTTTCCTTTTAAGAAAGAATAACAATGGAAACCATTCCACATCGCATGCACCCTGCAATGCGATGACTGAGGCCGGCAAAATGCCGGCGACTCAAACTTCCCTGTGACTTGACAAGTTGTAGCCGTCGAATGTTTCCAGCGCGCTAGCAGCAGAAGAGTTCATCGCGTTTGTTTTGTGAGACGGGCGCGAGGATTGTGTGATGTGGTATTTCGAAAGATGCGATCGAGCCAACGAGAAACGATGACGAGTGGATGCGGCATTGTGCTGAACCCGAAATGAAAATGGCCGCGGTCAGCATTCTTGCTGACCGCGGCCATCGAGTGTCACTAGTCCCGATCACTATTTTCTATCACTGGCCATTATCGCTTGCGGCGGTAGACCAGCAATCCCATCGAGGCTGCACCGATTGCGGCCAGCGCCAGCGAAGCCGGTTCGGGCACCACAGTCGCCGCAGAAATGGTTACCATATCAAGGCGATAATTGCCGGCAGTTCCATTGTATGGACCTACCAATGGATCTGCATCTGCACGTTGAAAAGCAGCGTTGGCAGCGTAGGATCCACCAGCGTCGGAGAAAGCGACTGGCGAAAATGCCGAGACAACCTTGAATCCAAAGTTGGGATTGTTGTCGACCGCTAGAATCGAAGACAGATCGCGCGACAAACCATTGGCCCAATTGTCGTTGGTGGAGTTGAAGTCGAACAGCGATCCAAACGGGGTGAAGGTGGTGCCGTCAGTGGTGTACATAAACTGTGCATACCGTGGCGATCCATCGGTTGCATTGATGTCCAACGTCACAGAAATGCCTGAAAATCCCGCAGTGGAAGCGGTAAATTGCGCTCCCGATAGCAGGGAGGTGGTGCCCGACCAACCATTCGAAACCGAGCCACGAACTCGCCACGAAAGGTCGGGGGAGATCGCAGGATCCGATGAGCCGATCCCACTCGTCGCAGTTGGAAAATCTCCGTTATGCGCGTTGGAATTCATCCCTACCATCGATGCCACTCCAATGCCAGTAGACGGCACAGGACTGTTGTTGGTGCCAGGGGAGTTGACATTGAAATTCCATTGGGTGACGACGGCGGCACTCCCCGACTGGGCGAGTGAGCAAGTCACTAGTGCTCCAAGAAAGAGCTTGGCACACAGCCGTCGGCCGTTACGAATGGAGCCGCTACGAATGGAATTGCGTAAATAGTTCAGCGACGCGAGCATTTGTAGGTCCACTTTAGAGAATTGTAAATCAGCAACGCGCGGGGTGCGCATTGACGATGGCATGCTACCGGAGAATTGTGAGCATCCCGTTTGCGCGAAATCAGTTCGGTATGTGATTCACGTGAGCGATTCCACTTGGTGTCGGGATGCGGCACTTCCGATTAGATGAATCGCTGTCTTCCAGAGTGTTCGCGGCTGCTTTACTTGATCTTCACTGCCACGCTGGTCGGCCGTGATCGGTGCGTGCTCCGGTTTCACTTGCTCACACAATTTGCGCATGGAAATCGCGAGAGGCTAATCCGTTCACAACAAATGTGATCTATGTTGTGTGGCGTTGACGGCATCAAGCGATGCAAGTCTTTCCATTCACCAAGTTCTGGAGTTACACCTGATGAAATGCACACGACTGTGGACCAAAGTATTCTCACTCATACATACTGCTGACATCGCTATCGCAGCATGCTATGGCCGATATCTTTGGCAGCGGAGCGAATGAATTTGAGATCGAATTTGCTGCGATCGGCAATCCGGGCAATCCGGCCGACACCACTGGTAGTCCGAATCCGGTCGGCTCGGTGGGCTATGAATACCGGATGGGCAAGTATGAAATCTCCGAGCAGATGATCGACAAAGCGAACGCGCTTGGCGGCCTGGGAATCACCAAAAACACCCGTAGTCCGAATTCGCCCGCCACTTCGCTCAGTTGGTTTGAAGCGGCAAAATTTGTGAACTGGCTGAATACCAGCGTTGGCAGCACTGCTGCCTACAAGTTCGACGGCAGTGGAAATTTTCAGATGTGGGAAGCGGGGGATGTCGGTTTCAATCCCGCCAATGCGTACCGCAATACTGCGGCACAATACTTTCTGCCATCGGTCGACGAGTGGCACAAGGCTGCGTTTTATCACCCAACCAACGGCGTTTACTATGACTATGCGACCGGCAGCAACACCGCTCCCACGCCGGTCCCCGGTGGCACTTCACCTGGCACAGCCGTTTACAATCAGCCGTTTGGTGCCAGCGATCCGGCCACTGTAATGAATGCCGGCGGGCTCAGCCCGTATGGCACGATGGCTCAGAATGGCAACATCTGGGAGTGGGAAGAAACTTCGCTGGACCTTCTCAATTCTTCGCCCAACGCCGATCGCGGAATTCGTGGTGGATCGTGGCCTGCCGGTGCGAATAGCATGATCGCCTCAGATCGCAACTTCGATGGTCCATTCGTCGAAGGTCAGTTCACCGGCTTGCGCGTGGCCAGTGCCAATCCAGTGCCCGAACCGTCGACGATCGTTCTCGTTGGTGTGGCTGTTGCAGGACTGGCTGTTGCTCGATTCCGTCGCAGCAAACAACTGACTGCCTAGTTAGAAGAAGGTTGAGTACCCCTCAGGGTGGCCGCGGCTGCTGTTTTTGTTGATCACAGCCTGTTCAGATTCTGTCGAGCTCGATCGCCAACTGCGTCCATTGTTCTGCCTCACACAAATATCGCAATAACGAAACGACTGAATAATCGTCCTCTCATATCGTGCTGCTAAGTTTGTGCTTCTGCCTCGTTCAACCACGGTAAAGGAGTGATTTTTATGATTAAGAAAACTTGTTTGTTGGCGATCCTGGCGGCTACATCCATTGCGACTAGCTCGGCAATGGCGGTCACGCCAAACCCCGGTATCTGGCTCACCGAATTCAACTCCAACTCGGGGCTTGACGATGCAAATACCGAATTCATGGAGTTCACCAATCTCAGTGATTCCCCGATTGACATGGCCGGGTGGAGTCAGAGCGATGCCGACCGTGACATCCAAAACGCAACCCATATGCTGTCAGCTTTTGGAATACTTCAGCCAGGTGAGTCTGCCATTATCACGGAAGCAACTCCAGATGCTTTTCGCACGTACTGGTGGGGAAGCGTCGAAGCGGCTCCAGCCGGCCTGAAGATCATTGGACCGTACAGCAACGACAACCTAAGCAGCGGCGGGGATGAAATTAACCTGTACGGGCCGGATGCAGTGAACAATGTAACAGACTATGCCGACCGCCTCTGGTACAGTTCGCTTCCTGGTTCAGAATCGTTTCCACAGGGTGGTGGCACTGCTAAGGGTGTCACACGCAATCCCAGCTCGTGGGACATCCTGGGTGAAAACGTCAACTATCTATGGGTGGATTCTTCCATCGATGACGTGTACGGTTCGTTCGCCGCTGCCGGCAGTCCTCATAACTTGCTTGGAAATCCGGGTATATTCCTGTTGCCAGCTCCGATTGATGGTGACCTGAATTCTGACGGATTCGTCGGCCAGGACGATCTCAATCTAATCCTCGGCAACTGGGGACAAAGCGTCCCTCCCGGCAACCCTTTGGCTGATGCCGATGGTAGTGGCTTCATCGGCCAGGACGATCTGAACGTGGTTCTTGGTGGCTGGGGACAAGGCACTCCTCCTTCTGTCACGCCCGTTCCAGAACCGGCAACCATTGTGCTGCTCGGGCTGGCCGGTGTTGGACTGGCTGCATATCGCCGACGGCAGAAATAGTCCATTCAGATAGAAATCAAAAGTGCTCCCCCAGGAGGCTGCGATCTGTGATGATTATCATTGCAGGTTGCAGCCTTTTCTATCAGACAACTCGCGGCGCTTAACTTTTATTTGCCGAATCTGCCAGCATCACCAGCCGCAGCAAATCGGCCAGCGAGTCCGCTTCCAGTTTGCGCATTACATTGGCGCGCCGCGCCTCGATGCCACGCCGCGTCAGTCCTAGCTCTTGGGCAATCTCTTTGTTGCTCCGACCCATTCGGAGCCGCTCTAGCACATCACGCTCGCCAGACGATAGCAACGCTATCCGCTGCTGTGCCTGAGCCACATTGCGGGCACGCTCGCGCGTTTGTCGATCTAACTCGAGTGCTTGCTGCAATCGGTCCAGCAACACCTGCTGGCTATACGGCTTTTGCAGCACATCGATCGCACCATTGCGCATCGCTTGCACGGCCAATGGTACCTCAGCGTGGCCTGTTACTAAAATGATCGGAGTTTCGACTTCCATCTGGTTGAGTCGATCTTGCAACTCCAACCCACTCATGCCCGGCATGCGCATGTCCAATAGCAAACAACCAGGGGCACCGACATCTTCCGACGCCAGAAATTCCATCGCCGATGAGTAGGCCCGCACTCGGTGACCTACAGATCCCAGCAACGTTTGCAGCAATTCGCACTGATCGGGACTATCGTCAATGACGATGACAGTCGAATCGTGCAGGTCTTGTTCATTTGTCATTTCACTGACCTCGATTTCAGTCTGCATGGCAGAAGTGGCCATTGTTGAATCCTTCGTTAATTGATGCCAATTATTCAGTGAATCTGAAGCGGTGGTTCTGCGTACGTAGCTCACGACGAGCAAGCCGAAGCGCCAAAGCGATTTCAGCCATGTCCGCTCCAGATTTTGGAAAAACGCCGTCCATCCGGTGACACGGCCAATTTCACAGCCGCACACCCTGCTGGGTACGCTGGCCTAGATCCATTCTTATGCAACTTGCGCGCCAAAGGACGGCTACAGTTCAAACCCGCCGATTCCGGCAAATTGAGGGGGGCACGCTTGCACAAAGTGCGAAAAGAGATCGCGCCGCTAGTGTGGTTGCACTCACTGTGGCGCGTTAGGAACCAATCAAAGAACGGCAACTTGCCACTCCCCGCACACCGAAGGGAACGTTTCTTACAATAAAGCATGACCCACCTGAGGGGGTGGTGCAGCATTATGCCTTGGCGTAGATTTTGGCCATTGCTTCCAGCGTAATCGGCTTGATCTTGCTGGCATTGCCGGCCTGGCCAAATTGGACCATTCGCTCGGCACAGACTTTTTTCATCGCCTCGCGGGCTGGTTTCAGATAATCGCGAGGGTCGAATTTTTCTGGACTCTCGGCCAGTACTTTGCGAATCGCGCCGGTGAGCGCCATGCGATTGTCGGTGTCGACATTGATTTTGCGAACACCATGCTTAATACCGCGCTGGATTTCTTCGACAGGGACACCATAGGTTTGCGGCATTTTGCCACCATACTTATTGATGACGTCCTGCAACTCTTGTGGAACGCTGGAGGAGCCGTGCATGACCAGATGCGTGTTGGGCAAGCGGCGATGGATCTCTTCGATCCGACTCATCGCCAGCACCTCACCGGTCGGCTTGCGCGAAAACTTGTACGCACCGTGACTGGTGCCAATGGCCACGGCCAAGGCGTCAACGCCCGTCTCGGCGACAAATCGCTCGGCTTCCTCAGGATCGGTCAGCAGTTGATCGTGCGACAGGATTTCCGTCGAGCCGTGACCATCTTCTTGTTCGCCACCCCCATGTTCCAGCGAACCGAGGCAGCCCAGCTCCCCTTCAACGGTCACGCCACGTTTGTGCGCCATCTCTACCACTTCGCTAGTCACCTTAACATTGTAGTCAAAGTCCGCGGCCGACTTGCCATCTTCATGCAACGAACCATCCATCATCACGCTGGTGAAACCGTTTTCGATCGCGCTAAGGCAAGTCTTCGGGCTGTTGCCGTGATCCTGATGCATCGAGATCGGGATGTTCGGATATAGCTCCGCAGCGGCAATCATCAAATGGCGCAGGTAATTGTCCTGGCAGTAATTGCGTGCCCCACGCGAAGCCTGCACGATTACCGGAGAGTCGGTCTCCTTGGCGGCCTCCATAATGGCCTGAATCTGCTCCATGTTGTTGACGTTGAAGGCCGCCAATCCATAGCCATTTTCGGCGGCGTGATCCAACAGCAGACGCATGGGAACCAAAGGCATCGTAGACTCCTCGGAAGGCAATTAAACAAGCAGCTTTTCTCGCAACGGCCATCATTGTAGACCGTAATCGAGGGATTCAGAAGGGGGCCAGCCGCTTAAAACTTGCCCGCGTCAGCAGCGATGCTAATGCCAGCAAGTTCAGCGGGTCTGATGCATTTGGCAAGTTGGTATTCGCATGGTGAATTCAAGCCAGGGATGTCGCTCCTGCGGCTATCTCCTTCGCCGCTTGCCAATGGCCGGCGCGTCGTCCAGTACAAACATATCGTTGTACTTGCATTCTTGAACACGAACAAGCGACAGCTTTTGCATGGTCTGACCAGAGGTCGAATCGGTAAACATGAAATGCCCCAGACTGAGCGGCTGGCCAAGCCGACACCCAAGTACCAGCGTCTGCCCTGGCGACAGGTCCAATTCGGCAGCCAGACGATCGAACGTCAATTTAGCCCTGGCCGATTGTGCGCGAATCGCCCCCTCTTCAGCAATGAAGTTCTGTCGCGACTGGCCATGCTGCACCTCCGGCTGGAGCTTCAGTCGAACCCGGCCGTCCCCCTGTGGAGCCGCGTTGATCGCGAATAACCCTTGCGCTTGCGAGTAGGTAGCACCACTCAGTTGGCTGCCGTCGTGGATGAACAGCGGCTTCTCCTCGTATATCCCAGAGGTTAGCAGAACCGATCGCTGACCGGCACGGGCATGAATCGTCGTGCGGCGCTCGGTGGTCTGCGTCTCGGGCGAAGCCAACAGATCACCAGAATCGGCAGGTGCAGCGGACTCGCGCGCAATCAGCGACTCGATCGATCGTGGTAGTTCGCCACTAATGACGCCGACACGCAGGCCATTTTCGCTGAGCGCACGGCGCACATCGACGGGAATTTGCATTTCGTCGATCTGTTCCCAGATCTGCTGGTGCAGTTCCGTCTCGTCGTACGCAAAACGAGCGTTGGTGACTTCCAACTTAACGGCGTCAGGGGCGAGCTTGACTGGCGAAAGAGGCGACTTCCCCTTCGGGCCGGCGACAAACAGCGCGCAGCCCGATGTTACCGCCAATAGCGGCAAGACCAGACAGGCTATCAATCGCATTCTCTTCATTGCTTCCATGCAATACAAAGACGGCTCGCGCAAGCAAGCGTGCCAACAAATTCGGAGCGCGCAGGCGCGCACCCCTGTCCATTGGGGCGGTAAAGATAGCCAGCCCGCATTCTGCCGTCAATTGCGACCTGCGAACCGGTCAGTTGCCTCGCCAAGTCAATTTGGGGGTTCTCCGCAACCTGGCGATTCAACGGAGAACCATCAAAACTAGTCTATTCAGGTAAACTTGCGTCCCTGGAAAGGCCGAAATTAAAATAGGCAGCCTTGGTGTCGCTTGGACTTCAAGCCTGCGCGACGATGACTGCCAGCACAGTCCCCCAGGGACCAAGCTGACCAGACCTCACCTGCCTCGTCACTCGGGGCAGCCAATAGTGGTCTGAGATTTGGCCTGATTTTGGCGGCATCAAACGTCGGTGCAAGTAACAACGTGCCTGGTAAACGCCGGGTGGTGAACCAAGGAAGGTTTCCCGTGCCCCGTCTCTCGATCATCATCCCCGTTCTGAGTAGCGCACAGCGGTTGGAAAGCACACTGGTTTCAGTGCTAGCAAACCGACCCCGCGACTGCGAAATCGTAGTCACCCTGAATCAACCGTACGACGACCCGTACGATTTGAAGGACGAAGTCCGATTCGTCCATGTGCCAGAATCATCTGGACTGGTTGACAGCTTAAACGCCGGCATAGAAGCCAGTCGTTCGTCGATCGTGCATCTGCTTTCGGCCGGCTTTGAAGTCAGCGAAGGCTGGACCGACGGAATTTGGAAACATTTTCGCGATCCGCGCGTGGCTTCTGTTGCGCCACTGCTGATCGACGCGCTCGATTCTCATCAGGTTCTGGCAGCAGGGCTGGAGTACGCGCATCAGACGCGAGTAGTTCGCACACCCAGCAAACTAGACAGCCTGGACGAGCCAACCGAGATTCTCGGCCCACTAGCACAGGCCGGCTTCTATCGTCGATCGGCATTGGAACTCGTCGGAGGACTGCCTTCAGCCGTGGGAGATAGCCTGGCCGATGTCGATCTGGCTCTGACGCTGTCGTATGCGGGGTACTGCTG
>Ga0163150_10006191_pt1 | contig 14795 bp, 11 predicted proteins | sample OliLakLV19P2IB_FD_148628 | JGI IMG/M metagenome (GOLD analysis project Ga0163150, IMG submission 148628) | Freshwater microbial mat bacterial communities from Lake Vanda, McMurdo Dry Valleys, Antarctica - Oligotrophic Lake LV.19.P2.IB | ecosystem: Environmental > Aquatic > Freshwater > Lake >...
AGTGGATTTCCCATGGTCTTTTATCTAACTGGAACAGATTTGTCCAGCGCTTTCGCCTCTCGGGTCTCGAAAAGTGTCCGTCACTTTTAATCGCACCCCGTTTGTTCCCCTTGGCAAAGGGGAGCTGTGAAAAAATTGAAGATCGATTACTTCCTGCGCTCAGCGTGCGCAGGGGGACAGCCGTCCCACGCGCCCGCGCCACCTAGGATAGGGGTAGGGAGAGCATACTGCTCCCCCTCCCTCCGAACCGTACAGGCGAATCTCCCGGATACGGCTCTCCAGTCGGTGGTTTTACCTGGTTAAGGATTGACGAATTGCCTCTTCAGTGGAAAGAGATCGGCTGACAAGCAACGAAACATCAACAGCCCGTTTCTCCCAGTCGGGTCGTCAACATGGATAACTTTGATCGCCACAGTGTCTTCAGTCTTGCAAGCACTGAAGCCGCTCCAGCTTGCTTAGCCCGAAGGCACTCGCGCTGGTTGAAATTCTGTCTCGACCGCCGTTATTCATCCACCTCCCTGCCTCCCTTGGCTCCCTCGCCGTTACGGGACTTCACAGCTACTATGGAGGCTCTGACTCCTGTCCGCCCGGCTCTTCGGTCGCTGCTTGAACACCGTCTCTTTGGCAAACAGGTCTCCCTGATTCACGTGTCTGACCTTCCGATCCCTCCGTCTCCAACCACCCGTCAGGCCCTCGACGTCGATTTCGTACGCTACCCCTCATCTCGTCGAGTGTCCTGCTTGCGCAGGTCTAGGCTTCACCCTTTTCCAGCAGGCTCGCCGACACTGACAGGCCGAATCGAGTTCGTTATCCTACGGATGGATCGTTCACCTCCTGCCTGTCTGCGTGTACGCACAGGCAGACTGCTCCCCACCCCGCCTTGCGGCGACGCAGTTACAGTTGGTTACAGGCCGGAGAGCGTATACCTGAAGAGGACTTCCACCTCTCCGATCAAACACGCTTTCAGGCGCACTGGAACGTGCGCTCCGCGCGCGTTTTGGCTGTGAATTCGGAGACGGGACGGATCAGGGTCGGCACAATTCAATTTTTTCACAGCTTCAGGGGGACCACAGGGGGGGCAGGAACTATGAAGAACCCACTGCCGCAAAAAACGCGGCGAAGCTTTCTCAAAGCTTCGATTCCCTTGGAAAAGGGGGACAAATGTAAGAACTCAAGCGATGCGTTGCGCAGAAAGCCGGCAACACATCCTACAATCCGAGGAGGGACCTTTTGGTCGATCCATGTCAGCGGTAGAAGCTCACTTTGCCACTGAGGGAACGCAGGAACTCGACCAGCGCTTCCTTTTCCTGAGATGTCAACCGCAAGGGTTGAATCAGCGGGTCAAGATGGGGATTGGGCTTCCCACCTCGATCATAGAAATCCACTACGGCCTCAAGGTTGGCCAAACTGCCATCGTGCATGTAGGGGACCGTCTGGGCAACCTGGCGCAGCGTCGGTGTCTTGAAAGCACCGCGATCTTTGACAATGCCAGTCACAGCGCAGCGGCCTAGGTCGGCAAAACTGCTTCCATCCCACCCGACCCCCAGATTGTGAAACACACCGTCGCTGAAGTTGTATCCCTGATGGCAAAGGCTGCAGTGAGCTTTGCCCTCGAACAACTTCATGCCTGCGGCTGCTTTCTGGCTCAACGCCGTCGGGTTGCCAGCCGAGTAACGGTCGTAGGGGGAATCGCCCGCGAGAATCGTGCGCTCGAAGCTTGCGAGCGCGCGTGCAAGATTGTCGCGCGTCACCGAGGACCCAAACACGCGCCGGAAGGCATCCTGGTAATGTGGACGCTGGTTCAGCCTGTCCACGATGATGGCAACGCTCGATCCCATCTCAACCGGATTCTCTAACGGAAGCAGTGCCTGGTCTTCCAGTGAACTTGCCCGGCCATCCCAGAATTGATACGGCTGGAAGGCAGCGTTGATCAGAGCCGGGGTATTCCGGATCCCTTTCTTGCCGTCGATTCCTCGGCTCGTCACCGCGTTGTCAGCAAACGCCTGTTTCGGGTTGTGGCAGCTCGCACAGCTTGTGCTTTCGTCACTGGACAGCCTGGGATCGAAGAAGAGCTGCCTGCCTAATTCAATTCGTTCCCGAGTTGGCGGACTGTCATTTGGGAAAGGCACCAGGGGAATTCCCAGCGGAGGAGATAGTTCGGGCAAAGTGGGAGACCTGGAGCCTGGACCCTTGTGAAGCGGCAGGAGGACGCTTCTTCCTTACAGAGCCCCAGCGGGGCGTCAGACGGTAGCCCAGGGCACCCCCAGGGGCAGGAATCGCTGGGCGTGCCCTGGGTCAGCATTCCAGCAATCTGTTCCCTCTCCCCCAACACGTTTTTTGTGTTGGGGGAGAGGGCCAGGGTGAGGGGGGAAGGCCGTGCCCACTCGTGCAAATCATGCTTCGTGCCGAGAACATTTAGAGAATAGCGAGCCGCGAGACTGAGAATCGGCAGCGAACTGACCTCTCTCACCCGACCTCTCCCACCGAATCGCCCAAAGGCGAGCGATTCGGTGGGAGAGGAGAAAATTCGTTGGGGCTGGCCTTCGGCCTGCCCCTTACCCACTCGGAAAGCGGAACTCTAGATAGCGGCGCGCTGCCCTGACGCCCTCGAGGCTGGGCATCCGATCACCGTGAGTTGGATCGAAACTTGGCCCACGGGCATCGTCCGCCAGCTTGAACCCGCGCCGCTCGCTTCCGGGTATGCCATAAAAGAACTCCTTCCCGTTGTCGAGCCAGACCGGCAGTTGCTCTTCGAGGAATCGGGGATCGCCGGCCGGTGTGCCAAAGAAAAAAATCTCTTGTCGAGTGGGCTGAACTCGATCGCCAATCAGCTTCGGAAAAAGACTTCCGATCCAGGGACCGCAGGCAAAAACGTAGCAGTCGGCCGCGAGCGTTGAACCATCGGAAAGCACCAGCCCTTGCATTTCCCTTCCTTTGATGGCTCCAGGTGTTGCGGACAACTGCCGGTACTCACCACCTTCCTTAAGAAAACCCTCCAACACGCCTTCACAGGCGCGCCGGGCCAACAGATATCCCGCATCCTTTTCGTAGATGGCCCACGCCACTCCCTCGAAGTTGATTTGGGGATAGCGCTTGCGGACCTCGGCTGAACTCAACTCTTCAACTGCGAGACGAGCCTCGCGCAACAGGGGCAGGGATGCCTTCTCATAGGCATCGTTCTGACTCGCCATCCAAAGAGCTCCCGTCCTCCGGTAGAGCTTCAGCCCCCAGCGCGTTTCGTTTTCGCGCCAAAGCTGGAGGGAGCGGGCCACCATTTCGACGTAGACTCGATCAGGCCCATAGGTGGCTCGTATGACGCGCGTCTCGCCGCCGGAACTAGCCCGCGAGTTTCCCGGCCCCCACGCATCCAGCAACGTAACACGAGCGCCTTGACGCAGGAGATTCAGGGCGGTCCAGCCGCCAAACGCGCCTGCCCCGATAACGGCAATGTGGGGTTTGTTCGCGGGCACCGCCGCCAGAGCATCTGCCAGGGGCAAGGCAACCGCTGCCTTGAGAACCGAGCGCCGGGAAGCTCCTCGCCGTTTATTTGCTGGATTCGTCATGTCGTTTTCGATGCTCAAACCGGGGTGCAGACCAAGCCTCTGGCGGTCTGCGGTTTCTGGTCTCCGAACTGCCCCACCACGAGAGACATAAGGACAAACGTAATTTTAGCCGGGCTGAAAAGCCCTGTAGGTCAGGCTTTCCAGCCTGACCCTGATGCTACGAAGTCAAGCCGTCAGGCTCGAAAGCCTGACCTACGAAGGAGACAGCTGCAGCCCTGCTAAACAATCACGGACAAAGAAGGTTTTGGGATGAAGAGACAGATGGGCTGGGGATTCCCGGCTACAGCGATACCCCCAGCAAGCCGCGCGTCAGTTGAAAGTCATTGTTGCCCTGGAGCAGCGCCTTTGGCGTGTATTTCCGCGATGCCACTGCCAGCACTTTCTGCAGAATCGCGGTAGTCCAATGTTCGGAGCTTCCTTCCAAGGAGAGATCTAGATCGTCAGAGAAAGACTGCTGCAGTGAAGGATCGGCAGAAATCTGCAGAAGCGGAACCAGCGGGTGCCCTTGCATCGGACGCTCACCCACGTGGGCGAGAAAGATCTCAATCCCGGTCGCACCCAGCCCCGTCAAGGTTTCCACCCAATGGTCGGTGGGCGTCTCCATGATGTGGAAACCGGGAGTCGAAGCTTTCTGTCCATAAGCCAGCGACGGTTCGAGAGAGTGCGCGCCGACGGTCGCCTCCAGGTAGGCAGGCGCGGAGAGCAGCGCTGAGTTGTGGGGCACGACCACGGTCCCGCCGGCACCGGCGACGGCACGGGTTACTTCGGCCAGGCTCGACGCGACGGCAGGTTGAAGAGGGCCTGTAACCACGATGCCTAAGCAAAGGCTCTCGAGGCCAGCCTTCTCGGACACCGGCGGCGGAGTATTGGAGATGGCAGTGCGGAACCAATCCTCAATCTTTTGCGTCACCCGTTCGATGCCGCCATCCATCTGTACGCTGGCCCAGCCAAACCCGCTGAGATCGATCCCTTGCTGCCCCGCTTGATGCTTCATGTAGTCGTTGTGCATTTTCTCGCAGCCATGCTCCAACAAGAGTGCGAACCGCACCAGCGGATGGCTCAGGTAGCCGAGCATCGTGCGGGAATACATCTCTTCCGTGACTCCGCCTGAATGGCCGCAGCCTTCGGTGTGTACCAGCGAAACAAATCGTGAAAGGTACTGTTCCTTGCCCAGGCCTTTCTGATTCAGACGATCGGCACTCATCCGGGCGATCTGACCGGCGCAAAGGCTGGTAGGCAGGATCAACGCAACCTGGTCGGTTGCCGTGCGGCCTCGGGAACGCAACGCTTCGAAGCTGGCAGAAGCATGGGCTCCATTCGCGCGAATTGGGATGCTTTGCCCTGGCGGCAGCGGCGTGTTGAGCAAGCTCTCCACCTGGCTGGCATCCGTTTGCCTCCAGTTTCGCCAAATGGAAGTTTGGGCGTGGCCGGCCAGCTCGCCCTTGCTGCGCTTTCCGGAGGCTATCTCCAGCGTCAGCTCAAACATGCTTCGGCTGAGTTCCTCCATCGGCGTCCCGTCCAGATAGGCTCCGGCGTTGATGTCCATTTCACGCGACAGCAGCTCGTACCGCCGCGTGGTGTTCATGATCTTGATGGTCGGAACATAGGGGAAATTGGTGATGGAGCCGTTGCCGGTGGTGAAGAAGATCATGTTCGCGCCTGCGCCGATCTGGCCCGCCAGGCTTTCTAAATCGTTCCCTGGGCTGTCCATAAAGCAAAAGCCAGGCTGCAGCGTGCGCTCGCCATACTCGATGACGTAGTCCAATCGGACGTCTGGGTGCAGCTTGTTGGCCGCGCCAATCGACTTCAACACGATGTTGTAAAGACCGCGAAACTTGTTTCCCCCAGACGGATTGCCTTCTGCCGAAGTTCCATGCCACCGGGTGCGTTCCTTGAAACGCTCGATCATTGCCAGAAACTGCCGGGCGGTCTGCAGATCCTTCACATTCTTGAGTACGTAAGACTCAGCGCCGATCAGTTCATCCGTTTCGGCCAGGTTGGCGATGCCGCCGTTCTGAACAATCTCTTTGGCGACCAGGGAAAGCAGCGGGTTGCTCGATATGCCCGAGAAAGCATCCGAGCCGCCGCACTGCAGGCCGATCCTCAGTTCCGAGGCCGGAACCTCGGTCCGTTGCATCTGGCTTACTGGTTCAATCCAGCTGCGGACGATGGTCTCTCCTTGTTCCAGGTTTGCCTGGAACCCGCCCCGCAATGTCAGAAATTTATGCGGCAAACTGTTCAGAGGATACTGGTGGCCGCGCATGTACTTCTCAAGCATCGCGTTGGTGAGAGGTTCGGTGCCGTAATCCACTGCCAGCAGAGCTCCCACGTTGGGATTGACAATGTAGCCGGCCAGTGTCCGCAACAGAAGATCAAGGTTGTTGGGTCGCTCGATGCCACCGCCTTCGGTGTGGGCGATGGCCACTATGCCATCAATGTTCTGGAAGGTTCCAGCCACGCCCTTAAGGCGCGCTTCGAGTTGCTTGACATAGCTGGCGGTTCGAGACGTGGTGCCCAGCAAGACGATGCAGTTGCGTGTCCCGACGCCACGGCCGCCGCTGCGCTGGTAACCCAGAAAGGTTCGAGGCGTCGCGTGCAAAGGCACCTGAACCCCTGGCCGAAAGCGGAACTCATCCAGGCGGTAAGCCTCGATGTGATCTTCAAAGTTCGGCTCGGTAGGCAGTTCGAAATCAATCGATCGGTCACGAAGCGTCGCCAGAATGGAGGCATTACAGGCGTACGTCCCGGGCGCGACGTCCCGAAGGGCAAGCCCGAAGGGCAAGCCCCACGACAGTAGGGATTCTCCCTTGGGGATAGGCTGAACGGCAAAACGATGACCTTCGAGCACAGTGTGGCTCAACGCAAACTCTCTGTTGTCGGAAACGATCGGCGTTCCTTCTTCCAGCCGCCGGATTGCGATCGCGAGATTGTCGCCGGGGCTGGGGATTCTACCGATTTCGTTGAGTTGAAAAGAAGTTGGCATGCGTCAGGTTTCCGTTCGAAAGTATTTCTACGGGAGGAATGCGGACACGCTCTCAGGAAGTCCAGAGAGCTGTCACGACATGAAGAATGTTAACAAATGCCTCAGCAGAAAGCGACTGGATGGAAGTTAGGGGTAATCGGTCAGCTTCCGGATAGACGACTTTATGTCAACTGGCTTATTGAGGATTGCCGAATACGAATACAATACAATGAGACTTCTCTGTTCGTTCAGCGAGAACCTGAACAGACTTCGGCGCCCCCTATCCCCAACTCGGCGAGAGAAGGGGCCGAGGGTAAGGGGGAGCGCTATCACCCATTCCGGTGAGACCCAATCATTCAAAACTGCTCTTGCCCTTGGACGAGGTTTTTTGGGACCGAGAATCAAAAACATTCCGAGAAAGATTGGGAAGCTCGAAGCTTATGCGACGAGAAATGACGCCCTTGAGACGCGGAATGCGATCGCAATGCAGCGTCAACCTCACCATAATAAGAAGTGCTTCGCCAGGGTTGGGATTTTCGCCATCAGCGCGGCTTGCGGGCAGACCCCAAGGGTGAGACAACCAATCAAAAAATCGGGGTTCGCTGAAAAATCGAAAAATTGTTGAGCCGCAAGATTCCGTCATAGGAGATCGGCCCACGGCTGGTGGCGGCCGACTCTGCCACAGCGCATTGTGACTTCAGGCACCTAGCTGACTCGAGTTCATTCCTATCCTTGTTCCGGCGCGCGGCTGCCGCAATCAAGCTTTCTTGTCGGCAATCGGATGAATCCAGCGGAATGAGATACATTCGTCCAAGGCAGCAGGTATCCCCTGGTAGATAGTGGGGTAGGTAGGCTTCAGGTCCAGCTCGTTCCAAAGCAGGCCCGGTGTGACGGGTAGACTCAGGTTCCAACGGGCTACCGCTTCGGGTGTGTAAACGGAGGGGACGCCGCGCAGTCGCCGAAAGGGCGTCAGGAGGTGCGTGCCCAAAGACGCCAGATGGCGCGGCACGCCGATTTGGCGGAATCGCGGGTAGTACTTCCTGATTTCCCCGAAAAACTCATTCCAGTTGGCTGCCAAATCGTCGGCCACCGGTTGGCTTCCCGACCAACGCTTTTCCGCTACCGCCAGCAAGATTCGAGCGGCATCCTGAACATGCAAATGGGCAAACAGGTTTCGGCCGTTCCCGGGAAAAAACACTCTTCCGTGACGCACCTGCTCAAACATGAGATCGCGTCCTCCATACACATGGGGCAGGCGGATGGCTGCAAAGGTGATGCCCGCCCGCTCCGCCAGTTCCGACAGGGCTCGCTCGGTTTCGAGCTTGGCCCGACCGTACCCCGATTTCGGGTTGGTCGCAGTGACCGCATCGATCGGACCCTTCTGATTGTCGTAAACCAGCAGGCTGATCGAGAAGACGAAGTGTTTCACCCCAGCCGCGATGGCTGCCGCCATCAGCGCAATCGAACCGCCGACGATGGTGGGCTGAACCAGCGCGTACTCTTCGAAAATGGCCCGAGCACCCAAGTGGATAATCGTATCAACTCCCTCGACGGCTCTTACCAGGCTGGGCGCTCTCTCCAGGTCGCCCTGGACCAGCTGCGCTCGGAACCCGTTGAGCATGGCCGCCCGGAGAGGCCTGCGAACAAGCAACCTGGGCCTGAGTCCGCGCTCGCAGAGCTGTCGCACAACCTCGTAGCCAATGAAACCGGTGGCACCGGTAACCAGTATTTGGTTCATATGGGACTAACACAGTTTCACCGCAATGAAGCGCCCGTCAGGGGCTGCGGTGGGCGACCTTCGATAAGTCGCCGCCTTCGGCTCGCTGAGCCGCCCTGGCCACTCCTCGGATCATGCCCTTGAACACCAAGGCATGCAGCGGATAGATGAGATACCAATAAAGCTGTCCCCAAAGGCCGTGAGGGTCGAAGATGGCCGTTTGCCGGATGATCGAGCCTCTGGGGTGGCCCTGGACTTCAAATTCCAACCAAGCCCGCCCCGGTACTTTCATCTCCGCGAGCAGACGCAGCCTCTTTGGCTCCTCGAAATCTTCCACTCGCCACCAGTCGATGACATCTCCGGGCCTCACGGTCTCCGGGTCGCGGCGGCCGCGCCTCAATCCCACTCCTCCCACCAGTAGGTCGATCAGGCCCCGCACATGCCACAGCCAGTTTGCGTAGTACCAGCCGTTGGTTCCCCCGATTCGCCGGATGGGCCCAAAGGCGATTTCCGGAGCGACGGGGATTTCCTCGGTTCTCGAGTCAACCAGGCGATTGCCGACTCGACTGCCGCCCCAACTGCCACTGGAGCCGCCGACGGAAAGCGCGTCTGACCACCGTGTTTCGGCAAATTCCCGGTCCTCGTTGGAGAGGGCCGCCGCGATGGACTTTCGAGCTGTCTTGGGCTGGATGGCAAAGAATATGCGCGGCCTCCAACGCCTTACCGAGGCGGATTTCTTGAATGACTTCCGGGTCAATGCGCTCGGTGCGGCGCTTGCCATTCAGGCGGCTCTGCCTGCGATCAAGAAGAGCGCGGGTAGAGCTTCGGTGGTGTTGTTCTCCAGCGTGGCGGCCCGGCAAGGCTTCACATTTCATGCGTCGATGGGTATGGCGAAAGGGGCCGTGGATGGGTTGACGATATCACTCGCGGCTGAACTGGCTTCTAAAGTGCGGGTGAATGCCATCGCCCCGTCCCTTACGCGCACGCCGCTGGCCGAGGGCCTTCTCTCCAACGACCAGATGGCCAAGGCCTTAGCCGGTCTGCATGCGCTCGAACGGCTGGGTATGCCCGAGGATGTTGGGGCTCTCAGCGCCTTTCTGCTTTCTCCGGAAGCGGACTGGATCACGGGGCAGGTCATCGGCGTTGACGGCGGCCGGTCCACGCTGCGAACCAAGAACTGAGGGCGAGGGTTGAGACCACCCTTTCCACAGATCAGCGGAGAATACAACGACATCGAAGGCCCTGATGAGCTATTTCTGGAGAGACGGGAGCTTACCGCGCAGGTACGGCAGTCGGGTCAAGTCTGGTGGATGTCCTCACACAGTCCTTATGTGAGGAAACCAGAATCAACGCCCACCGGCGGCGGTCTTTCGTTTTCACGAAAAGCCCCACATCCCTTGCTAAGACCTATTCGATCGATCGGTACCCGGACTCCAAACTGGATCGAGTCGTTGGGTGCAAACAACCAAAGGAGAGAACCATGTCAACCGAAACAAAGTGCTCGATCTCGGGCGGCGCTCGCAAACACACAGTGGCTGGGGGCCCGGCGAACGCAGACTGGTGGCCCAATCACAACCTGAAGATCTTGCACCAACACTCCCCACTGTCCAACCCCATGGGCAAGGCGTTCAATTACGCTGAGGAGTTCAAGAGTCTCGACCTCAATGCCGTGATCAAGGACCTCCATGCCTTGATGACGGATTCGCAGGACTGGTGGCCAGCGGACTACGGCCACTATGGGCCGCTCTTCATCCGTATGGCGTGGCACAGCGCAGGCACCTGCCGTATCGCTGATGGTCGCGGCGGCGCGGGATCTGGATCACAGCGATGTGCGCCCCTCAAGAGCTGGCCGGACAACGTGAGCCTCGACAAGGCGCGCCGGCTGCTCTGGCCGATCAAGCAGAAGTACGGCCGGAAACTCTCCTGGGCCGACCTGATGATTCTCGCCGGCACCGTCGCTCTGGATTCGATGGGATTCAAGACCTTCGGTTTCGGCGGTGGGCGCGAGGACGTCTGGGGGCCGGATGAAGATATTTACTGGGGCCCTGAGGGCAAGTGGCTGGCAGACGAGCGCTACAGCGGCGACCGTCAGCTCGAAAATCCTCTCGGCGCTGTTCAAATGGGCCTCATCTACGTGAATCCTGAAGGGCCCAATGGCAAGCCGGATCCGCTCGCTGCGGCCAGAGATATCCGAGAGACCTTTGGCCGGATGGCGATGAATGACGAGGAGACAGTTGCCCTCATCGCCGGCGGACACACGTTCGGCAAGGCCCATGGCGCTGGCGATCCGAGCAAGTATGTCGGCCCCGAGCCCGAGGGTGCCGGCATCGAAGAGCAAGGCTTGGGCTGGAAGAACACCCTTGGCAGCGGTAAAGGCGCCCATACGATCACCAGTGGATTGGAAGGCGGATGGACTACCAACCCGGTGAAGTGGGACAACAACTACTTCGACAACCTGTTCGGCTATGAATGGGAACTCATGAAGAGTCCCGCCGGTGCTCACCAATGGACGCCCAAGGACGCGTCTGCAGCGGGCACCGTGCCGGATGCCCACGATCCGTCGAAGAAGCACGCCCCGATGATGTTCACAACGGACCTCGCACTGAAGGTGGACCCGAGCTACGCGAAGATTTCGAAGCTTTCCACGAGAACCCGCACGCATTCGCAGACGCGTTCGCCAAGGCTTGGTACGAGCTGACGCACCGCAACATGGGGCCTGTGTCGCGGTACCTTGGCCCGCTCGTGCCTGCGGAGCCGTTGCTGTGGCAGGACCCCGTTCCCGCTGTGGATCATGGACTGATCGGGGAGCAGGACATTGCTGCCCTGAAGGCCAAGATCCTCGCATCCGGGCTGTCCATCTCCCAACTCGTCACGACGGCCTGGGCGTCGGCTGCAACATTCCGCGGCAGCGACAAGCGCGGCGGCGCCAACGGGGCGCGCATTCGCCTCCCGCCGCAAAAGGATTGGGAAGTCAACCGGCCGGCCGAGCTGGCGAAGGTCCTTCAGACGCTGGAGGCGATCCAGAAGGATTTCAACGGCGCGCAGTCCGGTGCGAAGAAGGTCTCGCTTGCTGACCTGATCGTTCTGGGCGGCTGCGCAGCCGTCGAGGCAGCTGCGAAGAAGGCCGGCCACGACGTGAAGGTTCCCTTCTCGCCGGGGCGCATGGACGCGTCGCAGGAGCAGACCGATGTGGATTCGTTCGCCGTACTGGAGCCGACCGCAGACGGGTTCCGCAACTACCTGCGGAAGGGACACGAGGGATCGGCGGCTGAACTGCTGGTGGATCGGGCGAAAATGATGACGCTGACCGCTCCCGAGATGACGGTTCTGGTTGGTGGCATGCGCGCCCTCAATGCAAACTTCGGGCAGTCCAAACACGGTGTTTTCACCAAGCAGCCCGAAACATTGACCAATGATTTCTTCGTGAATCTCCTCGACATGAACACGAAGTGGCAGAAGTCCGCCACATCGGAAGGCGTGTTGGAGGGGCGCGATCGGGCGACGGGCGAGCTCAAGTGGACGGGCTCCGTCGTTGATCTCGTCTTCGGTTCGAACTCCCAGCTCCGAGCCCTCGCCAAAGTCTATGCGTGCAGCGACTCGCAGCAGGCGTTCGTGCGTGACTTTGTGGCGGCCTGGAACAAGGTGCTGAACCTTGATCGCTACGACCTCGCGTGAGCTCAGAGGAAAAGTCTTAAAGGTCCCCCCTGCGCTGGATTTGTAAAAGCACGCGGGCGATTGCCAGGGAACTCGGCAAGCAGAAACATCCGGTCAGTCATATGAAGGTCGCGCAGCTTCTTCACGGCCTGGACTATAGCTTGCAGAGCAATCGCAAGTCCGAGGAAGGGGCCGATCACCCGGATCGCGATGCGCAGTTCCGGCACATCAACGCCACGGTGAAACAATGCCTGCGGCAGGGCATCCCGGTGATTTCGGTAGACACCAAAAAGAAGGAACTCGTTGGGAACTATGAAAATAGCGGTCGGCAATGGCTTCCGGCCAAGCAACCCATCCAAGTTCAAGGTCACGATTTCCCGAGCCCCAAAGTGCCCCGCGCCTATCCCTATGGGATTTACGACATCGGACGCAATGCGGGTTTTGTCAATGTGGGAACCGACCACGACACCGGCGCCTTTGCTGTGGCCTCCATTCGGGGTTGGTGGCGCTTTGAAGGCAGGCACATTTATCCGGAGGCGAAGACGATTCTGATCACGGCCGACGGGGGCGGAAGCAACGGGTGGCGGTTGCGGTTGTGGAAACTGGAGTTGCAGCACTTTGCCGATCAGACGGGACTGTGTGTTTCGGTGTGTCATTTTCCTCCCGGCACTAGCAAATGGGACAAGATCGAGCACCGGCTGTTTTCCTTCATCTCGTCCAATTGGCGCGGTGAGCCGTTGCGGGATTACGAAACGGTCGTCCATCTCATCGCCCGGACCACGACGGCCAAAGGATTGAAAGTCACCTGCCGATTGGACCGCCGCCGATATCCAACGGGGCGCGAAGTGAGCAATGCAGAGATGGCGCGCGTCAACCTGGAACCGCTGGAGTGCGCGGTGTGATGTAGGAAAGAAAATGTGGTTTAACTGTGTAGCCGCCAAGGTCACGAGGCGGAAGCCGGTCGATCCGCCTCCTTACGTCGGCGGCTACGGGGAGGATTTACACCTCGCTTGAAATCAAAGGAGTTAAATCTCATTTTCTTAAGAGATGGATGGCCCCAACGCGTCAGAACGAACACGCAGAACCGAGCATTACACTTCAGGCAAAACCCACGGTTTGCGATATTCTGGACGAGTTCGCAGCGCATTGGCTTCTGCATCGCCGACAAAAGATTCGGTGGCTGCGTCCAATGTCAACTTTCGACCGAGCCTCGCAGAAATATTTCCGGCGTGGCACAACACGGACGCCGGATGGCCGATGGTTTCGAGGTCGCAGTAGGGTTTTGCACGCGATTTAATACAGTCGATAAAATTCTGCACGTGAGGAGCTTCGTGGCTATCTCCTTCTCCTTGTCCAAGCACTTGGCCGCCTTTACCGTAGGCTGTCCAGCGTGTATTGCCGATCACGATATATCCCTGATCACCGAATACCGCCGACCCTTCCGATTCACCGAGGTAATTGTACGGCGACCATACGCGCATTTCGTAGGTCAGCAGTTTGGTTTTCAGGCCGGAGCCAAATTCGAAGTTCACCTGCATGGTATCGGGAAATTCCTGCGCGTCATCGAAATACCATTTGCCACCGTTGGCGAATATCGTTGATGGCAGTCCAACTGGCGGGTCGCCTTGAACCTCACAGGCCGCATTGACCAGCGCGATTGCCATGTCAAGGCGATGAACGCCGTCGTTGCCGAGGTCGCCTGTGCCATAGTCGTAAAGCCAGCGCCAGCGTCCGTGAAACCGATTGATATTAAATGGCCGTTTGGGCGCGGGTCCCATCCACATATCGTAGTCAACACCGGGTGGCACAGTCCCGTCGTTCGGAAAACCAATCGGCCCCTGTTTCGAACTCTCCCAAGCCTTAGCGACGACAACGCGTCCGAGTTTTCCACTTTTGACCCACTCGATGGCGGACTGAAGCCGCTTGGTCGCACGATGTTGGGAACCCATCTGCACAATCCTTTTGTGTTTTCGCATCGCCGCCACCATCCGCATTCCTTCGACGATGTTATGGCTGTCCGGCTTTTCGACGTACACGTCTTTCCCGGCTTGACAGGCCAGAATTGTCGGAATTGCATGCCAGTGGTCGGGCGTCCCAACCACCAGGGCATCAATCGATGGGTCGTCGATCAACTTCCGAAAATCACTGTCGCCCCGTGGTTTCGTTCCTTGTAGCTTTGCGGCAGACTCAAGTCCCATCGGTAAGCGATTGGAGTCCAGATCCGCGATCCCTACCACTTCAACCCACTTGTTTGCCGAGAATGACGCGATCAGCGAGGCCGCTCGTCCACCGGCGCCAACAATCCCCACTCGAACTCGCTCGCTGGCTGCCGCTTTGGCCGTCCGGCCGAACTGCGAAACGAATGCTCCCGTAGCGGCCGCTACGGAACCGTGCTTTAAGAACTCTCGTCGAGATTTGGTTCGCATGATCAATTCCCTTTTTTATGTTGAGATCGGTGCTTGTCGTAAGTATTAGTCAGTGCAAAGTAAGATGACATTCAATGTTTGTAGTACCGGCCTCGGCCGGGCCGCCTAAAGGCGGTACTACGAGCGGAGATACAGCTATGTGCTTCCTACTTACGCTCCCATAAGCCGGTTATATGCGACGAAACGGGAATTTGGTTCTCGTTTTCTCAACTCACGCCCCTCACCCCAACCCTCTCCCCGGAAGCTGTGAAAAAATTATTCAAAAAAGGTCTTGACTAGCGATATCGCTATGATATACTGTCTCCATCCTGGAATTCCTACCGGAGGAGACCGTCATGGGCCACCCGTCCAAAGTGCAGGTGATCGAACGCGGAGGCATCCAGCGCCAGTTCTATTTGATTTGTCCGGCCCCGCTGGCTCAAGCCTTGGAGATGGAAAAGGGCGAGACCATCGAGTGGATTGTCGAAGACAAG
>Ga0163150_10006195_pt1 | contig 14792 bp, 7 predicted proteins | sample OliLakLV19P2IB_FD_148628 | JGI IMG/M metagenome (GOLD analysis project Ga0163150, IMG submission 148628) | Freshwater microbial mat bacterial communities from Lake Vanda, McMurdo Dry Valleys, Antarctica - Oligotrophic Lake LV.19.P2.IB | ecosystem: Environmental > Aquatic > Freshwater > Lake >...
GCGTGGGTCAAGGGGGTGCGGCTGATCGAGTCGGAGATCGGCGTCATCGAGGAGGAGCGCGAGAGGCTGAGAAGGGCGCGGAACAAGCAGAGCGGGAGCTAAGCTGAGTGCACATGGAACCGAACGGCATCAGCGGACCGCCTTGCCGGCTAGGTGCAGGTCATACGCGACGAGCGCCACGGAGTACGGGTATCCCCTGACCGACGCTGCGGGGATGGCGGCGAGTTCGCGCATGATCGGCAGCGGCGCGAGCCGGCGCTCCTTCGCGTACTCCTTCGTGAGCGTGGCGATCTCGCTCTTGGGTTGGCCGTAGAGCGCGGCGAGCTTGGACAGCAGCGGCTTGATCTCGCGCAACAGAACCGCTGGATCGGTCTGATCGCCCGATTCCTGCTCAAGGCACAGCAGGTCGAACGCGTTCGGCGGTCCGGTTGGCGCGAATGCCGCAAGGCCGACGAAGGTCAGCGCGATCACTCCGAGCAAGATCCAGATGCCGGCCAATCCTCGGCGCCTAGTGGGACGGGGGGCACGCGAGAGGGTCAGTTCTGAGTGGGCCATAGCACCCTCAACCGTACCCCCAGACCCGGAAAGGCGCAAAGGTGCCGCCCTGGGTGGTCCAGCCAGCCCCAGGAGCCTGCCCCGTGGTCGTCGTCTCCGAGAAGCTCCTGATCGAGGTGGGCGCCAAGGCGGTCGCCGGCGACTTCGACAAGATCGCCGCGGACGCCGACAAGTCGTTCGAGAAGGTCGGCAGCGCCATCGACATCGCAGCCGTGGCGCTCGAGCGCATGGCGAAGTCGGTGGAGGACGTCACCCTCCGGTTGGATCGTGTCGCGGCGTCCGGGGATGCGGCGGCCGGCGCCCTGGATCGTGTCGGCGCGGCCGGCGCCAAGCCGCTCGAGGGTCTAGCGTCAGCGACCACCGAGGCGGCCGAAGGCATGTTCGAGGTCGGTCGTGCAACGGGCGAGGCCACCGAGTTCGTCGGCGAGCTCGACGCGCGCTCGAACGAAGCCGCGCGGCGCATCGAGGCCGGATTCAAGGAGGCCGAGAAGGCCGTCGGTAAGGTCGAGACGGAGCTGGAGGGTACCGCGCGCGAGGCGACCAACCTCGACGGCGCGGTCGGCGGGGTCGTCAAGTCTCTCGGCCGGCTCGCAGCGGGCGCCTTCGCACTGCACAAGATCGCGGCCTTCCTGCGGGAGGGCGCGCAGATGTCGCGCGAGCTGGATGCCGAGCTGCGCGGCGTCGGCACCCGGCTCGGTCTCAACACGGACGAGGCGCAGCGATTCCGCGACGCGCTATTCGACATCTCCCAGGTCAAGGGCGTCCCGATCCAGGACGTAGCCGGCGGATTCTCGCAAGCCGTCGAGGGCGGTGCGCGCACGCAGAACGAAGCAGCGCAGATCGTCCTGCCGGCCATCGAACTGTCGAAGACGGGCGTCGGCACGACCGCGGAGTCGATCGCGGCGCTGACGGCGATCATCGACGCCTATCAGATCGAGACCGAGAGCGCGACCGAGATCTCCCGCCTGCTCTTCGTGACGGCGGTTGAAGGCGCCACGGACATGAAGTCGCTGGCCTCCGGCCTCTCCGGAGTGCTGCCGGGCATCCGCGCCATCGGCGGTGGATTCAAGGAGACCCTGACGCTCTTCATCGCGCTCAGGAACTCCGGGCTCTCGACGTCCAAGGCGTTCGAGGCCATCGGCGGCTTCGCGAAGCTGGCCTTCACCTCGGAGGGTCGCGAGTCCGCCCGCGAGTACGGCCAGGAAATCGGCAAGACGAGGGTCGAGGCGGAGGGCCTGGTCCCCGTGTTCGTGGACCTCAGCTCCACGCTCTCGGCGAACGAGGACGCACTCGGCCGCGTAGTCCCGAAGGCTGGCGCGCTGGGCGCCGGCATCGCAGACATCGGCGAGAAGGCGCGCGCTGGCACGCTCGCGCTCGAAGACTTCGCGGACGCAGCCGAACGGCTCGCGAATGCGAAGCCGAAGGATTCATCGTTCGGCGAGGCAAGGGGTAGAGCCGACGCCCTGTTCGCGAAGTTCAAGGCCAACATCGGAGCGCAGCTCGAGGGCGCGTTCGTGATCGCGTCGTCTGTTGCGTTCGACATCGCCAAGGCCTTCGACATCGACCTTCTCGGGGAGGGGCTTTCTGGATCGAAGGGCGCCACGGAGATCGAAGCGCTGACGGCCAAGCTGAAGGATGCCACCTCGGAAATGGAGCGGCTCGCCGCGGCCCGCGACTCCGTCGCCAAGGGCGCGGACGAGGGCATCCTCGGCGTGCTCTTCGACAAGGCACCGAGCGCAGAGAAGCTCGCCGCGTCCGACGCGGCTGTCGCGAAGGCCAGCTCTGTCGTGGCTGGGCTGACGCAGGAGATCTCCGCGCTCGAGTCGGCAGGCAAGCTGGCTGCCGCGGAGGCGCAGGCCGCCCTTCAGGCCGTGCGCGCAGAGCGCGTCGCGCCGCTCGCGTCTGGCGTCCCGTTGCAGTTCATCCTCCCCGAGCCGACGCAGATCGAATCCGAGATCTCGAAGGCCCTCGCGGCATTCCCCGACCCGGTCGTACCGCTTTCGTTCGAGGCTACCCCTGACTCGATCAAGGCGGCAAAGGCGCGTCTCGAGGCGTTTCTCGAGACGCCGCGCGGGGCACGCAAGGACGAGCAAGTCGAGGCGGTCCCGCGTGACCTCGATTCGATCGTCGGCTTCCAGCGCGACAGGCTCCAGATCGAGGAGTCGATCGCCGCCGTGGAGGCGCGCAGCCTGACCGGACTGCAACGGATCCTGTCCGAGAACGAGCAGCTCGTGCGCAGCGCTGAGGCGCGTGCCGACTCCCTGGGTGTCGAGACCGAGCTGACCGAGCGACTGCGCGCCGCGGCGCAGCGGCTCCGCGAGACCGGGCAACAGGCGTTCGACGACGGCCAGGCCAAGCAACAGGTCGACATCCAGACGCGGATCCTGACGCTTCGTGCGTCCTCCGCCGACAAGGCGTCCGAGCTGGCACTCGCCATCGGCGACGTCACCACCGCGGACGCGCGCAGCGCTGAGGCGGTCGAGCTGCGGTCGATCCTGGCGGCCCGTGCGGCCGACCGCGAGGTGGCCGATCTGCGCGAGCGACTGGCCGGCAACGACGCCGCCCTCGCGAAGCTCGACGAGTACGCCGCCGCGCTGCGCAAGGCCGCCGGCGAGGAGGCTGCGCTGGCTTCTGCCGGGCGTGGGCGTGCTCGCCAAGAGCGCGTCGTTCGCACCACCGAGCTCGTGACGCAGACGCAGGACTCCCTCGTCGAAGGCCTGGACGGCGAACTACTCGCGATCGAGCGCAACCGGCAGGCCAAGGTGCAGGCCGCGCAGGAAGCCGTGCGCGATCGTCAGATCGAGGCAGGCGCGCTGTCGACCCTGCTCCCGCTTTACGACCAGATCGCGGCCCGCGACGCCGCGCGAGCCAGCCGGGACGCAGCCTTCGGGATCTCCTCGAACATCATCGACCTCGTCAAGCAGACGAGCGACGCCTACACCGCGCAAGCCGAAGCGATCCGCCTCGTCGGTGAAGCCGAGCGCGAACGCGCGCGCGAATCGCTGGCTCTCGCTGGCGCGACCCAGGCTGAGACGCAGGCGACGCTGGACCTGCTCTCCAAGCTCGAAGAGCGTCAGTCGATCGACCTGGCCGTGCGCTTCTCGGACACGAGCGCCGTCGCGCTGGCGCAGCAACGGCTGCTCGACGATGCGTTCCGCAAGAGCGCGCGCGAGGCGGAGCTGCTGGGACTCTCAGGCCAGGAGGCCGCGCAGAAGATCATCGACGGCATGACCGAGGCGCGCGGGAGCGTCGAGGGTCTCACGGCCGGGTTCGGTGCTGGCTTCGAGGACTTCAAGCGCGAGCTGGCCGACAACGTCAGCTTCGGCGAGCGAGCGGCCAAGGATCTCGGGGGCACGTTCCGCGACAGCATCTCGGGCGCGATCCGTGGTCTGTCCGACGAAGGCGAGTCCGTCTTCGAGACGTTCCTGAAGACGAACCTCGAAGCCCTGGAGAAGCAAGCCGCGGACTTCGCGGCCAACCAGATCACGCTCGCGATCTTCGGCCCGCCAGAGGGCAACGACGTGGGCGCGCCGGAGCAGCAGCTCGCGCTGGCGTCGACGACGTTCGACACCGCCGTATCCCGCTTCGACCTGGCCGTCAACCGGCTCGCGGCAGGGCCCGGCGGATCGCCTGCGGCTGGCGCGCTGGGCGGCTTCGCGCCGTTCGCTCCCAGCCAGGACGTCGACTTCCCCGCCTTCGACGGATCGGGCCCGACCGTGCCCGACGGCTTCGACCCGGGCCTCGCGGCGGGCTTCGGCGAGAGCGTCACCGAAGCTGGAGAAGCCGCCGGCGACGCGATCAAGGCCGGCGGGTCGGCAGCGTCCGCCGCGATCGTGAACGGTGGCAACGTTTTCGGCTCGCTCATCGGCGGCTTGGCGTCGAGCCTGGGGAGCGCGCTCTCTGGCGAGCTCAGCAGCGGGATCACGGGCGCGCTTGGCTTCGCGGAAGGCGGCGTGGTGCAGGGCGATCTGCGGCCGACGTACCACCACAACCGCGCGCAGTTCGGCAAGGTCGTGCGCTCGCGCCAGCTCATCGAGGTCGCGGAGAACCCAGGTCTCGAAGAGGCCATCATCCCGCTCAAGGGCGGCGCGGTCCCGGTCACGATCGAGCACAAGGGCGACCCTGGCGCGCAGCGGCGCCGGGTGACGCAGGATGACCGCGAGCGCGACACAGCCGCGCCGTTCGGCCTGGACGCGCAGCTCATGCGGGCCGTCCTGGAATCGCCGGCGCTGGCAATCCCTCGAGGCGCCAAGGCCGGCCGCAGCGTTCCGCGAGGCGAGGAACAGCCCTTCGACGCGCTGGCGGCGCGCCTGGAGCGTGGCCCCCTGGCCGATGCGCTCGAGCCGCGCGGCCGGCGCAGTGCGCGACGTGCGGAGCGTGACGAGAAGCCGACCGGCCTGGAGCGGCTGGCTGCATCGGCGCAGCCGGTCACGCGCGCCAAGCTCGAGTTCCCGACGCTGCGCACCCAGCGCGGCGCGCGCGGCGCACGCGGTACGGACGGAGCCGAGGGCTCGAATGGGCTCGGCGGTCTGGCGGCTATCGCCGGGCTCGCGGGCGTGGGCGGACGTGGCGGTGCTGGTGGTCGTAGCGCGCGGGGTGGGGCCGGATCGCAAGAGCCGCGCGGTGTCGACGGGATCGAGGGCCTGCTGGGCCTTGCGGGCCTGTCCGGAATCGGAGGTGCCGGCGGTCGCGGCGGGAGGGGCAAGCGCGGCGGGCTCGGCTCGGAGGGACCCCGCGGCATCGACGGACTCGATGGACTGGCAGGCCCGGCCGCTCTTGGCGGTGCCGGTGGACGTGGCGGTCGCGGCACGCGCGGCGGCGCAGGAACGGCAGGAGTCCACGGCCTCGACGGCCTCGGAGGTCTCGGCGGTCCTGGAGGCGCAGGCGGTCAAGCTGGGCGTGGTCGCCGTGGCTCCGCTGGCCTGGCCGGCCCGACTGGCCGTTCGCCCGACGAACTGCTCGGAAGTGCCCGCGGCGACCGATCTTCCGGGCGCGCTTCCGAGGTGACGCGGGGCGCACGCCTCGACGCTCGCGAGCAGGCCGGTGGCGAGGATGCCGGCGGGCGCAGCGTGTCGGTCAACGGCGGCCCGATCACCTTGAACCTCTCGATCTCCATGCCCGGCGGCGGCGGCGGCCAGAGCGACCGGGACCACGCACGTCTGCGCGCGGACCTCAAGCGCGAGGTCATCGACGGCGTCGTGGCCGGCCTGGAAGGCTCGAACCGCAAGCTCATCAACGCCGTGCGCCAAGCCCTGCCGTGAGATGGCGCCCCTACTCGACGTGCGCCCACCAGATTCGTCTGGCGTGACACCGGGCGCACCAGCCGGCTCGCGGCGCAGAACCAGCGCCAGCATTCACGCACGGTGCAGATCATCCCGAAAGACGAGACGTTCAGTGAAGAGGCGACCCATCTCGGCGATGTCATCTCAGGCTACGCGCGGCTGATCGCCTGGACGTCGGACCCGGCGACCGGCGACGCGATGGTCTGCCAGGCCGGCGACCTGCACAACGGCTACTTTCAGAACGGCACGCAGGGCGGGCAGCTCCCCGGGACGATGCAGGTAGGCACGACCGGGCGATTCGCTGTGGCTCGCTTCCCAGGCGGCGCGGAATCGGACTCGGACGTCATCGGGTTCGTGTGGCGCAAGTTCTTTTCGGTGCGCGCCAAGGCGTCGATGTCCTTTCGCTGGCGCCGGATCAGCGGCACGCAGACGACGGCCAGCTTCCGACGCGCGGCTGTTGGAGTGCGACTGGCCGGTCACACGGTCTACACGAACACCGCGAACGCCGAGAGTGTCACCGGCGGGGACGGCTACTGGCTCGTGGTCCGCAACGTCGCGACCCAGCCGGGCCTGCGATTCTTCCTGCTGCGCGTCAACGCGGGCGTCACGACGGTCCTGGCTAGCACGACTGCCGTCGACGTGGCGACGATGCAGCTCGGCACCGGCATGTGGATCTCGCTGCTCGCCAGCAACGTGGCCGGGAACCCGACGCTGCGCTGTCGTCGTGGGTCCACGGGCCCGCAGTTGCCGGGCGTGCAGGTGGAGATCGACATCTTCGGCGCCGACATCGTCGACACGTCGGGATCCAAGATCACCGCGGCCGGACGCTGCGGCTTCGGCGTCTCCAAGCCCATCGCCGGCTCAGCGACTTTCGTCGACTGGTTCGACGTGCACGACCCGAGCACCGCGACGACGGTCCTGCACGACGACTGGACGCGCTCGAACTACTCCACCGGGTTTCAGTTCGGCGCCGACGCGAACGGAGTCTCGGGGCGTTCGCTCATCGCTGGATTCATGGGCGGGGTCGGCGGCTCAGGCGGGCAGAACGTCGGGCGCGACACGGCCGTCGCGAACCAGGCGATGAACTACGCCAGCGCGACGACGGTCAACGGCCTGTGGCCGTACATGGCTACGCACGACGCGATCCAGCGGCGCGAGATCACGGCGGCCTTCTCGACGCCGGGCGGCCGTTCGGACACGCTCGATCTGGACCTGCGCGGCAGCCGGCTCGACGCGCCGACGGCAGTCGGTGCATTCGGGTACCGCGCGCGACTGCTCGTCACCGGGACCGGCCCGAGCGTCGTCGTGGCGCTCCTTCGGATCCTCAACGGCACGACGATGACCGTCGGCATCAAGACGACGGCGCTGGTCGTAGCCACTCACACGCTCGACATGCAAATCGACAACTTCGGCGGAGCGACCCCGCAAGAGGGCGCCGTCAACATCGTCGTGCGCGTCAACGGCTCGATCATCTCCGGCTGGGCCATGACGCCGCAGCCGGGCATCTCTCAGCTTGCGGACGGTACGATCGTGGACTCGAGCAGCTCCGCAGTCCGCACCGGATGGGAGCAGGGATGGCGCTTCACGATGACTAGCGCCGCGGCCGCTGCGGTGAAGATCGACAACTGGCTCGACACTGCCACGCTCCCGACGAGCGACAACGACATTCCGAGCGCGAGCGTCTCGACGGAAGTGACGGGTCAGAGCGGCACGCTCGTCCTGCCGCTCACCTGGCCCGCCGAGGAGATCCTCGACTTCCCCGCGACGCGTCACGAGTACGACAGCGACCACGCGCAGACGCAGGCCCGCGGCTCGCGCATCCGGAGAATCTGGGAGGTCGGGGCGGAGGCCGCGAAGGAGTCCGAGCGCGACACGCTGATCGCCTTCTACACGGCGCGCGGTGGCACGCAGGTCCCGTTCGCATGGACCACGCCCGATGGCGAGGCCGTCGTCGTGGTGTTCCTAACGACCGATCTCGAAGACGCGCTCAAGGCGCGACGCGCGGCGTCGGACGTCTTCAGCTTCACGTTCCGCCTGCAAGAAAGGTTCGCGACCTAGATGCGCGACCTGGCCGGATCCGCTCTCGACGCTGCCTCGAAGCAGAGGCAACTCGATGCGCCGATCCTGCGGCTCTATGAGATCACGCTGCCGACGTCGCCCGCCTCCATGTGGCGGCTCGTAAACCACGACCGCGACGTCATCTTCGGCACGACCAGCGCCGGGGTGCCGCTGACGTACTACCGATTCCCGATCGCGCTGGGCGAACTGCGCGACGGCCGGCAGGGCGACCTGTCGTCGCTGACAGTCAACGTCTGCAACGTCACGCACGAACTCATGGCGGTCATCGACGCCTACAAGGGTCTGTCGGGGCAGCGCTTCGTCATCAAGGAAGTGCTCGCTTCACAGCTCCTCGACGAGGCGATGCCGGTATTCGACGGCGACATCGTGCACTGCGAGGTGACGCAGCAGACGGCTGTGTTCTCGATCGGATCGCCCAAGCTCGCAAAGGAAGTGTTCCCGTCGCGGCGCGTGCTGACGCAGTGCGGCGTGATCCAGTTCGGGGATGCGGAGTGCGGATATGCGATCCCGGCCGGCGCGACGAATGTCATCGGCGGCGGCTTCGACTTCTGCCCGCGTTACTTGAGCGCGTGCCGCGAGCGCGGGGATGACGAGGTCGCGCGGTCGCTGCCGCGGATGCACCCGAGGCTGTTCGATGGGGCGCCTGGAGTTCGGAGCGGCAACCCGTGAGCGCCGACCTGACCGACCTCCTCGGGCGACCGTACAAGCTCGGCGGCACCGACCTCGCGACGGGCGTCGACTGCCTGTTCACGTCGCAGCAGACGCTCTTGCGCATCTTCCCCGGCATGGCGCCCGAAGAGCTGCCGTGCACGCCAGACGAGCAGGCCGCTGCGATCACGGCTGCGCGCGAAGGCGCGAGCCGATGGGAGCTCGTGGGCGAGAACATCTTCAGCGCGACCACGGAGGGAGACCTGATCGTCGGTGAGCGCCCGAACGGGCATCGGTTCACGGCGGTACTCTTCGACGCCGAGACGCGTCGCGTCATCACGGCGGTCCCAGATCGAGGCGTGCTCGTCCTTCCGACCCACCGGCTGCCCGGCACTCGGCAGGTCTTTCGGAGGCGCGTCTCGTGAGGGTCCACTTCCACCGATGGCGCTCGTTCGTCGGGGTCGGTGACCGAGACAGCGCAGAGCTTCCGTGGATCGCCGGCCTCAGCCTGAACGACTTCGTGCCGTCGGATCTAGTCGGCCGTCACGGGCTGACGATGCACCACAACGGCTCGCTCGTCCCGGCGGAAGGCTGGGCAAGCTGTCCAATCTCGCCAGGCGACCACGTCGACGTCTCGGTCCGTCCCGCCGGCCCGCTTGTAATTCCGGCCCTCGTCTCCGCCGCGGTAGGTGCAGCCGTCTCGTTCGTCGTCTCTCTGATCCTGCCCAAGCCCAAGGGGCCGAAGAAGCGCGGCGACGATGAGTCCCCGACCTACGCATGGTCCGGCAAGGACAACGTCCGCGTCGAGGGGCAGCCGCGCACTGTGATCTACGGCGAGATGCGCGTCGCGCCGCAGGTGCTCGACAGCTTCGTGCGCACAACCACGGTGCCCGCGCAGTCGACGCTCTACCTGCTGCTCGGCTTCGGAGAAGGCCCGATCGAAGCCATCGGTGACCGCACGACCGACAGCCCGGCAGGCGCATGGCTCCAGAACGTCGGCGGCTCCGAGCCGCTCCCGACCGGCATCGAGATCGACGGGAACCCGCTCGAAAACTTCCGAGGAGTCCGCGCGCAGGTGCGACTCGGCACCCACGAGCAGAACCCGCTGATCGGCTTCGAGCAGATCCACACGCTCTCGGCTGTCGGTCAGACGCTTACGCAGGCGGAGACGTCAGCGTCACACAACGGCACGGTCGCCTGGGACCTCGCGGCGTTCCCATACAACTCGAACAACGCCACGATCCAGGCGATCTGGACGTTGTACGCGCAGGCGTTCACGCTGCCCTCCGCCGCGGACAGCATCGTCGCGACGATCGACTTCCCCGAGGGCCTGTATCGTCTCGATTCGAGCGGCAACCTTCAGGACGCCTACTTCCAGGCGATCGTGCGCTACCGCGAGCTCGACGGCGCGGGAACGCCGATCACGACCGGCGGCGACAACGGCGACGGCTGGGTCTATCGGCCGCCGACGCCGCTTCTGATCTCGCACCACCAAGGTCCGTTTCCCTACGAGTTCGCGTCGCAGCTCTACAGCTCGGCCGGCTTCGTGGCGGGCACGCCTGGCAGCATCCTCAACGCCTCGACGGTCGGGACCTACGCGTACACGTCCGCGTCGAACGGCGGCGCCGCCGCGAACGCTTCGACTCCCTGGACTGCCGGCGCGGCCATCGACGGCTTCACGGTCGAGGGCTGGTACAACCCGGCGTCTCTGCCGATGACGGGCTCGGACATCACGCGCCCGATCTTCGAGTGGGCGACCTTCGCGGCCGGCGTCTACCGCGGCGTCTCGATGCAGCTCAAGCGCGAGACGGCCGACATGGGCACGGGTGGTCTGGTTCAGCGCTGGCGCCTGAACGTACACGTCGGCGCTGGGGCCGCGACGTTCCCCTTCGTGCGCGACCTGGGGCTTAGTGGCGGGGACGCGCTTCAAGCCAACTTCAGCGCGGGCGCGTGGGCACACATCGCATTCACCTACAAGCGCAACGCGATCGGATCGGCCGATCGCATCCGCATCTACATCAACGGAGCCCTGCGCTTTGAGGTGGCCAACGGGACCGTGGCGGAGATGGTCGCGCCGCTCGCTCCGATGCTGCTCCTGCGCACCGCGCTGACGCCGGTCGGTCCGGCCAACGGCGTCGGCAAGCTCGACGAGTGGCGCGTGTGGTCCGTGGAGCGCACGCCGACGCAGGTGCAGGACTCCTACGACTTCGGTCGCGGGACGTTCGGCGCGCCCTCGACCGACCTCGTTGCGGGCTGGCACTTCGACTCGGGCGACATACTCACGGCGTACACGTTCTCGAACGACTACGGCTCGCGAAACAACGACGTCACCACGTCCGGCGCAGCGACGATGGGCGACCCGTCTGCGGCGAATCAGGGACCGGTCTACGGAGGTGGCGCAGGCACGCTCACACGCGCGCGCTACCTGATCCAGCTCATGCGATTCAACCTGAAGAGCACGAGCGCGTTCATCGGCGACCGTTCCGAGTGGACCAGCGTCGACGGCATCATCGAGGAGGAGCTGGCGTACCCGTACACGCCAGTTCTGGCACTTGCGATCCCCGCGACAGACCAGCTCAACACGACCGAGCCGCGAGTGACGGCGCGAGTGAAGGGGCGCAAGGTCCCGGTCTGGAACGGGCTCTCGACCATCGCGCCCACGATCACGGAAGCGTGGAACGCGAACCCCGGCTGGGTCTGCCACGACATGCTGCTCAACCGACGCTACGGGCGTGGCGGCAGCTACAAGGCGGACCTGGTCTCGCTGAAGCAGTGGGCCGACTACTGCGACGAGAAGATCTACGACGCAAAGGGCTCGGTCGCGATCCACTCGACGACGTCGTCCTTCGCGATCTCGAACCTGCGCTACAACTCGACGCTGTTCTCGAGCTACGGCGGCATCGAGATCAGCTTCCGCACCGGCTTCGTTCCGCCGGCGCACTGGATCATCGGCGGGTTCCTCGGCTTCGTCGGAATCGCTGCGCCACCGACGTCTGGCATCTCCGTCGACCTGAACGCCATCTCGGGCTTCGAGATCGGCTCGATGGTGTTCGCCTCGAGCGCGTGGACGGTGACGGTCAAGTACGACAAGGCGACCCTGACCGACCCGTGGCTCGACGGCGCGTTCCTCTCGACCGTCATCAACCCAACTGCCGTGACCGGCAGCGTGCAGGGCCGCGAGGTGCGCTTCCGCTTCGACGGCGCGTTCGACACGTTCGGCAAGGCGTGGGATCAGCTCCTGCTCGTCGCCGGCAGCGCGCGCGCTACGCCTGCACTGGAAGGGCGCACGGTGCGATTCCGCGTCGCGCGCCCGCGTGGCCCGGTCGGGCTCGTGACGATGGCCAGCATCAAGCCTGGCTCGTTCTCGCTCAGCTACACCGGCCCGACCGAGCGGCCGAACGCCTACGTGGCCGACTTCCTCGACGCCGATCGCAACTGGCAGCGCGCCACGGCTGAGAGGCTTGCACCAGGTCTGGAGATCGCGGCTCCCGAGGGCGCCTTCAACCGCGACAACGTCGAGCTCTTCGGGATCACGCGCCGCAGTCAGGCGCTGCGGGATCTGGACTTCCGCTTGCAGGTCAACGATCTGCTCGTGCGTCAGGGCGAGTTCGAGACCGGGCTGGAGGCGCTGCCATACGAGTCGGGCGACGTGGTCACGCTAGCCCACGATCTCGTGCCGTGGGGCAAGTCGGGCCGCTTCGATCAGGTCTGCACGGGGACCTCGATGTTCCTAGACCGCTCGATCGTCCTCGCCGCGGCGACGACCTACTACCTCCGCGTGCGCTCGAACTCCCTGGGCCAGTCCGGCAGCGGGCAGTCGACGCAGGACTTCTTCGAGACGCGCACGGTCTCGGCTACGGCGGGCACCTACGCCGCAGGAGCTTCGATCTCGATCGCGTCGGCGTTCTCGTTCGACCCACAGCCGAACGACCCGTACGTGCTTTACAGCGACGCCGAGGCGTTCCTGGCAGAGATCGCCGAGGTCACGATGTCCGAGGACTACTCGCGCACCGTGACGTGGATCGAGTACCGGGCCGCGGTCTACGACGTCGACACCCTCCCGCACGACATCCCGGGCGATCTGCAATTCGCGATAAGCGGGCCGCCCACTTTCCCAGACTCCCACCCGGCCCCGGTCAAGGATCTTACCCTCGCCGAGCAGCAGAGCCGTGACGCGTCGGGATCGTGGATCCCCGAGATCCGCGCGTCCTGGCGGCTCGATCCGGCTACGGCTGAGCACGTCGCAGAGGTCATCGTCATGGGGCGCGCGCCCGGCGCGGACGGCTTCGACGAGCTCGCGCGCCTGCGTGGTCCGGCGACCAGCGCGATCCTGCGACCAAGCGGCGCGGCCCCGGGCACGCAGTACGAGATCACGGTCCAGCCGATCACGACGACTGGCAAGCGCGCGGCCCCGCTCCTGTGCTCGAGCGGATCCGTCGAGTTCGTGGGTCTCAACGTCGCCCCGCCGGCGCCTACGAACCTACGCGCGACGATGGACGGCGAGCATATCGTCTACCAGTGGGACCCGCCGGCAGACGCCCGTGGGCTCTCCTACGAGCTGCGCCGTGGCGGCTGGGTGCTCGGACAGGTCGTCGGCATCGCGCCTCCCGGCTCCTACCAGATCGGACCGACGCGGAACTGGAGCGCGTCGAAGAACAACGCCCTGGGCGCAGGGCCGCCTCCGCTCGTCTTGCGCGCACGCGACGGGCGCGGGCACGTCAGCGCGGCCGTGCGGCTCGAAGGCTTCCAGCCGGCGGTGCTTGGGGCCGAGGCGTTCGTGCCTGCATCGCTCGTCGGATCGCGCATCAACGATGACCAGCGCTGGGAGGACTTCGGGGGATTCTGGACCGGTGGCTCGCCGTCCACGGTCCTGACCGGCGTCGAGAAGTTCACGATCCCTGACGGGCGCCTGGTCCTGCGCTTCAACGGCGCGAACCTGACCGGCACCTACGAGACCTCGATCGGGGCCGTCGATGCGAACGTCAAGCCAGAGCACGCCTACATCGAAGCGTTCGCGACCGCAGACCAGGTCGCGCCGATCACGCTGGAGCAGATCCTGCTGCCGCTCGAAAGCCCGATCGCCTCGCGTCGCACGCTGGAGGGATCGGCCGCCTACGCTTCCGGCGAGCCGACCGGATGCACGCTCAAGATCGAGTGGCGCTACAAGCAATCCGGCAGCGGTTCGTACACCGACTGGATGGAGTTTGAGCCGGGCATCTACTTCGTCGCGGTGCCTCAGTTCCGCCTGTCGGTCACGCGGCCTGACACGACCTGGGACCTGTGGATCTACAGCTTCGGGACGCGGATCACGCGCCCTGCCCGTCCCAAGTTCCTGCGCACCGACGCACACCGCGACATCGAACGCGGCCAGGCGAGCCTCGGCTAGGAGCCGCACCATATGAGCTTCCCCGGCGACATCAGCCAGCTTCCGCACCTCTCGGCTTCCACGCACGGGATGCCGATCGTCATCACCGGCACCGCCGTGGCTACGTCCACGGTCGTGCACACGTCGCCGGCGGGGACCGAGACGCACGACCTCGTGACGCTGCTCTTGTGCAACACGCACTCGACTTCGCTGGACGTTGGCGTGGTCGTCTACACCGGCACGCCCGCTGACCCGACGCACGTCGTGTGCAAGGTCGCGATCCCCGCGAATGCTGGCGCGTACGTCGTCCTGGATGGGCACCCGGTAGCTAGCGCGAAGTCGGTTGGCGTGTGGTGCGCCACGGCGTCGAAGATCACGGCCTTCGGCAAGGTCGGGAGGCTGACCCCGTGACGGCCTCGACGGGACCGCTCGCGTACCGCGCGATGCTGGAGCAGATCCGGCTGGCCACCACCGATGCCGAGCTGGTCGCGCTCGCGGCGCTCGTCAGCGCCGCCGACAAGCTGCCGTACTTCACAGGGTCCGGCACCGCCGCGCTCGCCGACCTGTCCGCTGGCATGCGTGCGTTCCTGACGACTTCGTCGTCGGCGAACCTGCGCGCGCTGCTGACGGACGAGAGCGGTACAGGCGCTGCTCTGTTCCAAGACGGCGCGCTCGGAACTCCAGCGAGCGGCACGCTCACGAACTGCACGGGTCTTCCCGTCGCTGGCGGCGGCACTGGCGTCTCGACGCTTGCCGATGCCGGCGTGCTGATCGGCAACGGAACTGGCGCTGTTCAAGTCACTGGCGCTGGCACGAGCGGCCAAGTGCTGACCTCGAACGGAACGGGCGTGGACCCGACGTTC
>Ga0163150_10006196_pt1 | contig 14787 bp, 15 predicted proteins | sample OliLakLV19P2IB_FD_148628 | JGI IMG/M metagenome (GOLD analysis project Ga0163150, IMG submission 148628) | Freshwater microbial mat bacterial communities from Lake Vanda, McMurdo Dry Valleys, Antarctica - Oligotrophic Lake LV.19.P2.IB | ecosystem: Environmental > Aquatic > Freshwater > Lake >...
GTTATTGTTTAGCAGACCCTAAGTGACATTCAAGCGTGGATCCGAGTTGTGGTGTGGCGGAGATGTCCTCAATCGAGCGCGGCACGAATGGTACAACGGCGGACGTTGACCGTGCTGATCGCGACGCTGCTGAACGGTGACGCGCGTAGCTCGGTGGCGGCCTTGCGCCGGGAGTAACTCACTCGCAGCGGAGTGCGACGATCGGATCCACCTTGGCAGCGCGCCGGGCGGGCAGGTAGCTCGCGAGCAGGGATACGACCGCCAACAACACGGAGACCCCGATCAGTACGGCGGGTTCCATGGGGCGCACTCCGAAGAGCAGTTTGCCGAGAAGCCGGCTGAGCATCGACGACGCCGCGATTCCTCCGGCGACGCCGATGAAGGTCCACATCACAGAGCGGCCGAGCACCATGCGGAGCACGTCGGCACTGCGGGCGCCGAGCGCGATGCGGATGCCGATCTCGTGCGTGCGCTGCGCCACTGAATAGCTGACGACGCCGGCGATACCAACCGCCGCGAGCACGAGCGCGACGAGGCCAAATGCGGCCAGAAGGAAGGTCGGCATGCGGCGCGAACCCATTGAGCGCTGGACGATCTGCTCCATCGTATTGGCGGTGGACGCGGCTTGATCCGGGTCGATCTGGAGTAGCGCGGCTTTGATGGGGCGGGCAAACACCTCAGGTGTGGACGCTGTACGTGCGACCACGGTCATCACGGGCCAGGCGGCCTGCGTGTAGGGGCGGTAGAGCTGGCGCGGGACGTCGCGGTCGCCCCCAAAGTGCCGCACGTCACCGACGACACCGACCACGGTCATCCAGGGCGAATTCGAGCGATAGTTGCCCAGCTTGATGCGCGCGCCCACCGGGTCAGCGTTCGGCCAGTGACGCTTTGCCATGGCTTGGTTGATCATCGCGACGGGCTGCGCGCCGACGGTGTCGCGATGATTGAATTCGCGGCCGGCGGTGAGGGGGATGCCCATGGTGCGGAAATAGTCGGGGCATGAGACGGCGTAGGAGCCGCCAGGGCCGTCGTCACCTGGATCGGCGCGGCCTTCGATAACAAACCCGCGGCCCGCGTTGCCGCCGCCGATCGGGAGATGGCTAATGGCGCTCACTGTCTCGATGCCGGGGATCGAACCGGCGTGCTGAGTCAGGTCGCGGCAGAAACCGGCTTTCGCCGGCGGACCGTAATAGAGCACTGGCTGCGGCAGCGAGATGCTCATGGTAAGCAGGTTGGCCGGCTTGAGTCCGAGCTCGACACGGGATAAGCGGGCCATGCTCTCGATCATCAGCGCGGCGCCCGCGAGCACTCCCAGAGCGAGAGCGATCTCGGTGGCGACAAGGGCGTGCCGCAGATTTCCATTGCGGGCCGTAGTTCCGCGGCCGCGGCCTTCCTTGAGAGGATCGCTGACATCGGCGCGCATGGCGCCGAGAGCGGAGACCAGGCCGAACAGGATGCCGGTGAGGCAGCAGACACCGAGCGTGAAGGCGAACACACCAGTGTCAATGGTGATGCGATCCACCTCCCGGAAAGGCACATTGCCCAGGCTTTGTGGGAGCAGACGCTCGAGCAGACGAAGCCCCGCGATGGCGACGCCCACTCCGGCAGCGCCGCCGATCATGGCGAGCAGCAGGCTCTCGGTGATCAATTGGCGAGCGATGCGCAGGCGGCCCGCACCGAGCGCCCGCCGCACGGCGAACTCCTTGCCGCGGGCGGCGCCTCGGGCGAGCATCAGGTTGGCGACGTTGACGCAGGCGATGAGGAGCACGAATCCGACGGCTGCGAACAGTGCGATAAACGTGGCGCGGAGGTCGCCCACTCCGAGTTCGCTCAGCGGCGTCACGGCGATGGTTCCGCCGGCATTGGCTTCAGGATATTGCGCGGCCAGACGGCGTCCGATGGTATCCATCTCGGCGCGAGCCTGGCCGATAGAGACGCCCGGCTTGAGGCGCGCGCAGGCTCCGAACGAATTCGACCCACGCTCCCGATCGCCGCTGTCGAAGCCGGCTGGAACCCAGGCTCGTTTCTAATACTGAAGAACTCGAACCGAAAGCCGGCGGGCATGATGCCGACCACTGTATGGTTATTGCCGTCGATCCGGATGGTGCGGCCCACCAGCCCACGATCGCCTCCGTAGCGCCGCTGCCACAGGTTATGACTGAGGACGACCACGCGGTTCTTGCCGAGTGGCTCCTCCTCCGGCAGAAATCCGCGTCCCAACCGCGGCTGCACTCCCAGAACGGTGAACAGGTTGGCCGATACCCGAAGACCCCTGACACGCTCGGGGTCCTGATCGCCGGCGAGGTTGTAGCCCTTACCGGCGGAGTCAAAAAGCGCCATGCCCTCGAATACGGCGCTCTGTCGCCGCCAGTCCTCGAAGTTTGGCTGGGAGATGATATTGCGCTCCTCCGGATTGAGCACCTGCGTCCGCCAGAGGTGCACCAGGCGGTCAGGCTCGGGATAGGAGAGCGGCTTCAGGAACACAGTATTCACGACACTGAAGATCATCGTGTTGGCGCCGATGCCGAGGGCGAGGGTGATGACGGCGACGGAGGTAAAGCCGCGTCCCTTGATGAAGGTCCGCATGCCGTAGCGGAGATCGTGAAAGAACGTTTCCAGATAGGGGAGGCTGCGCTGTTCACGGCGGCTCTCCACCAGTTGCGTTTCCGCGCCGAGCCTGAGTCTCGCTTCACGGCGTGCCTGATCGGGCGGCATGCCGCGGCGGATGTTGTCTTCGGTGAGCAGGAGGAGATGAGCTTGAAGTTCAACGCTGAAGTCACGGTCGTCATGGCGGCCGGATAGAAAACCGATGATGCGGGAAGCGAGGACGGTGAGTTTGGTGAGCATGGATCACTTCTCCGTGGCGAGTTGCAACAGGCGGCCGATGACGCCCGAGATGCGGAACCAGTTTTCGGTTTGGGCGGCAAGCTGCTTGCGGCCGGTCTTGGTGAGCGAGTAGAACTTTGCCTTGCGGTTGTTCTCGGAGACGCCCCAGGTGGAGGAGATCCAGCGGCGCTGCTGGAGCCGGAGGAGCGCGGCGTAGAGAGTGCCTTGATTGACTCGCAGCACCTCATCGCTCAACTGTTCTATGCGGAGCGCGATGCCGTAGCCGTGCAGCGGCCCCAAGGCTTCGAGCGTCTGCATCACCATCAAGTCGAGCGTGCCCTGCAGGATGTCCGTCTTTGGATCGGCCATACGTTCTCCTCTGGTGATTACAGAGGAGTATGGCAGCACTCCTCTGCGATGTCAACAGGAGTTTTTGGAACGCGTGCATTGGGGGCGGGCGATGAGACCTCTCGCGGCAAACTGAACGCCGGCGACGGCGCCTGAAGCTTGCTCAAGTTAGTCGAGCCGCTTGATTTTGATGTTGCCGGACCTGAGCCATTTTACAATCGCCGGTGCGTTGAGATCCAACAGTGGCGAGTGACGAGGTTGGGGAACCCAGGTGATTGGATGAACGGCGGCGCGCGCCTAACACTCGGGAGCAATGGCGGACGCGGCGGCCCGCGGGCAATGCGCCACTGCGGCAACGGCAGCGAGACCCGCGTCGCCCAACAAAGCTGGTACCATATCGAAAATCGCGACCATGCCAAATGAGGGGGACTCACCCGATCTAACCGCGACCCGGCATCTGATCCAAACTTCCGGTTCTCAGCCGGCGATGGATGAGGGGCGGTTCCCGCCGGGGTCCATGCTGGGGCAGCGCTACCGGGTGGTGAGTCTGCTGGGGCGGGGCGGCATGGGCGAGGTATATCGCGCTAACGACCTGATGGTAGGCCAAACCGTGGCGCTCAAGTTTCTGCCCGAGGCATGGGCGAAGGACGACGCGGTGATCAGCCGCTTTCGCAATGAAGTGCGAGTGGCCAGGATGGTCTCGCACCCCAACGTCTGCCGGGTTCACGACCTTGCCGAAGCGGGTGGGCGTTTGTTTCTTTCGATGGAGTTTATCGATGGAGAGGACCTCGCCTCGCTCATCCGCCGCATTGGGCGCCTCCCGGAAGACAAGGGCCTCGATATCGCGCGCAAGCTTTGCGCGGGACTTCAGGCGGCGCACGACAAGGGCGTGATCCACCGCGACCTGAAGCCGGCCAACATCATGATCGACGGGCGCGGCGAGGTGATCATCACGGACTTCGGGCTGGCCGGAGTTGCCGATTCGATTCACGACGCCGGCTCCGGGACGCCCGCCTACATGGCGCCGGAGCAGCGAGCCGGAAAGGAAGTGACGACGCGGAGCGACATCTATGCACTCGGCGTATTGCTTCACGAGATCTTCGCCGGTAAACGCCCCGACAGCTCCACCACCTCAACCGGCGTTCTGAATCCCGACATCGCCCGCGTGCTCGATTCATGCCGCGATGCCGATCCGGCACGGCGACCTTCATCGGCGCTTGCGGTGGCCCGTGCACTGCCGGGAGGCGATCCTCTGGCAGCGGCAATCGCGGCGGGGAGGACTCCGAGTCCGGAGGTGGTAGCGGCGGCTGGCGAGCGGACCGGACTCAAGCCGCTGTACGCTCTCGTGCTCGTAGCGCTCCCGATTATCGCGCTGGTGTTCTCCGCGTGGATGACGGACCGCATAGCTCCGAACCAGACGCTCGCCCCGGAGGAACTGCGGATCCAGGCCCGCGATCTGGTGCGGAGGTTAGAGAAGACCGGAACACCCAACGAGGCTTCCGGTGTGACCTTCAACTGGGAGGTGGTTCACGCGGCGGACCGTACGGGTAAGGCGGCCGGTCTGCTCTGGATTCCTCACATGTTCTGGTATCGCACCAGCCCGATCCCGCTTGGCTCGCTGCGGACCGCTTCCACTACGCGGATCACATCCGACAGCCCGCCCAACAACACACCGGGATGGTTCTGGTGTTGTTGGACATGCGCGGCCGGCTGATCCTCTACGATGCAGTGCGCCGCCCTCGGGAGCCATTGGCAAGCCAGCCGCCGGACTGGGATGCGTTATTGACTCGCGCCGGCGTGGACAAGGAGCGGCTCGAAAAGGTTCCAGGCGCCGTCAATACCGTCTCCTGGAATTACCGCGATGCCGCCGGCGCCGGCTATGAGATCGACGGCATCACGGACCGCGGCCACCTTCGCCGATTCGCAATTCGCGGTGAATGGGAGAAAGTTGAGGCAGCTTCGCCGTGGCCGTGGCGCATTGAGGTGCTACTCACCTTCATTGCGGTTGCGATGGCGGTGCGCAATTATCGGTTGGGCCGAACGGATCCCCGCGGGACGTTGACTCTCGCCGCGATCATCCTCTTCTCCTCCATCGCGGCGCTCCTCCTGCGCGGCGTCGATTTACTACACTGGCGCAGTTCGATCACACCGCTGGACGGCTTCGGGACGGCGCTGCTTCTAGCTGCGCTGGAAGCCTCAGCGTACTTCGCCATGGAACCATTTGTGCGGCGGCGCTGGCCCGGTATTCTCGTCACCTGGACACGGCTACTTCACGGCAAGTGGAACGACCCCACGGTAGGCCGGGACATTGTTATCGGATTCGCCGCCACGGGAATTACGGCAGGCGTCGCATTGCTGACGGCGACGCTATTTGGAGCACCATTAATAACTGGGAGCTTGCAGCCAATGCAGAACACCCCGTACTTCATCGCAAACCTGGTTGACTCGCTTGGCGAGGCGATCCATCGCGGGGTTGTGATGACGTTCGTGCTGTTTATCCTGCGCCTGCTTCTGCGGAACGATTGGGTGGCCGGCGTGCTGGCGGTGGTGCTGTTCACGGCGATGTTGTCAGCACAGACGACGTTGGTCCACCCGGGCGTGATTTTTATTTTTGCGTTCATCGGCGCTGTCCAGGTGGCCTTGACGATGCGGTTCGGGTTTCTGGCAAAGGTTGCTTCCGAAATCCCGGTGGCGGCCGCGGCGCTGGTGCGGACACTCGACTCATCCAACTGGTACGCAACGTATTCTTATGTCGCCATCGCGTGGGTGGCTCTACTCGCGCTAATCGCATTCCGGATCGCGACAGCGGGCCAGCGGCTACTCAACGACGACGACGCTTGAAGCGTGCCCGAGCTATTCGAGACGCTTGATCTTGATGTTGCGAAACCAGACTTCAGACGCGTGGTTCTGAAGCACGATGAAGGTTTCCATTTCGGGAGAAGTGGAGAACGACTGAAGTAGTTTCACAATCGCCGGTGCGTTGACATCGAACGTCAAGATCCGCACACCGTTGAGCCAATGTTCAACATGAGCCGCATCGACGATGATTCTCGATCGATTGAACGCTCCGGTGGGCACGGGCGCCACGAGGTCAGGAGCGAGTACGGAGTAGAGTGATCCGCGGGATCGGGTAGCGTCGGCGGCTGCCTCGGCGTTGGCCCCGCCGGCGAGTTGATACTCGAAGCCGCGGCCTCTGGCCTGGCGACCTTGAGCGCTGGTCCACTCATCGACGCGTTGCACCAGGTACTTGACGCCGGAGTTGCCGGTGTCGGCGAGTTTCCAATCGAACTGAAGCTCGAAGTGGCCGAAGCGTGCGACGGTGCGGAGGTCCTGCATGCTCTTGACGCCGGCGAGAGTCTTGAGCGAGTAGTCCTCAATGGTCCAGGATTGATGGGGGAAGGGCTTGCCGGTTACCTCGAGCCAGCCTTGAGTTGATCTGCCGTCGAACAAAAGGATCCAGCCGTCCTTCTGTTCTTCCGAGCTGATGCGGTTGTCTTCGAAGGCCCATGCGGAACCAGCCAACAGAACGGCCGCCGATATAATCCTCTTCGTCATCCGCTTTCAGGCAGTATGGCACTTCTGGCGCGGACGGAGCGGTGGCTTACTCTTCGACGCTTTTCTTCAATCGCTTGAACTCCTGCTGTAGATCGTCCAGCTCGGCGTCGGTCATGTTCTCGAGATCGATCAGTTGGTTTCGAGCGTTCTTGGCAGCTCGGAGCAGTTCATCGAGTTTGAGGTGCATGGCGCGGGCGTCCCGGTTTTGCAGGTTCTGAATCAGGAACACCATGAGGAAAGTGATGATCGTGGTGCCGGTGTTGATCACCAGTTGCCAGGCGTCCGAGTAATGAAAATGAGGACCGAGAAGGGCCCAGGTAATAATCAGGCTCACTGCGGTCAAGAAGGCCCAGGGCGAGCCCGCGAAATCGGACGTCCGGGTCGCTACCGTTCGGAATGCGTTTCGCACACTCTCTAGATCGTCGATAAGGGGTTTCCGTTTCTAACGGTAAGCGATGCGGCAAATCGATTATGCTGTGGGGATGATTCGACGCCGGGAATTCATCTCATCCACACTGGTCGCGTTGCCCGCCTGGGCCGCGGCCCGAGGCGACGGCGATTGGCGGCACTATGGCGGGGATGCGGGGGCGATGCGCTACTCGGCGCTTGACCGGATCAAGCGCGGCAATGCGTCGCGACTGAAGCCCGCCTGGAGTTATCACTGCGGCGACGCGTCGCTCAAACCATCGACCACCATTGAATGCACGCCGCTGGTAGTTGACGGCGTCATGTATCTGACCACGGCGCGTGTACAGGTACGGGCTCTCAACGGCGCCACGGGCGAAGCGATGTGGAACTTCAATCCACCGGGCTCACCCATCCGCGGCGCCGGTGTGAACCGCGGCGTGGAGTGGTTTGAGGACGGTAAAGACAGGCGCGTGTTTGCCGCTATTCGGAACATGCTCTGGTGCCTGGATCCGAAGACGGGCGAACCGAAGAAAGGTTTTGGCGACAACGGCGTCGTGGATCTGTCCACCCAGTTTGACCGGGACATGACGGGCCTCACGTTCCGCGTCACCAGTCCGCCGGTGATCTTTGAGGATACGGTGATTGTGGGCGGCGGTGGTGGTGAAGGGCCGAGCCCGCAGGCGCCCGGACACATCCGCGGGTACGACGTCTACACCGGTAAGCGAAAATGGATCTTCCACACCATTCCGCATCCGGGAGAGTTTGGCTACAACACGTGGCCGGCGGATGCATGGAAGCGTGCGGGCTCCGCCAATAACTGGGCCGGCATGAGCGTGGACCTCAAGCGGGGATGGGTGTTTGTCTCCACCGGCTCGGCCGCATTCGATTTCTGGGGCGGCGATCGGCATGGCGACAACCTGTTCAGCGATTGCGTGCTGACGCTGGATGCGCGCACCGGCAAGCGCGTCTGGCATTACCAGACCGTACACCACGACGTGTGGGATTACGACCTGCCGGCCCAGCCCGCGCTGATCCGCGTCAGGAATGGGCGGGACACGCGTGATGCGGTGGCGCAGGTGACCAAGACTGGATTCGTGTTTCTGCTCGATCGTGAGACGGGCAAGCCGCTGTTTCCCGTAGAAGAGCGCAAGACGCCCGCGAGCGATGTGGAAGGGGAGAAGCTCTCGCCGACGCAGCCGTTTCCACTGAAGCCGAAGCCGCTGTCGAGACTCGAAGTGAACCAGGATCTGGTGACGGACATCTCGCCCGAAGCGCGTGAGTTCGCCATGCGGCGCTTCCGTTCACTGCGAGGCGGAGTGCCGTTCGCGCCGCCCAGTAAGCAAGGCACGATCTATTCTCCAGGGACGCTGGGCGGACCGCTTTGGGGCGGCTGCGCATTCGACCCGGCGAGCAATCGCCTGTTTGTGAATTCGAGTGAACTGCCGAGCATCGCGACTCTGGTAGATGGCCGGGCCGGGGATGGCTATCGCTTCGGGCTTTCCAGCTACGAGAAGTTCGTCGATCACGAGGGCTTTCCCGGTGTGAAGCCGCCGTGGGGGCATCTCACGGCGATCGACCTCGGTTCAGGAGACTTCGCCTGGCGTGAGGTGCTGGGTGAGTACCCGAAGCTGGTGGAGCGCGGGCTCAAGCGGACCGGCAGCTTTCAACTGGGCGGTCCGATCGCGACCGCGGGTGGCCTGGTGTTTATCGCCGCGACGGCCGACGAGAAGATCCGCGCTTTCGACTCGGGCTCCGGTGAGGTGGTGTGGGAGCAAAAGCTGCCGGCGGGCGGGTATGCGACCCCGTGCACTTACGCTGCCGGGGGACGCCAATACGTTGTCATTGCGTGTGGCGGCGGCAATCGCCAGCAGACTCCATCGGGCGACGAGTATGTCGCCTTCGCGCTTTGAGAGCACGACTCGGGATCCGGATGGATTCACACGACGCCAGTCACGTCAGTCGCTTCATGAGCCTTGTTTACGGCTCCAGTGGGCGCATTCCCCAGTGGGCGCATTCCAAAGTTTCGCCGGCACGAAGGTGAATCACAAAACTATGAGGCCGGCAAGACTCCCGTGTCGCGGCAAAGTAAGCAAGACTACCCGTTGACGCGCGCTCGACCTTGAGTTAGTCTAATTCAGCTCTGTTCATCCGCCGTCTGGGTGGCGGCAACGCCTTACACCGCTTGCAGCACTGCAAATGCCCGCTGGGCCAGTGTTGCCCCGCGGTTCCACGGAGGTCTGAATGAGAGTATCCCCGGTTTCCTGGCTAGCCTTACAGCTTGCCATCGCCATGGGTCCGATTGCCGTTGCCGGACCGATCCTAACTTACGTCACTGGCGAGGCGCCTGTGGCTCGCGGTGGCGACGCCAACGTCATTTTTCGGATCATCGCCGATCCCGCGGTCGCCTTCAGCGGCGTCGTTTCGGTGGCGGTCACGGATCCCGGATTCCGCCTGGACGGCATCGACTTTAAACCCGGCTCCACCACCGCCGTCACGGTCGGCGCTCAGGGGTTCGCCGGCGGAGGCGCGATTACAAGTTACGACGTCAGTACGGCAACCATACTGCCGCGCTTGTGCCCGCTACGGGGATCGGAACCCGGCCATCCACCGTTCTAAACACTGATACGCACACCTATTTCGTGGAGAATCAATTCGGGTTCGGGGGAGGAGCGGCTCACCGCATCATGCGCACTCCACTGGGAGGCCCTGCCGGCGCCACCGACATCGTGTTTCCCGGCGCCGGGTTGGTGAACTTTGAGGGACTCGAGATCGTCGGAGGAGGTTTGTTTTTCTTTGCGCGCGATGTAATCGACCCCTCGAAGCGAGCGCTTTACCGCGTCGGACTGACCGGCGGCGGAACGTGGGACGGGGCTGCACCTGCCAGGCTTCTTGGCGGTCTCGCGGCCGCCCCCGCCGGCGACGGCTCCGACGAACTCGATTTTGATCCCGTCACGGGCCGGTTGTATGGGACCAATATGATCAACGGCGAAGTGATCTTCTGGGATGTTGCCGGTGCGTCGGGGGGATTTCTGATCACCGCTCTGGACATCACCACCGGCGGGCCGGCCCTCGCCCGCCTGGGAACCGCGAAGTTGGACGGCATCCGGGCAACGAGTACTGGATTTCTGATTGTGACCGGCCTGGATGGCGTGCTTGCGTCGATCAATTTGAGTGGTATCGCAGCGGATGGACTGGACGACGCGGATATCAAAATACTCTACGATTCCGTGCCGCTCGGCACAGGTTTTCACTTCGACGATCTGACACCGCTTGCCGACGTTCCCGAGCCGGCGACGACGGGCTTCACGGCCTTGTGCCTGGCGTTGATGGGCGGCGCGTGGACCCGGTGGAGGCGCAAACCCAACGGCTGACATTCGAGATTACGCGTCAGATCCGGCGGCGCCGGTCGGTAATGGCCGGCGCCCAGGCTCGGATCCAAGGCTCCGCTTGCGGCGGCGACTTTCTCGACAAGACGGCCACTTCCCTGACGGCCTATGACCTCACCCTTCCGTCCCGCCGAAGTCTGACCACTGACCACACTCTGCCTTCGCTCGCCACTAGCCACTCGCCACTAGCCACTCGCCACTCGTCACCTCCCAACCAATATGGCCCGACACCTGGCGTCTCCACGCCTTACACAATGAGGGAGTGCGCCGGCGCTTCCCGATGTGAGGGGTTGAGGTGGATGAAATCAGGCTGAAGTACGGCGACACCGTACTCGTCATGCGGAAGAGCAGGCGTCTTGTGGGTGTGAAGCCGATAGCGGGACGAACGCTTGACGTGGCGAGCGCGAGCCGGGCGGCGAATGCCCACATGCTGCCCGAGAGCATCGGCGGCTTTCGATTGGTGAATGTCGCCGAAGCCGCACTGCCCCTTGAAGCCGCGCTCGATGCTTTGCGGAACGATCCAGGCGTCGCCGTGGGAACGCATGTCTACAACAGCCCGGAGCACGATGCGCCGTTGGTGCCCACCGGCGACATTTACGTGGTTTTCTCCGAGACCACTCCGATCGGGGCGTGCCATGAATTGCTCCACCGCTACCATCTCAAGGTGCGCGAGGCAGACGGCACGCGGGAGTTGAAAGTTCGCGTAACGGCTCGTTCGCCCAACCCGGTTAAGGTGGCCGCCGCGCTCCAGGAATCCGAATACGTGCAGGTGGCCGAGCCACACCTGGCGATGCTGGAACCTGACGGCTCGGCGCGATGACGTTGCGACCCTTACTTGAAATGGCCAGCGAAGCCGGCGCGTCCAGTTCCGCCGCGGGCGCGCCGAGGCCGTTCCCGTAACCGCCGTGCTCCCGTGTCAAAACCGCCAGCGGCATGCTGGCGGGCGGGTTGGCGTGCATCAGCGCCACTGCTGCTCGGTCGGGCGGCAAGTGATCGGAGGGCCGACTGACGCCGCCGGAAGGCTTAGGCGGTGGAGCGGCCGGCTTCACCCGGTTGGACGAAAGCAGGGCCGCGCGCGGCGCCGGGAGGGGGCGGCCCGGGGCGTAGTCCCAAACACGGCCGGCCTTCGGGCTCAGGTTCTGAAAACGTAGAATTTTGAACTCCCGCCGGGAGGGAGGAGACAACATCATCCCGCGCCGCAGGCGCGAGCCCTCTATCAATCATCATTGGAGTCGGCGTACGTTTGTGAGTTGCGGACGTCGCACGATCACATTGAAGGCCTTCGGCCACGGCCTTGCTGTGAGCCGACCTGCGGCGCCATCTTTTCGGTCTGTGCTAGTTGCGACCGTGGCCAGCGCTATTCTATTGCAGCGAGCTGTGCAGAAGCCGGCAGCGGCGCAACCAAGTCCGAGCGGCGGGCAAGCGCTATCAGGGAAGCGAGGCCGGAAAGCGGGCACATTGCCGCAGGCAGCAGGGCTACCGTGAGCGTCGCGGCCAGGCCTCGGTGACGCATCAACCTATGGCGCCGATCATCATGCCGCCGACTCCCGAGCGGCGGTCCCTGGCTCAGTGCGCCATCTGCGGGCAGTTGAACCGCTGGACCAACCCCTACTACCGACTCGTACCGCGTCGAAGACGACGGCGCCGGTCGGCGAAGGTTCAAAATTCTACGTTTTCACGTGATCGGTAACACGGTGGATCTTCAGTTCTCCGACGGGCGCTCCTTGACTTGAAGCTGCACTCCGGGTTGGGCGATCCCGATGTGATTCTTGCCTACTTGGACGCGCACCTGTCCGCCGTCCGTGGTTCCCGAATAGGAACCACAGTGGAATCAGGGCTCCCGCGAGAAAGCGCCGTCGAGCAGCGAGGCGGCGGCGCTGCGCTGGCAGCCAAGCCCGCACGGGGAATCAGCGAGTTACCGGGCGGTATCCAATCCAAAGCCCGAAGAAAAAGACGATGCTACGCATCGGCTGGAGGGGTGACACGCCACCTCTTTCAGCAATTTCCTGTGAATGTTGCCAAAGAATTTCAATGCGCCGACAGGCCAAGTGCCGGTTTCAGAAGGTTGCAGATTCTTACCGCTTCTTCTCGCGAGGCTGACAACCAAAGAGCAGTTCAGCCCGGTAGTGGAACATAAAGGATCGTTGCGCGGCGCGGCGGTCTTTGAGGGCGATTTCGTTTCCTTTGAAGCCTTTCTGGCGTGCACGGAATCGGTCCATTCGTGCACGATTGTGCACGGGGTCAGAGGGGCGGTTCCTGTAGTGGAACATAAAGGGTTGTTGAACAGTGGTCGCGATTTTGGGCGGCAGGCAGTTCCTCATCAGGCACTTGCTTGTTCAACAATTTCGGCGGTCTGTTTAACGTTGTTGAACACGCCTCGGTCCGGTTCTCGCGGTGAGCTCGGCTCAGCGGTAAGCTCCTGAGCGATGGCGGACGCCGAAGATCCGCATGACTCCTTCGTGCAGGCTGAACAGGACGCGGTAATCGCCGACCCGCAGGCGGAAGGAACCCACCATGTCGCCGTGCAGGGGCGAGACATCGCCGCCGCCCGTCGTGGCGTAATGCAGGATGCCTTCAAAGATGCGCATGGCGGTGGGACGATCCAGACGGCGGACGTCGGCCTTGGCTTCGTCGAGCCACTCGATACGGTCGGGCGGCATTATTTGTTCAGCGGAAAGTCTTCGGGCTTCATGCCGAACTCGGCGAGCACGTCTTCCATGGGAATGCCTTTGCCGCCGTGCTGTGCGAACCAGGCTTGCCCTTCATGAAAGCGGCGGCGGTCTTCGTCGGTGACGGGTTCTTCGCTTTCGTCGTGAATCATGACCTCGAGCAACTGCACGACAGCGGCAAGTTTGCTGGGGCCTAACTGGCCAAGCAGTTCATGAGCTTTCGCTTCGAGCCCGGATGCTTCAACGGCCATCGTGATCCTCCTGGGAGCCATTTTTCCGCGGCGCAACCGCGGCCAAAGAATGAATCAGCCGGATCACGGCGCGCTGATCCTTCTCCGGCAACTGGGTGACCATCTGGAACCGCTTCCAGAGGCGGCGTGTTTCCGGATCGTCGTCCATGGCGACGGGCGGCGCCTTGGGCGATGGCTTGAGGCCGAGCAGTTCGTCGGCGGAGACGTGAAGAGCCTGCGCCAGCACCATGACGATGGAAGACGGTGGGACGCCATCGTCGTTCTCGTAATAAGAAATTGAGCGCTGGGTAGTCTTCGTAGCTTCGGCGAGTTGGACCTGAGTCAGACCGCGAGCCTTACGCAACGCGGCGAGGCGCGGTCCGAAGCTGGAATCCTCTTTCTTCTTGCGTGGCATCTCATCGGCGATTGTAAAGCCGGAATCGCGAACGGGCCGGGAATTTGGATAGCGATGCACTCATTGCGTATACTCTCATGGACGGTATATTCCGGTCAACAGGCATACTAAAAAGAGTGTATTGCCACTTGACAGATTTTTGGAAGGAGGCCGTTTTGCAATGGCGCGTATCCCGGACAGCGAATTAGAGCGGCTAAAGAAAGAAGTTCCCTTGGAGCGGCTGGTGATCGGTTTTGGCGTCGAGTTGAAGCGGCATGGCGCGGAAATCGACGCCCTCGCTGGTCATCTCGCCGAAGACGAATCTGTGGCACTGCCTGGGCGCATGCAATGTGGGCGGCTCGAACATCGACTGGGTGATGAAGACCAAGGGAGTGAGCTTCCGGCATGCTGTCGAGTTGCTCCGGGCCGATCGTCTCTACACCGAGACGGGGAATGCCGGACATTTTTGGATGGCGGCATATAACCAAGCGAACGGCCAGTCGGCGATTATGGATTTTGGTCCCGCGAACGGCGCAAGCCAGACCCGAATGGCTCTGGGCGGAGATGTGCCTGGAAACACGAACTACGCATCCCAACTTCCTGACGTCAACAATCAGAGGCGACGTAGATTGCGGTCACACTGAGTCCTGACTGAGTCCTTAGTTACTTATCCGTTCGGATAAGTAACCAGGAGAAGTCGTGGCTCTTTACTGTGGGGCCGTTGAAGGTTAGGGGGGGTACGTGGCGGGCTCGGATGCTCACTACTCCTTGTTGGTTTTGTCTCACTCTTGGCCAAATTAGCTTGTCGGCCGGTTTCCGCCCGTTGAAAACGCTGAACATACCTCAACTCTGAGCACCATCGCGGGTTCGCGCTTCGGCCCGGCCAAAGTAAGTCTCTTCGGCGACTTGTTCAAGCTGCTGTCCGAATTACCCCTTCAGAGACCTCCTGCAATCAGTGTCACTCCGCCTCC